>Ga0070733_10000601_pt1 | contig 28672 bp, 34 predicted proteins | sample Coa_R1_9_FD_66450 | JGI IMG/M metagenome (GOLD analysis project Ga0070733, IMG submission 66450) | Surface soil microbial communities from Centralia Pennsylvania, which are recovering from an underground coalmine fire - Coalmine... | ecosystem: Environmental > Terrestrial > Soil > Unclassified ...
TCAGCCGGCAAAAAATCCAAAGAACCAGGCCGGTGAAAGCGTGGGCCTTTTAGGGTCTGTGTGGTACCGCGACTTTCGTTTTAGCGCGCGACTCAGTCGCGCCGTAAGCGCCTCAAAATCAACGCGCTTTTTGGTAAATGCAAAGGCGTCCGTGCGTTGCCAACTGACGAAACGAAATTCGAAGCGCTACTGGAGGCCGCAAACCAAGAACGGTCTGCAGCCGACTGGGAGTCAAAACCCGGTCCCGCGAAACGTGCTAAAATAAAACCACCAACGGGGGCGACACGGTTTCGACGGAAGCTGTCGCGGCTCGAAGGCATGCCGGGCCTCACCTGCCCGCAATCGGGTGAAAAAGTATAATTGCCAACCAAACATTGGCTCTCGCTGCCTAACTTAAATTAGTCAGCGCGTCTCCCCGAGCGTCGCCTGTGCGTTTGGGATGAGGCGTCATATAGCAGGCTGGCTGTCGCGTTTCGGTCCGTAATGCGGCGGCGAGATTATCGGACTAGCCGGAAGCGTTTCTTGCCCGCTCTGAGCGCAACTGGCGAAACTGCAGCCCGCCTTCACAGGTAGGTTGCTCCCGGAACGGGCTAAGCATGTAGTCTTCGGGTGGCAAGGCTTCTCGGACGGGGGTTCAACTCCCCCCGCCTCCATGATATAAATTGTTTGTTCTATGTAGTTTGTAGAAACAAAAACTGCACGTTCCAGATACGGTCCAGTTTGTGGTAGTATCTGCGCCATGCTCAACCTCTGGCGCAGACACCTGAAGTCCTGCCCGCACCGCGTGCGGACCTATAAGAAGTGCGGCTGCCCGATCTGGGTGCAGGGTACCCTCCATGGTAAGTGGGTCAAACAATCCCTTGATTTGCGCAACTGGGAATCCGCTCAAAAATTGGTGCGGGACTGGGAGTCCGGTCACTCGGCGGGCGCGGAGCGCAGTACGGTCGCGAAAGCCTGCGAGGCCTTTATCCGCGATTGCGAAGCGAGGAACCTGTCGGACGCCTCGCTCGGTAAATACCGCCTCCTCACGGCGGACCTCAAGAAGCACTTCGAGGGGCGGTCGGTCGGGGCGCTCACGGTCGATGAAGTGCGCCGGTACCGCGAGACCTGGGAGCTGGCGCCCATCTCGGCTCGGAAGAAGCTCGAACGGCTCCGGACGTTCTTCCGGTTTTGCATCGACAACCAGTGGATGCACGTGAACCCGGCGAAAGGGATCAAGCCGCCCATCGCGCACGCGCGTCCCACGCTCCCCGTCACGAACGAGGATTTCGAGAAGATCCTCTGGGCGTGCGATCTCTATCCGATCCAAGGGGTTTGGGGAGAAGGGAATCGGGTGCGGGTGCGAGCTTTCGTTCTCCTCCTGCGGTACTCAGGGCTCCGCATCCGGGACGTGGCGCTTCTCTCCGACGACAAGCTTAAGGGTAACAAGCTTCTCCTCTACTCCGCAAAGACGAAGGTGCCCGTCTACATTCCGCTGCCGGAGTTCGTCGTGAAGGAGCTTTTGCAAGCGGGCGCGCTCCGTTCCGGAAAATATTTTTTCTGGTCGGGCGAAGGCGAGATCAAGAGCTGCGTGAACGACTGGCAGCGGACGCTCGCCAAGCTTTCGAAGCTCGCGGGCGTCAAGTTCCACGCGCATCAATTACGGGATTCCTTCGCCGTCGACCTGCTTTCAAACGGGGTTTCGCTCGAAGATGTGGCGACGCTTCTCGGGAACACCTTGAAGATCGCCGAGAAGCACTACGCGCCGTGGGTGCAGTCGCGGCAGATTTCTTTGGAGAAGTCGATCGAGAAGGCGTGGAAGCTGACGACGTAGGAGCAGCACATGAACTGGTCGACGGACGACCCCAACTGCGAATCGAGGGGAGGAAACGATTCCAGGACCGTTGCGACATCTCGTCGGTAGGTGCTAGAGTTCCGTGATCGCGCGCATCTACAGACGTCTCGGGATCGCTTGAGAGACCATAGGGAGGACAGCATGGCGGAGACCGGTGATCGTCCGGCCGAAAAGTACTTTTATTTTGTTGATGGCGTCCGGTATGAATCAGATCAAGAGGTGTTGACCGGTGCCCAAATCAAGGCGAGAATCCCGAACTTCGACAACACGCTCGTGTTGATGCTCGAGGGAGTCGGCAAAGAGCCAGATACGATCGTCACGGACCAGATGTCAATCTCGCTCGCTAAAGATCATGGCCCAAGGCGATTCTTTACGACTCCTCCGGCAACCTTCGGGTGCAAATGACACTGCTTGAAGAGCAGATTGAAATCCTTCGTTCACAGTACCCAGATGTAAGTGTTCGGCATTTGCCATCGGGCGCTGCGCTGATCGTTTTGCCGCATATCCTCCTGCCCGGTGGTTGGTCAAAGCCATCAACGGCCGTCAGTTTTCTGGCGCCGGTCGGGTACCCGCACGCCAAACCGGACTGTTTTTGGACGGATCCGGACCTACGACTAGCGAGTGGTGCACCACCGGTAAATACAGGCGGAAATCCCATTCCAGAGATCAATGAGCACGGTCATCTCTGGTTCTCGTGGCACACCGCGCAGTGGAACCCGAATCGAGACAGTCTTTTGACGTACGTCAACGTGATCAAGAACCGTTTGCGGGATATTCGGTGATTGACTTAGTCTTCGGCTCGCCTCAATTTGACAACCTTCGAACGGCTTTGCAGTCGTTTTCGACAGAAGCAGCAGCTATCTTACTCTGTAGGGAAGTAACCACGAACTTGGGCAGTCGTCTACTAGTGCGGCAAATCCACGTGATGTCGGACCCTCAACTGTCGTACCGAACGAGCGTGGGAATTGAGATCAAACCGGAGGTCGTAGCGCAGTTTTCAAAGGAGGCGCGGACAAATGACCTATCCCTGACGTTCGTCCACACGCACCCAAACGATAGCCACCGCGAATTTTCGCCGATCGACGATGCTGGCGAAGGCCGGCTCAAGGTCTTCTTGGATAACAGAAATTCGGGTCATGCTCACGTTTCTGTCTTACTCACTCCGGACGCCGTCGCGGCGCGCGTAATCGGAGGAGACGGAGATGTACGCGTAATGCAAATTGGCCGAAAGGTAGATACGTATGGACAGGGCATTCAGGTCCCCAAAATTCATCCAGACACCTTCGACAGACAGGTCCGAGTATTCGGTACCGATGCTCAGGCGCGGCTCGCTGCTGTGAAGGTGGGCATAGTAGGCGTAGGTGGTATCGGGTCGGTCATCGCTGAGGAATTGACTCACCTTGGTGTCGCTGACCTGACGCTTGTCGATCCTGACGTCATCGAGTCGACTAACCTCAACAGAGTGGTAGGGGCCAAATTAAACGATATCGGTGAATACAAAGTGGACGTCGCGGCACGGTGGATCACAGCTCTTCGGCCAGATCATCGGGTTCGTTGCATCAGAGGAAGTGTGCTCGCAACGTCTGTAGCACACGAACTACGGAACATCGAATTCCTTTTCATCTGCACTGATTCAAATGGAAGCCGGGCAATTTTAAACCAGTTCGCGTACCAATACTTGATTCCGTCGATCGACACAGGTGTCGCGATTGCCGTGAAGAAATCGAGAGTAACGAGTGTGACTGGACGGGTTCAAATGCTCGCTCCCGGCTTGGGTTGTTTGACATGCGCAGAATTATTGGATCCTGACGCGGTGCGAACCGATCTCATGACGGACTACGAGCGACAAACGGATCCCTATTTTATTGGGACAGGAACAGCGCAGCCTGCTGTCATGTCGATAAATGCCACAGTCGCGTCGTTGGCTGTCACGATGTTCCTGGGGGCGGTTGCGCACATTCCTGCAGATGCTCGATTCCAATTATATGACGGCATTCGCGGCACGCTTCGACACATTCGGCATGACCCAGTCGCCGCGTGTGTGGTGTGCTCTCAGCGCGGAGCACTCGCGCGGGGTGACGAATGGCCTTTACCGACAAGAAATATGTAGTCCGTACAAAGGTGATCTGGATCGGACCACCCGAGATCTTTGTCGAATTTTCCAATCGACAATTATCTGTTGAAGTCTGCGATGAAACGTCCGCAGTACGTCAGCTGCCTTTCGGTACTGCCTTAGTCCTTAACGTCACCGATGAGAATAAAGGCAAATTGGCGACTGAACTAAGATCGCTCGCGCAACCTGCAATCGATCATGGCCTTGCTGTTCACGTAGTCGCCGACAGTGATGAAACTCAGGGGCACGTGTCACATGTTGTTAAGATGCTTTCATTAAAAGAGCATGTTCGCGCATCCACAAAGCCATCACTCCATATTCTTGCCGAGCGAATTGCGCGGCATGAACCCGGACCATCGTTTAGCGAAGATTTGGAGTTCAAGGAAAAACCATTAGAGCTGGACGCGGAGCCAGTAGTGTTAGAGCCGGATGCGCAGCTGTTGCTGCGGCGAGCGTTTTGCGATTGCAAATACATCATACTGTCACGGCTTGCTGGGGGGATGACCTCCGATGTCCTGGCCGTTTACGCTGTGTTCAAAGATTCTCTTTCTGGACCGAGGCCGTTGCCCTTTTTTGCCAAGGTGGGGCCACGTGTTTGGATCGAAAACGAGCAGCGAATATACACACAGTATGTGGAGCACTTTGTTCCGTTTTACCTCCGGCCAAGTCTCGATTACCACCGCTGCGTGTACGGCTTTGAAAAAGCTGTTCTCGTCGGTAACTTCGTTGAATACTCCGAATCGCTCTTACAAGTCGCGCGCCGCAACATGGCCCAAGGTCCAATTCAATCCCTTTTCGATCAAGCTCTTCGCGGGTGGCGATTGCAGGCTGATGAAACAACTGCCAATTTGCTTTCAGAGATGCCTGGGTTTGTGAGTCCCGACGAGATCCCAGCCGATCGCCTAACTCAAGCGCGCAAGTACGGGCCTACGCGCACCCCTCACGAATTAGAAAATATTCTGAAACGTGCGCAAGCAGTGACTTATTTGGCCGCGCCGTATCACGGCGATCTTCACGCGGATAATGTTCGTGTCCGGGGAAACGACGCGATCTTGATCGACTTCCAACGCGTAAGGACGGGGCCCTTGCTGGCCGACCATGCTTGCCTCGAAGTTAGCCTTGCGTTCAATGAACACGAGCGCGATTCGAACGACGGTTGGAAGGAATTGATCAGCACACTTTTCTCTCACTCCTATTTCATCCATCCGCCAGGTGGTCCTCTTGAACCGGCTGCAAGAGAATGGCTGTGGAATGCGATCAGACAAATTAGGACAATTGCCTTAGCCAGCCAGCAGTCTCGGGAATACGCGCAAATCGTCGCGATCTCTCTGCTACGGTTTGCGCGTCTTCCCAGACGCCCCAAGGACACGTCTCTTGCCGAAGAGCGAAAGGCTTACGCCTATTTCGTCGCCGATAGAATAATGAACACGGTGGTGTCAGGTGCGTAAACGGAGGCGAGCAGACCAGCTGAATCTAAAGGCGCGAGTCGACACTCGCGACGCTGCCCGGAACGCGGTAACCCGACCTGGTGACGCAGCGATTATTGTTCGCGGTCGGGCGAGGTCAATCGTTATGGCATGTCCCTGCGGCTGCGGCGATCACCTGACAATCAACCTTGACCCTCGTTCTGGGCCAGCTTGGCGCTTAATTCAACGCCGCGGAAAGTTAACGCTTTATCCCTCCGTCTGGCGAGAGTCGAGGTGCAGGAGCCATTTCGTCGTATGGCAGAACGAGATTTATCTCTTCGGTCGCAATGAGTTCGACCATCGACGGCATCCGAAACTTGAGGAGTGCGTTTATCAGCAGCTCGCTGATGGCCGGCCTCGCCATTTTTCTGACATCGCAGATTCTCTCGGCGAGCTGCCCTGGTCGGTTTTGGTCGCATGTGAAAACCTAGTATCTGAGGGGAAAATCAACGAACTTGAAAAGCCGGATGGTCGCTTCATTCGTCCGCCTAGGCCCTCCAACATACACGTGGTCGAACGAACGTCGTAGGTGCTACGACGTGGAGGCAGTGAGAGCGTCAGGCCCTTCGAACGATTCCCTGCAAATGTCTCTCTTATGGCCGCTGGCCCAAAAGCTTAGGAGGATGCTCAGCCAAAAACGCGGCCAACGGAACAGACCGAGATGTAAACTGCGAGGCGAGTTCAGTGCAGTTTTCTATAATCTCTTTATCCTGACAGATCCAGCCTCCCAGCAACAATCCCTCGGGGTCGTAGTCGTGAACCAAAACTGCGAATGAGTCGAATAGCAAAAAGTCTCGCGCATTCCATAACGCGCCGCTTCGATCGGCATCGGTTACGTCAGTTACCAATATGGTCTCTCCATACTGGGCACTGATGACATGGAATTGAAATTCCCATTCAACATAAGGGGAAAGCGGAAGCTCGACAGCCCTCACGCGAAGGAATTGCAGACCTCGTCTGAAAAACCCTACATCATATTGCGCCTCTTGGGCGCGGATTGTCGCCATTAGTTCGAGCGACCGCTTGACATTGCCAGCCTGAAACTGTCGCCAACTTTCGTTGTCGGACTCCACATAGTTTTGAAGGCGTTCAAGTTTGAAGATACGTCGTTGGACGCGAGCAGAGAATTCGTCAAATGCTGACAAGAATCGTTCAAGCGAGGCGTAATCCCCCCGCCGGAGTCCTTCAGAAGACAGAAACGATTGCGGTTTCATAATTCAGGTGTTTAATCAGAAAATTAGATACACAACTACTCGCTAGGCCCCCGTGGCCCCAATACCTGAAGCGATGGTGGCCCAGCGAGTTACCGCCTAATGTGACGGTAAATTCTTTTTGGCACCAACGAGGATTCGACGGTCCACTACTACGATTCGTTCATCTGGACCGCAGGAGGCATCCGCAGGCAGATGAGGACGCAGTTGAGCGGTCTTATCGATGCCTATCACGGCGAAATCGCCTGACTCAAGCTCCCATACGTCAGGACACCCGGACTTGCCGTGTGAGCTGATTGTGCCATCACCGCCAACATGAGGGTGCGCTCCGATTCTTCTCTTGAACAATTGGCACCTCCTTTCTTCGGAGTTTATCGCTTATTAGTAAAATGTCAAATTGTCGTAGCCCCTTGCCTCTACCAGATTGCGACATTAGAATGCAGTTCATTTCTTGGTTTCGAGAATGAGCGATAGTCACAGTAAGAGCCGTAAGTCGCACGAGGCTTATGCTTCCAAGGACAACCAGGTTCGCAATGCCCCACGAGGAAACTCGGACTCGCGGTTTGCCATCCCAAACGAGTTCGGAATTTGGCAGTTAACCGCCTCGTTCCGCTTTCCATCAGAAATGGAGTCGGTGTTGTGTTCAGACGATCTTCCCATGACGGTGCGCTCCAAGATCAAATCTCGTAACAAAGCGGTCTCCGCTGGTGCCAGCGCAGACGAAGGTCTTCTGAATAGGCTCACTGAGGCCGAGGCGCGCTTGCGAGCGACATTCGGTCCCGAGTGTTTTAGCTTGCTTACGCTTGGCTCACGAGCGAACTCGGTTGAGCAACTCTCGCCTGGACATCGAAGGGAATCGATGAACCTAGTTTCAGAGGTGCCCTTCGATTGGCTTCGACCAATATTGACGAGCTTCTCCTCGCGCAATATCGGAGCCCGTGTGTTTTCCAACGACTATGTCTTATGTGCCAATGAATCCAAGGATGGCAAAGCACCCAACGTGTTAGAAACTGCCGTGCTAGACATAGGCGCCATTCTTGCGGACCGGCGTTCTCACATGCTCGCACAAGGGCTGGGTTTTCGGACCTACGTCGTTTCTCTGCCCCCTGCTTTTCTCACCGAAACCGCAGTCTCATCGCATATCTACGTAGCGCTCCCTGTTTTGTCATTTATAAGATTGCCCAGCAAGAGCTACTTTCGACGAACGTTTTGCCTGAGCCTCGTAATGGTCCCGGTCTGCGAGGATAAGTACGGCCCACGCACCCTAGATTCCAACGAACTCGTGGCTCTTCAATTGGGCTGGACTCTAATTCGCGAACGGGGTGTCGGGTCGTACTCTCTGCGCGACGGCGACTTGAGCGCTTTCCTTTCTTCTGTGAAAGATTTCGCGTGCTCACCACAATCAGCCCAAAAGACTTTAACGCTAAGAGAGCTCATACAGGACCTCCTTTTCACAGTGGCGCGCAATGCAGCGATCGTGAAGGTGAGTGGACGGAACGAAGATCTTTCGAGTCAACTTCGCGATCTCGCCGTGCGAGCAGTTCAGGTTTCACTGTGCGGAGGATGGTGTTCGATGATGCCCGATGTCGACGTTTGCGGGCTTCGGCGTTGGCAGTCGAACCCGGTTAGCGAGAAGGCCATCGAAGAGAAGCTGAATCGTGCTATCGCTCGGCTATTGGGCCCCAAGCAGATTCATCAATGGGCGTTGTCCGAAGCGTCGGCATTCCGCCTGCGGCATGGTCGCGGCGCCGAATCCCTGCTTCCAACATTCTATTTTTCGTTCGGATTACAGCGATTGCTCTTCACACCATGCGGGGTTGATCTTGAATCGGATGAAGATTCTATTCTGTGGGTGGTTGGTTGGCACCTACTGCTTATGACTGGCATATCATCGTTGCTCGAAATGCTCGCTACTTTTCAGCACGAAATAGAACGTAGGCCAACCGCTGTGAGCGCCCAGGCTTTTCTCAAAGAGTTCATGCTTGATCTGGAGGAATACTTCGATTTCGAACTCCTACCTGCTTATCGATTGGACTTTGATGCGCTTAAGAGCATAGAGGGTATTGACGGCGACTTCGAACGACTCAGGGAACGAGTTAATGCTTTAGGGCAGGATCTCCTCATCGATGAAGGTCGAAAGATTAACCGGCGCCTTTACTGGATCGCGTTCGGAACGTTGGCCGTATCTGCGGCCCTACTCGTTAAGGAACTCATGCCGCTGACAATCAGCCAGCGGGCCGAGCGAAGCACCATCACGAGTACAAAAGCAACAACCGTGGCACCGGTCGCGACCGGGACCGTTTTCGTGAGCTCAAGCCGCGGTCAGGGAGAGATCTGGGTAGATGGTGCATTTGTGGGAAACGCTCCTGCAATACTCAAGCTCGCCGCGGGCAACCATGTGATCCGAGTAGTGCTGGCTGGTTCTGGCCAGTGGTCCAGAGAGATACTTGTGTTGCCGGGTTCAGATTCGAGACTGATCGCGCCGCTGGCGAGACAAGAAAAGCGACGAACTGACAAGAATTAAGACACGGTTTACCCTCGGCTCTCGATAGCTACTGTTCCGCGAGCATACCGAGTATTTCTCTCACGCGCTGGCGGGCCGTCTTCTCCCTCGGGCTCCGGCCTTCGCTCGAGAGCCACACTTTGAAATCGTTCATCGTGACGGTGTGCTCGACGGGGACGTTCGTGACGGAAACTTTCACGGGCTGGAAGCCTTCGGGAATTCCGCCGACCCATTCCTCGGCGCGGAACGAGGCGAGTCCGAGCGCCACCGCTTCGTAGAGGGTGGACGCGGTCACCTGGACCGTGTGCTCCACGCCGTCCATGTCTCGGATCGTGACGCGGCATGATCGAACGGGCATGGGGCGACTATATCAGTTTCGCCTTTTGTTCGCCATAAGCGCCGGTGTAAAATCGAGCGCATGAAACCCGAATGGGAGTTCCTAACCAAGAGCATTTACGATCCAGAAGTCTTCTGGGTCACGATCACGGCAGTGGCCGCAGTGGCCGCCCTCTTCCTAGTTGTTCTCGCGGCGATACCGCCCTGGGGATCTCGCGAATGGACGAGACGAACTGATCTTGTGCGTCGCTTGAAAGAAGATTTCTTGACCCGTCGGGTAAATGCAATAATCTTTTTTAATCAATCATAATTTGATTGAATACCATGTGAGTATGTGTCATGAGAAGTGAGGAAATTGGCGCGGCGAGTTTCATACAGCCAAACATCGATCGAGAAAAGGTGGAAGCTGATGGGTGAAGGCTAATTATTTCAATTTGTCGACGGGGAAAAACCGAGATGGACACGCTTTCTAAGAAACAACGAAGTTATTTGATGTCCCGGATCCGCGGGAAAGATACGACAATCGAGGTCGCATTCCGGAAACATCTTTGGGCGATGGGGATACGTGGATACCGTATCCGTGCGAGAGTTCCCGGGAGTCCGGATGTGTATTTTCCGAAACTGCATTTCGCCATATTCATCGATGGGTGTTTTTGGCACAGATGCCCACGATGCTTCCGTAAGCCGAAATCGAACTTGCGATACTGGAATAGGAAGATCAGGGATAATGTGGCCCGCGATCAGCGGAAGAACGACGAGTTGCGCCGCAGGAAAATAAGATATGTCCACATTTGGGAGCATGAGATAAAGAGGAATCCGGATGTGGCATATAGGAAATTCCAGAGGAGATACGCCGCTTCCAAAATAGCACGGAATGATACAAAATGAGTTATATGCAAAAACCTCAAGTAATCGACTTCTTCTGCGGAGCAGGAGGCTTTTCCGAGGGGTTCCGGCAGCAGGGATTTGAGGTCGTGATGGGTATCGATAACTGGCGCCCCGCCGTCGACACTCATAACCTCAATCACCATCTGGAGGATGTTCCAAGGGACATCCTTCAGTTCGCACATTCGACAGAAACGATAGAAAAACTGCCCGATACCGAAGTGATTGTAGGGAGTCCACCGTGCTTCCTGTTCTCGATGTCCAATAAAGGCGGCAAAGCCGACAAATCTCATGGCATCGGATTGATCGAAGCCTATCTTCGGGTCATCGCAGTAAAAAAGCATAAGAGGAACTCCAAACTCCGTGCGTGGTTCCTCGAGAACGTGCCGAATTCCCGCAAGTATATCCGACCGCGATACACCTTCCGGCAACTCGGCCTCGCGAAGTGGGCCCGCGGCACGAACAACGATCCAAATTCGATAGCTCTCGAGATATCGGACAACAGCACGATCGTCAATACTGCAGACTATGGCGCCGCACAAAGGAGAGAGCGGTTCGTTTGCGGCGAGATAATAAAAATCGGAAGGTTCGTGGTCCCAGAGAAGACGCAGAAGGTATATCGAACTCTTGGTAAAGTGAAGAACGGTTTGCCGAAACCGAATTCCCAAAGGAGTAGAAAAGTCTGTGTCGATCCGAATTATCCCAATCTCCGCCTTCCGGCCGAGCAGATCACGGATCAGTTTTATGACACAGGAATATACGAGATGTATTGGAGGAATGCGAAGGACTATAAGCTCAATCACCCGTATATGGGCCGCATGTCATTCCCGGAGGATGAGAGCAAACCAAGCCGCACCATAATGGCGACGAGATCCTCAAGTTCGAGGGAATCTCTGATCTACAAGTCCGAATATAATCGACGCGGAAATGGCGAATTCAGGACACCGACAATCCGTGAAATCGCCTGCCTTATGGGATTTCCAATCGCGTACCAATTCACCGGAGGAGAATCGACGAAGTGGCAACAAGTCGGCAACGCCGTACCCCCGTTCCTGAGTGCGGCTTTTGCCAGAACCGTCCGGCTCGCGTTAGGCTTGAAACCGATACCATCCAATAAGGTGAGTTTTGCTCCGCTCCTGGCGAATCATGGCAAAGTGAGTCGCCTCGACACCTACGCACCGAAGAAGTTCAATAAGCCTCCGAAGCGGAAAAATCTCTCCCGCTTCCGGAAACATCCGTTCAAAGTCGGGAACATGACTGTAGCGTTGACGAATTACGATCCGTTGGGCGAAGTGAGGCGCGGCGGCACGAAGTGGTTCAGCGCCGTTTTCTACAGTACGGGAAAGGACTACGCCGTCGAAGTCCTGGAGCCGAAACAATTCGAACGCCTCAAAAAGATCATACTCATGAACCAAGGCGATCAAGGGAAGCGTTTCCTACGAGAATTCGATTCCCATTTCCAGGAAGCTCTCGAGAATGTCGATCGCATGCAATATGCCTACGAGAACCCCTCTTCCTCGAATAAGGCATATGATCCTATCTGCCTCATAGATGACATCGCGAAGTTCATACAGCGGCATGATCGCGATGAACCGCCTATCTACAATCGTCGGCCTATCGCCGGCCGAACGCTCTTGCCATTGAAACAGCTCTACGCCATGTATGCCATAAATAAACTCATATCTCAGCAAAACGCATGAACAAAGAAACCAGGATAAAGAAGATCTCGGAAATCATCGAACGGGACAAGGCAGACCCCTACGGCAAGCAGGACATCCCCTGGGAAGACGTGCTGAAGCCGATGGACGTCTACAAAATCCCGTTGGATTATTTAATCTACAACAAATATAACGGCCGGATATTGAGCCGTACAAAATCGCTCGAGAGCCAAGGCCGGCAGATCGACACCGAAACCGAAGCCGGCAAGCAACTTGTCGAGAAACTGCTGACGGAGTCGAATCCAAGCAGGAACAAGCAGACGCTCGAAAGCATAACGAAATTAGGGCAAGAGAAGGTCGGCATAATCACCAAAGACGGTATCATCATCGACGGCAACCGCCGTGCGATGCTCTTGCGGCGGTCCGGCAAGTATGACTACTTCAAGACAGTCGTCTTGGATGTGACGCTCGAGGAGAACCCTACCGAAATCGAAAAGCTCGAGACCATCTACCAGATGGGAGAGGACGAGAAGCTTGGCTATAACGCTATCGAGAAATACCTGAAGGCAAAAAGCCTCCGTCAGAGAAAAATCGCAGTGGAGAAGATCGCCGATTGGATGGGCGAAACCCAGGGCACAGTCGAGGAATATCTCGCGGTGATGGAGACGATGGACGACTACCTCGATTACCTGGGCTACAACGGGGTCTATACCCAATTGGACGGCCGCGAAGACCTGTTCATCTTCTTGACGAAGTGGACGAACAATTTCTACGGAGAGGAGAGCGTGAAAGCATTCGATGGCTATCGGGATACCGATGTCGACGATCTGAAGCTCATAGCATATGACTACATCCGTGTGGTCCGATGGGCCCAGGTTGAAGGCAAGGAATTCCGCATCATTGCCGACGGATTGAAGGAAAACCATTTTTTCGGGAATAAGGCAATTTGGAATGACTTCCGCGACTTCCACTTCTCCCACGTGCAAGCGGCAAAGGATTCAGAGGAACGAATCGATCTCGGGTCAGAGAATCTGAAAGCATACCTCGATGATCGTGATAAGAGGTTTTTCGAGAAAACGAAGAACGATAAAGGCAGAAGTTTCCTGGATGAGAATCTCGACGCGCACCAACAGCAGCTCAGATACAAGAAGTCGGCAAGTGAGCCGATGAAACTTGCTGATGATGCAGCCGGTGCATTGGATGCTATCGATCAGAAGCATAAGGCGGCGTCAGCTCCGGAGGTATTGGACAAGATCACGAAAATCAACGAGAAGACCTTCGAGATCCTACGCCAAAAAGCTCCCGCCCGACTGCTTGATCGTGTGATCGAGATTCTCAAGTCTATTGAATTCAAATCGAAGCAGGAAGAGCAAGACCGGCTGCTGGCGAACATAAAAGAGATCGAAAGTCTTGCCTACCGCCTCGAAAAAGAATTGAAGAAGTCCCGCTGATCAATACAATGACATGCCAGCGCACCCAAAGATCGAAATCGGGAAAAAGGATTCGAACTTCCTCCTGCAGGGAGACGTCGATGCCCTGCTCACGAATCAGAGACTCCATTTCTCATTGAAACGTTTGGGATTCGAGCGGATTCCGGAAGGACTCGTCGTACCGTTCCAACCGCAGACAGAAATACAGACTCTGCAGGATGTCCAGGATATCTTACGAAAATTCGGATTCGAGGATGATCTCTCTGTCGGAATCCGAGACGACCGTGAGAATTTCATCCGTGAGCAGGAGAACTTCCAGGAATTCTCGGAGAATGCACGCCTCATAAGAAATGATGAATTCAAGGATAACCCGGAGCTCATCGCAGCTTTCAGTTCGTTCCAAGATATCATCGGCCGGAAGCTCGTAAGGAAACTCTATCCGCTCCAACTGCTTTCCGCGTTCCACATGGCATTCGCCCAGAACGCTTGCAACTTCGCCGTTCCTGGGGCCGGCAAGACATCGATTGTCTACGCGGCCTATGCCTATCTGAAGAACCTACCGAAAGATGATCCACGGCATGTGGATAAGTTAGTTGTGATTGGTCCGCTCTCCTCCTTCGCTCCTTGGGAGAAGGAATACCACAGCTGTTTCGACGAAAAACCCGACTCGAAAAGGCTGTCCGGGGATCATACGATGCCGCGCAGCGAGAAGGAGGAGCACCTGTTCTCAGGGGACCCGGCAGAGATCACCCTTATCTTCCACGGGGGCGTCGAGGCCCTCCAGAAGGAGATCATGGCCTTCCTGAAAGCGAACAAGGCGATGGTAGTCGTCGACGAGGCGCACCGCATCAAGAACCCTGAAGGCGTGTGGGGAAAAAGCATCGTCGAGATTGGGAAAGAGGCGCGGTCCCGGATAATACTCACGGGGACGCCCGTTCCTAACGGCTATGAAGATCTGTTTAATCTGTTCCAATATCTCTACCCGTTTCGGTATAAGAACATCCTCCATTTCCATTACGGCAACCTGGTCGAGATGACAAAATCCGCCGACTTGGACGCTCCTCGAGTGAAGGAGCTTACCGACAACATCAGCCCGTATTTCATCAGGATCAAGAAATCGGACCTCAAGCTGCCCCGCGTAAAGGACAAAGTGATTGAGGTCACGATGGGAGCTCGCCAACGGGAGATCTATGATTATGTGGAGACAAAATATCTCCGCTCCTTTTCCCAGGATAGCTCCGCCACCATTAAGGATTTCCTGAACAAGGCTAAGTTGATTCGCCTGCGGCAAGCCGCCACGAATCCCACACTCCTCCTACAATCGATTCAGGCCACGCTCGAGGACGAGGATTACGAATCGCGCATCCGAACGTATGGCGTTGTGCCGGAGGAATTCCAGGATGACTCGGGAATCCTGAAAAAGATCGCAGATTATGCCAAGCTCGAGATTCCTCAGAAATTCGTCGCGGCCAAGAACCTCATATCCGATTGCCTGGCTCGTGCAGAAAAGGTCATCGTTTGGACTATTTTCATCCAGAACGCAAAGGGATTGCAGCTCCATCTCGCCGATCAAGGTATAAGATCCGAGCTTCTGATCGGAGAAGTCGAGCAGAGCGATCGCGAGTCCCTGATTGATGCTTTCAACGATCCAGAAAACAAATCCCCTCAGGTCATCATAGCCAACCCGTTCTCCGTTGCCGAATCCATTTCGCTCCATAAGGGCTGCCACAATGCCATATACCTCGAGCGGGATTACAACTGCTCGAATTTTCTGCAATCCAAGGACCGGATTCATCGCGTCGGCCTCCTGCCGGATCAGGAGACGAATTACTTCTATCTACTATCGAAAGAATCTATCGATGGCGTCATAAACGAGAAGCTCGAGATGAAGGCGAGGAGGATGGAGAAGATCATCGATAGTGATATCCCGCTTTTCGCGAGGATCAATGACTCTGACGAGACGGATTTGATCAAGGCCCTTATGCAAGACTATGCTCAGAGAACTTAGCCGGTATGAGAATCTCGGCACTCCAGGATTCTTTTGGGAACTGCTGCAGCGGCTCAGGGAGAATAATGCCCGTTGGACGCCAGATGACCTGACAGCCTATTTTTTCAATAGGATCGTAGATGGCGAGGCCGTATTCGACGGCTGCTTACCTATGGCGAAAGCGATAGGGATTATCCGCTCGGACGAGCGGAGTGTTCTAGTAATCGATTCGGAATTCCTGGATTTCCTGGCGAGCGAAAGCTACATGCGGGCCAAAACGCTCGAGAGAACCCTCGTTGCATTCGGCAATGATGATGAATTCCTCACAATATTCTCCCCGCTATATCTCTCCTACGATATCGTCTACAGCCTGATCCAGATCGATCGCTCCGCGTTCGGATTCAGATATGCCAATCTCAGGAAGTTCCTGACCAGTTTCGGATTCATAAGCCCGCACCCGGATAACAAAATACGGAAGTTCATCATCAATCCGAAGCATCGGCGCGTTTTCGATATGCGCTTGCTCCCGGAAGTGAAGCGACGGAAGATTGGAATCGATAATCTCGAAGCGGCTCTCGAGCAGAAACGCATCGCCGGCGCGAACGCCGAGGAGTTCGTGGTGGCTTTCGAGAAGAGAAGGGTGGCTACACATCCGAAACCAGAATCAATCCAGCGAATCTCCGATTACGATGTAGCAGCGGGCTATGACGTGGTTTCCTATGATGGTCCGGATTCAGTCTCTTATGATCGCTTCATCGAGGTGAAGTCGTGCACCATTGACCGGAGATTTTTTTGGTCCAAGAACGAGATTCTCCAAGCCAAGATAAAACGTGCGCAGTATTTCCTCTACCTTGTGAATCCAGAAAGAATCCGCGATGCCGCATATGAGCCTATGATCATCCAGAACCCCTACCAGAATGTGTTTCTGGACCAGTCATGGGCCAGGGGAGCGCAATCCTGGCTCTTTTCGAAGGATTAGAAGCGAAGTTGCTGTCGTTTTAATAAAAATTACCGTTTTCTGCAGCATATCATGCATTGCAGTCCGTCAGAGCCTCCGCCTGGAATGACAACGTCGCGGAGATTCGAAACGCCTCGACACAAATAAAAAAACGGCAAGCCTTGATAAAGGGCTTGCCGCGGTGCAAGGTAGTCGGCTCGCCAGGAATGAACCGATTTCGTCGTCGCCTTGAATCGTTGGAGTAGGATCTACGTCTCCCCCCAAAATCTCGTTCCCAATCGCGACCGAAAGAGCCCGGGCATGGTACCGGGCTGCGAAAAGTTATGGAGTCCTATGTTCGAGGATGACATCGTAGCTCACTGCGAGTTCCTGACCCAATTGAAGTTCGGTACATACAATCGGTTGATTGTCTAGGCGTCCGAACACGATTCTCATTCCGTCGTCCGAGTGATCGACAAGTACCCACATCCATTCGCTTTCGTGTCTTTCATCGCTCGTGAATTCAGCCTTGATATAGTCTCCTTTCGCGTACTTTCCCATAAACGCCTCCTCAATTCGTCGGCCTGCATCCTAGCCTAGGCCCAAGAAAAAGAGCAAAGGGTGTACAAAAAACGACAAGCCGTGAAAGGCTTGTCGTGTGAGTGTTTTATCTACGTCTCGCCCACGAGATCCCGCTCCCAATCGCGGCTGTATCCGGGCAGGGTCGATTCGAGCGCTTCTTTCGCATTCCCCACGAACGAAGGGACGCGGAGGAAATACGCTTTCCGTGTCGAGGGACAGATGACCTTGAGGAACGCGAGCGGTAAGGGCCTCCGTACCCACTGTTCTCCCTCGTAGAAGGCGCGGTCCTCCGCAGTGTTCACCGTCAAGAGGACGCTGTCCCGGAAAGAATCGACGGGCTTGAGGCCAGCATCGTTCACGAAGTTCTCGACACCCATCCGTTGCAGGAGTACTTCCCGTTCGGTCTGGTTCCTCTCCTTGAGGATGCCCTCCGCCGTCGGTTTTCCTGTTACTGTTTTCTTTGCTACATGCCGGCCGCGCCAGTAATAGAGTTCGGAGTCGTCGAGAATGACGGCGGGGCCATCCTCACGGTGCGTCCGCCAGCCGTTCGCGTCGCGTTCCGCCCAGAGGTTCCCCACGAGGAAGGTGAAGCCGTGGATCAGGCAGAACTCGGCGGCGAGCGGAAGGTTCGGCTGGAGCGCTTTCCGTGCCGTGGTCGAGATGAACGTGAGCCAGCGGGGAAACGGTTGTCCGCGGAACTCCCACGGCATCCGCCGCACGAGGAGTTCGCGAATCGTGCGGGCACGATCGACCGATTCGCTCCCGACCGGCAGGCTGAGCGTCCGGCAGGAGTTCCGGTGGCGCCTGAGTTCTTCGATCGAGCCGACCACTGCGAAGCGCCAGCCCTCGTGGGCGAGCGCTTCGCGGACGGCTCTGCGGTTCGCAGAGATGGCGCGCATGGCTCAGTCGAGCACCTGCCGCCAGCCGAGGCCGTCGAACTCCTGCTGGGGAACGACGGCGAAGAGGCCCGGCGGAAGGTCGATCGCGCCATGCTCGTCGTGGACGATCTTCGCGCCGGTCTGCGGTGAGCGAAGGAACATCGAGTCGCCCGCGAGAAAGAGCGACGCTCCTTCAGTCATCGACGATGGCGAGAGCCGGTGCGCGTGCCCGGTCGTCTCGCCCTTCGCGATGATCCCGTTTTTCACGGGTCTCGACTCGGCGGTGCGAGGCTCTTCGTCGAGCTGCACGAAGTAGATGTCCCCTTGCCGCCAGAACGGGTTACTGCTTTTCGGTGTTTCCATCTTTCCTCCTTTTTCCATTTGTGAGATTCGAGCGAGTCCTTACCCACTGACGAGCAGCGGATAAGAGCTCGCGTTCGAACTTTTCGACGTTCACGTGGGATCGTGTCCGGCAATATCGAGCGGCGACGAAGAGGTCCCACGCGAGACTCTTCGCTGCCGCTTCTAGGACTCTCGTGGCGCTGGCCCGTGACATGTGCGAGGCTCCGTTATCACCTGGAGGCTGTACGCGAGGCTCGCGTCAGTCCGGGCCAGCAGTGAAGGCGAATCCCGATTGGCCGATGAGGAAGGAGCCCAGCCGGGCCGTGGCCCGGAACTGCGGCACCGGATCGAGTTCCTTGAACGCCGAGGTGAAAGCGTTCGCGAGGCTCCACTCCGTTCGGGGCGAGAACTCCTCGTATTGGGGATGGAAGTACAGCTCGTGGACGCGGCGGGCGAGATGCTTCGGAGCTTCGAGTTCCCCTTCGACGAAGGCGCGGTAGATCGTGAGCTTCACGTCTTCGTCGGTAATCTGGCTACGCTTCCAGAACTCGATCTGCCGGCACATCGGGTCGAAATTCCGCTGCATGCGATCCACGCCGAGCGAGACCGCGTCCGTGAGGCTGAAGCGTTTCGTGTGCTTCGCGAGCACCGGGCTGAAGTCTCCCTGGAACGCCATGTTGTCGCAGACGAAGACGCGATAGCCCACTGTCATCGCGAGGCGCATCGATTTGTCGTTTGCGTTCCGGATGCCGATCGAGAAGCGGCAGCCTTCGAACGCGGTTTCGAGATCGAGGACGCCGAACATCTTCATGCCGTCCTCGGAAACCGCATATTCGTCGCGAACGACTGAAATATGCCGGAACGCGAGCGCTTCGAGAAGCGCGTCGATGATCGTATGATGCGCGATCGGTTGGTGTGTCGTCGTGCCTTCGGGAGCGGGGATCTCCTGCAACTGCACCCGCGTGATTTTCGTGCTGCCACATTGGGTGAGAAGGTTGCTCTCCTCCATTTTTTTGTTCTCCTTTTCAATGAGCTGAAAGCGAAGGGACAAGCCCTTCCAGCGGCCCCTTGTCAAAAAGGCGCATTTGGGAGCACATGGCTCCGCGCGCCAGGGGCCGCTGGAAGGGTTCGCCGTGCTACGAATGAACGGAAATCGAAGGTTCGAATCGGCGGAAGTAAGTGACGCCAAGAGAGGCAGCATCGAAGACAGAGAGCCAATACTCCTCGCTCATCCAGATCTTGTGCAGCGCCGGGAGCTTCGGAGCGAGTTCGGGGAAGCGCGCGGAGACTTGTGCGGCGACGGCATACTTGTTGCGGTTCGCTCCGGCGAACGCATTCTTCACAGCGCTCCGCGAAACGAACTTCAGGGGAATGCGACGTTTTGCGGCTTCTCCGAGGATCGTCTCGCGCAGTTCGGGTTGCTTCGCGGCGTCATGCCAGTCGAGCGTTCGCAGCACGATTGCGCGCGGGGAGAACTCATCGAGGAGCGCCGGCACTTTTCCGCTCGCAGGGAGCTTCACGGCGTTCACTCCGCGGCGGAAGCTCTTCACTCCCCAATCGAGGAGCCGGTTCGGACCGTCGAAGACGACGAATCCGAAGCTGCTGCTTCTTGCGTCGACTGCGAGGATCCTTTCGTCTTTGTTTGCCATGTGGCAGGATGTTCTGCGCAGCGGTCGACGAGCCACTGCAACTTTTGTGCCGCCGCGCGGCAATTCGGCTTTTCACCTGGCGCTCGGAATCTATGCGCGAGCTCTCGGGCGCGGCGCCGCAATTCCTTCTCGGCCGATCCGTAGATCCCAGGAAAGAGCTCCGAGACCGGCGTGCCGAACAGAGCTTCGAGAGCGAGCGCCACGCGGAGCGGCGGCACGTGCCGCTGCCGCTCGTAGCGGGACACTTGATTTCTGGTTGTCGCTCCCAACAAGTAGGCAAGCTCGGTCTGGCTGAGCCCAGACCGTTTTCGGGACGCACGCAGATAGTGTTCGAGTTTGGGTGACGCCATGGAAAATGACGCGTATTACCGTGATCGTGCTGGGGTAAGGTTAGAGGGAAATTCGCCGTATCGCTACACGGGAGATGTCGTCAGAAGTGATGACAAACGACGGTTTTAGGTAGGGATTGAAAGGCCTCGACGAGATTCGAGGTGGGTTATTATGACATGACGTATGCATTATGTCAACTATGGAAGGGCGGCACCGTGTCTGGCTCTGATCCTTGCGTCTTTCGCGTAAGGGGTTGGGCTTTGTTGCCGAAGATGGTGCATCCGCCAGTGTTTCGGAAATCTCGATGATTCCTTATCCTCCACCGCATGGATTCGCAGAAATCCACCGATGCGAAAAGGCCACGCGAGGAACCAGCCCCGACCAAAGAACAGGTTTCGGACCTGAGTCCCCTCTTTCGCGTCCTGGTTAAGCCGCCACCCGAAGGTCACGACTTCGCAACGTGCCCCATTTGCATGAAGCACAGTTTGAAGCAGATTTGATGAGCAGCGGCGTTTTTCCTATAGTAAGGGCAGCCCCTTGTTAAAGGTCGAAAAAACAATCAATCCCACATTTCTTTGAATCAGTATTTTATTTATTGCAGGAAATCCAGCGAGGAGGAGGATCGTCAAGCACTCTCGATCGAATCGCAGAAAAAGGAGCTGCAACGCTACGTCGAGAAGGAGGGATTGCACGTCGTCGCCTCATTCGAAGAAGCTCGCAGTGCGAAGACACCCGGTCGGCCAGTGTTCACCGAACTGCTTCGACGCATCGTGCGCGGTGAAGCGAACGGTATCCTTGCCTGGCATCCCGACCGCCTCGCCCGGAACGCCCTGGACGGAGGCCAACTCATCCATTATCTGGATACCGGCAGTCTGGTGGACCTCCGCTTCCCCACGTACACATTCGAGAACACGTCGCAAGGCAAGTTCATGCTTGCGATCATGTTCGGTCAATCGAAGTATTACATCGATTCCCTGAGCGAGAACGTTCGGCGCGGCAATCGGGCTAAACGAGAAAAAGGCTGGTTGCCTCAGTACGCTCCCATCGGCTATCTGAACGCACGCAGTGAAACGGGCGACAAGATCATCATCCCCGATCCGGAGCGATTCTTCTTAATCAAGAGAATCTGGCAGCTCTTTCTGACAGGAACATACTCGGTTCCGCAGCTTTGCCTAGTCGCGAGAGAACAACTGGCGTTGCGTACGCGGCAGCACAAGAAAATCGGCGGGAAACCGCTAGGACGGACTGGCATCTACCAGATCCTGAAAAGGCCGTTTTACACCGGACATATCGTCTTCAAGGGAAAATGGCACGCGGCACGGCACGAGCCGATGATTACGCTCGACGAATTCGAACGTGCCCAAGCGCTCTTGCGAAGAGATACTCGCTCCCACCCGAAGCGCCACCTGTTTGCGTATGCGGGGCTTCTCACTTGCGGTACGTGCAATGGTTCGGTTACGGCGGAGGAACACCACAACCGATACGGGCGGCGGTATGTGTATTACCATTGCACTCACAAGAGCCGCCAGAACATAACCTGCCATGAAAAATCCGCGGAAGAGGGAGATCTAGACCGCCAGGTTCTCGAGTTCATCGACACAATTTACCTTGCCGACGAGCAAGTAGAAGAAGCACTGGCGATAGTAAAAAAGGAGATGGGAGAGGACACCGGCGCCGAAATCAAACGATCGGTTGCGAAGGCGCTTGAAATGTGCAGAAAGAGCATGAATAACTTAACCCACCTGCGTTGTCAGGAACTGATCACTGATGACGAGTTCTCGCGTCAGCGCGCGACGTTCGCTCGGGAGCAGGAAAGGCTTCGTGAACGCCTGAAACAGTTGGAAGCCTCAGATTGGATCGAACCTTCTCGCAAGCTGTTTTTGTTCAGTAATAGAGCGAAATTCTGGCTGCTGCACGGCACGAACGAAGAAAAACGAGTTATCCTCTCCGCCATCGGTTCGAACCTTTTCCTGAAGGATAAAAAACTCATAATTGACGCGAAAAAACCCTTCCGCATCTTGGGTGAAAGGGCTTCCTGTTCATTCCTGCGGGCGGCAGTGAACGGTGTTAGAACTTTTTTCGAGTCTGAATCCGGTATCTACATACCGGAATTGAGGCCTGTGCCAGACCCACTCGCTCTAGGCCACACTTCGTGAACTTTGGGTTTCTCACAAGATTAGATCCCGCGACGAGTAGACGGGCTGCTTTGACGTTCTTGCCGGTGCTTTCCTGGAGCGTCCCCTTAGCGACAAAACCTGAGGTGGGCAATGTTGTCGCTTCTGACGACATCGCCTACCTTTGCTCGCACAACGTATTTGATATGCTGATCTCCCACCCAGTTGATGCTCCGTAGTTTCAAACAACTTATCTCAGCCATTCGGAATGGCCTTCGTTGGCGTCGAGCTGATCCCCGCGATCGTCTTCTCGATATCGGTTTCCGCGTGCATGACGGCGAGCCAACTCGCCGTCGAGTTTTGCTGAGCGCGCGTGATCGGACGATGCATATCGCTGTCATCGGCAAATCTGGAACTGGCAAGAGCTCGCTCCTGAAGTTCATGGGCGCGCAGGATATTGAGGCGGACCGCGGGTTCGCGTATTTCGATCTCCACGGCGACGCGACGCCGTTCCTTCTGCACTCCATTGCCGCCCGCGAGCGGCTTCTCCGTCGTCACCTGAGCAACCGACTCGTCGTTATCGCTCCCGGTGATCCCGAATTGTCGATCGGGCTCAACCCTTTGGAGCAGGAGTTGGCGGACTTTGTTCGGATTGGAGAATTCGCCGAGGTTCTGAGGCACCGCTGGCATCTCCAGTACTTCGGCGCTCGGACGGATGAGCTGCTTCGAAATTCGTTGTACGTCCTCTCCGCGAACAGGTTCACGCTTGTCGAGCTCGCGCCGTTTCTCACGCACAGCGGTTTCCGAGCAGCGTGCTTGAAGAAAGTCGTGAACGCAGAGGTCCGGCAATACTTCGAATCCCGCTACGACCAAGCGGGCGAGCCGATGCGGGCCGCGATGCGGGAGCCGATACTGAATAAGACGTCGGCGTTCACCGCCGATCCGCGCTTCCGGCACATCGTGGGGCAGGAACGTTCCACGTTTTCGATCAAGGAAGCGATGGACGAGGGTCATTGGATCATTGTAGATCTGCAAAAAGGAAAGCTCGGCGAGCAAGCTCTCACCCTGGGCAGCCTTATCTTCACCATGCTCAAGAACGCGCTCTTCACTCGCGACAAAAGGTCGCTCTACACGATATATTGCGACGAGATCCAGAACCTTGTCCCCTACACCCACGGGGGAGTAGAAACCGTGCTGTCCGAAGCCCGCAAGTTCGGCGTCGGGATCGTCTCCGCAAATCAATTCCTGGACCAACATCCTCCCGAAGTGCGGGCGGCAATCCTCGCCGTCAACACGCATGTCTTTTTCCAGCTCTCCAGTGTGGATGCCCACTTCGTCGCGCAAGCGCTCGATGGCGGCGCATCGCTCGCCTACCGCTTGAAGAACCTGCCGCGACGACATGCCATCGTAAAGAGCGGGCCGGAGCGGTCAGTGGAGGTGCAGGTGCCGGCGGTGCGCACTCCGAATGCGGATACCACGGATCTCCTCAATCGGTCTCGATACGCACACGGTCGAGTGCGTGCTCACATCGAACGCGATATCGCGAAGCGCCAGGAACTCGCGCATCGCAAAACCGACGACATGCTCCATGCGTGGGAATAACCGTAATGGAATCGCGATCCAGCAACGCGACCGCGCTTTCCTCAAGGAGCTTGCGACGTTCCGTGTGGTCGATCGCGAGCAGGCCAAGATCGTTGGCGGGTTCGGTTCGACGACGCGCGTTAACACGCGGCTTCTCGCGCTCACGAGAGCGGGACTGCTGCGTCGATTCTTTCTCGGTGTGACCGAAGGGAGCAGAAAAGCAGTTTATGCGCTCTCGACCAAGGGCGCGGCACTAGTCGGCGTCATTCCCCGAGGACTGAGGCGGCCGAGAAACGAATCGCTCGTCGCCGATTTCTCCGTTCTGCATCAGCTTGCGGTCAATAACTTCTACTGCGAACTCAGGCGACCGAATCCCGGTGTTTCACTCTCGCGCTGGCTTTCATTCCATGAGTCGCTGACGCAGAATCTCCGCCTCATACCGGACGGATATTTCGAGCTCGGAACTCCAGCAGGGACGATAACCGCATTTCTTGAAGTCGACCTTGGCCATGAACGGCCCATGGTGTGGGCGGGAAAAGTGAGAAACTACGTTCAATTGGCGCTTTCCGGAGATTTTGAGCGGCGCTTCGGGCGGGATCAGTTCCGGGTACTCGTCGTCGCGAGTTCGGAACGGCGGCTCCTGTCGATCCGCAAATTGGTACGAATTTCCACGCAGAAGATTTTTTGGTTCGCGACGCTTGAGTCGGTACGCTGCGAAGGGATCTTCGCGCCTGTCTGGCTTCGCCCGCACGGCGATGCGCGACAGTCGCTTTTCCCTCACCTCCAGCCGCTTCCATGAAGTATTGCTATGCGTGCGGACATACGACCGGCGGAGAACCGCTGTTTTGCAATTCCTGTGGCTGCAGCTACGACGTGAAGCTGTGTCCGAAACTTCACGCGAACCCGAGGACCGCTGAGGCCTGCTCCCGGTGCGGCAGTCGGGACCTCTCGAACCCTCAGCCGAGGACTCCCCTCTCCTGGCGACTCCTCGCGCTTCTCGCTCAGGCCCTTCTTGGGTTCTTGCTTCTTTGCCTTTCCGTCCCTCTTCTTGCAGCCTTGTTTCACGATCTCGCTCGAAACCTGCCAATTCCCGAGCCGCTCGCCGTCCAGATATGCACTCTTATCATTCTCTGGATTTCTTGGATGCTGCTTCCTCTTGCGTTTCGACGGATCATCCCTCGCTCGCTGACGCGGAAGTCTGACTCGTTCCATAGCCACGATCACCGATAAAATCGGTGTTTTTCCTTGACCATCCTAGGGCAGCGCTGCCCGTAGTTCTGCCCGGCTGCGATCTCATCTCGTAGACCCCTTTGAGTGGGAAAAATTCGAAATAGTCCTTCTCGTCGAACCACGCGCACTTGAAGTACTTGAGCGGGAGATTCGCCCTTCTCGCGAGAGCCAGGGCATAGATCGTGAGTTGCACGTGGGCGTGCTTCTCCTTCCGGGCATCCGGCTTGTAATCGAGGATCTGCAGATAACCGTCGCGGACCTGCAAGAAATCGATGTGACCCGTAATGAATTCGCTGTCGAAGTCGAGCTTGAATCCCTGATTGCGGTACTGGGAGATGTCCTCTTTCGTGAGGTACACGGGAATTTCGACTGCGATGGTCGCGGAGTCGTTCGCGAGCATGAAACGTCGCAATGTTTCGTGACGCTTTTTGTTGGAGATCGAACTCGGTAGGACAAGTGTCGCGAGACGCGTCGCGTAATTTTCTTTTCGCAGGATGGGAATCGTGACGGTGGTCGGGAATTTCGATGAGCGATCCTCCGTAGCCTGAAACATGCCGTGCGGAAAGTTCTCTCTGATTTGTTCGAGATAGCTTGTTACCGGAGTGAGATGCCGGTGCTCTCCATTTTCAAGGAGCAGTTGCAGTTTTGCTCGGTGAAGCTGGAACCGATACACCTGTTTATGGCGCAAAAGAAAACTGCGGATCACCTCGTGCGCGCCAAAAAGTTTGCTGCCGAGTGTCCGTAAGCGAGCGTACGAGGTGAAGGGTCGATGCGCGGCGAGCCAGGAGCGGATGGTGCCTTCGGGAATATCGACGTGAAGACGCTTGCGGATCAGGCCCTGCGTTTCGCTTACGGAATTGCCGAGATTGTACGTGGAGACGGTTTCGAGAATAACCCGCGGTGTACATGTCCTGCTTTTCCAGCGGCAGTCGTGAATTTACGGAGGCACTCCCTGCATTGGAAGAGCTGGAGAACTCGATAGCGATTCAGTCGCCTCCCTTTCTTGATCGTGAACCGGGAATTGCAGTGAGGACAGGTAGGGTTCGGCTGCGCAGCTTTTGAGGTGGGCATGGGGAAAGATTTCCCTCAGTGTAGCGGGGCGTGGACTTTTGTCCAGCGACGGAAAGCCCCGAATTTTGGCTGGTCGGGCCCCGAATTCCGACGATGGTCCGAGGCCCGAAAATCGGCCGAGGTTTGCCGCAGGCAGCTCGGTTTGGATGGGGATTTCCGGGTTCGTTCCTGGCCTTTATGGTCGGTGCCGGGCTGGTTCGGGCGCTGGCAGACGGGTTCGGGGCTGGCGGGGTTCGGGCGCGCGGATTCTTACCTCTGTATTCCGCTCTATATATAGTGAGGCCCGGTGCGTTTCCCTTCCTTCGGTCGGGTTTTACCTCCTGTCATTCGCGGCGGTGGCCCGGTGCTTGACCGGTGCGTCCCGGACTCTAAGAAAGCCTCTTGCATCCCAGGAGGACTAAAAAACATCAAACGAATGGCTTTTTAGACGCTTGGGAACCCAGTAGATTGGGGGACACCCTCAGAACGCATCTAACGGTTGTTGCCGCTGTAGAAACAGGGTCCCTTTGGACAGTTACCTCCTCAGCCCGGCTGCCGTTATCTTGAGACATGTTTCGCGCATATGCTGCGCAACGGCTTCGCAAGGGGCGCTTTGACGAGCGGGAGTCTGTTAACTATCCTGATAACAGAATGTTTCCGCCTGACAATGCGAGAGGAGATGTATAATGCCGCGCAACCTCAAGGAAGACTGGAAGAAGATAGGCATGAAGGAAGCGACCGTCAAAGCCCTGTCGAGTGAAGTGGAAGAAGAAATCGTCTTTGCGGACGAGAACGCGAGGATCGCTTGGGAAATTGGACAGGCGGTGGATCGAATAATGGAATCGCTTCCTCCGGAAGGAACGAGCCTCAATACTGAGACTATTAGCTTCGATTCGGAGAATCTTTCGAGAGGCACGTACGCCGTTTTCTTTGCCGGCACGGTCATCGCAACGGATCGCAAAGGAGTGTTGGCCGTTTCGGAACGATCCTTGTACGTCTTGAAGCAACTCGGAATCTCATATCAGGTCGTGTAATCGAAAAAGATCATTCTGCGTGTCCCTTCTTGTCGCATATGGCGCATTACATTCGGTTTGAAGTCTACATCCCCACGACCTACAGAGTAGCTACACAAACAGAGGGGAAAAAGAAACGCTATGAAACTCATGCGTTGTCTCCCTCGCTTCTGCTCGAGTTTGTCGACGCAACGAGGCGAACTCTTGAGGGGATCACCGAGGCAAATCCGATGGGTCCAACACCCTTCAAGGGTTGGTGGCAGAAGAGAAACCGCAAAACGATCGTCATCGACCGGCTCACCTACGTATTCGGTTTGGCCAAAGAGCATGAGTCCGAAAAGGCCCTAGATTTTTTCACTGAATGGAAAGCGAAGCTAGAGACGGGCCTTGCTCAGCAGGAGATTCTAGTCATGTTTTTCCCCGTTCGAACGATCGGGGATTTTTTCTAAGACGTTCCTCACCTGCGTTTCCATTTCTTATATGAACCTGGCTCTGCCGAGGCGCAGTCTTTGCTTTCCGGCGCGTGTGCGATCCTGCGGGCGAAGTATCCCGACCTCACTCCGCGGTTACTTGATAACGTCATTTGGAAGTTCGAGCGAGAAAGAGAATAAAACTCACTCTGGTGCGCTCGATGTCATGGATAATGCCTCATGCTCATTGGTGAACGTTTGCGGACATTGCGGGACGAGAAGGGGCTATCACAGGGCGACATAGAGAAGCGCACCGGAATGCTGCGCTGCTACACTTCCCGCGTGGAGAACGGCCACACAGTTCCCTCGCTCGAAACCCTCGAAAAATTCGCGCACGCACTGGAGGTTCCCCTCTATCAATTCTTCTATGAGGGGAAAAAGGACCCCGTCCTGCCTCCGGCTCTCAAGCGGAAGGCCGCGGACGAGGCCGGCCGGGGCGAGACCCGCCAAGAAGTCCGTGACTGGCAGCGGTTCCACCATCTGCTCGCGCGCATGAAGGAATCCGACCGTAAGCTTCTGCTGGCTCTGGCGCAGAAGATGGCGGGGCGGTAGGGCGTTCGCTTTTCCTCGCTCTGAGGGAATCGGTTGTTCTTTTCACGCTGGAGGTCTATGCTTCTCGCGCTGCGGTTCCCCCAGCACAGGCGACCCTTCGTTATCTATCCTTGAGGAGGTGAAGATGTCTACCGCTCCGAAACGCCAGCAAGTCTCTTCCGATCCCATAAAAGTCGACGCGAAACACTACAAGGTGGAGTTCGAAAACAAAAATGTTCGCGTGCTCCGCGCGAAGTATGGAGCCCACGAAAAATCCGTCATGCACAGCCACCCCGCTTGCTTCGCCATCTTCTTGACCGCAAGTCGTGCGAAGTTCACGTTGCCGGACGGCAAGAGCGAAGAACGCAGCTGGAAAGCGGGCGACACGATGTCTATGCCTGCGGAAACGCATCTGCCCGAGAACTTGGACGACAAACCTCTCGAAGTGGTGCTCATCGAGTTCAAATAGCGCGAGAGTACGGCGAACCCTGAAGCCGACAAGGGAGGAGATTCGGAGAGAATCTCCTCCCTTCTTTTTGTCG
>Ga0070733_10000603_pt1 | contig 28661 bp, 12 predicted proteins | sample Coa_R1_9_FD_66450 | JGI IMG/M metagenome (GOLD analysis project Ga0070733, IMG submission 66450) | Surface soil microbial communities from Centralia Pennsylvania, which are recovering from an underground coalmine fire - Coalmine... | ecosystem: Environmental > Terrestrial > Soil > Unclassified ...
GGCAAAATGTGCACTTTCAAAATGGATACGTAGGACTTCTTGGTTGAATACCGTTCTGGCATTGCTTCGTGCATGTATCGCCTTACCAATGCTCCAAACGATTGACTGGAAGACTGCTCCATCCGCTGGTATCGAAACTCTCTCGACCCCTGCCAGGCATGATCTTCCGTTGGCCACGCTTCCACATCTCCCGCTAACATTACGCTGCGCTTTCGCGTAATGCCCATCTCGTCCGTTTCGTAAAAGCGCCAAACCCACACATCCGGGCCTCGCGTTCTCCTCTTTCGGACAATCGTGCCCACGTCTTGCTGTGTGCGTTTCAAGAAGCTTTCCTCCTCAAAGCGCGCACGGATGACGCCTCCGACTCTACACGACAACGCATGTGCGAAACTAGCTCTGAAATTCGGAAACGCCAGCGCTTGCGGACTCCGCTGCTTATGGGATGTGCGGGAAGCCAGCCCTCCCGAGCCATCTTCTTCACGGTCACCGGGCTGATCTTCAAAAAGTTTGCTGCTTCTTCGGGCGTTACGAAGGGTTCGTTGTCTTCGGCTGGATTCATTTTCTACTCCATCCCGGAACTTCGGACGGGTTCATTTGGCTGAGCGTGCAGCAATCCCTGCGACGTAGGTCGTCCGACCGGGGAGCAAACGTTGCACTTGACACTAACGCACATGTACCAATACAGTCAATACGTAACGTTACGATATTTTAGTGAGGCTGACCCCTTGGCAGACAAGACCCCAATCGGTTGGCTCTGAGAGTAGATTTACGAACTCTAATCGCTCCTCTTTAGAGGACTCAAGGAGCTGCTTTGCCGCCTCCGATGTTGAGACGGGTTGCCGTCGGATCGGCGAAGTCGGTGTTCGACAATAGCTGTCGAATATCTTTGAGCTTATTGTTTATGAATATCCTTATCTCTTCGAGTCGGGCGTCGACTGATTCCGGCCCGGACGCCAATAGTTTGTCGCTGATCTGGCGTAGTTCTTGCTCTCTCTGGTTAATCGCTTGAACGAGAAAGGCAGAAGGACCAGTTTGCGCCGCTGTCTCCGTCAGGCGACGCAACTCGACCTCAACTCTTTGCTTGCGTGCCCGCATTTCACTTAATTCGCCGCAGAGTTTCCCCAGGGTTGCTTTAAGCTGCTCTCCAAATTGCGCTATCGTGTACTCAACGGCTTCCGGCCTCAAAACCTCTGTCTGCAAGTCTGCGAGAGGACGTTTTTCGAGCCACTCTTGCCGTTCGAGCAGATTGTTGGAGCATGCGCCCGCGATACCAGTGTTGGGAACATCCATATTTCCGATACTGCTGCTTCCTCCCGCCAGCGACAATCGCCAGGTTCCCGCCGCAACGTCCACACTTCAAAAGACCGCTGAAGAGAAACTTGGTTGTCTCCGACCTCGGGAGGAGTCCGGGCTGTAATCGGGAGTGATAAAGCTCTTTGAAGCCTTGCAGTCGGCGGCTCACTTGTTCCCAGAGATCTTGATCGACAATCCGCAGGTCTTCTCGTTGGACAATCCGCCACTCGCTTTGTGGCCGTATCCGTCTCACTCGCCTATTAGTTCCTGGCACTCGGACGAACCTTGACCGGTTCCAAATGATTGTGCCGGCGTACAATTCGCGGTACAGCATTTCCCGGATTGCCGTGTGGCACCAGGTCGCCCATCCGTTGCGCGCTTGGGGCCGGGGAGTTGGGAGGTGTTCATCGTTGAGTGTCGTGGCGATTTTCTTCAGAGAAATTCCGTTGGCCGACATTTGAAAAATCCGTCGAACAACCGCCGCCTCCCCTTGATTGATCGCAAGAACGACACCTTGGTTTTCGGAGAGAGCTACATTGTCGTATCCGAAGATGCGCCCTCCGGTGTGCCGCCCCCGAAGCAAAGAGCCGTCCAGACCGCGATGGGTCTTCTTAGCCAGTTCTTGAACATATAGACTGTCCACCATCCCGTGTACTGTCACAAGCACCTGGGCTTGTTCGTGATTGGAGTCGATGCCTTGGCTAATCGCGATCAGCCGCACACCGGCAAAGTTCAGCTTTTCAAACATTCCTAATGTGTTGGCGGTGTTTCGGGAGAGGCGACTGCTATCGTCGATGAGGATTATGTCAAATGGTCGCGGGAAGGAAAGTGCAGCGGCAAGGAGCTTGCACAGTCCCGGTCGTTCTCCACCAACACCGCACAGAGCCTCATCGATGTAAATGTATTCATTCAGAATTTCAAAATCGCGCGAATTCGCGTACTCGCGGCAGATTCTTATTTGATCTTCGATGGACGTAGGTCTCGGCAGGTCACTCGAATACCGGGCGTAAACCGCACGCAGGAAACTGATCTCAATTCCCTTGTCAGAACCGATGTCGTCGGCTCTGAAGCAGACAGTACTCGACGGTCGTCTGTGAAGGCAAGGTTATTCTGCTCCTGTGCTTCGGCTACGTATTCGCGGACCAGCGCGGGGACAATGACGTTGTCGATCCAATCCTTGAGCGCGGGAACGAGTTTTGGTGGTGCCTTCATTTCGGTTACACGGCGGGAAGAAAAGCGAATAACAATGTATGCAGTTCGTCAGGGTTCTCGGGTGCCGAATGCTACGATCCAGTTGCCAATAGGGACTTCGAATTTGGCAGGCCCCTACCCTCGTTCTCCTGGTAGATCGAAAACGGGACGTTGTGCGCCCTTAATTTTCCCGCTGTCATGAACGCGGGCCTAGCGAAAGCCCTCGGCGTGATGATGAAGCTCGACTTCGAGCGAGCGGTCCTGAATCGGATACCGCAGATCGAAAAACATCCTGACCAGTACTTTCGGCAAGTGCTCTTTCTATGCGATGAGTACCACCACTTCGCCACAGTGGGAGAGAGCGAGCCGACAGGCGACGAGAAATTCTTTAGCCTCTCGCGTCAGCCAAAGTGCATTCCGATTATTGCCACGCAGAGTATAAGTTCGTTGAAGTCCGCGTTGCCGGGCGATACCTGGCGAACTCTCTTACAAACGTTCAGGACGAAAATATTCCTCGCACTTTCCGACGACTTCTCAGCTCGTACTGCGAGTGATCGTGCGGCAGAGAGGACCGATTTAAAGTCAGCTACAACCTGTCTGAGAGCGGCCACGACGCCCGCGTGAGCCTCCTTACGGGTAAGGCGCTCTCTCATCGAGCCAATATCACGCCTTCGAAAACCTACAACACACAAACCGACTATCGCTTCGACATGAAGACCTTCATGGAACTGCGGAATGCCAGGCAGTAGCCATTGCATACGACGGATCGAATCCAGAACCGCCATTCTGCTACCTGAAGCCCACTACAAGGATCCGAACAAATCCTATTTCAGCCAGGTTGCAGAAGGAGCGCTGTAATGAACGGATTCGAGATGATCCTCCCATTTCCTTCGCTTCCATATTGTCCACCTACGATTACATCGACTAGCCTCGAATACTCCCGAGCAAACAGCCCGAGATGTGTAGCCGCCTTCACCAGCACATCTTCCGGAGTGCAGGCTCTTGTATCAATCACTACGTCAGCATTCTTTTCCAACTCGTGAACTGCCGCCTCGGTCGGATTGTCGCCAACATCCTTGAACGATCGCATCTCCTGCATATCGCTCACGCGGTCTTTATAACGGGCAGCTAACTCCTCCTCGGGAGCCTTAAGATGTATGTGGTTGACCGAAAAACCACCCTTCTCATCATTGAGCGATTTGAATTCATTCAAGGCGGAAGTTGCGTGTTGAAGTACAGATGCCCATTCCCCAACTACCTCACAAATTCCTGCAATGGCTAAATCTGCATACGCTTGGAGCGAAACATTCCTGTCAGCAGTCGCCTAGTCATATGCTGTTGTGAACGCAAGAAGAGCATTGGGATACTGGCCAGCGGCCTGTAAGCCTGGCCGTTACAGTTCACTCCTTCCGTAGCTAGCGATCCAGAAGCGTTGAAGAGACTTGCACCGCCCAACGTTGGCAAAGCCGAGGCCATTCGGAAACTAAGATCGTACTGGTCACGGCTCGGGTTTTGGCCGCTTGGCAACACCGGAATTTATCTCCTGAGCTTGTCGCAAAGGGACTGTGATGTATCTTCTCATCGCGTGAAAGGCATTCAATCGCTCTCATAGCCGCTTGTCTCCATCGTCAGGTTAGAACGGTGCCCTGTCACCCTTTCACGGATCCTTCCACTTTTCGGTCGCGAGCCGACTTCCTTTCAGAATCCGGCACAAAGAAGCTTTTAGGATTGCGTAAGTCCGTGATCTTGCTGCATGACTCACTAAATCGGCAATCTCTTGATGCTACGCGATCTAACCGCCACGCCCGCGTTTCTGGAGTTCGGTCTGCTCAAGGCCACCATGAGCTCTGGGTAGACCACTTCGACAATCGTTAGCGGCGGGGCCGTGGCCCTCATACCGCCGTCGAACCGGAGAGCGCTCCAGGGCCACTACTGCGGAATAAGACCCTGCTGCAAGGTATTGAAGTAAGAAACGATGTTCTTGGCAAACACGAGATTAATCTCGTCGTTGGCCACAAGCGGCGCGCCCGCGTATTGCGCCTTGAGGAACGAAATCAGCACCACAGGATCGCCGATCGGGAACGTGTCGAGAAGACTCATCGCCTTAAAGATTCCGACATCAGCAAAGGTTTCGGCATTGGTATTGAGATTCGGCCACTGCATGATGCCTTGCACCAGAACGTAACCCTTCACTTGGTTCACTCCCGATGTGCTGTCGTGCTGTGAACTGGCGATCGAGAAACCCGTGTAGGGCGCGGCGCCGGTCGAAATGAGAAATGGCCCCGTGCCCGCGACGGCCGGTTCGGATGTCATGTTCGCGCTGGCGCCAGAAACCAGGTAATAGCGCCACTCATCGCCGGGATGGCCGTAGAGATCATAGTCGCCCAGCAAGTCGAACGAAGACTGATCGTAAGTCGAAGGCGGCTGGACGTAGTACATCACGGTGCCGTCAGGGCTGGCGACGTAATCGGCCTGAAGCGAGTGGAAAGTCTTGCCGTCGTAATACTGGACGGGATTCGAGTTCACGTCCTGATACACGGTGATTCCAGAATTCACCGGCACGTTCGCGGTGAGGCCGTTAGGGTCGATGTAGATACTATAGAGCGGCCCACCGCTTGCCGGATCCAAAACGTCGGCGACTTTTGTCGATCCGAGCGGGACGGACGGAGACATGGTGACCGTGTTCAGGCCCAGCACGGATGTTGTAAGCTGCGTCATCAACTTAACGTTGGCGGTGTCGCCCCAATTCACAATCGACGAAACACCCTTCACCAGATCGAACGGAATGACGTTGTTGGGAAGGATGGTCTTGCCTGCGCTGGGACCCGTTCTGGGCACTGAGCCCGCGCTCAGTCCCGACGCGGTGGGAGCCGCGAGAACGACGTTCGCCTCAATGTCGTTCGCCGGGTTGTGCGCGGGGCGCGGAGTCAGGGTGATGTCTCTAAACAGGAAATCGGAGGCTGGGTTCAAGACAGGAACCGCCATGACCGGGGTGATCTGCGGCACAACGATCGCCTCGGTGGATACTGGCGCAGGAAAGCGCTGTGAATATGTCACGCGGTACAGCAGGCGCCACGGGATCGAGGGCTTCCCTTGCGCCGTACGCAGCGCGGCCGCATCGGGGTCCGGACTGTTATTCAGCCACGTTTGATCGACGACCGTATTCCAGAAATCGTCGTTATTCTTCGATGCTGGCTGTAGGAAGAACGCGTAGGTGCGAAAGATGCTGGTCTTACCTGGGCGATCGTAAGGTTCAAGATTACCGCTCGGTCCGTCGGCGTTTCCTGATGCGTAGGCCGGCTGCGGTTGCATATAGGCTTGGCTGGTATCCACGTTATCCGAGAGAGGCAGTCCCGCACCCGAGGTCACAGACGGAACGATTTTGTATACCAGGCCGTCCGAGCCGATCACTAGGTTCAATCCGCTTTGGTTGTTGGGATTGAACGTAGAGTTGAAGTTCATCACAAAATGGGCGTCGTTATTGCAGGCATAGCGCATCTGCGTATCCGTCTCAATGCCGTCGAAGGAGGCGCCGATGTCGAAGGATGTGGATCCAGTGGTCTGGTAGGTGTACTTAATGGTGTCCTTGCTTTTGTTTTGATATCCGATGTCGAGGTCCAGAACCTTGTATCCGAAGACGATAAGCTTGACGTTGAATGTCAGTTTGAAGATCTGCGTACTGACCGTCGAGGTGGTGTACACTTCGTCGAGCGAAGTCGTATACGTGTGCTTCACTTCCTGCGTGCCGCCGCGCGAGGACCAGACGTATTCGTTGTAGAAGTCAAGGCTGGGGGTCAGGCTGGAGTCGGTGGGGCTGTCTTGCGTGTTGTACGCGCTTTGGTAGATGGCAATGGCATTCAGGGCTTCCTGGTCGATCTTCTTCTTGAGCTGATACGCTTCCACGATGCGCATGTAGCTGGCATTGTGGCCGACTTCTCCCGGTGAAAAATTCCCGTCGTAAAGAACCTGCATCTGCCCGGTGGATGTCGTATAGGTCTGGGACCCGTTTGGTAAAGTCGCCGGGTTGTACACGTAGTTCACCACGCCGTCCAGACATCCAGGACGGATATATTTGCTGCTCATGCGGAATGAGACGATATTCAGGTCCCTGGGAATCTGCGGATTCGGCACGCGGACGAATCCATACACGGTATTGGTCTGCACCAGTGTTTGCTGGTACACATCCAAGGTCTCCGAAGTCACGAACGCCTGGCCATACGGAGACGGCACATACATGCGTTGTCCGAACTTCTCTTCCGTTGGAGCCGTCTTCGGCAGCGCGCCTGGCGGATTAGAGGTGGTAAAACCTCCCAGGTTAGGATTCGGCAGGATAGCCGTCTTGGTGCTTGAATTTCCCGGAGTGTTGCTCGGTGTGGTCAGCGTGTTCAAGCTCGCCATGAATTGGTCGCCGGTGAAAGGCGAGAATGTTCCTTCCATTTTCACCGTATACTTGTGCGCTTCTACCAGCTTGTTGTCGGCGATTGTCGTGTATCCGCTCCCGTTCGCAGTGGTGGTGCTGAACTCTGGCTGAATTGGGTATTTCGCGTCAGCCTTCAAGGCATCCAGGTGAACGCCAAAACCAACTGGAGAGATATTGGTGGCGATTAAGAAGCCAAGGCCGCTCATGAGCTTGAAACTCCACGTGGTTTCGTCAGAGCTGTCGTTGCCCAGCTGATACTTCAAGCTCACCGTGGTTGGAGTGGTGAACGTGATGGAGGTTGCGCCAGGATAAACAGTGTTCGGCTCCAGGTGGTTCGTCCCCGGCTTGTTGGTAAGGTTGGCCATGGGGCACGGCGGCGCGCCTTCAATGTAGCCGATGAGTTGGACGTCGCCCTGCTCCTGCGACACCCAGGACAGAACCAGGTCGCCGACCTTCTTCCCGGCGTACAGGGTCAGTACATTGTCCTTTATATAGACGTAGGCTTCGTTAACCTCGCCGGCGAGGGCGCCGGTGACACTGTTCAGGGTCACAGAGTAAGTGGTCAACGAAGGAGGCGTATCGCAGACGGTCAGTGCAATGCCAGGGGGAGTGTAAAGGTTCGACGTCACCAGCGGGCCGCAGCGCCCCACCGCCGGGCAGCCCTGGAGATCGAGCGACGCCGGGAAGAACGACAACTTCAAGGATGCCAGATTCGATACGCCGGTGTTGTCGATCTCCGCATTCAGCGGCAGGAATGGCGGGTTGGGAGTAAGCGCACTGGGAGGAACCGTGAAGGAGCCGCTCAGGTAGACGGCCAGGAAGGGCTCATTGCTGGGGACGAGCCGCCCGAACATGTCGTCGATGATCTGGTAGGCTTGGCGCTCCATGGCCCAGAAGCTGAGTTCCTGAAGTCGATACAGGCCCGCATTGAAATTGAGAAGCGACGATCCGGCTGTGTAGTCCGGCATGGAAGACGGCACATCGCTTCCCTGCACCAGCGTAAGGGCCATTGGGTAGCCGTTGATGTAGAGCGAGGTCGCCTCCAGCTCGTACCCAGATAGCGGCGCTAGATAAGCCATGAGAGAACTGGCCGACAGCGCCACCGCGTTTGCGTCGTAGGGATTATTCACCACGCCATTGGGATCGTATTGCGCTTTCCAGAACCCGAGGATTCCGGCCCTGAGGAGGTCGTCGGAGCTCGCACCGGAGATGTTCACCAACGATCCGGAAGCCGTGTTGATGCCTTCGGAGTTGATGGCGCCATTAAAGAGATAGACGTCGCGGATATTGCCGGTGTTGTTGGAACTAAGGGCGCCAAACGGCCGTTCGACCCCGTTGTCGTCAAACATGGACCCGATCATCAGATGCGCCGATCCGGTGGAGTTGACAAACAAACCGGTATCGTCATTCACGGTTTTTGTCTTGGTGGTAGCGGTCGGCGGTTCCGTGTAAGTCCCGTCCGGTTGAACTTGTCGCACGGAGATGGTGACTGAGTAGCTCTTTGTAGGCGTGTTCGAAATATTGGTCAGGAAATTTTGCAGGTCGGCGGGAGCCGAAACCGGTTTCACACCCGAGACCGTGACGGGGCCGCCGCCGGAGGGAAGAGCGGATATGTTGAAGCTTCCGCCACTTTGAGCTGCCTGCCCCATATCACTCGAGTCGAATGGGGGAGCGAACGGGTCGGGGTTGCCGGAACCGGAGGGATTCGCGGCCGGACTCGTCGCCTGCTTCACGATGATGACTTGGTAAAAGGTATTGGGCTGCAGGACCGCCGCGCCGGAGAATGAAGCGGGGTTGCCGGCTCCATCGACCAGATCGAGCGTTACGGCTTTTCCGCTGATGCCGACGCGATACGACATGCTCAATTCCGGCGGGGTATTGGGCGATCCAGTGCCCTTGTAGACAAGTCCTTGCGGCGTATCTACGTCGGTCGCCGAGAAGGTGATGGCGATGCTGAAATCGCGGCTGAAATTGAGGTTGGAGGCCTCTTTCACCGCGAACCCGGCTCCTTGGAGCAGCATCACGTACGGTTGCGCATAGGTAAGCGCGAAATGCCTCCAGCCCGAGGAGAACACCGGTGGCGTGGCGGAGGCGTGCATAACCTGCTGGTTGATCCGGACATAGATATCCGAAGTGTTCTCGAAGTCGACGTCGATATCGTAGACCAGAGGATTCGGCGTGCTGGCCGTGTAGGTGAAGGGATGATAAGCAGGTACCTCACTTAACGGAGGGAGCGAATGCCAGAATTCCAGGCTGAAGTCGCCTTGAGCGGAGATCAGTTGATCGACCTGGGAATCGGTGGAAACCACCGGCGTTCGGTATGCTGCTGAGAAGCTTTCGCTGGGAGTGTTGGTCTCCGAAACAAACGTCGTGAAGGCATTGTAGCCGCCGGTTTCGAACGTCAGCGGGTAGGACGTGGTGAAAGTGAAAGGGCCGGACTGCATGAACGTGGGGAGCAGGTTCGGGAGATCGACTTTAACTTCGTTGGCACTGCTCTTCGGAGTGTAGAGCAGGTCGTAAAGGACATTGTTACCGTTCGAGTCCGTGGTCTGAAACTGGAAGACGCCAAGCGCCGATTGCGAGACATTGGTGGGCTGTGGGGTGAATCCGTAGACCAACCCGAACTGCGTTTCAGAGCTGGACGTCGCGGTCTGACTCCACATCGTTCCGGGATTGATACCGGCCGGTGTAGCCGCGCCGGCTGTAGTTCCGTCCGTCACGATGTAAGTGCTTCCGTTGAGATCGAACACCGCCAGTTGCTGCTGGTTCGTGGCCGGGCTCGCCACGTACACGGTGTATGACTTCTGCACTGCCTCATAGATCCCGCCGGATTTCACCAATGTGTACAGGACGTTTTTGTACATGAAGTAATCGGCCTTGCCGGACTCGGGCGTGCCTGCGTAGAGGTTAAGGGTCACGCTGGCGGCGGTGACGGTTCCGATGGGTACGACTGAGCCCGCGAAGTTGCCGGCCTTTGGCGGCGTCGTGCTGATGGTGAAAATCAGACTGGAGTCCAGCTTGAACGTGAGAGCCGGCTGACTGACCATGTAGCTCTTGGTGCCGGTGATAGCGAGCAGGTTATGTTGCGCATCTTCGATGTACGCGTAGACCTGACCGTTCAGGGTGAAGGTTGAGTTGGGGATCGGCATCCCCTTCTGCACAGTGACGTCGGTGGCGATCGGCGAGACGTTGTTGTTCCCAATGATGGCGTGAGGCACCCGATTCGTGTCGATCACGTAGTTGAAGCCGTTGATGCCGAACATGATGGGATTCGGGATCAGCGGGAACGGACGCTTATTGTTGTCGGTAACCACGAGGTTGACCGGATCGAGCGTATAGGTGGCAGCGCCGATGAAGAAGGTCGGCGCAAGATAAACGGTGAATTGCCCGACCACGGAAGCGGCGTCAAAAATGTTGAGGTCGGCGAAGATGAATTTCGCTTTCGTCGAGTCGAACGGATTGCTCAGCGTAAAGCTGGAGTTGGTGATGGCGATGGAGGCCTGCCCTTGGCCTAGAAGAGTCCCGGTGCTAACCGTGTTGTAGGTAATGACGTATACGTTGTCATTGACCACGATGAGGTCTCGGCTGGGCTTCACGGCGAAGGTGGCCTGCACGGCGGCGGGCAGATTGCCGGAATCCAACTGCAACGTGTAGGTAATGGTGGGATCGCCGAGCTTGAACGTGTTTGGACCGGTGAAATTCTTGGCCGCCATCGCTGCGCCCACGACCTGACAAGCCGAATAATCGGATCCGGTGGGCGTGCCGATGATGCTGTAAAGGTTGCCGTTGATTTCGAACGAATTGAGATTGATGGGAATGGAAGCGCCGCCGCTCGACGGAGTGACCTGGTCGGCATGAAGGGTGAAGATGTCCGAGCCGACCGTGGCCACTCCAACATTCACGTTGGCCCCAGAAATCACCGGGAAAACAACGCTGACGTCGCTGTAATGAATCAGGTACGTGTTGCCATCGCCGGGAACGAAGGCGTATTGCGTGGTTTCGGGAAGGTAGGAAATGGCTTCTACTTTATTATCGGCTTCATCGATGTAGTAGGTGATGCCGTTGATGACATCGACAAAGAAATGGTTGGTGTAGGCGAATTCCGCCGTGATCGGGTTGTTTCCGCTATCGTCGAAGGTGAATGTAATGCCGGCCACCGTGTCAGTGAACGTCAATTGCGAGCCGGCCAGGGTGGCGGGAAAAACGTTCGTCGGATTGCGGCTGTCGGTTACGGAAGTGGGCGTCACAGAATAGGTGACGGCCACGCCGCCGATTGTGACGCTCAACTGCTTCGTGCCGGTATTGAAGTTCAAGCCGGCCGGCTGAATCGATGCCAGGGACGTGGTGGTGTTCAGCGCGTAAGTGAGCGCGCCCGAAGTCAGGGTCTGATTCGGCTCCGTGCCGCTCAGCGTGGCTTGATTGGTCGCCCTGACAACATTCACCTCATTGACGGTGTAGACGACGTTGCCATCGACGGCGAACTCGTCGTCGGCCGAAATCACGTACCCCTTCGTGACTTTCGCGCCTCTGACCGTGTACGACACATTGGACTGCGGAAAGGTTCGTGGCACAATGAAGCGGCCATTGACCATCTGCCAGTACGGCCCGGCTGCATTTTGATAGGCGACGGGCACGTTGACCTTGTACGTCGTCGTGCCGACCGCGAACTGGTTGTTGACGATGGGATAAATCGCCGGCGTGGGCTCGTTATCGACCGCAAGGTTGACCGCCGTGATGACCAACACGGAAGCCACGAAGGTGCCGGTAGAACCCGCAGCCGGATAAGGATATACGGCGTTGTTCGAATCGATGAAAGTCACAACCCCAGCATCGACGGCGCAGGTGTAAACGATGTTGGTGACGGGATCCTGGAAGAATCCGCCGGTTAAATTACCCCGAGATGCGGTCAAAGTTGGAGCAGCAGTGGGACCGGAGAACGTGACTGCATCCACAGTCACAGCGCTGCCGCTAACCGTAACCGTGTAGACCAGTGGAATCGCAAACTGCCCGCTGGTGACGGGGAAGACGCTGAAGATGTCGCCGGAGGCAGAGCCGAAGTCTGCTACTGGAATATTTACGTAATAGGTTGGGCCGCCCGGGACTTCAAAGAACGGATTCTGCCCCAGGTTGCTGAAAACCTCGTAGCTGTTGCCCTCGTGGACCGCGGTGTTGCCGCTTAACGTATAGGTCAGGCCGGTGTTCGAGTCCGTGAACTGGCCGTTGCTGATGGCGTAGTAGTGACTGCCATCGAACGCGGCCAGGTCGCTTGATCGCGCGAAAAACACGGTCTTCGTTCCGAACGTGAACTGGTTCGGGCTCAGGGGTCCGGTCGGGTTAACGATGTAGGTCTGGACAGCCCCCGCGGTGATCGCCACGCCGTCAGTCCGGAGCGTGTATTTGAGGGTCGCCGTAGCAAACTGCCCGGGCGAGCCGGAGATCAGATAGTAGCTGGTTCCGTCGAAAGCGGCGATATCGTTGACCGTATAGGTCACGCCGTCGGTGAAGGTCGCTCGGGTAAACGGAGCCGAGCCGGACAGGGTGAACGGCGGGGAAACGTAGACGATCCCGTCCAATCCAACATTGAATGTAGTCGCGCCGTCGACGAACGTCCGGTAGGGGAGGATCGGATAAGTAACGCCGTCTCCCACCACGGTGGTGTTGTTGATCAGGTAATCGATGTTGCCAATGGTTACGGTTGCAGCGTTTGGTTCCGTGGTCACTGTGAAGCTACGATCGGCCGTCGTGATCGTATAGGTGAATCCGGAAGTCGTCAGTGGGTAAGCGGTACCATTGCCGACGATCTGCCCATTGAGCGTGTCGAGTTGGTAGACGTAGTTCTCAGTGACGACGACGTTGCCCTGCGTAATGTTGAATTGACCAGAAATCGTGGCTCCGTTGAGCGAGCCTGACTTGAGCGTGACGGTGTATTGAACGCCGTTCAGCAGGAACTGGGTATTGCCGGCGGTCATATTGTAGATGTTGCCGCCGCCGACCACCGTGTTGGGCTGAACGTTGGTGTTAATGATGTACACCACGCCGTTGATCGAGAATTGATAGGGATTAATGGGGTAGGTTTGCCCATTCCCCGTAACACTCACGTAGGCGCCGTTAGCCTGGTCGAAAGTGTAGAAATTTCCCCCGATGGTGAAGATCTGCGGGGAGGTCATCAGAGGATAGGCCGGCGGAGCGCCGGTGGTGGAGGCGGAGTACGGGAACATGAGGCCGCCGTTCACGGTGTAAGCGCCATTCTGGAAGCCGACCACGTAGCCGTATTGGCTGTTCGATGCGAACGTCATGCCCGTTTGCACGGGCACCGTGGCTTGGTTCGCGCCTTGGATGATGGTGACAGTTCCGTGCACGGGATCATACGTGTATTGGCGGCCGGTGATCCCAAGGACGATGTTGCTCAGTCCGCCGGGATTGTTAAACACGTCGATGGTGGCAACCTTGCCCCCGGCCGCAATTGAGAACGGAGTCAGGCTGATGGGTGAGGGCGCCTCGGATCCGGCCGGATCATCGATGGAGGCGTACGTTACCGTGTAGCTTCCGCCCTTCAACGGATTGAATGTGAAGATGGTTCGGTCGACCGTGACGTGCGCGTTGTCCGGGCCGAACAGGTAGCTCTTTCCGCCGGCCACCAGGCTATAACGCGAAGTCACGCCGTCGGCGAGGGTCGTACTCAGGTTCACAGCATAGGTGTTTTGATTCAGCGTGAACTTGGGAAGTGTAAGCACGGCGAAGATGGGATTGTTGGGATCAGTGGCATCGATGAAGTACTGGCCGCCGCTCACCGTGGCGGACTTGCCGGTGGAATCCATCACCGTGTTGGTCACGGCATTGAAGGTGTAGAAGATCGTATCGTCCGCCTTCATGATGGTGCCCGGGGCCGGACCGCCCGAGACCGCTGGCGGGATGGCGCCGGAGCCTTGGAACGCGCAACTGAACTGCGTTGCCACGAGCGAGCCTTGGCCGTTTCCGCCGTAGACGCCCGATGCCGGACCCGGTGGAACAGTGGGGCGCGGAATGTAGGACGTCAAATCCGTCGACTGGAGGAGGGGTACGGGAACCTGTTCATCGAGTCCATGGGAGAGCGAGCCGAAAAACGACACCGCTTTGCCGGTCTTGGGATTGATGGGAATAATCGTGGTCGGGCCGGCGATCGAGTAAGTCTGGTTGCCCGAGTATATCTGGGAAATCTGCATCGGCTGGCGGTTGCCGGCCCCGACCACGTTCAGGCTGTAACCGTTGAATCCCGGCGGCCCGAGGATCGGCGCCGCTTGAATGCCACTGGGCGCAGACTGGACCTGAATGGGAAGAAACGCAGGCGGCTGTCCTGGAGTGGACGGTCCGAACGCGGCGAAGATCAGGTTCGATACCTTATTGATCTGCGCCACCAGATCCTGAGGATTGACGTTGTTCGGCGTCTCAGGGATAACCGGCGTGGCGCTCAAGTTGGCCGGCGCGCCGAGAGTAACCTTGAGAATGAAACTGGCGGACTCGAGGATGCCACCGTTCGGCGAGAAGAGGGCATAGGTGTAAAGTTCGTTATAGTTGCCGTCGGTGTCGATGTAATACTTCGCCACCTGCGTTCCAGTTCCCGTTCCGTCGTCCACCAGACACATGGCGTAGCCTTGGTCGATCAACTCGAAAGTCGCGCCCTTCAAAGTCCAGTAGTGATCCCGCGAGAAGATGAAAAAGTCGTACTTGGTAGGCAGTCCGGAGAGCGTGGCGGATCCGGACGGATTGCTCCCGATGGAGGCGACATCGCGGTCGGCCTTCTTGCTGAGAAAGACGGATCCGGTAACCCCGTTTTCGAGGTGAATATTGGCGGAGACGACCGAACTGTAGGTGTCCATAAGGCCCAGCGCAGTGGGCCGGACAGGATTCTGCAGGCTCAGGATCAGCGACCGGGTTCGGTTGCTGAAGGTGGGGTCGACCAGCGAGGGTGGGACATTGGGGATAAAGTTGGGAAGTCCCTGCGCCGTGAACGAGTCGTAGACGAGGCTCCAGAATTGGCGGGGCAGGCTGACATCGACGTTGTTAAACGCGAAGTCCTGGCCGAGAAGGGCCGCGATCTGCTCCAGCAATGGCACCTGAGAGGGGAGCACGTCGTTGACATCGAAGTGATCGGGACTGGAGAAGCTGTATCCAGACGGCCCGAGATATCCGTTCAGGAACACGATGCCCTTGGTCGATTGGGCTGGATCGTAGGGAACCAGGGTGCCAAGGTCGTTGTTGTCGTAGTCAAACAGCACTCCGATCAACATGTTCGAGACCGTGGAGACTGCCGAGATCAGACCTGACGCCGTCTGATCATTCGTCATCATCTGAGCCGACTCCTCGATGTTGTATGCGATGCCGGAGACGGACAAGAAGCTGTTAACCGACATGCCCTTGTAGCCTGGGCCGATGGAAGTCTCGACAGCGCGATTGTGCGAGGAGTAGATAATGTTCGGCCGGTCCATGCCGTCGCCGGCCGGAAGGATTTGCTGCGCGCAGATATTGGTGGGCGGAAGGCGTTGCGGCTGAAGATTCGCGCTGCGCCAGCAGATGCCTTCCTGGATCTGGCCGTTCGTCAACGCCAGCACCTGCTGCTTCGGTTGCAACTGGTACTTGTGGGTGAGGTCGTTGGGCGTGAACATGACCACCAGCGGATCGTAGACGAAGTGGAGTTTCTGGAGACTCAGGACCGGTTTGCCTTCGACGTCCAAGTTGTAGCCGTTCGGATACGTCACGCCGTTGACCGTCTCCCCGGGTTGAGCAACGATCTCCGGATAGATAAGGGTCCAGATTTGCTGACCAAGAAAATCGGACAAATCCGCTACGAAGCCTGTGCCGGCATCGAGCTCGGGGATCGGAATGAAGATGGTCGGAGCATAGAAGGTTTCACCAGTGATGCTGGTGAAGTCGAGTGTGTCGAGTGTGTCGACCATGGTCGACGGCGTATAAGTGTTCCCGAAGAACGAAAGACCGCTGCGCTTGTAGCGGGCGGCTTGAGCAAGGGCCAGGTTGCCCGTGGCGGAAGGAACGAAAGTGTCCACCAGCAAGCCCGATTGGACGCCTGTTCCGCCCACAACGCCGAGCGCCGGAATGTTGGACACGGCTCGCACCAAGTAGACCAGGTTGTTATACGGGATCACTTGAAACTCTGCGCCGCCGGCGCTGCCGCCAGCGTCCGTAATGAAATCTCCGGTGGTATTAAAGGCCGTGCCCTGCAGAGAGTTTATGGTTGCGATCGAGGTCAGCGTCGCGGAAGCCTGGCCGACTACGTAGATCTCAGTCGGGAAGTTCAGTGGCTGGGAGTTGCTGATCTGGAGATCGGCGGTCCCGGCCATGGCGTTGATCGAAAAACTTACGTACTGCGTTACGCTGCCCTGCGTGGTTACAGCCACCACATAGGGCTTGTTGCCGATCGAGATGGTCTTGGCGGAGTCGTACTGCTTGTCGGAGAACGTATAGGTCAGCTTGTACATGTGGGCCGGCTGGCGTTTGTCGACGGTGACTCCGTTATCGAGCCGGAACGGCACCAGGTCGCCGCCTCCGAAGGCGAGGTAAATCGATTTGCCGGCTGGCTGCGTGGCCTGCATGAGGTGGCAATCGGCGCTCCAGTTCTTTCGCCGGCATATGAAGTAAGCGGGTGGCGTAGCGAACGGGTTATAGGCGATCAAACTCGGATTGAAGGTCAGGCGCTCCGGTACGGCTGCGTTCGCTCGAAACGCGGCGAGCGATCCGGCGCCAAGCGAAAACTGTCCGAACAGGCTTAAGGGACTGAAACTGACATTCTGTTGTGTGGAATAGGGGACGTTGGTGTAGAGGTAGCTTTGCGATTCGAAGAGCGTGGCGAGAAAATCCGGCGGGTAAGGAGTGAAGTCTAAGCTGTCGAAGTTGTTACTGCCGTCGTAAAGCGAATAGAGATAGCCGATGCCCAGTTCGTTGGTCTTGCTGAGCAGATTCCGGTAGGTCTCCGACTGCTTGGCGAGATGGCCGAACTGGTCATAGACCATGGATGGCACGATGATGGACATCTGGTAGCAGGTCAACGTGTTGAGAAAGACGACTCGAACGTAGTATGGGTCGTAGGTGACATTCTGCGTCGGCTGAGGGAGCTGATCGGGAATCTTGAGGTCAGTAGCGACTACTTCGACGATGTAAGCTTCGCCAGTTCCCGAATTGTAGACGGAGAATCCATAGATTGGCTGATACTGGCGCCGGAAGGCCACGGATTCCGCGGCGGCGGCAACGGTGTCACGGGCCTGCGAAACTTCGATTTGGGGAGCAAGGCTCTTGGTCACTGCAAGACCAGCGGCGGCTTTCTGGTTTTCGAGCAGCTTGAAACTGTTACGCGCCGGGATGCCGTGAATCGAAGTATTCGCGACGAAGTCGGGGCTGAGATTTGTTACCTCTAGACCCGAGACCGAAGACTCGATGGTTTGAGCAGAAATCGAACTGTTCACCGTTGGGTCGGCGCCCGCCACAGTCGCCGCGTTGGTGGTGTAAGGATTGTTCTGCTGGAGGGCGGCGGGAATAGTGACCTGCTCGCCGTCCAAGGGACTGGGTGTCAGCGGGGACTTGGCGGGAAATTGTGTACTTAGTATCTGGAGGATGGTGTTGGTAATTGCCTTGAGTTGCCCTTGGTCCACCGCCTGTGTAACGGTGGCAAACGGAAAAGCATAGATCGGCCAGACGGTCATCCCCCCGCCAGTATCCAGATACATGTGCATCGGCTCCTGCGCATGCGCGGTTTCGAGGCCGATGCGCGCGGTGTCCACCTGCGTGCGACTGATTCGATCGTCCTGGGTAGCGCCGGTGTATTCGACGTCGTGATAGGGATTGTGGCGGTTGGCGAACTGCCACAATTGCGAGTCCGGCCAGAAGACGGGCGGGTACGGAAGCGAATTGGGATCGAAATCGAGATTGTCGAGATTGATCACACTGAGCATGTAGCGCGTGTTCCCGATGACGACGCTATCGTCCGAGGGGATGAACACGTACTTGAGAACGGTGCCCATCTGCGCCTGGCGGACCAGGCCTGCGAGCAGGCGGCAGGGCGCAAACGCCTTCGAGGTCAGGTCGTCGGGCGAAGAGCTGATGACGGCGCTGGCGAGAAAGACATTGTTGGAGCTGAGGGAGCCGATGGAGCCCGAGTCGACGTTGATGTTCGAGTAGACGAACAGAGAACTGTCAGTGATTTGGAGCTGGTAGCCCGGAACGCCGCTGGTTTGGGCATCCAGCGTCATGGGCCCGTTGTAGCTAGCGCCCGGGAGTTGCGAGGGCGCGACGGATAGAAAGACGGGCACGGACCACACGGTCATCTGGCTCGAGCCGCCAATGAAGCTTCCGAAATACATGTCACCCTGCTGGGGACTCGACCCGTCGGTGGGTTTGGGATTGGGAACGCTGATATCGGAATCGACGGTGGTTTGCGTGGAGTCGACGATGTCGTACTGGCTGTTGGCGTCGCCAAAGGTCAAGCGGACGCTATACGCCTCGCCTTGCAGGACGCCATGCGTACCGACGCTGGGCGCGGGAAGCGAGAGCTGAAGCTTGGGGTAGAGGCGGACGGTGGTCACGCCGTCGCTGTCCACCATCGCGCCCACGAATGTGTGGGAGGGATCCGGGGTGCCGGAAACGGTTAGCACGCTGGAAGCCGACGATCCATCCGAGCCGCGCACGGTCAGATTCGTCCCCGTGAGAGAGAGTACGTAATAGACTCCGGCGGTGAAATTGACGCTGGCGGACCCGAGCGCGAGATCGTAGGGCGGAAACGGCGGGACCTTACCGTGGCGATCCATGAGGTTGAGCGCCGTCCCCGCTGTCTCAGATTCAAATGTGGCTCCGTCGCCCAAAGACTGTTCAGGAAATGACGTCCCGATCTCCACCGTGGTGATGCCGGTCCCGATCAAAACCTCGCGCGGCATGGAGGCGGTCAGCGCCACCTGCACGGTGACCGGAGCGGGCTGACTTTGGCTGGGATTGTTACTGCCGGAGCCGATGATCTGTTCCAGATTGCGAACCGCGAGTATATCGATAGCGCGTGCGGGGATCGCCGGGTTTACTGCAACGGGTAGCGGAGCCGCACCTGGCCCGGCTGGCGCCAGAGCTTTCCCTTGTGACGGAAGAATCACTGGAGGAGGCGGAGTAGTCGTGGCGGTCACCACCACCGGCACGCCCAACTGATCGACAGCCGGAGCAGCGGGTGTCGAGCTCATGTTGAAGTCGAGCGCGGCCGCGGTCACCGCGAGTCCAGCACCGGAATCGGTGTTTTTGGCGGCAATGGCTGTATCCAAGATCGACACCAGACGGTCTGTCGGATACAGGTAGGAGGCCTGAGCGAGCTTCTGGACGACGTTCTGGAGAGATCCCCCATTGAGGAAAGGATTTGTAGGGTCGTAGACCAGGGCCGGAGCGCTCAAGGGCTGGCTCGCGGCGGTGAAGCTGCCGTTTTGCGTGCCGTAGTCGTAGATCGGAACGCCGAGGGATGTTTTCCAGCTCGAGTCGCGGTAGAAGCCGATAATCTGCTGGTTCGAAAAAACCGCAAGTGGAGACGGCGCGGAGAAAGTTAGGGAAAAAATGCCGGTTTGGACTTTGGGGCTGAGCGTGGAGATGGTTACGACGCTTGCCAGGTCAAAGTTATAAGTGGTGACCGTGTGGCCCTGGACGCTCGATTGCGCGCTTGATCCCAGTTTCAGAGAAGTTGCCACTGCATCGCTATATCCCGGTCCCCCCGGAAAGAGAACGGACTGGCCGCAGTGGACGTCTGCACCGTTTACTGTGGCGGTTGCTTCGAACTTGTTGACGTAGTAATTGCCGGGTGAGACTTGATCGCGCGTGAAAAGAACGGGCAGCACGAAGGTAGACGCACCGGGTGTGTTGTACTGCGAGACGTCGTATACGAGGGCGGCAACGAAGGGGACAATGGCCGGACTGTCATTGTAGATTTGCTGGTTGTGGGTTTTGATGAAGTCCTCGATCGGCACTACCTGGGAAACGGCCGATCCTAATACAACGCTCCTCATGCCAGTGGCAGGATCGTAGCCGGTTCCAAGACCGGCTCTCGCAAAGACGGCAAAGGACGCCTCGTCGACGTTCGGATTCAGATCGGAGCCAAGTCTGCCGGGAATGTAGCAATACTTGACGGCGGGGAAGATGGGGCTCGCCGCGAGGTCCGTGTACATTTGGGTGATGCCGGCATCCGTCTTCGGGTAAGAGGTACCGCCTGAAGTGGAGGCGGTCGAATTGGTATCCAAGGCAATGGTGAGCCGAAACGTGTCCTCAAGGGAAAAAATCATGAACAGCTGAGTCGAGCCCAGGTGCGTGTACGGGTTGACGTCCGATCCGGCCAGGTACGGGCAAAACCTCTGCGGAACACTGCCAGCATCAAGATACGATTTGTTAAGCCAGTGAAGAGCGCTGTAGAACCATGCCGGCGCCCACGCTTGCAGGCGCGGAATGGGAAGATGTCCATCCCCTACGAACTTAGGAAGAATCGGTTGACTGGAAGGGGCAGGCGCCGGTACGACGATCCGATTCACGCTGGAACGAGAAAGTTTCGACATAGCAACCTCCGATTACCAATTTCGATATCCAGTACTTGTCGCCAGGTCCCATCTAAAAAGCCGGCAAGTGCAACATCGGTCCCAGTACCTTTTGAGGTAGCCCTCTCAGTAACTCGAGAAAGTTGCGCGGGAGGCACGGATGGAAAATCCGATCCAAGACAATGTCGACGTATCTCGTTCCGCACAATAGGAACCGGATCATCCCCCTTTAACGATCGATCCCATGGCACCGACATATCACAGCTCCATGCCGTTCGGGATGCGGGAGACGAACGCGATCTCGCCGATGATCGGCCCGCTGGCGAGTCGGCAAGCCCTGCCTCCTTGAGCGGAGTCGATGCAAGGCCCTGCGCTAATGAGTCCGCGTTCATCACGGTTGCTGGCTCTCGGGGACTTACTCGTAACTATAGTGACTTTCGCCCCATCGGCGTTTCTTGATTCACACGCGGAATTGTTAGCCTTAGGTGAGACCTGCGACGACAACCGTGGCCGCAACGGCTACTAGGACAATCCAACGAGCACGCGGGGAGTGTCGTGGAGCAAACGGCTTAGGCACAACTACGACTCCTGTGGTCAGAAGTTAGCACCGTTCTCCCGTGGTGTCTTGGGAAAAGATTCAGGCACCTTCCCGGCGAACCGCGCCAATTTGTCCTTCTACAGATTCGCAATAGGCTCGCGCCACGGAAGTCGCAATCTACAGCAGAAGGCCCAACTGGATGATTCCCCGACTTCGCAATATCAATGTTTCGCTGACGATTCCGGCGGTTAAACGGTTGTGGCTCATCTTCGTGGAAGGGCGAACGCCTACTGTGTATGCTGCCTAGCAGTCGGACGATTCGCATCTTTTTTAGAGCGTCCGCGAAAACGGACCGACTCACGGCTTGATCGCCAGTAGAGTCGGTTTCTTCGGGCCAGGCATGCTCGTTCCGGCGTCGAAGAATCCATGTATTTGCGACCAGCCTTTAAACTCGGCAGCAAATACGCGACCCTTAGCATCGACAACCTCAAGCTCCGGTGCTCCATTTGTTTCAATCCCGAAAGCCCCGTGAGTAACGCCTGTCTCATCGACCAGGACGAACCTCTGAGCCCGAAACTCTGCCGGAGCAATCTGCGCTTGAGCCTGTACCTGCGCAGGTTCGAGATATCGAGAAGCGAGGCCGCCGGTGAAACCAGCAGCCAAGGCCAGCGAGAACGCTAATTTGCTGTTCATTGGCATGCTACTCCAAAATGTTTACTGAAGAACCCCGCTCAGCGTTCCGTGCCGAATCTGCAGGGGAATCCACGTCCTGCACCCCGGAGAGCCGCGGAGTGCTTTAAACTCGAAGCCGAAACCTTAGGCGCAACCGAGGATTCTACTTCTTTCCGAGTGGTCAGCCCGACTTGTTGCGGATGTGGCGACATCACCTATAGTCGCGCTTATAGGTCGCGCACTCTCAACGTAATCTGCCTGATCCTCAGTATTTGTTGATCCTGCAACGTAAGCCTTCGAGGGAACACCTTCGCCCGCAAGCGCTCGCACGGCAGTTACTTGTCGGACTCTGCGACGCCGCATTAACTCACTGCTCAGCACGAACAACAAGGACGCTATCGAAGACCACAAGTAAATTTGGTAGCGCTCCCAATCCAGTTCCACGACTGAAACAATCAAACACACAAGTAACAAAACTCGTTTCATACGTTCCATATGGTTGGGCCTCGCTGATTCTGCGAACCTCCTTCGCCTCGCTGAAGCGCGGATGAAGAGTCCAAACCGAGAGCTGTTTCATGGCGCAGCTTCGATTACGCGCAAGAGCATGCCGCTGCCCCCTCTTATTTTCACGTTGCCCTTGTTGGAGTGCAGCGTGATCTGGCCAACCGGATCGGTGCGACCTGCGTGCGCGAGGGTCAAGTTCGGCAAATCGTAAAGGCCACAGGCATCGGAAGAGAACACCCAGAGCGCCTGCATTTGGTCGTTCCCGGCTATCTCGCCGCGACATTTCAGGCCGGACTTAGCGCCAACATGGACCAGCACGCCACTGCCGAGCACGGAATTCCCAACGACATTCGCGCCGTGTGCCACAACTCCCCCACGATAGACAACCTCGCCTCCGATCTGATCAGTGGTCCATGCGTTTTCGGAAGTTCCTCGATCCGGACCGCTCTCCGGAACCTGTGCTTCAGATACATCCATCATGGTCGCCAACGCCCTGAGGTTCGTTATCAACGGAATGCGCCGTTTTCCCGTCGCCAACGTGTCAAAGCGCAAGGACAGGTCCGCCATCATCCCGTTAGCCGCGGGTCTGGCAGCGACAATATGTCCGATGACTTTCGCACCAGCATGAATCTTGCGCCCTCCTGGCAGTGGCACATCCTGCATAATTCGGGCACTGATTTGCTCTCCCACTCGTGCCTTGTCCGAGCGCAGTGAAGAATTCAACTGAACCGGCAGGATGGTTCCCACAGGAATCTTGTCCTGCCCAAACAATTGCGTCGAAAATGCGATTAGAGTGACCAACAAAAACTGTTTCATAGAGTCACGTCATAAGCGACGCCTCGTTTCCGTGCTCGTTATTTTCCCAACCATTTGAGGTCTCCGCCCCGCAACTTCATAAGAGGCTCACGATCTCGTAGAAAGCAGCAGGACCGTTCTCGTAGGCATCGATTCCTGGGAAAATGATCCTGCCGCCTGCAAAAGCACGACGACTTTCGTTTTCGTGCCTATCACCTCCGATGTCGTTGCTTTCAACTGCCGCATCTCGAACCTCATTTGCTCCGACCGCCGAACGCGTAACCAATCGAGACACCATAGATAACCGGGTGGCTCGAACTGAATTCCGCGTTGTTGTTGATGAGGTACAGTCGCATTTCTGGCCGAACAAAGAAGTTTCCGTATGGGTAGAAGCGAAGGCCTCCCCCAAAGTCGCCCATGAAATGGTTGCTGCTCATGTAATTGGTGCAGTTTCCGTAAATGTCGCAGTTCTGGTAACTGTTCGAGTAGAAGCGGATGCTTTCTCCTCCGATTCCAGCCAACGCCTCGGCTCCAAAATACTTACTGAACCGCCGCGCATACATGGCGTTAAAGTCGTAGAAAAGCGGCCGGTAAGGAAGTTGGCCGCCATACATGCCCTGGCTTGCTCTCCAGTTCACTTCGGCCTGCACTCCAACGTTCCCCTTCCAGAACGGCTTGAAGAGAACATCTCCATTGAATCCCACAAACGCTCCACCACCCTCGGCCGGTAGGAAGGTCCCACCACTAAAACTGTTGCCAGGCGAGCTGAGGGATCCTCCTGCGAAAGCGACGTCGATTTGTTGAGCTCGGGCTAGTGCGGCGAAGGAACAAACCCAACACGTAATTGCAACTGCAATCAGCCTTCTCATGTGTCCTCCATCAGTAATCATTAGGCCAAGGCGTTACTGGCTCGGCCGCCGTTTCACGAATGTCCACCGCCTCCTGATTTCCGACCTTCCGAGAGCGAGCTGGCAGCCGGAACCATGACGAGGCTAAAGTCGATGGTTACGCGGCTGCCAGTTGGGGGGGCGCATTCAAAACCGCGGTAGTCCTCAGCTAAACCGCGAGGGTTCATAAATCCACCTTTAAGCCCTGGCTTGTTCTGCAATACGTCATGCGGACAAATACGCTCCTCGGTCGTTGAATTGATCTCGCTGGCCTTTCGGCCACGAATAGAGGTGACCAACGTCGACGACAATCTGTCCGTCAGGGGCAACTGCGAGTTGGGCACGATCCATCGGTCTCGGAGCCGGACCTTCAAAGTTGATTCCCTCGCTGTCGTAGCCGCTGCCGTGGCATGGGCACTTGAATTTGTTCTCGGCTGGCTTCCAATCAGGAGTGCAGCCTAGATGTGTGCAGCGCGCGTAAATGACAAAGAGCCGATCAGGTGCACGGTCGACCCAAATCCGATACTTCTGCAAGTATTTTTCGTCGATACCGAGCGCATAATCGGCTGGGTACCCAATCTTGAAGACGGTAGCCGGCTCAAAGAGCACACGCGGCAGGAAGAAACGAAAGAACGCGATGAACCATGCCGCAAGAAAAGCAGTCACGCAGCACCAAACAAATCTGCGGCGCCGCCGGTCCGTGGCGGTGTTCGGAGGCCCGACGGAAGGCACGCCGGCTGCGGCTGCTGCTTTCGAAGTCCCCATTGCCGGAGTGCCGACGTATTGAGTAGGGTCGCGCCTGTAAGCCGATTGAGTTGCGGTCGCGACGAGCGGCTGTTGTCTAGCTTGGCTTTCTGCTTGCACGTCTTCCATCGCCGTTTTGTCTGGCACCGTATTACCCTTTTCCACGTTTGGTCCGAACCACCTCACCTCAGCCACAAGAATCCGCTATCCCGCACGCCTCGACGAAGCAGGCGCCGGCATCGGAGTCCTCGTCGACAAGCTAGCTCCAATCTTTCCCTCGAGTTCGCTTTGACATCGAAGGCAAAATTGTGTCCACGGCAATGCTTGTAACCTCTGATCCTGAATTTCGTCACTGCACCCTACGCATATTCCGAAGGAGCCATCCCCGATTCTGTTGAGAGCCGCTTCGATCAAGCGCAAGACCGTTCTTCGCTGGCTGATTCGCTCGAACAAAGACTCCTTTGACAGACTGATGACGGGGCGGTCCGCGCTGTCCTGAGTTGCTTCTGCATCCAAAGACTTCACTTCACGCTCCATGTGACGTAAGAATTGCCGAGTCTCATCAAGCTGGAATTCAAGCTTTTGTCTCAGCCGTTCAACATCTCCCTGCTCCATATGGTTTTTCCTCACTTTACGAATCTTTCTCGACCCTCTTGTCTTAACTCTGTTCACTCAGAAGGAATGCTGGCTATGGATGATTGGGCTAACATCGGCACCCGATGGATTGAATCGATTCCGCAATAGTCACCTATGCATCTAGATCTTGAAAGGCCCACTCCGGCCTTTCAGCGTTTCGAAGATAAGCATCGAAGAATCGAAGCAGGAAAGGCGTCTGACTCCCTAACCCGGTAAACAGGAGAACCGGAACTTCAGGCTTGATGCGTTTCATTTCAGCGCGGACCGAACTGCCCGTCGCATCCGGCAGGTCGTACTCCAAGAGGACGCCATGGATGGGCTGTTTCATAAGAATCGACAGACCTTGACTCCCCGTGGTTGCAGACAGAACCTCGTAACCAGCCGTCTCCAGCATGTATTTCAGAGCGTCGAGATACTCGAGATGGTTCTCGACACATAAAACCTTGACGTTATTCATTGGTCCTCTCCTGAGCAGCATAGGTTCTCGGGTACGGCTCTTTCGTTGCGGCGTATCTGAGCCGATCAATTTCTTTCTCTGAAATCGGCTTCCTTCGCAGCAGTACCGCTCGTAGCGTCCATTCGATGCGATCGACACTGTCGGAAATGACTCGAACGCACTCGTGGTTTTGAATCGAATCTGCGGTTAGAGAAATGGCGGCTAGAGCGTTTCGGATGTGGTGATTCATTTCAGAGATCACTTGCATCCTCAGCAACGCAGCTTCCTGTCGCTGGTTGGCCGCGTTCGCGAATCCGGCGGTCAATCCTGCAACGACGACCGCTGAAACACCCTCGGCCAACAGTCGTTCCCAATGACGGCCGAGATCTGAAACCAGGAAGCGATGCATCAGTTCGGTCACAAGAAAGGACACGAGCCCGACCATCACGGACACCACGATTACACGACGGGGCATCCTCCAAGGGACGACAGTTCGGGTTTGAGGTCGGTTCAAACGAGCCACCTGAACCTCCAATTTCCGGCACAGCCCTATTGCTCCTTGATCTCAACACATGACAGCATTAAGGAATCCTGAAGTGTTTCTGAACTTTTCATTTCGGCGGACTGCAATGCTCGCGACGTGCGGTAAAGTGTGAGTCATGTTTGGCGCAGAAGCTATTCACGCAAAGGAAGCGCTCGACGTTCTGGTTGTCGAAGACGAGCACAAACTGGCGAACGCCATTGCCGAGGGCTTGCTTCGCAATGGCTATCAAGTCACAGTCGCCTATTCCGGGGAATCGGCCCTCGAAAAATTGTGCGATCACAATTTTGATCTGATTCTGCTGGACATCATGCTGCCGCGGATGGGCGGTCTAGAGACTCTGCGCGAATTGCGTCGCGACGGTTTCAAAATGCCAGTATTGGCTCTCACATCGAAGGGCTCGGTTGACGACCGGGTGCGGGGTCTGGACGCTGGCGCAGACGACTATCTTGTCAAACCTTTTGCCTTTCCCGAGTTGCTCGCCCGGGTGCGCGCACTTCATCGCCGAGCCACTCCCGCGGCTGCCTCGGTGTTGCAGTTGGCGGATCTAAGGATGGATGTCAGCGGGCGAACCGCGACGCGAGGCGACCAGGTAATCGAGCTCACAGGGCGGGAATTCGACTTGCTTGAATATCTCCTGCTCAATAGCGGGTCGGTTGTTTCTCGGGAGATGGTCGCCCGTGACGTATGGAAGACAACCCTGCGCTACACTTCGATGGACAACGTGATTGACGTGCACATTGCCCGTATCCGCCGAAAGATCGATGATCCCTGGCCGATCAAGCTTTTGCACACGGTTCGTGGCGTAGGGTTTGTAATGCGGAGGGAGGACACGAAGGCGTGACCTTCCGGATGAGTCATATCAGAAGCCGCCTCACGCTCTGGTATGTTGCCATTTTCGGTCTCTTGTTTGCCGCCTACATTTGCATTGCGTGTTTTCTTCAATATTGGCAGTTGAAGCAGCAGCTTTACCATGCCGAAGTGCAGGACATGGAGACCGTCCAGGGGCTTCTATATTTCACCGCGGATGGACAACTCTCGTTGCACGAGGAATACTTCAATCGCCCCGAATCAAGACAGTTGCTCGACCGGATGTTGGAGGTGCTTGATTCAAATGGGCACGTGCTCTTCCGCAATCGCAAGCTCAATGGAAACACACTCGGCGGCCGGCTTCTACCAAATGAAGGCGTGAATGGCTTTTCTCCGCGGAACCTTCGCCTCGCGGACGGGACGCCGGTATTAGTGATCAGTCATGTTCACGTTCTCCAGCAAACCCCACTTCTCATCCGCCTGGCGTACAGCACGCAGCCACTCAGGCTTCAATCGCTTCAGTTACTTGGCCTGCTTACTCTTGTTCTCCCGATCGCGCTGATCGCTGCCGGTTTTGCGGGCTACCGGTTTGTCATCCGGGTTCTTGACCCTCTCGAACAGATGGCTGGGCTCACCGAACGCATCACTGCGCGCCGCCTCAATGAACGCATCCCGGTCAGGAATCCCGAGGACGAACTCGGGCACATGGCACTTGTCCTCAACGGACTCCTTGAGCGCCTGCAGGAGTCTTTTGAAAAGCTGCAGCGTTTCACGTCGGACGTCTCGCACGAACTCAGGACGCCCTTGGCAGCCATACGTAGTGTTGGAGAAGTGGGCCTGCAGGAGGAGCGCGATGCCGAGAAATATCGCGACATCATCGGAAGCATGCTCGAGGAAGTCGCAAAGCTCACTGCCATGATCGACACGCTACTCACCATCGCACACGCTGATTCAGGAGCGATCCAACTGCAACAAACCACCTTTGCTCTGATGGACCTCGTGCAAGAGGGGGTCGCGGTCGTGGGTGTCCTGGCAGAAGATAAGAAACAGACCCTTTCAGTGACGGGCGACGAGGGAGCGCTAGTGCGCGGCGATCGCGCTTTTCTGCGGATGGCCCTTGTTAACCTCCTCGACAACGCCGTGAAGTACTCGCCATCTGGAAGCACGATTCGCGTCTCCTTGCGCCCTGGTAGCACGATCCCCGGGACACCGGAGTTCGTGGAACTCGTCATCCAGGATGAAGGACCGGGGATTCCCGAGGCTGCCCGGCAACGAGTCTTTGACCGTTTCTACCGGCTCGATGAAGCGCGTACGCGTGACTCTGGCGGCTTCGGACTCGGACTACCCATAGCAAAGTGGGCGGTCGAGGCTCATGGCGGCAACATTGACGTGAAAGCCGCTTTGCCGACGGGAGCGATCTTTTGTATCAAGCTGCCGACCGTATCAGCGGTGACTGCAAGAAACTCGACCACCATGCCTGCAAACTAAGCTTGCCATGATCATCCGTTTTCGCGCATGTTTGTTGCTACGACTGTTGTCGTCAAGAAAGGCACTGGGTTGTTTTCTTGCGTTCTTTCAACATGTTGTGCCGATCGCAGCGGCACTTTGATCTCACCACAGAATTTTCCTGAGGAATTCTGAAGTTTTTCTGAACTTTCG
>Ga0070733_10000605_pt1 | contig 28636 bp, 28 predicted proteins | sample Coa_R1_9_FD_66450 | JGI IMG/M metagenome (GOLD analysis project Ga0070733, IMG submission 66450) | Surface soil microbial communities from Centralia Pennsylvania, which are recovering from an underground coalmine fire - Coalmine... | ecosystem: Environmental > Terrestrial > Soil > Unclassified ...
TATCCTGACGAAGGATAAGCGGAAGATCGGGTTTGTCAGTTTAGGGGAGCTTCGCCAGTGCGAGAAGGTCTACCGCAACTAAAGTCAAGCGTCATGTGAAGGAGACTGCGATGCCAGAACAAGAATGGTTCACTGTGGTGGAGGTCGCCAAAATGCTGAAGGTAGGCCGAGACACGATCACCCGCCGATTCGAAAACGAACCCGGCGTGATTGATCTGGGAACTCCAACCCGCCGCTACAAACGACGCCATCGCATTCTGAGGATTCCCACCGCTGTCCTAAATCGGTTTCTGTACCGGAAGCGAGTGGCGTGACAGGCGTTCTCCAGTAGAACCGTAGATGCGGCTGCATTGCTGCGTTGAGTCCATGCCCCAGTGCGCTTGGTTGAAACCTAAAGACTCTGAGCAGAGCGGTCAAAGCTGCGCAATTCGAAGATCAGGCGTTTCCCGGCTTAGAGGTACGCGGCGGAAGAGTAGGGAGGGAATAGCCCACCACTTTGTTTCTGTCGTTCGGATCGTACTCGAATTCAATATGGATCGAGCCTACGTCGGTCTCGGTGTTAGCAAGTTGGAGGAGATCGACCGCAAGCTGCTCCGCGACCTCCTCGTCGAAGTCGAACGATTCGAGCTTCGCTCTCATTGTCGCATCGGGAATCATCGCAAATTTCAGTCTCATATCGTTGCCAAAGTACCACCCGGTATTGCCACAGGCGGGGTCAGGGTCTCATCACGTGCGAGCGTCAACTTCTGCTGGAGATCGACCTCGACACTCCGCTGCTGAATGGCTTTCGAAGGGTCATCCGGGAAATCCTGCGCGTCCTGAAATACATTTACCCAGACCTTACCCTTCGTGTTTCTCGCCCCAGTGACGCGAACTGTGAGTGTTCCCGTCTACTTCGTTTGTGCTCTGAGCGACGGAAAAGGTGCCCATAGCAAAAACGCGAGGATGGCTGATGAAACCGCAACCTGACTGATTTTGATTGTTCCTCTATTCATTAGTTTTCCTTCCTTTTTCATTAGTCTTCCTTTCTGTTTTTGAAGTGCGCTGGGAAACGTTAACCGGCACGTATGACGGTTCTGGACCACCCAACCGCAGCCGCCGAGGCTCATTCACTTCCGGTTAAGCTGTTGAACGGTGCCTGCTGCGAGCCGAGCGATAGTGTTTCTAGGCAGCAAGCGTGCCCCCAGCGTTCCCAGTCGAACCAGTAACTTGCCGGGGACGACGACCTTCTTGCCTTTCTCGAAAGCTCGCAGTATTTCGCGAACGATAGTGGCGGGCTGATCCATCTGCTTTGCCTCCATCTTGGGATTCATGTTCGCGAAGAATTGTGTTGCAACTGGTCCGGGGCAGGCCGCTAAAACCCGAACGTTGTTCTTTTCGAGTTCAAGGGACAGAGCTTCGCTGAAAAAGAGGACGAAAGCCTTCGAGGCCGCGTAGACATCGGCACCGGCTAGGGGTTGGAAGGCGGCGTTGGACGCAATATTGATGACTCCTCCGCGACGGGCGGTGACCATGCTAGGTGCGAAGGCATGCGTAAGGGTCACCAGAGAGCGGACATTGACATCGACCTGCTCCATTTGACGCTGGAGGGGAGCATCAAGGAAATTGTCGAAGATTCCAAATCCAGCATTGTTCACCAAGAGACTGACGTTGGTTCCGCGTCTCTTAATTTCGGTAATTAGACGCTGGACTGCATCGGCTGAAGCAAGATCGGCTGGCATCACAGCGACCTCAGTCTTCCAACTCCGCTGCAATGCCAGTGCGAGACTTTTAAGTTTGTCTTCCGAACGGGCCACTAGGATGAGATTGCACCCCCGCGAGGCCAATTGTCTGGCGAACTCCTCTCCCAAACCGGTCGAAGCACCTGTGACGAGCGCGGCCATCCCCTTGTAGTCCATTTGCAATTTCTCCTCCCTTTCGGTTTCCGTCAATGTAAACAGCGTTGACAATCAATGTCAACATCATTTACATTGCATAGGATGCGATAATAATTGGGAAGTTGCAAGATATATTTATGGAGTGCTCATGTCCCGGCAAAGGTCCGTTCGTTCGTATCATCACAGGAACCTAAAGACCGCTCTAAAGAAAGCAGCCCTTAAACTTGTCCGTGAGAAAGGTCCACGCGGATTCTCGTTGAACGAAGCCTCCCGGCTTGCTGGGGTCACCGTGGCGGCACCCTACCGGCATTTCAAGGACAAAGAAGCTCTTCTGGCAGACATCGCCTGCGAAGGCAATGCTCTTCTGCTGAAGGAAGTCCAAGATGCAGCCAGCAAGCCTTCAACAGTAAAGCAACGAATGCTCGAAGCGGGATTGGCATACCTTCGTTTCTCTTCGCGCCACTCAGACTATTTCGACGTAATCTTCAACTCATCCATTGACAAGGCGAAGTATCCAGAGGTCCATCGGACGGGCATGGAGGCATTTGGCGTCATTTTGGAACTCGCTAAGCAATACGAGTCCACGGCTGAACTAGCGGAGGCGCGTGCTGTCTCTGCCTGGGCTCTCGTGCATGGCTTGGCAGCACTCTGTGCAGACGGGGCTCTCTCCTCAAAGAATGATTTTGCCGAACTCAGGCCAGTGCTCGAACGATTCCTTGACCAGCCGTATAAATGAGCAGAAAGTGAGCACAAACTGCTGATATATTAAGCATCGATGTCAACAGTATTGACATCTGTTAAGGGCAATAGTGTAGGTGACGACTTCAGTCCAAAGGTGTCGCATGTACCACGCAATCGTCAAGCTGATAGCAAAGAAGAACTTCGAGCGGGTCAACCAGCGGGACTTTGCATCCCTGCTCAAGGACTGTGTTCCCAACGTTTATCATCGTTTTAGCGGTAATCACGCCCTAGGCGGCGAGCGGCACGACCGCGAGGCCCTGGGCCGCTGGCTCGACCGTCTGGAACGACTTGGACCCGACATGAAGTTGACTGTGCGCGATGTCTGGGTGAAAGGCCTTCCCCACAACACCACGATCATCGTTCGATGGACAAATACCGACGCTCTGCCGGACGGCTCGCGGTACGAGAACCACGGAGTGCACGTCGTCAAGATGCGCTGGGGCAAAATTGTGGAGATCGACGCTAACGAGGACTCACAGGCCGTCGCAGACGCACTCAGAATCAGGGCCGCGCACGGGATCGAGGAGGCGTCGGCACCTCCCATCGTGAGTTAGAGCAGGAAGGCGAACCAACTGTCTGATGAAAGGATAACCAGACTCAGGTTCGAAACTAAGAGTTGACACAGGAGGGAGATATGACACGAGAAGCCAGATTGCTATCCGGGATCATCCTTATCACAGTCCCCACGATTCAGTACGGCGGGTACTTCCTTTTGACTTCATTGATGGACAAGACTAGCGGGTACATGGACAATCCACTGCGCCAAAATTTCTTCCGTGCTGGGCACGCCCACGCGGGAGTCATTGTGATCCTTTCGTTGGTTTGCCAAATTCTTGCGGATTCGGCGTTTCTTCCTTCGCCGCTGGTCTGGTTCGTTCGAATCGGAGTGCCGCTTTCAGCGATTCTGATCTCTGCCGGATTTTTCTTTTCTGTGTTGCCGCCGACTGCTACCCAGCCTAGCGGGGCCGTCGCTCTGATCTACATCGGGGCCGCGATTCTTGCGCTCGGAGTTGTCACACTTGGTGTTGGGCTGTTGCGGTCCCCTCAACCGAACTAGAGCTTGTCCTTCAGTGGAATGAGATTCGAGCAGCACCCGAGCAAAGTGCCATAATGTTGTTGAATGGCTTCGGTGCTGCAAATTGCTTCACCAGATGCGATCCGGCGAATCCAAAGGGTGCAGACCCTCACAATCGCTTGGATGACCGTAGAAGCGGCGGTATCTCTCTTTGCCGCTTGCCGAGCGCGTAGTCCTGCTCTGCTTGCGTTCGGTGGAGACAGTGCAATCGACCTTTTCTCATCGGTAGTAGTGCTGTGGAGATTTCGTTCAAGTGATGCCCACGAGGACGCGGAAAAGCGGGCTGCCCGTGTCGCCGGAGCCTCGTTGTTCGCGCTGGCTGCCTTCGTTGCCATCACTTCGGTCACGAGTTTACTGGGGTATTGCGAACCCAAGCCCACACTTCTAGGGATAGCCATTCTGGTCGCAGCCGCCGTCGTCATGCCATGGCTTGCGAAAGAGAAACGGCGGCTGTCAGGAGCTACAGGCAGCACAGCTTTGAGGGCGGACGCCGCACAGTCGGCACTGTGCGCTTACCTGTCGCTGATCGCCTTGGCGGGACTGGCTACCAACGCGATCTGGCGCGTTAAGTGGGCAGACCCGATTGCCGCTTTAGCTGTGCCTCTCATTGTTCGGGAGGGTCGGGAAGCCATGCGCGGAAAGGCTTGCGGCTGTTGAGTGTCAGCGCACGAAGCAGGTATCCGGCAGGAAACAGCGTGATGCCAACAACAGCACTCGATAGATCGAGGTAGTGCCCGACACTGTGCGGTTGTCCCCCAATGCATCGAAGGAAACAGATGAAATGCTTCGCAGACGTGCGTGACGACCACCACCACCAAGCATCCTGCACCGAGTAGCTGAAGGAAAGAGGATACGATCTTCCCTCGGAAGAACAGTATCAACGATCCAGAAAAGATCATGAATGCTGGAACCAACGTGACCAGAGCTTTAAGCAGCGTAGGATTCATAACGCGCTTCCGCGAAATCAGAATTTCTACTCCAATCAAAGTCAGACGTTTCGGACATGCTGAGAAGCAACGGTAATGATTGTCATCGTCATCGACAAACACCTTTCAGGTTCTCTTCAGACAAGGACGGCTAGTATAGTTTCAGTCACGCGTTCTCGTTGTATCCGAGACCGCGAGAAACTGGGCATCAGACGAAAGTGCGGCGACAGCTTATTCAATTCGGTACCACGTTAATCCTGACGCTTTGCATCTGGGGACATGTGTCAGAGATTTTCGATCATTGGGACAACACGTTCCAAACGGGCAACGATATTGAATACAGCACGGTGATCGTGGTGCTGATCGCCGGAGCAGTGATTGGATTTGCCCGAGTTGCTGCTCTTGTGCTCCGCACGGTATCCGCAACGTCCTACGTATTGCCTTTGTTCGCCGCTTGTGCCCTTGCCGCACCCATCCCCGCTGCCTTCGTCGGTCATTCCCCACCCTCACCTCTCCGAATCTGATCCCGCCCGCTTCACACAGGGCTAAGCATTAGCAATCCATTCCCCCTGTTTGACCGAGGCACGCATGTCTTCATCAGAAAGAGCACGCTGGCTGACGTTATCGTCCGCCAGCTTTGTCATCCTTGCACTGGGTACGTTGTGCACGGCACAGACCTCCAGAGTAGCTGGGGCAGTTCAGGGGACTGTAGTTGACCAGACTGGCAGTGCCGTTGCTGGTGCGACGGTTGCGCTGCGGAACCTCGGCACAAACCAGACACGCACGATTTCCGCCAACCCAGAGGGTTCTTTCTATGCTGGCGAGCTTCCCGTGGGTCAGTACGAGCTTCGCGTAGAATCACCCGGCTTTTCCCCGTATGTAAACAATGCGATTGTGATCTCCATCGGGAGGCTCGTTCAGTTAACAGTTAGGGTTGCTCCCGCCACAGTGCAGCAACAGATCACAGTTTCGGAACAGCCGCCGCCGATTGACTCCACCCAAACCACAGAGGCGACCACAATCGACCATGAGCGAATTGAAGAGTCGCCCGTGGTTAGCCGTAACTACCTTGACTTCGTGCTTTTGGCTCCGCAGTTGACTCGCTCGAATACTCAGGGCGCAACGGGTGGCAAGAGCGCCCTTGCCGACAGCGGGTTCACCTTTGCAGGTCTGCGCTCTCGCAGCAACAGTCTTTACATCGATGGTGTTGAGAACAACGATGAATTCACAGGCTCCGCACGCACGGAACTGTCGCCTGAGACCGTGCAAGAGTTTCAAGTGGTCAACAACGGCCTGTCTGCCGAGTCGGGGGGAGGCGCGAGTGGCCCCATCAACGTCATCACCAAGAGCGGCGTCAATACTCTCCATGGAGACGCTTTCGTATTTGTTCAAAACGGTGCGTTGAATGCCAGAGACCCGCTCACCAATGAGACCGAGCCTCCTGACCTGAATCGGTTTCGAACCGGGTTGTCGGCTGGCGGGCCGATTGTTCGGGATCGCACTTTCTACTACGTGGCGGGAGAACAGGAGGGAGCACACGGAGACGATAGCTCGCTGATCTCGCCTTCGGTCGCCAGTGCGATCAATGGGGTGCTTGGCTCTGGTGCCTTTTCGAGAATCGCCACTCGCGCCATCAACCCGGCGCTATTTCGGACGGCACGCGGCGAGACCGAGGTCTCCGGTAGATTGGATCATCACATCGGGGACAAGCATTCATTGTTGCTGAAGTACGCCTTGACGAACAATCGAGAGGTCGGGGACGCCTTCAATACCGGAGGTCTGGTCGATCCCAGCGGGCGAGGGAGCAGCTTCATCGAGGATCAGGGAGTGACAGGCTCCCTCACCTCAATTCTTAGCAACAATGCCCTCAACAGTGTCCGATTTCAGGTGAGCACGCGCAGAGCCGTACTGAGAACTGCCGATCAGATTGGGCCGGAAATCAGTATCGCTGGTCTCGTCGATTTCGGTCGCCCCTACGATGGAAACGACCGAAGACGGGAGAATCACTACGAGTTGAGCGATGTGGCGTCTATGGCGAAGGGACGGCACCTATTCAGTTTTGGAGGAGACTTGGACTGGATTCGGGAGAAAGTTTCAGCCTATGACGGTTTTGGTGCGGTCTATACCTTCCCGACTCTCGATTCGTTCCTGAACGGGCAGCCCGATCAATATCGACAAGCATTTGGGAATCCCAGAACGCAGTTCCAAACGCCAAGGTACTCTGGGTTCATTCAAGACCACTGGACGCTCACCAAACGCTTCACGATGGATGCGGGCATCCGCTACGACTTCGAGCACCTGCCCGCGCAGTTTAAGGAAGACACGAACGATTTCGCTCCACGAATCGGTCTGGCGTACAGCCCTTCATCGAAGTGGGCGCTGAGGGCTGGGTTCGGCATTTTCTTTGACCGCTACCTTCTGGCTGCCGTCAACCGTGCACTTGAGAAGAACGGTGTCCAAGCGTTTGAGCAAGTCGCCTATGGGCAAGCAGCGACCCAAATCTTCCAGTCAGAACTAGGCGGAAGCTCCGCAGTTCCCATCCCCTCCATCCGTCCCTCGATCTTCACCGCCGACCCGAACTTGCAGACCTCGCGCAGTGCAATTGCTAGTGTCGGGGTCGAGCGACTGATTACCAACAACCTTACCGCCAGCGCGACCTTCTTGTTTGCACGCGGCGTAAGACTCTCGCGCACTCGCAACGTGAATCTTCCGCCGCCTGTCCTGCTCACTCTGGACAACGCTGCCAGCCTTGGCACTCCCAATCCATTTCCGCAGCAGCTTGGGAGGCTGGTGTTTCCTCCAGCACGGCTCTCACCGCAATTCGACGACATCTACCAGTGGGAGAACCACGCCAGTTCGGTTTACCACGGCTTTTCGCTGTCCCTAAATCGCAGACTCTCGAATGAAGTCGAGTTTTCGGGCAGCTACACGCTCTCGAAAGCGATTGACGATGCCTCGGACTTCGACGAGCAACCGGACAACCCTTACTTGCTTCCGGCTGACAGGGCGCTATCTGCCAACGACCAGAGGCACAGGTTCGTGTTCAGCGGGACTTTCGATCTCCCGTTCGGAGATGAGGACGAGGGCAAAAAGCCTACCGGGGCAATCGCCAAGCTGTTCGGGAATATCGAAGCGGCTCCGATTTTGACAATTGGAAGCAGCAGGCCGATCAACCCTCTCACTGGCTTTGATTCGAACCGCAGTGGTGCCATTCCGCAATCTTCGCGCCCACTCGATTTTGAACGAAATTCGCTGCGAACGGGAACGCAGGCGCAACTGGACTTGCGTGTGTTGAAGTTTTTCAAAGTTGGCGAGCATGGGAAGCTAGATTTTGTGGTGGAGTCCTTCAACCTTCTCAACCGCACAAACGTCGCTGCTCTCAATCAGTTCTATGGGGTGGACAGTTCGCCGATTCCAGTATTTGCTACCCCCAACAAAGCTGGGATTCCGAGGGAATTGCAGTTCTCGATAGATTTCGAATTCTGATGTCGGCTTGGCAGAACCCCAGCGTTTTCAGTGGTGGTTCGAAAGGGTTCCCGCCGACCGCTTTGCAAGTCATTGAGCAGCATGCGACGGCTTTCGCGCTCTTCGCTGGTCAGCCGAGTAAAGGTTCGAACCAGCAGTCAAGACAGCCCTTCCTTGTGTCCCTCAGTACGCCCTTCCGGTCAATCCTGCACCGTATAAATCCGAATCTCAGCACCGTGATTGGCGCGAGCAGGAACGGCGACGTACAAGCGGTCGAAGCCTTTCTTACCCAGCTTTCCGGCATACCCGGACGTGCGTGCGCCCAAAGACGAGGGAACTTTGGCGAGTAGCTCGTAGTGATCGGCATCTTTCTGTTGGAAGACGCTGATGTAGCCCTCTCCACCTGATACGTATATCCGCCTGCGTGCGGAATCGTAGTAGAGATCATCCGCGTCCTGCGCACAAGGAAGCGCCGTAACGACTTGCCCCGATTTCGTGTTGAATACCGCCATTCTGGAAGGTGTGCGGCTGGCTATGAACAGCCTGTCGTCGGATTCATCCAACGCCATCGGAAAGTTTGCGCCCAGAGAAAGCGGCCATCGCGAAATTGCATGCGTCTTCCAGTTGATTACTGCGATCTGCTTGAGGTCAGGGAGATTCACATAAATATTCGAGCCTGACGTTTCCAGTTGGAAAGACTCCGGGTGTGCACCAGTCTTGAACTCTTCGGCCAAACGCTTGTTCGTGGTCGCGTCCACCATGCCGATTGCCGCAGCCTCATCATCTCCATAGCCCACATACACCCGCTTTTCTGCCGCGTCGTAGCGAAGGTTGTCGGCATCTCCGTGGAAATCAATCGTGGATAGGAGGTTGAATGATGTTCCGTCGTAGATGTAGAGCTTGCCTTTGGTGCTCGCAACGAAGAGCTTGTTTGTCTCAGGCGAATACACGACGCCCTGAGGCGCGGGCACTCCGGAGATGGTGTGAACCACCCGTTGGGCGCTGAGATCGATGACCTCCTCCGTATTGTTGCCGAGCGCAGAGACGAACAGCCTGCTCCTTGGATCGAACCCGAAGTGGTCAATGCGTCCGTGGACGTTTTCAAGAGGGATCGCACCCGTCAAGACCAGCGGGGCTGCGGTTGCAGACGTTGAACTTTTTTGGGCGGGCACACGAGTCACGAACGTGACAACCAAGATCAAAGTCAGAACGATACCAAGGTTCCTCATGTCCCCTCCGGACTAGTCCACGAACAGAATCTACGGTCGAAAGGAATAAGTGTACTTGACATCGAAGCGGTGCTGATAAAGCTACGCTGGGTGACGCCATGCCTAGACCATTAGCGCCCGCAGGCCTTACCGTTACACTTTCTGTCTGATCTCCCGCTCTCGCAACCAAGTGAAGATGACAGGCGTGACAATTAGGACGTGCAACAGAGAACTCACCATGCCACCGAGCACTGGTGTAGCCAGTGGCTTCATGACCTCCGCTCCAGTTCGGGCTGACCACATAATTGGCAGCAAGCCCGCGACGATGGTCGAAACCGTCATTACCTTGGGTCTGAGTCGCAACAGTGCTCCCTCGATAACGGCTTCTCGCAGACCCGCCACGGTCAGCATTCCTTCGGCGGATTTCTTTCGGGCCACTGCCTCCTCCAGATAGATCACCATCACGACGCCAGTCTGTACTGCGGTTCCGAATAGGGCAATGAACCCCACCCACACCGCAACCGAGAAGTTATAGCCCAACAGCTTCAGCAGGAACACGCCGCCGCTCAATGCGAACGGCACAGCTAGAATCACATGGGACGCTTCCCTGAACGAGTTGTACGTTTTGTAGAGCAGCAAAAAGATAATCAGAAACACGATTGGGATGACCAGTTCGAGCCGCTTCCGGGCGCTGATCTCGTTTTCATATTGCCCGCTCCATTCGACGTAGTAGCCTTGAGGCATTTTGATTTGGCGAGCCACGGCGCGTTGAGCATCAGCAACAAAACCGCCCACGTCACGACCTCGGACATTCATGAGGACGGTGCCACGAAGCAAGCCATTTTCGCTGGAAATCATTGTTGCTCCCATCACAAGCCGGATGTCCGCTACCTCACCCAGTGGAATCTGTGCTCCGTTTGACGCCGTGACCAGTACGCGGCTTAGGGTGTCCGGGTCTTCCCCAAAAATCGCGAGCGTAGCGAACCCTTACGGGCAAACGCTGCCGTCCGTCAATCACGGTCGTGAGATTCTTGCCCCCTATGGCGGTTTCGATGACATCCTGTACTTCGCCAACGTTGATGCCGTAGCGAGCAGCAGCTTCGCGGTTGGTCTTGATTTCAAGATAGGGAGCGCCCGTAATCCGCTCGGCATAGAGATCAACCGCACCCGGAACCTGATGCAGAACTCTTTCGATCTCTTCCGCCTTCTTTTCGATGGTCGCGAGATCGCTGCCGAAAATCTTGACCCCGACCTGCGTGCGAATTCCGGTCGAGAGCATGTCGATCCGGTTGCGAATGGGTTGAGTCCAGATGTTCGTCACTCCCGGCATACGGAGCTTTTCATCAAGACGTTGCAGAATCGTCTCCTTGGTCGTTCCCGAAGGCCATTGATTCTTGGGCTTGAACACAATGACCGTTTCGGTCATGTTCACGGGTGCAGGGTCAATGGCGCTTTCGGCTCGCCCGATCTTTCCGACCACACTCGCGACCAGCGGGTCTTGAGCGATGACTTTGTCCTGCCAGCGCAAAATCTGTCCTGCCTTCGTGAGCGAGATGCTTGGATCGGTGATCGGCATGAAGAGCGCGGTCTCTTCGTTCAAAGGCGGCATGAACTCTGAGCCGATGGTTGTCGCCAGCAACACCGCGCTAATGAAGATGACCACCGCAGCGCCGAGAGTCAGGATTCGATGCCGCAGTGCCCATTTCAGAGTCGGTTTGTAGAGTCCACGCAGCCCGCGCATCAGTGGATTGTCTTCCTCGCGGTGGAGCTTGCCACGGATCAGGAACGTGCATAGGACGGGCACGAGGGTAACTGCGATAAGAGTCGAGCCTACCATCGCAAAAGTCTTGGTGAATGCCAAGGGATGAAACAGCTTCCCCTCCATTCCTGTTAGTGCGAAGACAGGCACAAACGCCAGAATGATGATCGCCATTGCGAAGAAGATCGGACGCCCTACCATCTTGGCTGCTTCTAAAGTGATCTGCTCGATAGCCGACCTGTATTCTCCGTGAGCTTCGTAATGCTGTTCGGCTCAGCAAAGCCACGACCATCGGTGATAAACCCGTCTTCGTTGCTCAGCACTTTGTGCACCGAGTGATCTAGAAAGTCGTTCACTAGGAAATGGTTCATCAGGAACTCTTGCGTTGCCTTGGTGAGAGGCTGGGCATCAGGACGTACACAGTCCTCCAGAGTCACGCGACGTTCTTTTAGTTTCCTTAGTGACTTGCGTTTAGCTGCTTTCCGTTGCGACAAATAGCATTCCGCAAGGAGTTTCATCAGAGGCCCCCAGAATCTGTCGATTCCCTCGGAGTCCTCAACTCTCGGTGCACCGAGGACTTCTTGAGCCGTCCAGTGTAGGCAGATTCTTCGTGGGGCGATCTTTGGAACGCGTATCAATAGAGGAGCAGCATGTCGATTGTCTGCGCTGTTGGCGCAATGACCTAGCACGACAGAATTCGCACTCTCTTCTTCCAGCCACCATTTGTCACTTCCGGATGAGAGGCTCTTGAGAACCTTACGGAGAAAATCGACACCTACGACGAACGACTCGTCAACATCGATTTCGCCGTGGCTAAACCAAAGGAGGCGCGGAAGCGCAGATTTCTCTGGGGAAGGGGTCTTTTCTGCCATGCAACTTTATGAAAGGGCTGCGCTTGAGTTGGCACAAGTGCCCAGAAAAGTTCCTCCCCAATTCCGGCCTGACTTTGCCTCCTTCATTCAGGGGCAAACAGCTAGATTGGGTTCAGCCAGAAACGGGGAGGAACGTGACATGACACCAGAACGATTCGTTGCGGCGGATGATATCGCAGAGCACCTTAGGATCACGCGCCGTCAGGTGCTCGAAATGACCCGCCGTGGGCTGATCCCGGCTCACCCGCTCGGAGTCGGCAAGTGTCGCCACGTGTGGCGTTACAAAATCAGCGAAGTGGAGAGCGCCATTGCCTCCGGCATTCGGAAACCTGCTTCGAACTCTAACAGCGACGGCTTGGCTCACGGTTCAAGTGACGATACAATGCGTCCCGGCAGTTCCCCTAGCCTGCGGAGGAAATCCAATGGCTAAGGGATGGTTTCGTAGGAAGAACGGCAAGCTGATGTACTTCTGGTACAACGCATTCGGCAATGAACGTTCGAAGACCTTGGGGTCAGCCACAATGACTGACGAACAGGGTTGGGTCAAGGTCGGAGAACGTGGCTTAGGTCAACTGGTCGGCAGACCAGACCCAGTCAACGCCACCTTTGGTGAAGTACTCGACCACTGGCTGGCTTACGGCAAGACCAAAACGGGTGAGGATAAAGACGACAGCACGAAGCGGACGGACGAGCGAAACGCTCGGAACTACCTTTCGCATTGGGCTGCCCGTGTAGCGAAGGACATCGAGCCGCTAGAAATACAGCAGTGGCTCGACAAACAGAGCTACGGCATCCGTTCTAAGCTAAGGAGCATGATGAGCGCCGTATACAGGCACGGTCAGAAATGGGGTTACATTCCACGCGGTGAGGAACACAATCCCATGAAGCTCGTCTCCGCGCCCTGTAAGTCGGATTTCGAAGCGGTGGAACTGAGCGGCACCGAAGCCGCTGCGGTGATCCACCATATATCCGACCCGCTGGTGAAGGTGCTCGTGATCCTCATTGCCGTCACCGGAATGAGAATCAGCGAAGCGTTGGCGCTCGCGTGGGATACTGTTGACTGGATCAAGGGAAAAATCCGCATCCGGCGCAAGTGGAACGGCAAAGGATACGGCCCTCCGAAATCCTTCATGAGCCGCAAGCCCGTAGTGATGACCAAAGGGCTGGCGACTGTGCTGGAGGTCTGGCGGCAGGAAACCATGTTTGCTAAAGACGGTGATTTGCTTTTCCCGTCATACCGGAAAAAGGGCAAGCAGCCACGGCTTGGCAGCATGATCGTCGAGGACTATATTCGTCCTGCGGCTCTCGCTGCCGGGGTGTTGGAAAAACGCGACGGAAAGTGTTATTACGATTGTGAAACCGTAAACCGTTTCGGATTTCACAACCTGAGGCACGGGCTGGCGACTTGGCTGGCTGAACAGGGCACCGATCCAGCGGTCATCCAGCGCATGTTGCGCCACAGCAGCAAGGACATGACGATGCACTACATCCACGCGAAGGCACGCGAGGCTCAAGAGCAATACATCACCGAGTTGGGAATCGTGCCGGACGAGCCGAGCGGGAGTGCCGTGCGGGTGCAGTGAATTGGCAGTAATGTGCAAGTGCTGTAGAATGAGAGAACGAGCGGGAGTAACTCAGTGGTAGAGTGCGACCTTGCCAAGGTCGAAGTCGCGGGTTCAAATCCCGTCTCCCGCTCCAGAATTCCTTCTCCGGCCGCTTCACTTTCGTGGCATAGACATTTGCGGGCGGCAACGCTAAGGTATGGTCAGGGGCGCGGTACCCAAGTGGTAAGGGAGAGGTCTGCAAAACCTTTATGCGTCGGTTCGATTCCGACCCGCGCCTCCAAAAATGCTCCTCAACATTCCTGGTAACTGAGGTCCTTCGCTGCGCTCAGGATTTCGCCTGCGGGCTCCCGCTGCGCTCACGCCCGCAAACCCGGCTCAAGTTCGATTCCGACCCGCGCCTCCAGAATCTTCCTCAACATCTCCTCTAGTTGAGGTCCTTCGCTGCGCTCAGGATTTCGCCTGCGGGCTCCCGCTGCGCTCACGCCCGCGAACCGGCTCAAGTTTCTCCGGCTTGCACATCGGACAGGTCTGGAAGCGATGGATCAGCCGCTTCCACCACGGCCAGCCTTGTTTCTCGGACTGATGCTTGAACTGAAGCCATCTGGCTTCCGACAACTTTTTTCGCGCCTCCGGATCGCTCATCCCCACTGCCGCACATCCTCTTGCTGCCAGTATTCCCGGCCGGTGCCCAAGAATTTCCAATCACGGGAATGATATACGAGGGTGAGGAACCCAGCGTCGGGAACTGGCGCCAAGGGGCGATTACACTGAAAATCTGAAGCAGCACGGTGGAGGAGACAACATGGCGAGGGAGGACGGCTTCGTAGGGGTCTCGGATCACGGCGGTTGGGCGATTCTGGTAACGGTCGCGGGCGACGGGACGCTCCTTGACCGGCGCCGCGCCGAACTGGTGGACGAAGGCCTGCCGAAGATTCCGCACCACAGCGAAGCGCAGGGGCTGCCGCTCGATGAGGCAGTCGCGCTGGTGGAGCGCGTGCGGGCGTCGGCGGAGCGGCACGCAAAGCTCGTGCTGGAAGCGGTTGCTACGACAGTGCCGAGGCGCATTGTCGCAGTCGCGCTTCGCCAATGCCCGGCGCTGCCTCCAACCGTCGCCGAACGCATCAGGGACTATCGGGCGCAAAACGTCGCCGACTGGGTGATGTACCGCAAGGCGCTGGCCGCAGCGGCCGAGGCGCGCGGCTGGGCCGTCCGCTGGTACGAGGCCAAGAAGGTGTTTGAGGCGGCGAGCGTGGCCCTGCGCGCCGATGATCTCGACGCCCACTTCCGCCAGCTGAGGAAGTCCATCGGGCCGCCCTGGAATAACGATCACAAACTCGCGATGGCAGCAGCCATAGCCGCAGCTGGCGCAGCTATGCAGTAAGCTGCACCCCGGAGGAGGTAATCCGGTTTCAGATGCCAGTCCCGCTTGCCGAACATTCACGCGGCGTTCATTCGGGCTTAACAATCTGGAGATAACATGCCCGCTGGGTTTCCCTGTGGCCCCTACACCGGAACCGAACGCCTCGCATTTGTCCCGCCGTCAGATGGAGACCGTGCGTTGCCCCTTCTGCGTCCAAGGAGATCAGTTCCGAGCGATGCTGGACCTTACCGCCGGGATGGGCAACGTTTTCTACTGCACCGCCTGCCGGCACCTGATCCGCGATGATCCGGGGTTCCGCTGTCTATGCAACAATTGCCACACTCTGGCAACTCGGCCCGCGAAGTCCTGAACACCTTCGATGCCGGAATCAGCGCCCGACGACTGCTTGCCACTTCCCCGCCGCGTCTCTACACTCATGGCTCCGCGTTCCGACGAATACCGGACTATCCGGCGAAATGAATCCTTATTTCATTTTCTTTTTTCTTTCCGGCTTCTGCAGCGTGCTCTACGAGCTGATCTGGCTGCGGCTGGCCATGGCGCAATTCGGCGTTACGACAGCCATGGTGTCGATCGTCCTCTCGGTGTTCATGGCCGGGCTGGGGTTGGGGTCGTGGGTGGGGGGGCGCGTGGCGGCGCCGAAGCGCGGCTCGGGCTTCGCCGCGCTGCGCCTCTATGCCGGCATTGAATTGCTGATCGGAATTTCGAGCCTGATCGTGCCGCGGTGTTTTGGCTGGGGACGGACCCTCCTGGAGCACTATGGACCCACATCCTCGGCCGAGTACTACTGCGCTGCCGGTCTTTGGGTCGCATTGACGCTAATTCCGTGGTGCGGGCTGATGGGAGCGACCCTGCCAATCGGCATGCGCGCCATCGCGCAAACCATTCCCGCGGAATCGCGGCGGTCGTTCAGCTATCTCTATATGGCTAACGTGGCGGGAGCGGTCGTGGGCACGGATCTGCCGTTGTTTCTGATTGAGCTGCTCGGCTTCCGTGGCACGCTGCGGATTGGAGCCGTGTGCAACGGCCTGATCGCGATCTCAGCCTTCGTACTCGCGATGAAGCGGCCACCGATTCTGCAACCGACGGAAGACATGACCCCGGCCATGGCCGGCCTGGCGTCTGAAGGTCCCACGGATTGGAAGACTCTCGGCCTTTTGTTTCTGAGCGGGCTTACGTGCATGGGGATGGAAGTCGCGTGGGTGCGTTCCTACACACCATATTTCGGAACGGTGGTCTATGCGTTCGCTTCGCTCCTGGGGGTTTATCTGCTGGCGACTTTCCTCGGGTCGGCAGTCTACCGGCGGTGGAGTATTTACCGCGTGAGCGAGCCTCGGTTGATCTGGACGCTGCTGGCGACGTGCGCGGTCGTGCCCGTCATTGCGACCAGCCCCATTGTGCATATGAGTCCTATGCAGCGGCTAGTCATCGGAATAAGCCCTTTCACCGGCCTGCTCGGCTTTCTAACCCCGCTGCTGGTGGACCGGTTCTCGCTGGGCCGCCCGGACCGCGCCGGGCTGGCGTATGCGACCAATGTCGCGGGCTGCATTCTTGGACCGCTGCTGGCGGGATTCGGACTGCTTCCATTCTTAAGCGAGCGCTGGACTCTGGTGTTGCTCTCGCTTCCCTGGCTGATCGTTGGCGCGGCGACCCTTCGCGCGAGTCAAAACCACCAGCGCTATACGGCTTTTGGGTTGTGGGCAGTGGCTGCGGTCCTGGTGGCGGCCGGGCGGGGGTATGAAGATGCTTATCCTGGAAGCCAGGTGCGGCGCGACTCGACGGCCACGGTGATCGCGGCGGGCAGCGGCATGGAAAAAGAGCTGCTTGTGAATGGCTTCGGTATGACCAATCTCACCCCTATCACCAAGGTGATGGCGCATCTGCCGCTGGCATCTCTCGATCGCTCGCCGCAAAATGCGCTGGTCATCTGCTTCGGGATGGGCACAACTTTTCGTTCGCTTCGTTCTTGGGACATTCCGGTGACGGCGGTTGAACTGGTGCCGAGCGTTCCGAAATTGTTTGGCTATTATCACGCGGATGCCGCCACGATTCTTGCCTCTCCGCTGTCGCACGTGGTCATTGACGACGGTCGCCGCTATCTCGAACGAACGCCTGACTCCTACGACGTGATCACGATTGATCCTCCGCCTCCGCTGCAAGCGGCCGGGTCGAGCCTGCTTTATTCTCGGGAGTTTTATGAGGTGGCGCGGCAACGCTTGCGTCCGGGAGGGATTCTGCAGCAGTGGATTCCGACCAGTTCGGAAGAAGATGCGGTGGACGTCGCGGCGGTGGCGCGGTCGCTGCGAGACTCTTTCCCATACGTCAGAGCTTTTCCTGAGGAGTTCGGCATTCACTTTCTGGCCAGCGACCGTCCGATCGTCGCGCAGTCGGCGGAGCATCTCGCGCAAAAAATGCCGGCAGCGGCCGCGACCGATTTTGTGGAGTGGGACCCGCCTTCTCCGGACGGCGCCCGCGGCGGCGCGGAAGATCGCTTCAGTGATTTGCTGAAGGGTGAACTGACGGTTGACTCGCTGATTGCGAAATCTCCCGTAACTCCAGCTTTGACCGATGACCGGCCAGTGAATGAATACTATGTCTTGCGGGCGCGATTCGGAGCGCATTAGCCGCCATGAGCTTCGAGGGACCGCGCGCGGTGACCGCCGCAGCGCATTCGGAATAACTGTGACAGGCAAGAAACAGAAACGAAAACACGCGGAACTACCTGCGGGCGGCGCGGGGACGCGTCTCCGCGCCATGCATTCTTCATTCTGGATTCTGCTCAGCGTCATAGTTCTCTTCGCGGTCTTGCGCTTCCGGCTGCGGGACGCTCCTCTGGAGCGCGATGAAGGCGAATACGCCTACTCCGGGCAACTCATGTTGCAAGGCATTCCTCCTTACCGCGTGGCCTACAACATGAAGCTGCCGGGAACATATGGGGCGTATGCGGTCATCATGGCGATTTTCGGCGAGAACGCCGCGGGCATTCACATCGGGTTACTGCTGGCGAACGCGGGAACTTCCCTGCTGGTTTTTGCTCTCGGTCGGAAAATCTTCGGCACGGTCGCGGGAGCTTTCGCGGGCGCGACATATGCGCTTCTTTCGGCAGAGCCGGTGATGTTGGGACTGGCGGGCCACGCCACGCACTTCGTGGTGTGCGCGGCCGTGGCCGGCATTTTCGTGCTATGGGATGCGCTGGAATCCAGGCGCGGGTGGTTATTCTTTGCGAGCGGAACTCTGCTGGGGCTGGCCTTCCTGATGAAGCAGCCGGGGATTGTTTTCGCTCTCTTTGCCATCGCGCTTCTCGCCCATCAATGGTGGTCGCGGCCGGAGGCCCGCGCAGGTTCGATGCAACGTCTGCTGCTTCTTGTGTCCGGTATGGCATGGCCGTTTGCGGTTACGTGCCTGATCCTTTACGCGGCGGGCGTCTTTCCGAGTTTTTGGTTCTGGACGTTCACCTACGCCCGCGCCTACGCGTCGCGCGTGCCGTTCAGCGATGGCATGATGATTCTGCGGAGCACGGCGGCGGACATTTTCTTTCAGAATCCGGCGATTTGGCTGATTTGCCTGGGTGGCGTTCTCGCGATGTTTCGCAGTGGCGTAAGAAAGCCGGACCGCTTCTTCCTGGTCACGCTGTCTTTGTTTTCGTTCCTGGGAGTGTGCGCCGGACTTAGTTTCCGCCCGCATTACTTCCTTCTGCTGCTGCCAGCGGCGGCGCTGCTGGCGGGAGTATGCGTCGCCGCGGCGATAGAGCGTCTGCAGAATCTGAAACTCGGCAGAGCCGCCTCTCTTGTTCCCGCCCTGGTCTTCGTGCTGGCGTGCGGATTTTCGCTGATGCGAAACCAGCGCTTCCTTTTCGCAGCCGACGCGGCCACGTTTTGCCGCCGGATGTATCCGAACAATCCATTTCTGCAGGCGCAGGCAATCGGCGAATATCTGCGTTCGCAGACGCCGCCGGATGCGCGCCTGGCCGTTTTCGGTTCCGAACCGGAAATTTATTTCGACGCGCAGAGAAAGTCAGCCACGGGCTACATCTACACCTACAGCCTGATGGAAGATCAGCCCTATGCCGTGAAGATGCAACAGGAAATGATCCGCGAAGTGACCGAGACTCGGCCGGAATATCTCGTATTCGTGGATAACGAATTTTCCTGGCTCTGGCAAGCGGGCCCGTCGCGGCAGGGATTCTTCGACTGGATTCAGTCTTACATCATCTCCGGTTATGAGCGAGCAGCGGAGGTAAGCATTGCGAGGCGCTCGGACCACCTGCTAGGCGATTCCTCAAAGATTTATGTGTACCGCTTGAAGCACTGACACGCTGAATGCTTTCAAGAAGTCGGGCGGTTGATATTCTTTTTTCTCGCTATGTCCCGTCGCAGCAAGCCCCGGAAGCAGCACGGCGGCAAAGACGCGTTGCCGGCCGGCGTGGATCAACGAACGTCCAGATGGCGTGACCCCCAGCGGCTCCGCTTTGTGGCGCAGGCGCTTTCTCTGCTGGTACTGACTTTTGCGGTTTACTTTCCAGTGCTGAGCCATCCTTTCGTGGACTATGACGACGTGGATTACATCACGGGCAATCGCCACATTCAGCAGGGCCTCGGGCTGGATACTTTCCTGTGGGCGCTTAGATCCACGGAACAGGCCAACTGGCATCCGGCGACCTGGATTTCACATGCCACCGACTGCACGCTATTCGGGCTCGACCCCGCGGGGCATCACTTCACCAGCCTGCTGCTGCATGCCCTGAACGCGGCGCTGTTCTTCTGGCTACTGACCACCGCGACCGGCCGGAGATGGCCCAGTTTCGTGGCGGCGGCGTTGTTCGCAGTGCATCCCATCAATGTGGAAAGCGTGGCCTGGGCGGCCGAGCGCAAGAGCGTGCTCTGCATGTTCTTCCTACTGCTGACGCTTGCGGCTTACGGTTGGTATGTCCGTCGGCCGGGTGTGAAGCGATACCTGGCGGTGTTCGCCCTCTTTCTGCTGGCGCTGGCGTCAAAGCCGATGGCGGTTACGCTGCCTTTTGCTCTTCTGCTCCTCGATTTCTGGCCGCTGGGGCGCTGGCCGAAAGGACTCGAACCGCGCGGCCACATTCTGACACCGGAATTGGTGAGTCTTGTCCGGGAAAAACTGCCCCTTCTGGCTCTCTCAGCTGCGTCTTGCGTGATCACCGTCGTGGCGCAGAATCGCGCCCTGAAGACGATGGATGCCATCGTTTTCCGCGCCCGACTCCAGAACGCGGTGTTTTCCTATGCCATGTATCTGTGGAAGGCAATCTGGCCGGTTCGCCTCGCCGTCTTCTATGGCCACCGCGGCCTCGATCTCCCGGGATGGCAACTGGGCCTAAGCCTGGCCGTGATCCTTCTTATTTCGGCCGGCGTCTGGCTGCTTCGCTCTCGAAAATATCTGGTGACCGGCTGGCTGTGGTATCTCGGGACCCTGGTTCCGATGATCGGCCTGGTACAGGCGGGCGAGCAGGGCATGGCGGATCGGTATGCGTATCTGCCCTTCCTCGGCATCTTCGTGATTGGAGTGTGGGGAGCTGGCGAACTCGCCGACAGGGCTCAGGCCGGGGTTCGTTTCCGGGCGGCGCTGGTTCTGGCCGTTCTGCTTGGCCTGTCGCTGCTGACCCAGAAGCAGCTTCGTACCTGGGAGAGCAGCCTTGCGCTCTGGAGCCATTCGGTTCTGATCACCCCGCAGAATTACGTGGCCGAAAATGTCATCGGCTCCACGCTGCTGAACCAGGACTATGAAAAGCGCGGGGAAAGCTGTTCGGATGAAGCGTTCCTCCACTTTCAGAGATCCGTGAGTATCAATCCGCAGTACTCGCTCGGGCATTTGAACGTGGGATATTGCCGGCAAGCCCGGGGAGACCTGCAAGGCGCGATTGCCGATTACTCGATCGCGCTTGAAAACACGCAGAACAGGTACCTGCGCAGCCGGGCCTTGTTGAACCTCGGTGCAGCTTCTGACGCTGCCGGCGATTTCGCGTCGTCGCGCCGTTATTACGATGATGCCCTGACTCTTTATCCGAATGACGACGAACTGCAGGCGGCCAAGTCACAGATGGAAGCCGATGAGGAAATCTCCAAGCAGATCGACGAGGTCGAGGCCTCTCTGGCGATCCATCCGGACGCGGCCGGATATGCACGCGCCGGTGAGCTGCAGTTGAAGCTGGGGCGAACTCGGCAGGCCCGCGAATCGTTCGAGAAAGCTCTCAGCCTCGATCCGGCCTCAGCCGTGTCCCGAAATGCTCTTCAGGCAATGGATCAGCAACATCAATAAGCGCGATATTCGCCCTGCCGCGACCGCCTTTCGTGAATGCACGGTTACGATCCGGTTAAAATTCCGTGACAACGCCGGATGGCAGGCGTTTCTTCGATAAGCTAAGGATTCGCCTGCACGGGCTGACTCGATATTGTCCATTCGCTTTGACTCCGCACAACATGGCAACGTCCTTGAAAACCCGGCCGAAGCGCGCGGGGGCGAAAAAGGCCGCCTCAAGCCCGAAGGCCCAGCCCCCAACCGGACAGCCTGCCCCGGCAGAAACCCGGTCACAAATCAATGGGATCAATGTTGCGCTCAGCTGGCTCCTGATCCTGTTGATAGTGACGGTTTACAGTCAGGTGGGAAGCCATCCGTTCGTTGACTACGACGATCCCGACTACGTCGCGGGCAACCTTCACGTTCAAGCCGGGCTCACCTGGAACACCCTCACCTGGGCGCTCACGGCTCTGGACGCTGGCAACTGGCATCCCGTGACCTGGCTCTCCCATGCGCTGGATTGCCAGCTTTTCGGACTCGACCCCGCCGGACACCACTGGTCCAGTGTGGTGTTCCACTGTGTAAACGCAGTGCTCCTGTTTTGGCTGCTCTGGGTCGCAACCGGGGCACGCTGGAAGAGCTTTCTGGTAGCGGCTCTATTCGCGTTGCACCCGCTCAACGTGGAGTCGGTGGCCTGGATCGCGGAGCGCAAGAATCTGGTGAGCACCCTGTTTTTTTTCCTCGCTCTGGGCGCTTACGGGTGGTATGCGCGCCGGCCGGGAATTGTCCGCTACCTTCTGCTGGCGGTGCTGTTCGTTTTAGGCCTCGGCGCCAAGCCGATGGTGATCACTCTGCCCTTTGTGCTCTTGCTGCTGGATTTCTGGCCTCTGCAAAGAGTCGAAGGCTGGTCGGATGCCTCGATCACGTGCCCAGTACCGCAGACCAGTATTTCGCGGCTGATCCTCGAAAAACTGCCCTTACTTGCGCTCTCTGCCGGCAGTGCCGTGATCACGATCATCGCCCAGCGGGCGAGCGTGGTTCGGACGGAAGAGCTGCCGTGGCTGATTCGACTGGAGAATTCGCTCTATGCCTACGGCGCTTATCTCTGGAAAATGGTGTGGCCAGCTCATCTGGCAATTATTTATCCCCATCCCGGCCGGACACTGGCCGTGTGGAAACCGCTCCTGTCGCTGGCGATCATTGCGGTGATGAGCGTCGCGGCCTGGAAGCAGCGCGCGCGCCGTCCCTACCTGGTGACGGGCTGGTTGTGGTTTCTGGGCACGGCCGTGCCGATTATTGGCATCATGCAGGTCGGACTGCAGGTAATTGCGGATCGTTACGCCTATGTTCCCCTGATTGGAATGTTTGTAATCCTGGTCTGGGGTCTGTCGGAGATAGCTGGCAATTTTGACGCGACGAACACCGCGCGGGTGGCTGGAGTGACCGTGCTCGCAGTTCTTTCCGTTGTGACGTGGCGGCAAATTGGAGCCTGGCGCAGCAGCCTGGACCTGTGGAGTCACGCGGTCGAAGTCACCAGCAATAATTCGGTGGCTGAGAATTATCTGGCCGCGAGTCTCTTCAGCCTGGGACGGTATCAGGAGGGGATGGAGCATATCCGCCAGTACGTCGTGTTGGAACCCCTGGATCCATTCGCCCACATCCGGGTCGCGGCCGACGATCAGGATCACGGCTTGCTGACGGATGCCGTCCGCGAATACGAAAAAGCACTACAAGCAAACGCGTTCTTGATCGAGCATCAGTCTTCCGCCCTCAACTCGAAAGCGCTGGCGATCACGTATGCCAATCTGGGCGTGACCTATCTGCAGTTGGGCGATTCGGCCAAGGCAGCTCAATCCGGAGCGCTCGCTCTGCAGACCGATTCGTCTGCCGTGCAGGAAATGATCCAGGGCATGGAACAAGCTGTGGCAGCGCGGCCGGTGGCCGCCGGCTACATCCGCATCGGAATGCTGCTGCAGTTGTTTGGACAGGAGACGCAGGCGCAACAGGCATTTCTGCAGGCACAGGGGCTTAATCCCGCGGCGGCACCGGTTTCGCCCCGCTCGAACGGGAACTGAGGCGGTCGCGTCGCCGTGGCTTATCTGAAATCCTGCGCACTCGCCTGCAAGGTTACAGTCCGGTTAAAAGTTGCCCGAAAAACCGCGCCAAACCTTCACTTGCGTCCACTTGTCCGCTATCGTATGGACTGGTCGAAATCGTCCTGATGCCCGCGAAAGCTCAGCGCCGCAAGCCTTCCCGCCCGAAGCCGCAATCGGCTCGCCTGCGGGAAGTGCCAGCGTCCAAGGTCTCGCCGGCGCCGCCGGCGGCGGCTCCTTCGCCTTCGGAATGGTCCCGCTCGTCGAACCTGCGCCAGACCCTCTGCGTTGTGCTCGCGCTGGCCACCCTGGCGGTCTACGTTCGCACCACACGCAATCCGTTTGTCAATTACGACGATCAGACCTACGTAGTTGAAAATGCGCATGTGCTGCAGGGACTCAGCCTGGACACCCTGCGCTGGGCGCTTACCTCGACCGACGCCGCCAACTGGCATCCGCTGACCTGGATTTCCCACGCTCTGGATTGCCAGCTCTTCGGGCTTCATCCCGGAGGGCATCACTTCACCAGCGTTCTGCTGCACCTGGCCAGCGCCGTGATTCTTTTTCTGCTGCTGTTGCGAGCGACGGGCGCGGCCGGCCGCAGCCTGATGGTGGCCGCTCTTTTTGCGCTGCATCCCATCAACGTCGAAAGCGTGGCCTGGGTGGCGGAGCGCAAGAATGTGCTGAGCACATTGTTTTTCCTGCTGACGTTGGGCGCCTACGGATGGTATGCACTGAAACCGGGAATCGAGCGCTACCTGGCGGTGGTTGGACTGTTTGCGCTGGCTCTGGCGTCGAAGCCGATGGTCGTCACGCTGCCGTTTGTTTTGCTGCTCGTGGATTTCTGGCCACTGCAGCGAATGCGATCCTGGCAAACGCCATCCGCAACTTTTCCCGCCCAGCAAACCTCCCTCGGACAGCTGGTTCTCGAGAAGATTCCGCTTCTGCTGATGTCGGCAGCGAGCAGCGTGATCACGGTGATGGCGCAGGGGGGCGCCATCGCGGCTCCAAAGAACCTGCCGTTGAGTCTCCGTCTGCCTAACGCACTCTACGCCAATGTGATGTATCTGGTGAAAACGCTATGGCCGACGCATCTGGCGGCGTATTACCCCTACGCCGGGACTCGTCTGGCGCTCTGGCAGAGCGGTCTCTGCGCCTTGGCTTTGCTGGCGATTACAGCCTTGGTATGGCGGAAACGCTCCCACTACTACCTCCTGGTGGGCTGGCTCTGGTATCTCGGAACGCTGGTGCCGGTAAACGGATTGTTCTTGCAGGTGGGCGATCAGTCCATGGCGGATCGTTACGCTTATCTTCCCCTGATCGGAATTTTTTGCATGCTGGTTTGGGGAGCGGGCGAATTGGCCGAGCGGCAGAAACTGGGGCTTCGAGAATGCGCCATCGCCGGGTGCGCGGTCGTACTTGTGCTGGCTATTTTCACCTGGCGGCAGATCGGCTTCTGGGACAGCAGTTTTGATCTCTGGACCCACGCCCTGAATGTCACGACGAACAATTACATGGCCGAAGACTACGTCGGAACTTCGCTCCTCATGGATAACTACAACTCCACCGGCCAGCGTTATTCCGACGAAGCGCTCGTGCATTTTCAGAATGCGGTTCGGATCGAGCCCCGTGACGCCATCAGCCATCTGAACCTTGGAGCCGGCCTGCACGAGCACCGGCGCTTTCAGGAAGCGATCCAGCAGTATCAGGCGGCTCTGTCGCTGACTCCAGACGAACATCTCATCGTCAAATGCCTGATCGACATTGGCGCCGCATACCAGCAACTTGGCGACTACGCGAAAGCTGAGGAGTATGACAAGAAAGTGCTAGCGCTCGAACCGCGCAACAAAGTCGTGCTCATGAATCTGGGAAAAGTCGCGATGGGCGAGAGGGCCCAGCAGATGGCTGCCGATGCAGCGGCTCATCCGACTCCGCTCGCGTTCTTCCAGTTAGGGCAGCTTCAGCAATATCTCGGATCCATCGCTGACGCGCGTGCTTCCTACCAGAGGGCGCTGCAGATGAAGCCGGACTATTCCGATGCCCAGGGCGCGCTCGCCAGCCTCGACCAGCCCGCGACACCGCAGCCTGCAAGCCTGACCCCGCGATAGTTCTGGAGCGGAACACTCTGAAAAAGTTCAGTCTCGACTCCGGCCGCTCGGCCAGCGGCCCAGGCGTGCTTCTTCTTAAGGAGTGGAAGAGGGAGGATTCGCGCTCTGGTTTTGCGGGTTGCTGCCATCGCCCAGCGGGTTGATGGGATGGGTAAAGGGTGTGGGACCCTTGATGTCCGCGCCGGGATCAGCATTGAGATAGTAGAAAAACATCCACTCGTTGTAGTGATTCTTGTGATTGAACTCGCGGATGGTCTTCTCCTCGCTGGTACTGACGACGCCGAGAATCAGCCCGGTGCGAGGCATCGAACTACTGTCACTATTGAGGGAGCCGGTTGCAGTCGAGTTCGAACCTGAGGTCGAATTTGAATTCGAGTTCGCTCCCGGGTCGGCGGCCGCGGCCTGGCCGGCTCCGATCTGAATGCCTGCGTTCGGAATCGCCGTCGGCTGCATGTTCCCGGTTCCTTGCGACGAGAAGAAACTTCCGCCGAACCCTGACGAAGCCTGTGCCGACGCCGGATTCAGCGTGGGGCTGGCCGGCGCGCGCACGTCGGGTTCGTAGACGATCTTGAAATCTTTTCCGGTTATCGGATCTTTGTAGAGTTTGCGGATGAACCGCTGACCGCCCCGGTCGCGCAGGTCTTCGAGCCGTACCGGAAACAGGCCGGTCTGTTTGACGTAACGCCGCACAGCCCGGGTGTATTGCACTCCGCGGTGAACCAATTCCTCCTCGCGGTCGCGCTTGATCTGGAAGGCCAGGCTCTGCGCGGCGACGCCCATGCCGATCACCAGCAGAGAGACAATCAGAAGCAAACTCAGCAAAATATACCCCTGCTCCGCTGCACGCGGAATTTGCTTAGGGATATGCTGTCGTTTGCTCGTGACTGCGTGCTTCATAGCCCTGTCTATGTCCGTTTAGAAGCTGTATTTCAAACCCAACTGAATCGTGCGCGGCCGGTGAGCGTCAATCGGGCGCAGGAAGGCGCTGCCGGTCGTGCAATTCACGTAAGTCGGTTCGAGAGCTCCCGTTAGCGTCGAAGGGGTGTACCCTCCCGCTGCCGAGAAGGGCTGTCCGGCCACACCACCGCCGTAGCAGTTAATGGTGTTGTTGGCCGAGTTGCCGATATTGGGATTGAAGATCCGGAACTCGGTGTGATTGAAAACATTGAAGCCCTCGGCCCGGAACTCAAGCGTGCTGCCCTCGGTGATTTTGAAATTCTTGAACAGCGACATGTCAAAGTTGACGCGGTGCGGGTTGTTGAGGAAGTTCCGGCCCGCGTCGCCGAACGTCAGACCCTGGGGCGGAGCAAACGCCGCCGGGTTATACAAAAGGGGGCCGATGCTCTGCTGGTTGAAGCGACCGATGCCGGGCGTGAGGCTCGATCTCGGGCTGGCAATCACATCCGGGTAGGAACCGGCTCCGGCTCCGTTGGCGACTCCGGCATTATCCAGAACGGAAATTCCCAGGTTGCTGCCGCCGTTGATCACGCTGAACGGAGTCCCTGACTGAAATACCGTGATGCCGGAAATCTGCCAGCCGTCGAGCGCCCCATGCAGCAACTTGGAATCGCTGACCGGCGGAGGCGGAGGCGCCTTCTTGCCAGGATCGGCCGAGTCATCGCCATCCCTGAACGCCATACGCTGAAAATGGCCGCTCAGCTTGGGTAAATCGTAGATGTAATTGAAACTCAGCAGGTGGCGCTCATCGAAATTGGAACTGGCCCAGCTCGACTTAAGGTTGTATGAGTTGACGAAAGAAGCGTCCGAGCGGTCCGACGAATCATCGAGCGAGTGGCTGTAGCTGTAGGAAAGGCCCATCACCAGCGGACCCCGGGCACGCCGCAGAGTCATCTGGAAGGCGTGATATTGCGAATCGCCGACATTCTGCAAGCCCAGTATGCGATGCAATCCGAAGTAGGGCCGGAGCGTGTTGGGATCGGGAATGCCCTGTACCAGCGTATCGGTCAAGGGGTTGGTTGCGCCGTAGCAGGCCGCGACCATGTTTTTCCAGGCAAGCTGCGTGTTATTGATGATCAACCCGTTCACATTGAACTCATAGTCGTTCGGGTTCGATGACGCAGAGTTCACATTGCCGCACTGGTTGACCAAAATCGGCTGCCCCAGCTGATACGGATTGCCGTTCTGCAAAAATCCGAGGTCACTGCCCGCCGGCGGCGGCACCAGTTGATTCTGCTGCAACTCGGCGCTGAGGTGGGTTCCCTTACTGCCCACATAGGCCGCGGTTGCAACCGTACTCCAGGGCAGCTGGCGCTGAACACTCAGACTCCATTGCTGGACGTAAGGCCAGACCGCCTTGGTCGGAATCGCCGTCACGTCCAGCGGGAAAGCGACCGGAGTAAGATTCGGTCCGCCGAGCCCGATGTTGGTGAAAGACAGTGGCAGCGGGTCAGTCATGGTCAAGACCGCCGGAGCGCTGCCTTCGAGCGAACCGGTATTGGCTTCCTTGGCGGTTCCGTGTTCGAAGAAGATGCCGTAACCGCCGCGAATCGAAGTCTTGCCGTCGCCCTTCGGATCCCAGGCAAAACCGATGCGGGGCGCGGGATTGAAGTAGTGAGTGGTCATGCAACTGGCCGGCACGCCGCCGGTGCCGCACTGCACGATGCCGTTGGTAACTGCCGGATTCAAGCCACTGCTCGGATTGTTCTGATTCAGAGAAATCGGCTGGGGATTGTTTCCCGCCGTCTCAAAATATCCCGAGGGCTGCAGCCCTTGCTGCGGAGCGATCTGTACGGTCTGGGCGAGCGAAGACTTGAAGTCGCTGGGCACCCAGTTGAAGGCATTGAGATTCTTCTCGTGGAAATTCCCGAAAAGGCTGAAGCGCAGGCCCAGGTTCACGGTGACTCGCTGGGTCACGTGCCAGTCGTCCTGGGCATAGGGTTCGGTGATCCAGTAGTCGTTGTAATACTTAAGCTGCGCGCTGTCCTGCTGGTAGCTCTTGATCAAATTGGGGCATCCCAGGCACATAGCTCCGGGGCCGGTGAGAAAGTCGGCAAAGGCATTGCCGCTGGTAAAGTTGTTCTGATTGCTGAAAGTGAGCAATCCCTGCAGGTCGCCGGTTGCGGCGCCGATGGCCCCGTTAGTCTCGTTGCGCTGCGCGTCAATCACTTGTATGCCGATGGTCACGGTGTGATGGCCCCATGCCTTGCTGAGGTTATCCGTGAGGCCATAGGTGGGATTGGTGTGATTCCACGGAGTGTACGAGGGATCCACGGTAAATCCGTTGCCGCCGTAAGCCGCGTTGGTGCCGCCGATGACCAGGCCGGGCGGCTTGCCTCCGAACCCGTTGTTGA
>Ga0070733_10000606_pt1 | contig 28510 bp, 24 predicted proteins | sample Coa_R1_9_FD_66450 | JGI IMG/M metagenome (GOLD analysis project Ga0070733, IMG submission 66450) | Surface soil microbial communities from Centralia Pennsylvania, which are recovering from an underground coalmine fire - Coalmine... | ecosystem: Environmental > Terrestrial > Soil > Unclassified ...
AAAAATACTTTTCAACACTTTATCGGCATACCTTCTGCACATTATTCGCTTCGCATTATATTGGAGCTCCAAATTAAAATAAAGTCAATAAAATTGATTACATGGGGCGTCCTGAAGAACTTAAATCACTATATTAATCATCTTGTTCTTTACGTAAATGACTTTTTTGGGTGTATTACCATTGAGCCATTTTTTTACCGATTCATCGGCGAGCACCAGTTCTTCCACCTGTTGCTGACTGGCGTCTAGGCTTATATTGAGTTCAGTACGTGTTTTTCCATTTACCGCCACCGGGTAGAGTTTGGATGATTCGATGAGATATTTCTCATTATAAACAGGATAAGGTGCGTCGAGTACACTGCTTTCATTACCCAGCTCATGCCATAATTCTTCACAGATATGAGGCGCATAGGGTGCCAGCAATATCAGCAACTGCTCCAGAATTTCCTTTTTATGGGTTTTCAATTCTCCCAATTCATTCACTGTGATCATACTCGCGCTTACAGCCGTGTTGAAGGAAAAACGGTCTGTATCTTCATCGAGTTTTTTGATTGCCTTGTGTAATACTTTCCATTCGGCATCCGTCGCCGGATCCGTTGTCCACACTTTTCCTTTTGTTTCATCAAAAAACAATCTCCAGAGCTTTCGCAGAAAACGGTGCACACCTTCAATTCCCTTCGTGTCCCAGGGTTTACTTTGTTCTACGGGTCCGAGAAACATTTCATACATGCGGAAAGTATCCGCGCCATATTTTTCTACCAGCTCAGTCGGATTTACCGTATTGAATTTTGACTTGGACATTTTTTCTACTTCCGAACCGCAGAAATACTTACCATCCTCTAATACAAAACTGGAATGCGCATATTCTGGTCTCCATGATTTAAATGCTGTGACATCGAGTTCCAGTCCATCCACCAGATTTACATCCACATGAAGATTGGAAATAGATATGAGCTTAATGTTTTCGGCGTCAGCTCCCCAGCTTTTTCTTAAGGTTTCATTTATTTCTTTCTTTAATTCGGGAAAGGGTTTACTCTTTAGTCCCGCAGAAATAAAAATCGGTTTTTGTTTAGCAAAAGCTTCCATTTCATCGGACCCTTCAATTTCAATTCTGTAAACAAATCGGCTACTGCCCTGTATCATGCCCTGGTTCACCAGTTTCTTATAAGGTTCATCAAAGCCGATCAGTCCCAGGTCAAAAAGAAATTTGGCCCACATCCGGCTATACAGTAAATGACCTACGGCATGTTCGGTTCCTCCGATATAAAGATCTACCTGATTCCAGTAATCTGATGCCGAGCGGCTGCAAAATGTTTCGTTGTCGTGTGGATCCATGTAACGCAGATAGTACCAGCTACTGCCCGCATAACCCGGCATAGTATTCGTTTCGAGATGTCTGGATGTCCATATTTCCAGATTTGCCAACGGTCCTTCACCATCAGGTCCAGGTTTATAGGTTTCCACCATGGGTAATTCCAGCGGCAGGTCCTTTTCATCGAGCGGGTAAGCGATTCCGTTTTCCCAAATAATGGGGAAAGGCTCACCCCAATAGCGTTGCCGGCTAAACGCCGCATCACGGATTTTATAGTTCACTCTGGGATTTCCAATTTTCAACTCTTCCAGCTTTTTATTCACCATGGGTATAGCCTCATACATCGGGATGCCATCCAGGAAATCACTGTTTTCAAGCCTGGCATCTTTTGTTGGATTGGCTTCTTTGCCATTGAAATGCGACCCTATAATATTTGTAACCGGAATATTGAAATGTTGTGCAAATTTAAAATCACGTTCATCTCCGCAAGGCACCGCCATGATGGCGCCTGTGCCATAACCCGCCAAAACGTATTCTGAAATCCATACAGGAATTTGACGCTGGTTGAAGGGATTTAGTACATAGGAGCCCGTAAAACACCCCGTAATCTTTTTTTCTGCCAGCCGCTCGCGTTCGCTGCGGCTTTTTACATAACTGATATATTCATCCACAGATTTTTTCTCCGCATCTTTGGTCAGTTCCGGGATTAATTCGTGTTCAGGTGCTACGACCATAAAATCCACACCGAATATCGTATCGGGACGTGTAGTATAAACCCGAAGTTTTCGCGAATCGCCGTTGGCAAATGCAAAATCAATTTCCGCGCCATAACTTTTTCCGAGCCAGTTGCTTTGCATTTCTTTCATGGCATCGCTGAAAGCTACTTTGTCCAGACCTTCCAGCAGCCTGTCGGCATATTCTGTGATCCGAAGGTACCATTGACGTAATTTTCTTTTTACAACCGGATATCCTCCCCGCTCGCTAAAACCATTGATCACTTCGTCATTGGCCAGTACAGTACCTAACGCCTCACACCAGTTTACTTCCCCGAACCCGCAATAAGCAAGACGAAATTCCATGAGTATATCCTGCTGTTGTTTTTCACTATATGCCTTCCATTCAGCCGAAGTAAATGATTGAAACTGACGGTAGCCGGAAACAGAGATGCTTCCTTCTTTCTCGAATGCAGCGCTTAATTCAGAAATGGGTCTGGCCTGGGCCAGCTGGCGATTATACCAACTGTTAAACAACTGCAAAAAAATCCACTGGGTCCACTTATAATAATTCGGTTCAGCGGTATTCACCTCCCGGCTCCAGTCAAAAGAAAATCCGATACGGTCCAGCTGTTCCCTGAAATTGGATATGTTTTGTTTTGTGCTTACGGCGGGGTGTATTCCATGGTCAATGGCGTATTGTTCGGCAGGCAATCCAAATGCATCATAGCCCATCGGATGCAATACGTTAAAGCCTTTAAGCCTCTTATAACGCGCGAAGATATCGCTTGCGATATAGCCAAGCGGGTGACCCACGTGCAAACCTGTTCCGCTTGGATAGGGAAACATGTCAAGTACATAACATTTCGGCTTGCTACTGATGTTGCTCACCTGATAAACCCGGTCGGCCTTCCACTTTTCCTGCCATTTTTTTTCAATAGCGTTGAATGAATACTCCATATGAACCAACAAAAATACGCATCATGCGGGGAAATCTTTTATTTTTGCCCATTCCAGTTACCTGGTAAAACGGAAATAGTTCAACTATGGCACAAACCCGGAAAGGCTCAGCCAAACGTTCCGCACCTTCTTATATCATGGCGATTGTTGGTGTGTCTCTCGTACTTTTTCTTTTAGGCATTTTAGGATGGATCATTATCAATGCAAATAAACTTGGACAGTATTTCAAGGAAAACATTGCAATGAATGTATATATACGCGAAAATGTGACACCGAAAGACAGTGCGGCACTTGTCCAATACATTACTGCCCAACCCTATGTCAAGGATTATCAGTACGTAACCAAGGATCTCGCCAAGCAGAAATATCTGCAGGATGGAAATAAAGACTGGGGCGCATTACTTGACCGGAACCCCCTTCCCGCCAGTATTGATTTTAGAATAACAAAGGAATATGCGTCCGTTGATTCTCTTTCAAAAATAAAAAACAACCTTCTGCAGAATATTGCTGTCAGCGATGTGCAATACCCGCAGTCACTGGTAACCAATCTCAACAATATCGTCAATAAGATCAGCATCATTTTGCTATCCGTGATCGTTATTATTTCAATCCTGGTCATTTTTCTTATCGACAATACCATCCGGCTTGCGATGTTCAGTAACCGGTTTTTGATCAAAACAATGCAAATGGTGGGAGCTACCCGGTGGTTTATTTCCCGACCGATGGATCTGAGGGCATTTATTAACGGGCTCATCAGTGGTTTACTTGCAGTGGGGGGGCTGATTGCCATTATCATTTTTGCTGAAAACCAGTTACCCTATCTGAAAGCGCTTCGCGATTATCCTTTGCTCATTATGCTGTTTATCGTTATCATTTTATTAGGGATTTTTATTTCCTTCATCAGTACACATCGAAGCGTATTGAAATACCTTAAGATGAAGTTGGATGAATTGTATTGATTTCTGTACATTGCGATCCTATTTTCCGTTATGGCAAAACAAGTAAAAACAACAAGAGGTTCGAAAAATTACAAACCCTTATTCGGCAGGGATAATTACCGTTGGATGCTCATTGGGCTGATATTAATCCTGCTCGGTCTGCTGTTGATGATTGGCGGAAAAAGCAAAGATCCCAATGTATTCGATACAACTGAAGTGTATAGTTTCAGAAGAATTACAGTTGCGCCCATCTTAATTCTTGGCGGCCTTGCGCTGGAAATTGTTGGGATCTTTAAGAAATCCAAAGCTCAAAATCCAAAATGAGCCTGTTTCAATCCATTGTAATTGCGATTATTGAAGGCATTACAGAGTTTCTACCCATTTCATCGACGGCGCATATGAAATTTGCGAATCCTCTCATCGGGGTTCAGACAAATGCGTTTACTGACCTTTATGAGATCATCATTCAACTTGCGGCGATCCTGGCGGTTGTCGTACTTTACCACAAGCAGTTTTTTGATTTTAAAAAAGTCGGTTTCTATTTTAAGTTGATTATCGCCCTGATTCCCGCCATTATTGCTGGAGTATTATTGAAAAAACACATTGATGCGATGCTGGGCAATCTCGGATTCATTGCGGTGATCATGATCGTTGGTGGTATCATTTTATTATTTATTGACCGGTTATTTACCAGACCGGTGATTCACTCTCAGGATGCTGTTACAAATAAAAATGCATTCGTGATAGGCTGTTATCAGGTACTGTCCGTACTGTTTCCCGGCCTCAGCCGCAGTGCCGCAACGATTATCGGCGGGCTACAACAAAAACTTGACCGGCGTACGGCCGCTGAGTTTTCATTTTTTCTGGCAGTGCCGACCATGCTGGCTGCATCTGTAAAGAGTTTCTATGATGTGCACAAGGCGAACCCCGAAGTGTTTGTGCGGGATAATATGATGATACTTCTGGTAGGTAGTATTGTTGCTTTTATTGTTGCGCTGCTGGCTATCCGTTTTTTTATTACTTATCTGCAGCGTCACGGATTTAAATTATTCGGATATTACAGGATCCTAGCAGGCTCATTCATTCTTTATCTATTGTGGACAGGGGTTATTCATTCATAAACTAAGCCGTTATGCAAACAGCCTCCAAAAAAGTAATTCGCGGATGGGCTATGTATGACTGGGCGAATTCTGTTTATAATCTCGTTATCACCACCACTTTTTTTCCCATTTATTTTACTGCTGTAACCAGGAAGCAATTTGGAAGCGATATCATTCCATTCCTGGGTAGAAAGTTTGTAAACTCTTCATTGTATGATTATTCGCTGGCTGTCGCCTATCTGTTTATTGCCTTACTCTACCCGGTCCTAACCTCTATTGCTGACACGCGGGGCAATAAGAAATCGTTCATGAAATTCTTCTGTTATATCGGATCCCTGGGTTGTGCTCTTCTTTACTTTTTCAATGGTACCAATTTATGGCTTGGTATCATTTGTTTCATGATGGCTTCTATGGGATTTGTTGGAAGCCTGGTTTTTTATAATGCATTTCTTCCGGAAATCGCTGCCCCGGAAGACCGTGACCGGGTGAGTGCCAAGGGGTTCTCTTTCGGTTATATCGGCAGCGTCATTTTGCAATTGATAGGTTTTGCATTGGTTATCCTATTGCCAGGCGACCCGTTTTTGGCACCCAGAATTACATTTCTACTGGTTGGCATATGGTGGGCTTCTTTTGCTCAGATTACTTTTGCTGCGCTACCCGAAACCCGTTCAGTCGGAAAGATTGGTACTCACATTTTCAGCGAAAGTTTTTCAGCAATGAAGGAAGTTTACCTGGAAATTAAAAAACTGCCGGTACTGAAAAACTTTCTCCGCGGATATTTTTTTTATAGCATGGGGGTACAAACTGTCATGCTGGCGGCTACTTTATTTGGAAGTAAGTTGCTGCAGCTTCCAGACACGAAACTGATCATTACAGTCGTCGTGATACAGCTGGTTGCAATACCCGGGGCTATATGGATGAGTAAACTCTCAGAGAAATTCGGAAACCTGCGGGTTCTAACCGGTATTATTATTTTCTGGATATCGATTTGCCTCGCGGCTTACTATACTGCCTATTTTAAGGAGCAGGGCGGAAATCCCGAATTCGGATTCTACGGCCTTGCCATTGCTGTCGGACTGGTAATGGGTGGAATTCAGTCCCTCAGCCGTTCAACATATTCCAAGTTGATGCCTGTTACGAAAGACACATCCTCGTATTTTAGTTATTATGACTTCACTGAGAAATTAGCCATCGTGATCGGTATGTTCAGTTTCGGCCTGATTGAAGAAGCAACTGGCAGTATGAAGAATTCGGTATTGAGCCTGATTCTGTTTTTTGTGTTTGGTTTGCTTTGGCTGGTCAGGGCTCAGAGCATCAAGGTGGTGGCCGTCGATCGTTGACGCCCGATAGCCAACCGACAACCTCCAAAGATCAAAATTACAAGGAATGATCCTGCATACTATAGATACTGGTTATTTCAAGCTTGACGGAGGTGCCATGTTTGGCGTCGTTCCTAAATCGATCTGGAATAAATTGAATCCCGCGGATGCCAATAATCTTTGTTCCTGGGCCCTGAGATGTTTGCTGATAGAAGATGGGAACCGGCTTATCCTGGTAGATACCGGCATTGGTAATAAACAGGATGAGAAGTTCTTTAGTCATTATTATTTGCATGGTGAGCATGATCTAAACGATTCTCTGCAATCAAAAGGATTTAGCATAAGCGATATTACGGATGTGTTTTTGACACATTTACACTTTGATCATTGCGGAGGTGCAATTATCAGAAGGGAAGGGAAACTCTTACCGGCATTTCCGAATGCTGTTTATTGGAGCAACCTTGCTCATTGGGAATGGGCAACGGAACCGAATGAAAGAGAGAGGGCATCTTTTCTGAAAGAAAATATTATGCCGATTCGGGAAAGCGGTCAGTTACAAATGCTAACACTCAAGGGAATTGATAAAGCGGATAGCATAAGCCGACTAAATGAGGTCCCTTTTGCCGAGGGATTTAATATCCGGCTGGTAGACGGACATACGAATTCAATGATGCTTCCTCAACTGACTTATAAAGGGCGAACCATAGTTTTTATGGCTGACCTGTTACCCTCTGCGGCACACCTCCCCATTCCTTACGTAATGGCCTATGATATGTTTCCACTTACTTCCCTGAGGGAAAAAAAGGTTTTTCTGGAAGAAGCACTGGCCGGAGACTATATTCTGTTTTTTGAGCATGATCCGATTCATGAGTGCTGCAACTTAGAAAAAACTGAAAAAGGGATACGTGCGAAAGAATTTTTTAAATTAAACGATCTCTGATTGTACTTTTGAATAATAATATTTATAATTTTACGTTATTCACCCTTACTAACCCCCTTACATAGATTCCGAGAGCCATTCATCAAAAGTGAGTGGCTTTTTTGTTTAGTTGCCCTGGCGTTCATCGTTAAGCTTTGGGTTTAGGAGGTTCTTCCCTGAGAAAATAGTCCTCCGATTTATAATCAAAGGTTTTTGGCGACGTATTTTTGTAATCAGCATTATAAGCAACGAAAAAATACAGGTACATAGCGCGACTCAAACGCATGAACCAGGGTTGAAGAACGATCAGCAGGATCCCGTTGATCCCCATCCACCAGAAAAAACGCTGGTCGGTTAATGAAAACCCAATAGTAAGGAACCATAGTAAAAAGCTGAATATGCAGAAAAGGACTGTGACCGCGTAGCTGATATAAGCCGTACCATACCAGAAACCAACTTCAAGTTCAAACAGCTGACCGCATTCGGGGCAATGCGTAGGCATTTTCAGCGTTGATTTTAAATTCCAGGGATTTGGGTCCCTGAACATATTTCCCTTCCGGCATCTGGGGCATTTCTGCGTCAAAAGGCTCCACAAAAACCCCGGTTTCCCCGCCATATTCGGTAATTTGTTCAAAGGTACCTTCTATTTACCTGATTTGAATAGCATGTATAATTTAAAATGCTTTAGAAAAGTCATGTGGGCTATTTGTATGGCAATAACAAATCCAAACAAACCATCCAGAAAGCCAGCTCTAAAAATAAAACTTACCAGGAAGGCCCACCAGGGACGGAAAATGATTTTCAACAAGTTTGTTTTTTTACCCTCGGTAAAAAGCGACTCTGCAGCAAGTGTACTGAGCTTGTTATTCTGTATGACATGTTCGGAGATCGTATGATAGGAATAGTGCAGAATATCACCTTTCAGATGTTCAATCGGGATATTTTCCTGCAAAACCACTTTGTCGTGCGGATTTGTTCCTCCCCAATGGCCGATCCTTCGATCGAAGAGGCGGATTTTGGTGTCCGGATACCAGCTTCCATACCTGATAAATTTGCCGCAATAATTACTACAACGATTCATCCGATAAGCACGATTTGTAAAATTCTCTTTGGCTTGCCGAATACTACGGGCAAGCAGAGGGTTCAGTGTTTCATCTGCATCAAGGCTTAATACAAAATCATGCGAAGCCAGTTCAACCGCCTTGTTTTTTTTTTCAATAAATCCTTTAAAAACTTCCTGTTTAACAATGGCACCTCTTCTTTCAGCAATGGCCACTGTTTGATCAGTGGAATAGGAATCCAGAATCAGGATCTCATCCGCGACGTCTGCAACGGAATCAATGCAGCGACCGATATTTTTTTCTTCATTAAAACAAATGACAACAACGGAAAGTTTTTCCATGAACGATCTGGATTTAACTTGTTGAAATCATTACCGTTTCTGAAATATCCTGACTGTTTTTTCTTTCTCCGATTTGTTGTCGCCACATTGCGTAATAAAGTCCCTTTTCGTCCCTTAAGCTTGCATGATTACCGGTTTCCACCACTTTACCTTTTTCCAATACATATATCCGGTCGGCATGCATGATCGTGGACAACCGATGCGCAATCAGGATGGTGATTTGATTTCTTTGGGAAGAAACGTGCCGGATGGTTTTCGTGATTTCTTCTTCAGTTAACGAATCCAATGCAGAAGTTGCTTCGTCAAATATGAGCACACGGGGTTTTCTTAAAAGAGCTCTGGCAATGGACAATCTCTGTTTTTCGCCACCAGACAATTTGAGTCCTCCCTCGCCGATCATCGTTTCCAAGCCCTTTTCAGCTCTTTCCAGCAAATTGAGACAGGATGCTTTTTTCAGTACATCCATCAGGTCAGCTTCTGTTGAATTCGGATTTACAAATATGAGGTTTTCGCGGATCGTACCTGAAAAAAGTTGTGTATCCTGTGTTACGAATCCGATCTGGTTGCGCAGATCATCGAAGCTAATCGAGTTTTCATCCAGATTATTGTAAAGAATCTTTCCCTGCAACGGCCTGTACAGACCTACCAATAATTTCATTAATGTAGATTTCCCGGATCCGGACGGACCTACAAAAGCAATGGTTTCTCCGACCTGTACATCAAAGCTGATCCGGTCTATCGCATAGTGCTGGGCCGTTTTATGTTTAAAAACCACATCCTGAAAACTAAGATCTTCCACCTTACCCAGATGCTTTGGATTTATTGCCTCAGGCTCTGGAATTTTTGTCATTAGCTGTTCGAAATTATTAAGCGAAGCCTGTGCTTCTCGATAAGACAAAACGATATTACCGATATCCTGCAATGGGCCAAATACAAAAAAAGAAAAAATCTGCATGGTGACCAGTTGTCCGGCATTCATCTTGTCTTTGAAAATGAGCCACATCAAAATAAACAGAATTACCTGGCGCAGTGTATTGACAAAGGTGCCCTGTACAAAACTTATGCTGCGAATGCGTTTTACTTTCGTGAGTTCGAGACCAAGAATTTTATATGTATTCTTGTTCAGACGGTTTACCTCTTCCTGCGTAAGTCCCAGGCTTTTTACCAGTTCAATATTCCGTAGGGATTCGGTGGTCGAACCAGCCAGGGAGGTGGTCTGGGAAACAATATTTTTCTGTATGATTTTAATCTTTCTGCTTAGTATATTACTGATGAATGTGAGCAGCAGGATACCTCCGAGATAAACCAAAGGAATACTCCAGTGAATGTAAATGGCGGCATAAGTAAAAACGAATATTACACCTACAATGACGCCGAACAGGAGGTTGATAAAATAGTTGATGAATTTTTCTGTATCTGTCCTCACTTTTTGTAACACACCCAGAGTCTCTCCGCTACGCTGGTCCTCGAAATCCTCGTAAGGTAACTTCATAGCATGTTGCAGACCATCCGTGAACACTTTCGCCCCGAATTTCTGAACCACCACATTCATAAAATAATCCTGGAAATTTTTTGCAATCCGGCTCATCATGGCTACCGCAACTGACAAGAGGAGCAGGTTTATAACTCCCGGATGTGTCCATGAGAATGTTGTAAAAAAACTTTTGGCAGAAACGGTATGATGCACTTTACTGGCCTGGACAAAATCATTCGAAAGATTTACGATTTTTCCGAAAATAATTGGATCTAGGAGAGAAAAGCCCGTATTCAGTCCGGCCAGGAATAATGTCAAACCTACAAGCCATCTATAGGGTCTGAGATAATTGAGCAATATTTTCATATAGTTAAAATAACAGTTACAGGCCTAACAGGTTCGGAAATCAGTTAATTTCTTACAATTTCGATAAAAATGTCAAGACGCTCTTAATTAACTACCGGAAATCGAAGGTTTCCCGTCTGGATCTTTTCTGCTGCAGCAATATAGAAACATCGGAAAAAATGTGAACAACAGAACTCCATACTGGGTCTGAAAAACAGATTCCAAAAAACAATAAAAGAGGATTAAAGTCCCTATGAGCCAAAATTCTATGTCGTTGTTATTCACCAACATCTGAATGAAACCCGCGCAAATGACCAGAAAAACAAAAAGTCCGATAAGACCATTTTGCAAGGTAGACTCCAGAAACTCATTGTGAGTGTTATAACCGAGGAAACCATGGCTTTTTCTTCCCTCGTCTCCCACATACATATTCAGTGATATATATTTTTTGTCGAGGAGATGCTGTGCATCGCCCGGACTTACACCCGCGATCCAAGCGCTATGTTCAGTCAGGATCTCTTTAACAAGTTTCCATTGAAGTAACCGGAACTGTATCCCATTGAAATAGTCACCGGGATTAAATTGATTAGTTTCAATCACGTTAACGCCATTGGACAGGTCCTTAAAGCGATTGCTGACAGGATTATTTGTGATAAATAACATCGCTAAAATGGAAATACAAAGAATGAAGAAAAGAATCAGTCTCCGTTTGAAAAATCCTTTTTTTATAGAAAGGCCGATATAAATTAAAATACTGATAATGGAAAAGATGATGACCATTTTAGAGTCCAACAGGATAATAAAAAAAATAAAATAGACTAAAGTAAAAAAATGGAAGAATCTGTTTATAAAGAATGATCGTTTTCTCAGTCTTTCCATGAGATAAATAAAGCCGATAAAAGCGAAGATGGAAAACTGTATAGCATGATGACCCAATGGAGCAACCAGAGAATAATAGAAAAAGACCGAATTATCGTGGCTCACTCTATATTTCAATGCGGCTTTACAAAAACAGAATAACATCACAAGCGCCATGAGTGTTACATAATTTGGCATTAACTGATTTCGGAATTTTTCAGTCAGATAAGGACTGTAGTAAAGTGAAACGGGAATAAAGAGCAATGTAATTTTTACCTCTATCTGAACAATGCCTACAGAAATGTCACTGGTATATAATAATGCCAATAGCTGAAGGAAATAAAATACTATGCATCCAATGACGAAATAATTCGACTTCCTGGATTTAATAAAATGTCCTTTATCAAGCAGCGCCAATAGTAAGGTAAGACCCAGGATTACTCCTTCGCAGGTGCTTGACATGACACGAAGCCCGCAAAAAATACTTAAAAAGAAAGCCGAATAAACAACAGGAAGACATGTAAATATGAAGTTTGAAAATTGCAATCGGTTCATACCAATTCTTTATCTAAAATCCGGCTATTGGTTTTCCTGAACGCAGCTATTTTCAATTTCAAATTCTTAACTACTGCCCAGACGAGTCCGACGAACAAGCCACCCAGCAAGCCGGAGATAAGGAGAACGCCCAGACGGGGACTGGCAGGTTTTGTATATTTTTCAAAATTTTGCAAGACCTGAATTGCATCGACAAATTTCAGTGACTCCTGATATTGATAATATTTTTCCTTGAGCGTGATCATTTGGACATTGACGTCTGAGATATCAACGATGAAAGAAGATGCACCTGATGATTTTGTATTTTGGCTGGATTCTATCTTCTTTTTGGTTGAATCCAGCCTGGCGATTTCCCGGTTAATGCTTTCGAGCATCTTAAGTGTATTTTCTTTTTTAAAATTCACTTTTTCAGAAACATACTGGCTGTTTTCAAGTCCGTAAATGATTGCTTTCTGGAGTCTTTCCAGCATAGATGTGTCACTTACAAGCACATCTACTGTAAATCCGCTGGTTGGCTGGGTCATTTGAATTTCCGAGGCTCCAAGGCTCTTGATGTTATTAATAAGCGATACGGGGTAATCGAGGTTTCGGGACAAGACAGCTAATTCGCCGTTTTGGCGAAGTGTATTCCAGCTGTCTATAATCTTTATTTCTTCTGAATTGCTAAGAATCTGCGAATGCAGGATCAAAGTGGAACCATACAGTTTGGGTTTGGATATGTAAATCGCCATTCCGCAAAGCAAGCCTGCAATCATGGTAGCAATCAACTCTTTTTTATAATTGGAAATAAAACGAGTAATTCTCTCCAAAACCTGAATCATGTCTATTTCATCATTATTGTTTTCGACTGACTTAGTCAATTCTGCCATAAATCCTGTATTTTTTTAACGTATTTGTGAGCTGGCAGATGAATATTAGAACGCTCCGCCGTGTGGAAGATTTAAAAATAAGCAGAAAGATACATAAAAAATGATGAGCGTAAAAAAACAATGAGACGTTGATACTTCCCAGTGAAGAGTGTTTCGAACCCTGAAGATTCATGAGATCTAATTATTACTTTTGCGCATCATTTTATCATGACATCTGGCAATAGTAAAAAACTACTTTCTAATTTTATCGCTCTGGGTATTATCCAGGGTGCAAATTTTGTTCTCCCTGTACTCGTTATGCCCTTTGTCATACCGAAGATAGGAGCAAATCTTTTTGGAGTTGTCTCCGTTGCCCAAGTAGTTATGATTTTCTTGTCCACGGTTTCAGATTATGGTTTTAATCTGACGGCAACGAGAGACATTGCGTTTTTTAAAGAGGATAAGAAAAGAATTTCGATTATTTTATCCAACGTGATGGCCTCAAAATTTATGATTTGCGGAGTGACTTTTCTTCTGCTCCTATTGTTGATTCCGGTCATACCGGTACTCAAGAACCATTATGCATTATACTTATTGGGTTTTGTTTATGTTATTGGACAGTCCACCCTCGTAGGCTGGTTTTTTCAGGGGATGGAAAAAATGCAGTACATAACGATTAGCACTTTAATAGCCCGCTTATTATTTGTGCTATTAGTGTTTATTTTTATTCGTCATAAAAGTGACTATATTTATTTTCTATTCTTCCTGGGGGTAGGGAATATAATAGCTGGTGTTTTCAGCATCTTTCTGGCATTCCGGATTTTCAAATTGAAATTTTATCGTCCACAATGGACAGATATTAAGCATGAATTAAAGGACGGCTGGCATATAACGGTTTCAAACCTCTCCATCAATACGTACCAGTACTTTAATATTCTCGTACTCAGATTATTTACGAACGACCTGATTGTTGGATATTACAGTATTGCCGAAAAGATATTTTTTGCGATGCGGCAGGTGTTGGGAATATTTTCACAGGTCGTGTACCCGCATATTTGCCAGTTAACCCGTAAAAGCAAAGAAGAATCCACCCGGTTTTTCAGACAATTCTATCTTCCTTTCCTGATAATGTTGTTTTTAGGTTGCATTGCTGTCTTTATTTTATCGCCGTATATTATTCATATATTCCTGGGACGGGAAGAAGAACTTCCGGTTTTATTGCTTAGGTTATTAAGCTTTGTACCGGTTGTTGTTTGCCTGAATATTCCTGCATATCAGGTATTACTCGCTTTTGACTTAAAAAAAAGTTATTTCCAGATCCTTGTTTCAGCCATGATCGTTAGTCTGGTAGCTAATCTTGTGTTTTGTTTCAGCTGGGGAGCAATAGGTACAACCGTAAGTATTATAGTAACTGAATTATTCGTAACTAGCGGCCTTAACTGGGAACTCTATAAAAACAAACTAACAGGCTTTGTGAACCTCTGATTTATATGAAAAAGGACTATTACACAGCAAAATCGCAGGATTATTTTTCAAATATCCGCATAGACATCGTAAGTCTTATCCCTGTCAATCCACATCAAAAAATTCTGGAAATAGGCGCAGGAACTGGCAATACCCTTGTTCATATAAAGGAAAACAACATTGCAGGAGAAGTGATGGGTGTTGAATTGATGAAGATTCCCGGATCGAACCAGGACAATGCATTAATAGACAAATTTCAGATCGCCAACATTGAGAACGAAGACATCCTGGCTGATGAAGAATATTTTGATGTTATATTATGCGCCGACGTACTTGAACATTTGATTGATCCCTGGAGCGCCGTTGACAGAATTAGTAGATATCTGAAAAAAGGCGGGCTTATGGTTATAAGTATTCCGAATCTGCGCGAGTGGAAGACCTTATTTAAAGTTGTATTTAAAGGAGAATTTAACTATCAGACAGGTGGCGGAATTATGGATCAAACCCACCTTCGTTTTTTTTGTAAAAAGAATATAGCCAGCATGCTGACTACTGATCATTTAGAGCCTCTTTACAGTAAACCTAACTTTATGCTCAGGGTAGTTCCCGAAGGCAGGAAAAGAAGAATTATTAACTTGTTAAGTTTCAGATTATTTGAAAATTTTCTGACAGTTCAATACCTGTTTGTTGCAAAAAAGAAATGATAGTACTTCTTTAGTTTACATTGTTGTTCTTAACTATAAGAATTGGCACGATGTTGTTGAATGCCTGGAGTCGGTATTCCGGTCAAAATATAAGAGCTTCAAGGTATTTGTGATCGATAATGATTCTCAGAATGATTCGTTGCGAAATCTAATCGATTGGGCTACTCAATTTCCTGCAATTTCATCTTCCGCAAACAATTATTTCCGTAGTCAGGATCTCCATAAAATCAAAGATGTTGATGCGCTTCCATCACTGGTTTTTGTGCAGAATGAAAAAAATAACGGATTTGCAGGCGGAAACAATATTATTCTGCGGCTGCTAGCTGATCAGGATGCTTTTATTTGGTTGTTGAATCCTGACGTCGTTGTTGCGGAAAATGCCCTTTCTGAATTGGTGCAATTCGCTCAGACCCAATCTTCCAATTCAATCATTGGTTCGGTTATGAAGTTTCATGACCGTCCGGAAAGAGTTTACATGTATGGAGGTGGTAGGATACGGTTTAAATCCGCTACCGTCTCATTGGTAACGAGTCCAGAGGAGATTGAAAAACTTGATTATATCACAGGAGCTTCACTGTTTACGCATGCATATCAGTTTAGAGATAACGGACTTTTGCCTGAGGATTATTTTTTATATTGGGAAGAAACGGATTGGTGTTATCGATCAAAACTTCAGGGTAGTCCGATAGCTGTTTGCATGAATTCGGTTTGTTATGATAAAGTTGGCACCACGATTGGACGTGGATTTCTGGCAGAATATTATTACACGCGCAACGGATTGCTGTTTCTCTATAAATACAGGAAGGCGAATATTCGTTTGGCGCTGTTTTTTTGTTTTATAAGATTGACAAAAAAAATTTTGACTGGTCAATGGAAGCGTGCAAAGGGGCTTTACACAGGGGCGGAATCATTCTTGAAAATGACTTCTCATGGGAATAAATAAGTATTTCCCCTTCGCTTTAATCTATTTTTTCTTCAATTCCCTTGGATTGCCCCTTGGCCTTACTTATACAGCACTTTTAGCCCCGTTATTGTATTATTGGGTGCTGATTACGCGCAAGCGTGAAATTTTATTTCCGTTTTTAGTCGTCTTCATTCCCTTTATTATTATTCAGGTAAATGAAGGTGTGGATCTTAAAACGTATTTCATTTCAATATTAAATTTTACAGCGGTTTATATATTCTGTCAGGCATTTTACACTTTCCTGATTAACTGTAAAAATAAGGAAGAGATTTTTAGGAAATTGGTTATAATCAATTTTGTATTGTGTCTGATTGCCATACCACTTTATTTTACAGATTATTATTATATTTTATGGATTAAACAATTTTTGACGGAAGGGGTAGAAGAATTTTTGAGATTAAAATTATTTACATATGAGGCTTCTTATTATGCCACATTATTTACGCCCTTATTCTTTTTCTATTTTCTTAAAGTCATTTTAGGACAAAATAAAAGAAGTAGCTTTCTTATATTGGTCATTATCTTATTGCCGTATCTGCTTTCTTTTTCGTTGGGGGTTATAAGTACTATTTTGATTTCAATTTTAATTACCTATGTACTTGTGTTCAGGTACATTAGCAAGAAAAGGAGGTTTTGGTGGATTGGTATAATTGTTTCATGTGCGGCCACTTTAATGTTATTAAGTCTTTTCATCTTTTTACCTGATAATGCACTTTTTCAGCGCATTGGAAATATTTTTTCCGGTAATGATCTTTCCGGTAGAGGAAGAACCTCTGATGCATTTCTGCTTGGAAATAAAATCCTTCATCTCAGGAACATAATTTTTGGTATCGGCCCTGGCCAGATAAAAGTGATTGGGGCGAATATTATCAGAAATTATTATAATTATCCACTCGATTATAACGTAATCGCGATTCCAAATGCCACGGCCGAAACCCTTGTTATTTTTGGAGTGCTTGGTATCATTCTCCGGTTTTCCACTGAGATTTTCTTTTTTATTTATACCAGGGTTTGGACAAATTATTATCGTCTGTTGTTATTTATTTTTATTTTTCTATATCAGTTTACCGGTAGTTTCATATCTAATTTGGCGGAGTATGTAATTTGGATAATGGCTTTTACACGCGGATTTCCACAATTTGATGTAAAGCGTGAGAGAATCGAACTAAATTAAATTTTTAAAATGAATAAATACGCTGTAAGGAAATTTTTCAAACCATTGTATCCCATACTTGATGTTATACTTTCCCCTTTTACTTTACTTGCTTCTATTCTTTTGTTTGCTATCCGAAAAATGAGAGTCGCCAATATGCCTGTCAGTAAATGGATATTTAAAAAAGTGGGTGTATTTCCTATTACCAATCATTATTATGAACCCTTATTTGATGACAGACTTTTAAAATTACCGCTGGATCGAGACCGTTTCTTACCCGGAATTAATCTGAACGATCAGGGACAACTGAATCTTTTGAATCAATTCCAATTTCAAAGTGAATTGGCTGCAATACCTTACAGAAGAGGCGATACGGATTTGTCGTTCTATTATGATAATCCCTCACTGCGCGCTGGTGATGCGGAATACCTGTACTGCATGGTTCGTCATTTCATGCCATCAAGGATCATTGAAATAGGAAGCGGTTATTCCACATTGATGGTGCAGAAGGCGGTCAGTGACATACGGCTTTCTGTTCCGGATTATGCCATTGATCAAATCTGTATTGAACCGTATGAGATGCCATGGCTGGAGAGAACAGGTGTCAGGGTTATTCGGCAACTGGTGGAAGACGTTGATCCGGATCTTTTTAAAACACTGGATGAAAATGATATTCTTTTTATAGATTCATCTCATATGGTGCGTCCGCAAGGGGATGTGCTTTTCGAATTTCTTGAATTGTTACCCACTTTAAAAAAGGGTGTCATCATACATGTGCATGATATTTTTTCGCCGAAAGATTATACAAGACAACATATCGTAGAGGATGTCATGTTTTGGAATGAGCAATATCTATTGGAAGCTTTTCTGACCTGCAATCAGGAATTCGAAATAATAGGCGCCTTAAATTATTTGAAAACCCATTATGCTTCATCTATGTACGCAAAATTCCCGTTACTTGAAAAATATAAAGATTCGGTACCTGGATCCTTTTGGATTAGAAAGGTGAAGTAAAAATGGTTTTTTGTGAGGTTCTTTCCTGACAGGGTGATCCTGACCACATTCCCTTTTCTAATCGGAATTAACAAGTCCTAACGTTATATTTCTGATGATTTTGTCATACAAACATCTCTGGATACTATTAGATATTAACGGCATTGCTAATGCTTTTCATGAAGGCTCTGGCAGAATCGGTCCATTTGAATTGTTTTGCTTTTTGAAGGCCTTTTGACTTTTGCATCTCATATAATTCAGGGTTATCCAATAAGGAGTCTATGGCAAGGGCTATGCTTTCCGGATTATGAGGATCAGTATAAATAGCCGCATTTCCGCATACTTCGGGTAGTGCGGTTGTTTCTGAAACTATTACCGGAACACCGGACGCCATTGCTTCAAGAGGAGGCAAACCGAAACCCTCAGCATAGGAAGGGAAACAAAATATTTTGGCCATGGAATAAGTTAATACCAATTCATTATCATCCATTGCGCCCGCCATAATTATTCTTTTTTTCAGTTCAGGCTTGCCAAGTAGTTCTTTGAGATTAGGTGTTTTCCAGTCCGCTTTGCCAACGATCACCAGCTGTATTTTTGCATCGCGTATCAGCATGATTGCTTTTAAAAGGTTTTCAATATTTTTTCTAACGTTCAGCCTGCCGACGAACAATAAAAACTGATCCGGCAGCGCATATTTGCCTTTTACTGCTTCTAATTTTTTGGGATCCTGATGTTCAACAGGTTTAAAGGCATTACTTACGGCAAGAGGAACCAAATCTATTCGGGATTTTGAGTTCGCATAATTATACCTTACCAGATCATTCGATACATATGTTGTAGTTGCAATGAGCCGGTCACTTCGGTGTCGGGCAAGCCATGATATAGGGAAAAAATACAGTAGTTCTTTCCAGGTAAAAAATTGTGAATATTTGCGGAATAAAACATCATGAATAAATGTTATGGCCGGAACATTATGTATGATCGAGGGAAACGTTTGGTAGACGATCGCATCCACCCGTAGAGATCTCACCTTGCCAGTCAGCAAAAATACATTCGAAATAAAATTGATATCGGCCCAGCAATAAATGAGTTTTACGTTGGCTGCAATAAAAGGAAATTGTGCCTTTTTGTCCTTTTTATCTAAAAAGATTATCCATTCATGTTCGGGGAAAAGGATAAATAATTCGGGTAGGAGATTTTGCAACACCACCCGTGTACTAACGGAGCCTCTGAAAAATGATTTCGCATCAATTCCTATTCTCATTAACGGATACTTTAATTATCATACATCAACCGGACCGGTTGAACTGATGAAACGTTTGACGAAGGAGGTAGTTCCAGGATTTTTTCTTTTGCAATTTCCCGTGACTGTCTCGAAAATATTTTTATTTCATGAACTTGGCTCAGTTGAGATATATCCATAATTTGTTTTAATAAATGAATAGTGTTCAAAATATAAACTTATTATAAATTGTTTTTATCACTATAACATTCAAGAATACATTCTGTGTACTGATCTATTATTTTTGACCAGGTGAATTGTTCTTTTATTTTTCTGATATTATTGGCAATCATGTTATTTTCTTTCTGGCCATGTTCGATTTCCTCCACCAGATTTTTGACTTCTTCAGCATCTAAGAAATAGTAGGCGTCTTTACCCAGCAGCGACACATTGAATTCATTATTGTTTGCCGCAATCAACGCTCCACTGGCCATTGCTTCAAGCAATGACGGATTCGTACCTCCGGCGCTGTGTCCGTGAAAATAAAGTGTAGAGAAGGCTTTCAGTGAATGTAATTTCGCCTTGTCGTATAATGCACCTACAAAGGCTATTCTTTTGTCATGTCGGAATTTGTTTTGCAGGTAGGTACCAAATTGATTTGTCGGATTTCCGATAATGATCATTTTTTTATTCGAATTACTCGATGAAAATCCATCGAGCACCATCTCAATGTTATTTTCCGGTTCCATGCGTGCGATAATTAGAAAATAATCGTATTTTATTAGCCCTTTTTCTTCCAGGTCAGATTCAAGGGCTTTCCCGGGAATTTCAGCCCCATAGGCGATAAACGTACTTGGCACATTGTATTTACTTTGAAGATATTTTTGAATAGCCAGTGAATCCGCGATGAAATAATCGCAAAATTTTACAGCCAGTTTTTCCGCATAAAATAAGAATTTTCTAACCTTTCCTGCATACTTATTTCTCTTCCATTCGAGACCGTCCATATTAATAATAATCGCTGCTTTTTTGGGTAATAATCTTCCCCAAATCGAAATGCTTGTATATCCAAGTATCAGCAGAACGTCGAAGTCCCTTTTTCGCGCATCCAGAATGCAGTTGAGATCATAAATAAATTGACCGGCCGTTTTTAATTTGTTTTCAGGATTAAAGCAGTGTACTATATGAACGCCATTCCATGTTTTCTCCTGATATGAATGGTTATGGGTATTATATACGTATACTTCAAAGGACCTCTCCAACAGTCCCACAGACAAATATTCAGCGAGTTGCTCAAAACCACCATATTGATTAGGGATACCTCTTGTCCCCAGAATGCCTATTTTCATTTTATTATTTAGCTGTTGGATTTTAAATATTCGGCAGATAGCGTGTTATTGCTGAAGTGATATCGCAAACGGGTTAAAGGTAAATGTTTGTGAATGTGTTGCAGGTCGAAGAATTTATTTTTCATAATTCCGGGTTGGCAAAGGTAGCTTATATTTAAGGTTTATGCCAAAGTGGAGTTTCTTAAAATTTATTTTTGGGTTTGGTTTTAAATTAAAGATGCATGATTTCTTCATTGGCCGCGAAACTGGCAGATTCCGGATTTCCAAAGCTTGCTGAATTTATTTTAAAAATGGGTATTTCCTTTGTTGGAAACAATGCTAAAATCAGTTTTCATTCCAGAAATCGCTGGGTGCATTATAAGGGAGGTTGGATTATTAATGAGGTATTACCCGATATCAGGTTCGACCCGGAAAAGCAAATGAGATTTATAAGAGATCTTTATTTTAAAAATTACCTGCCGAGAAGTGAAGATGTTTTTATTGACGTGGGTTCGGGAATTGGAATGGAAAGTATGTTCTTAAGCAGACAAGCAGATTATAAAGGGATGGTATATGCAATAGAAGCATCCCCATTTACATTCGGGTTGTTGAAGGCGAATATTGAATGTAATCAGCTTAATAATATCAAGCCATTCAATGTGGCTATTTCAGATCGATGCGGTGAAATATTTATTGGTAATAATCCTATTAATCATATTGCGAATTCTGTATTCACAAATAAAGGGAGAACCGTAAGAGCTATAACAATGGATGGCTTTATGGAAGAAAACCAGATTGACAACGTGGGACTACTGAAAGTGAATATTGAAGGTGCAGAAAGGTTTTTAATTGATTCTTTTGAAAAAATTTCAAAGGTGAAACACGTTGCTATTTCCTGCCATGATTTTTTATATAAACGCTCCGGCGACAAGAATTTTAAAACAAAAAAAACAATCATTCGCTTTCTGGAAAATCGTAATTTTGAGGTTACAGGGAACCAGACGGGTATCGATTATATAGATGATTGGATTTATGGGGCCAACAGAATGTTCAAGCTGGTGTAATTTCATAAGAGTTTACACTTAGGAGATATATTAAATGCCGGTGTTTAAGTAAGAAAAAACTCACTATTCGATAATTTTGCAATAAACTGCAAAATTACCCGTTAGGTGGGTTATTATTTATATTTTTTGCTTGTAAAGCATCCTTTTTCAAGGTATCTATGTCAAGTTATAAAACGGGTCGCATTATTGTTAAAAAAATGCAAAGGCAGCTAAAAAGGCAGGAAATTTGAATTAAACTGGGCGTTATAATTGTTGATCGCATAAACCTGATATCTTATGACCACTGGCGTCGTTACCAAGAATTATGTTACACGTTATCAAAAGAGTTTCGCAAGGAAAAAGAAAGTAAAAGCCCGTTTTACGGGAGTTTTCTACATCATTGGAAAGCGCGTTTTTGACATCGCCGTCTCTTTACTTCTCACCATTTTGGTTTTGAGTTGGCTTATTCCGATCCTTGCAATTCTGATCAAGTTGGACTCAAAGGGTCCTGTATTCTTCGTTCAAACCCGGATCGGATTTCTGGGAATACCCTTTCGCTGTTATAAACTGCGTACAATGGTTGTTAATCAAAACTCTGATTCTCAACAAGCTATGTATAATGATCAGCGAATTACACGGCTTGGCCACTTTTTGCGTATTACGAGCCTGGATGAATTACCACAATTCCTGAATGTTATTATCGGAAACATGAGTATAGTGGGACCCCGCCCTTTTATGAAAAAAGATGATCAGGAATTCAGTATAACTGTTTCGAACTACCCACTGCGTTATTGCGCTAAACCCGGTATTACTGGCATGGCCCAGGTTAAGGGATATCGGGGAAGAACCGATAATTTCCTGAGCATTTTCCATCGTTATCAATGGGATGCATTTTACATTCGGAACGCCCGTCCTTCCCTGGATTTTAAAATTCTACGGATTACTGCCAGTCAGACAATTAAGAGCATTTTCTCATTCAGAACGATCAAATTAAAACAGCTCGAGCGTTTGAATATAACCGAAACCAAATTTCTCCTGGAAAACCTCAGATAGTCAGCCTGCCCAGGATTCCCTGTCAAGGCTTCGATACTGGATTGCTTCTGCCAGATGTTCTATTTTAATTTCCTCCTGATTATCCAAATCAGCAATGGTTCTGGAAACTTTGAGAATTCGATCATACGCTCTCGCAGATAGATTTAATTTTTCCATCGCAGTTTTTAATATCAGAGTCCCTGATTTTTCAATCCTGCATATTTTTTTTAAGAGGTTGCTATCCATCTGGGCATTCGCATAAACACCAGTCTGATCTGAAAATCTTTCATGTTGTTTTTGTCTGGCTCGAATTACCCGCTCCCGTATAAAAGACGATGATTCACCCGGGTCTGCTGAAGATAACTCGTTGAATCCGACTGGAATAACTTCTACGTGCAAATCAATCCGGTCTAGTAACGGTCCCGAAATCCTATTTAAATATTTTTGAACGGCACCCGGCGGGCAACTGCACGCTCTTTCTGGGTGATTGTAAAATCCGCATGGACAGGGATTCATACTTGCCAATAGCATAAAACTAGCAGGAAAGTCAATACTCATCCTGGCCCGGCTGATATTCACCCGTCTTTCCTCCATCGGCTGACGCATTACTTCCAGTACGGATCTTCTGAATTCGGGCAATTCATCTAAAAACAAGACACCATTATGAGCAAGTGAGATTTCTCCGGGTTGCGGGATACCGCCCCCTCCAACCAGCGCCATATCCGAAATAGTATGATGTGGCGACCGGAACGGACGACGGGCGATCAGTGTAGTATCGGGTTGTAGCTTCCCGGCAACACTGTGAATTTTAGTAGTCTCCAGTGCTTCCTGCAGATTTAACGGTGGAAGGATCGTAGGGATCCTTTTAGCAAGCATTGTTTTACCTGACCCCGGTGGACCGATCAAAATAGCATTGTGACTACCCGCTGCGGCTATTTCGAGTGCCCTTTTGATATTTTGCTGACCGCGAACATCCTTAAAGTCTAAATCAAAATGATACTGATTCGCAAAAAAATCCTGCCGGGTGCCTGAATCCGGGGATTCTATTTTTAACCTGCCATCTAAAAAGTCAACGACTTCTCGAATATTTGAAACAGGGTATACGGCCAATTGATTCACAATGGCTGCCTCCGCGCCATTTGATTTTGGAACGATAAATCCATTGAATTTTTCTTTACGTGCCTGGATCGCCATAGGAAGTACCCCCTTCACAGGAAGTATATTTCCATCCAGATTTAGCTCACCCATTATAATCAGGTGCTTCAGCAGATCTGGGTTCTTTATCTGACCACTTCCTGCAAGTATTCCGATCGCGATCGGAAGGTCAAATGCTGAACCGGACTTCCGGATATTTGCCGGGGCCAGGTTCACAAGTAGTTTAATTCTGGGCATTAAAAAGCCATTCGTTTTCAAAGCACTTTCTATACGCTGAAGACTTTCCTTGATCGCATTATCAGGTAACCCTACTATAAAGTAATTCTTACCTTTCATTACGTTCACCTCCACCGTGATTGTAATGGCATCTACACCATAAACTGCACTTCCAAAAGCTTTGACAAGCATGGATTGTTTAGCGGCAAATTAAACTTTGGAAAGCGGTGAGTCAATTACCTGTTCGTGGAATTCGAAGAATAATGTCAAGAAATTTAATAAATGTTATCTCAAACTAAATACCTCGAAATACGGGAGTTCTTTTTTCAAGAAAAGCGGCGACGCCCTCCTTCATATCGTCTGTGGCAAAACATTCTCCGAAAAGCCTGGTCTCCAGCGTGTATCCGTTCATGTTACCGTCGGCAGCATTTACAGCGGCGATTGATTTACTAATTGCCAATGGAGCTTTACTGATGATTTGAAGAAGAATGGATTTCGTTTTATCCATGAGTTCATCCGGTGCTGTTATATGATTCACCAACCCACGCTGTAGTGCAATGGTGGCACTAATAGGAGTGCCAGTCAGGATTGCTTCCAGCGCAGGTCCTTTACCGATATACTTTGTTAAGCGTTGGGTGCCGCCGTAACCAGGAATCAGACCGAGGTTGATCTCTGGCTGGCCGAATTGTGCTGTTTCACTGCATATTCTGAAATGGCAAGCCATTGCCAGTTCACATCCGCCACCCAATGCAAATCCATTTACCGCAGCAACAATTGGCTTGGATGCGTTTTCAATCTTGAAAAAAACATCCATACCCTGTTTGGCAAGTAACATCCCTTCTTCTTTACTGAGCCCATTAAATCCACGAATGTCCGCACCGGCCGCAAAGGCTCGATTGCCAGAGCCGGTAATGATAGCTGCCTGAATGAGTGGGTTATCATATATTTCGTCCACTGCCTCTCCCAATTCGCGAATGACGGTTTTATTTAAGGCATTTAATTTATCGGGACGATTGATCGTAATGATATAGATTTTGTCCGCCAGTTCGGTTGATATTGTTTCGTACATATGATGCGCTTAATGTTATCTTCTGTTTTCTGCCACCCAGTTCACGATATAATTTGAAATATCCGTAGTCGGAGAACCAGGGGAAAATAATCTTCCTACGCCGATTTCCTGTAAAAGAATCCGGTCCTCTTCGGGAATAATACCCCCCCCAGTTAATAAAACATCGGTTAAATTGTTTTCTTTCATAAGATTGAGGATTTTTGGAAATACTGTCATATGGGCGCCGCTTAGTATACTGATGCCGATGGCATCAACATCTTCCTGAATGGCCGTATTTACGACCATTTCGGGTGTCTGGCGAAGCCCGGTATATATGACTTCCATCCCGGCATCCCGAAGAGAAGTTGCAATTACTTTTGCGCCGCGGTCATGACCATCCAGTCCTACTTTGGCAACCAAGACCCTGACCGGACGCGATAAAGATTTGTCCATTGATCAAATTTACGCAACTGTTTTCTCGGAATAATGAATTAATATCCTTGTGTTTTTTTTCTATCAGCCTGGAGTTTCTCTGTGAAAAATTTTTTGAATTTTTGACTGGCGCCTACCAGCAGAACGATCGCTGTTCCGTTTTCTCTTGCATAAGGATTTGTAACGCTGTCAGTAAGTGTCGCTTTCGAAAACTCTCTGATAAATCCGTATTGCATTTCATCGGGATCGCGTTCCAGCAACACCAGATTTTGAAAACTAAGACTGTCAGGAATCCAGTACAGAAAGCTTGCATTGTCACTGTAAGCTTCCGGCAGTTGATATTTTTTCCGGTAATAGTTGATGGCACCCGCCATTCCATAATTATCGCAAAAAATGAATGTGTTTGCTTGCTGTTCGCTATCCAGTGAATGAAAGGCTGCCGATGTTTTCCGCGCCATTTCATCCCATCCCAGCATATCTGCAAAATCCTGTGGCAGTGGATGATCCCGCTGGTCTTCCCATCGAAGTATTCCTGTCCCCTTTGCGTGAGTTTTCTCATAAAATGCAGCCAGTTTTTTCGGACCCATTACCGGCAACCAAATGAAAATGAAATATATTCCGAACAAAACCATAAGGGCAGTAAAAATGTAACGCAGAAAAAACCTCGAACGGACTGCCCATTGTTCGATAGCTAATGATCCGAAGCCGAAAAGAACCGGATACAAACCCAAAGCGTAATAATTTTTTCCATGAAACCAGAGCAACATGAAGATCACTCCGAGATAAGCCCAGCATAGAAACAGATAAGGTCTTCCCTTCGGATTTAATAATAAATAAAAAAAGCCTGTGATCCAGATAAAACAACACGGCAAAAACATCAGCAGTTGGTCTTTCAGAAAATCTGATGGCGCCAGATATTGAAGTTGAGTGGAAGCCAGCTCGTGCATATGATAGGCGAGCGGGAAATGATTAAGTATCTGCCAGATCAGATTTGGAAGGAAAATGACAAAAACCAGTCCCATGGAATAGTACAGGTGTTTGTTTCGAAAAATGATTCTTTGTTTGGTAAATAAGAGCGCCAGAAGCAGGCTGGTTAAATAAAATGCCACTGAATATTTACTCAGTAATCCAAAACCTGCACCCAGACCTGCCAGGTACAACCATTTGTTTTCGGATGTCTGTATATATCGAATGAGACCGAAGGTAATTAGCGAGTAAAAAAATATTTCAAGACAATTCGGTTGAAAGAGAAAATGAACTCTGAGATAAGCAGTGAAAAAAAAACTGCCGAATAAAAGGAAGAGACCAAACTGTTTGCCTCCTTCGGATATGACAATTTTTCCAATGAGAATCAGGTTTAGGGCACCTATTAATGAGGGCCAGCACTTAATCCAAAACATTGTATTTCCCAGGTGTTGTGTAATCCGTGCAAATATTGACAGCAAGGGCGGCACTTCCATAAAACCAAAGGCAGGGTGCGAGCCTTCCGCAAGGTAAAGCAACTCATCGCGGTGTGGTTCGTACACCTGACTTTGCAGGAAGAAAGGAACGATGAATTTGATCAGCGCAAGCAAGTATAAAAACCTGTTCAGCTTTTGCATATCTACCAATTTCCCATTTGGTAAAGTAGGTTTTTGATCCGTTTTTTTGTTTCCTCTTTACCCAACACAGAAGCAATTTCAAAAACAGGTGGTCCCATTTTTTCACCGACTAACATAATACGAAATGGTAGTTGAAGCTCTCCGGGTTTAATGCCCTGTGTATTAGCCATATCCTTAAAAACCACTTCGAGATGCAGGGCATTCCAATCGTTGATACTTCCGAATGCATTCGAAAAAGATTCAAAGAATGCAGCTTTTGCTGCATTCCATTTAGGTTTCAGAGCTTCCAGGTTCCATTGTTCCGGCTCGGAGAAAAAGAACCAGCCCTGCGTATAGAACTCAGGTAGCAAATGACAACGGTCTCTGATCAAAGTGATGACCGACCGTAGATATGATTCATCCGGTATCCGAAGTTTATGGTCATTATAAATTTTTCTGACCAAATTGCTTAGTTCATCGAGGGAAACTTTTCTTATCCATTCCTGGTTAAACCATTTTGCTTTTTCGAAACTAAATCTGGCACCAGCTTTATGAACGCGATCGATAGCAAATTTTTCTTTCAGTTCTTCAAGAGAATAAATTTCCTGCTCGGTTCCGTCATTCCACCCGAGAACCGCCAGCATGTTCACAAATGCCTCAGGCAGAAATCCTTTTTCACGGAAGCCGGAAATGGTTTCACCGGAAACGGGGTCGGTCCATGCCATGGCAAAAATTGGAATTCCCAGGCGTTCTGAATCCCTTTTACTCAGTTTTCCATTTCCATCAGGCTTCAGGATTAAAGGGAAATGAGCCCAGGCAGGCATATTTTCCTCACCAAACAAATATCGCCATAATAACACATGCACAGGGGCACTGGGTAGCCACTCTTCCCCACGGAAAGCATGGGTAATCTGCATCAGAAAATCATCTACCACTACGGCGAGGTGATAAGTCGGCATTCCGTCAGCCTTCAGCAGAACCTTATCGTCGATGAGAGACGTATTGAATTCAACCTGTCCACGAATCATATCAGTTAAATGGAGGACTTCATTTTCCGGCATTTTGATCCGGATAACGTACGGCGTTTTGGCGGCCAATAATTTTTCCGTTTCTTCCGGTCCAATACTGATAGAATTACGCATATACATGCGGGTTTGATGATCATATTGCGGAGAGGCATTGGCGATAGTAAGGTGATTGTTTCGCATGACTTCCAGATCTTCTGTCGTATCGAAAGCATAGTAGGCAAAACCATCTCTAATTAACTTTTCGGCATATTCGCGGTAAATTATTTTTCTTTCACTCTGGCGATAAGGCGCGTAGGGTCCTCCTTTTAATGGACTTTCATCGGGCTCCAGACCGCACCAATTCAGGGTTTCATATATATACTCTTCTGCCCCTGCCACAAAGCGGTTTTGGTCAGTGTCTTCGAT
>Ga0070733_10000608_pt1 | contig 28461 bp, 18 predicted proteins | sample Coa_R1_9_FD_66450 | JGI IMG/M metagenome (GOLD analysis project Ga0070733, IMG submission 66450) | Surface soil microbial communities from Centralia Pennsylvania, which are recovering from an underground coalmine fire - Coalmine... | ecosystem: Environmental > Terrestrial > Soil > Unclassified ...
CTCGCTCACCGAGAGGATCTTGCCGCGCTCCATCCCCTCCACCAGCACCTTGATGTTGCCGTCGCCCTGCTTGACGCTCTGCACGATGTTGGCCACCGTGCCGACGGAAAAGATTTCGTCGGGGCGCGGCTCATCCACGCTGGCGTCGTGCTGCGCGGCCAGGAAGATTTTACGGTCGCCGGCCAGCGCTTCTTCAAGAGCGCGGACGCTCGATTCCCGCCCCACCACGAACGGCGTCATCATGTGCGGGAAGATCACCACCTCGCGGATGGGCATCATCGGCAGGCGTCGTGTTTCTGTTTTTTCTTTGGAGCTCAACATTTTGAAAAGAACACTGTGAAAGAAGGGACGGACAAACCAGCGGCCAAACCCGTGCTGCCGGTCCTTAGCCGGCTTTCTCTAAAAGCGCCATGTTGATCTTCTGCGTCATCACCATTTCCTTCGTGACCAGGAACTCGCGGACCTTTTTATAAGACGGGAGGTAATACATCAGGTCCAGCATCAAATCCTCGAGGATCATCCGCAATCCGCGCGCACCCACTTTGCGCTCCATGGCGAGCTGTGCAATGGCTTCCAATGCGTCGTCGTTAAACTTCAGTCTAACATTCTCGAACTCGAACAGTTTCTGGTACTGCTTAATAATCGCATTCTTGGGCTTGGTCAGGATCTGCACCAGGGCATCCCTTCCTAAATCCTCGAGCACGGCCACCACCGGCAGCCGCCCGATAAACTCCGGGATAAATCCGCTCTTGATGAGATCGACAGGTTGAACTTGCTCCAATAGACCCACGTCGCGGCGGCCGGAGCTGCCGGGACGCCGGCTGGCTTCCCGCGCGCTATCTTCCGGATTCGAAAAACCAATGGTCCGCGTGCCCACCCGGCGGGAGATGGTCTTCTCCATTCCGATAAAGGCCCCGCCGCAAATGAACAGGATGTTGGTGGTATCCACGGGAGTGAACTCCTGGTGCGGGTGCTTGCGCCCGCCCTGCGGAGGCACGTTGGCGACGGTTCCCTCGAGAATCTTCAGAAGCGCCTGCTGCACGCCCTCGCCCGAGACGTCGCGTGTGATCGACGGATTCTCGTCCTTGCGGCCGATCTTGTCGATTTCATCTATATAGATGATGCCCTGCTGGCAGCGTTGCACGTCCCAATCCGAATTTTGCAGCAGCCGCAGGATGATATTCTCCACATCCTCACCGACATAGCCGGCTTCGGTTAGGGTGGTGGCATCCACGATGGCGAACGGCACATCCAGGATCCGCGCCAGCGTCTGCGCCAGCAGCGTTTTTCCGGTTCCGGTTGGTCCGATCAGCAGGATGTTGGATTTGGACAGCTCCACCTCACCCGAGCGCTGTTTGTTCATTTGAATGCGCTTGTAGTGGTTGTAAACGGCCACCGCCAGTTTCTTCTTCGTGGCATCCTGGCCGATCACATACTGATCCAGGTATTCCTTTAGCTCCAGCGGTTTGGGGAGCTTGTGGGGGGTGCCGTATTGCTGCTCATGCCGGTCGTCTTCCAGGATCGAGTTGCAGACGGCAATGCATTCGTCGCAAATGTAGGCCCGTGGATAGTCTGAGGGGGAGGAGATCAGCTTTCCAACAACATCTTGGCTTTTATGGCAGAACGAACAACGCAATGAATCGTCGGAGCCAGCACGCTTCACCGGGATCTCCTAAAGGGCATAATTTATGGAGTCGGACAGTTTGATTATAGCCGAGATCCTGTCAACACACCACGTGACTTACTCGGACGGCAGTACTACGACCCGGTTACGGCCCTGATTCTTGGCCATGTAAAGGGCAGAGTCCGCGCTGCGAATGAGGTTCTCAGCCAGCGCCGGCATGCCCGGGCGCCAACTGGTTGCTCCGAAACTGGCGGTGACGGTGAGGCGTGCGTCGCCGAGCACCATCGACTCGCTGGCCAGCGCCAGCCGCATGCGCTCCGCCTGGTTCGCGCACAAGGTATCGTCGCAGCCGGGCAGAATGGTCAGGAACTCCTCGCCGCCGTACCGCCCGATGGAGTCGTACGGCCGCATGGACGTCAGCATGCGCCGCGAAAATTCGCTGAGCAGGGCGTCTCCGGCGAAGTGGCCATAGGTATCGTTGACGTTCTTGAACCGGTCCAGATCCGCCAGCACCACGCCCACCGACCGCTTTTCGCGCTCTCCTCGCACCAGTTCCTTTTGCAGAATGTCCAGGATCGAGGACCGGTTCCACAAATGCGTGAGGAAATCCTTGGTGGCCTGCTCGCGCAGCGCCTCGCGCGCCTCCAGCAATTCGCGCTGCAGATCGATGATGCGGGTGCCGGCGCGCAGTCTCACCTTGAGCTCATGCTGATCGAACGGCTTGGTCAAATAGTCGTCGGCGCCCGATTCCAGGCCCTCGATCAAATCCTCCCTCTGGCTCTTCGAACTCAGCAGCAGCAGGTAGGTATAGGTTCCGTCCGAACCGGGCGAGCGCTCGCGAACCCTTTTGCACACTTCCGGACCCGTCAGCCCCGGCATCATCCAATCCAGGATTGCGATGCGCGGAGCCTCCTTTTCCTTGAGAGCGTTCCACGCCTCCATCCCGTCGGAGGCGATCACCACTTCATAACCCCATTTCCGGAGCGTAGCGTCCAGCAGATGGCGCGAAACAATACTATCGTCGGCGATTAAGATCCGCATGGCTTCGGGACTGGGACTTATTTCTTCCAAGAGTACCGTATTCAGACTTCTTATCGCTTAGATAGTGAAAGACTTGAGCTACTCTTCGATATCATGGCGACATCGCGGGCGTTATATAATCCGCTCCAGGGAGGCGCGTTGACGCCCTACGCTTCATATCCTTACTGTTGCTGGGTGTGGCATATGTCCACGCCGCTGGTGTGCCTTCTCTTGACTCCCTGTATGAGGCTAACCAGTGGTTCCAGCTCCGCGATGCGGTCCACAACGACAAGACTGCACCAGCCTTCTACCGGGGCATAGTCGAGTTGGCTTTCCACGATTGGGAGCAGGCCGAGAGAGATCTCCGCACCGCCGCCGATTCCACGCCCGCAACCGTGACCATCGACACTGTCGACCAGGCCTCGGAAGCCGCTTCGGCGATGGACGCGCTGTCGGATTTGTACGCCCTCGCCGGCCGGTACAAAGAGGCAGCCGATCAGTTTGACCGGTATCTGCGCGCAGTCGCAACCTTGGGGTTGAACGACAAAAACGCGCAAGAGGCGGCGCGCTCGCTGAAGAGCTACCGTGCACTCTACTCGGTTCTAGGGCGCTACGTCGATCAGTCCGTCGCCGCGCGCGGCTATTCGCAGCTTCCGTACTCGACTATCCACAGCAGTCCGGTTGTGCAGGTGGGGATTAGCGGGAGCACGAGTACGATGATGATCGATACCGGCTCCAGCGCCAACTACATCGGTCCCTCGGAGGCCCGGCGTCTGGGGCTGACGGTCCATCCCGCGGCGGTCCCGCTGGGTGCCTACGATGGCGCCAAGGAGACAACTCAGGGTGTCGCGGTCGCGAATGAAGTGACGATCGGCAATTTCCGCCTGCGCAACGTGGCGTTTTTTGTGTTGAGTGAAGACGATGAGGACGTGCCGGGATTGCTTGGTTTGCCGGTGCTCTTCGCCGTGGGAACCGTCCGGCTTGGCGCCGGCGGAATGCTCGAGCTGGGTTTCGCATCGCAACCCGCCGAGGCGAACCTGGCGTTCCGCCCCAGCGCGGGGCTGCTTACCGAAGCCGCCCTGGGCGCCGGTGACAACGCCAAGGACAAGCTCACGCTCAGGGTCGACACCGGAACCGACGAAACCATTCTCTTCCCGAGCTTCGCCAAATCGCTCGCGGGAATCCTCGAGAGCCCGGTTGGGGGGATCCTCGACCGCGACGCCATCGCCAAACGCGGCGTGACACTTCGTGTCGCTGGATTTGAAGCGCCCCTGGCGGCGGGGATGCCGGTTTTGTCCAGCAGATCAACCGGCGATTTTGACGAGTTGGATGGCAACCTGGGCCTGGATATTCTCGGGCAACAATCCCCCATCACATTCGACTTCCTGAGCATGCGCGTTACAATCGGCGTGGATAACCCTTCCGGAACTGAGCCGCTGACCAGCGCGCCGGACGCCGGGACCCAGCTCCCGACGCTGGCCGCCGCCAACCTCACCGGTGCGGAGCTTCGCGAGCTTCTGAAACTGTCCGTGGAGGAGGGCAACCTGGACTTCGAGCCATCGCGAGATTACGTCTACACCGAAGACCAGGAGACGCGCTTTCTCGACGCCAAAGGCAACGTGTTCAAGTTGGATACGGAAGCGCACGAAAGTATCGAGCTATATGGCGCGCGCTATGAACGGTTGATTCGAAAAAATGGCCAGCCGCTGTCCGCGAAGGAGGAGCGCGCGGAAAAGGAAAAGCTCGATAAGGAGACCAACCGGCGCAAGCAGGAATCCGCCGATCCCAAAGCCAAGCGACTGGCTCAGCGGCAGAATTGCGCCGGCGAGTTCATCGACTGGTTCCATTTCAGCCTGCTGGGAGTCGAGGACCTCGATGGACGCCCGGCCTGGAAAATACAGGCCGATCCGATTCCCGGAGGATCTTCCGAATGTGGTGAGAAGATGGTGAAGCGCTTCCGCATGAGCATCTGGATCGATCAGGCCGATAAAAAATGGGCGAAAGTGGAAGCCGACAATATCGCTCTGGTCACCTGGGGAGCGTTCCTGGTGCGCGCGCCCGCCGGTGCGATGCACATCGCCGAAGAGCTGACCCGGCGCGATGACGGCGCCTGGCTCCCGGCGCATCTGCGAGTTCACCTGGATGCAAAGTTGATCCTGCTGAAAACCGCGCATATGGAAGTCCTGTCGACCTACGGCGACTACCGGAAGTTCCAGTCTGACTCTCGCTTGCTACAATAAATCAAGCTCCTTCGTTGCAGGAGCACCGAACTTTCCGGGGGGAAAGCATTCTCACGTGAAGACCAGCGATGTTCGCGATCCGGCGTACTTTCATAAGGTCGTCGATTGCCAATGGGCTTGCCCGGCCCACACCAATGTTCCTGAATATATCCGGCTCATTGCCCAGGGCAAATATACCGAGGCTTACATGGTCAACCGGGAATCCAACGTGTTCCCGGCGATTCTGGGCCGCACCTGCGACCGTCCTTGCGAGCCGGCTTGCCGCCGCGGACGAGTCGGCGATCTGCAACAGGACGGAGACCACAAGCCCGTCGCCATCTGCCGTCTGAAGCGAGTGGCCGCCGATCTGCGCGGCGATATCTCGCATCTTCTGCCCAAGGCGCCCAAGCAATCGAACGGAAAGCGTATCGCGCTGATCGGAGCCGGCCCCGCCTCGCTCACTGTCGCCAACGATCTCCGGCCGCTGGGCTACGAAGTCACGCTCTTCGAGAAGCAAGACAAGCCGGGCGGTTTGATGCGCACCAACATCCCTTCGTTTCGGCTTCCCGAGCAGGTGTTGAGCGACGAGGTTGGCATGATCCTCGACATGGGCGTCGATATCCGCTACAGTTCGCCGATCGGGAGCATGCGTTCGCTCTTGAACGAAGGGTTCGACGCGGTCTTCGTCGGCACCGGCGCGCCTCGCGGCAAGGATCTCGATCTTCCCGGCCGCGCGGAAGCCGCCGCGCGCATCCACATCGGTATCGACTGGCTGGAGTCGGTCGCCTTCGATCACATCAACTCCATCGGTGAGCGGGTTCTCATCATCGGTGTCGGCAATACGGCGATGGATTGCTGCCGGACCTCGCGCAGACTCGGCGGAAAAGATATTAAAGTGATGGCCCGCCGTCCCCGCGGCTACTTCAAAGCCTCACCTTGGGAACTCGACGACGCCGAGGAGGAAGGCATCGAGATCGTCGTCAACTATGCGCCCAAGCGTTTTGTCCTGGAGAACGGCAAGCTCACCGGTATGGAATTCGAGCGTCTGGAATGGGACGATAGCGCCAAGAAATCGCGGGTTCTCGAGACCGTGTTCCTTCCGGCTGACGATGTGATCCTCGCGATCGGCCAGGAGAACGCGTTTCCCTGGATCGAGCGCGACCTCGGCATTGAATTCGACAAATGGGGCATGCCGGTGGTGGATCAAACCACGTTCCAGTGCACCCGCCCGGGCGTGTTCTTCGGCGGCGATGCGGCGTGGGGGCCAAAGAACATCATCTGGGCCGTTGCTCACGGCCACGGCGCGGCCATCTCCATTCACAATCATTGCCAGGGCGTCCCGGTGCAGGATCGGCCCATCGATCGTTCCAGCCTGATCAGCCAGAAGATGGGCATCAGCGAGTGGAGCTATCACAACGACTACAATCCCGCGGCTCGCCAGAAAATGCAGCACGTCGACCTGGTGGAGCGGTTCCGCAAGTTGAACGTCGAAGTCGAGCTTGGATTTACTCCCGAGCAGACCGCGCGCGAAGTGCAGCGCTGCCTTAACTGCGATATCCAGACTGTCTTCACTCCCAAGCTGTGCATCGAATGCGACGCCTGTATCGACGTCTGCCCGGTGCAGTGTCTGACCATCACCCGCGACGGCCCGGAAGAAGAAGTGCGCCAACGTTTGTCGGCGCCCGCGGTGAATCCGGACCAGGCTTTGTACGCCTCTGCTCCGCTGCCCCAAACCTCGCGGCTTATGTTCAAGGACGAGGATGTGTGCGTCCATTGCGGCCTGTGCGCGGAACGCTGTCCCACCGCGGCTTGGGACATGCAAAAATTCGATCTTCTTATTCCCTACGCAGGAGCATCATGCACGACGTCCTACGCGTCCACGCTAGAACCCCTTCCGACGTAAACGACTTCGCCCTCAAACTGGCGAATGTGAACGGAACGGGATCTGCCAGCGCCAACGGCCTTCTCATGCAGGCTATTTTCCGCATGGGTATTCCCGTCACCGGCAAGAATCTTTTTCCGTCCAATATTCAGGGACTCCCCACCTGGTACGAAATCCGGGTTAATAAGGACGGCTATGGCGCCCGCGCCCTGGACTACGATCTCATGATCGCCATGAATTCTCAGACCTACGCGCGCGACGTAGCCGAGGTTCGCTCCGGCGGGTTTCTACTGTACGATTCGAGCTGGCCTCTGGATCCCGAGCTGCATCGCGACGACATCACGTTCCTGGGCGTGCCGCTGGCTCGGATGTGCAACGAAACCTTTGCGAATCCGCGCGAGCGCATTTTAATGAAGAACATTGCTTACGCCGGATCCTTGTGCGCCACGCTGGATATCGACATGGACATCGTCGGCGAGCTGCTGGAGGAGAAATTCGGCAGGAAGAAAGCTCTGCTCGAATCGAATCACAAAGCGCTCAAGCTGGGCTACGATTATGCCCGCGCGAATTTCGACTGCCCGCTTCCGTTTCATCTCAAAAAGATGGATGCCAACAGCGATAAGATCCTGATCGACGGCAACACGGCCACTGCGCTCGGTTGTCTCTATGCCGGCGCCACCGTCGCCGCCTGGTATCCCATCACGCCCGCGACATCCGTCATGGACGCGTTCAAGATGTTCTGCGAGGAATACCGCCACGATCCCGATACCGGCAAGAACAATTTCATCATCCTGCAAGCCGAGGACGAGCTAGCCGCCATCGGTATGGTTCTGGGCGCGAGCTGGAATGGTGCGCGCGCGTTCACGTCCACCGCCGGTCCCGGGATTTCGCTCATGAATGAGCTGCTGGGGCTGGCGTATTACGCCGAGATCCCCGCCGTGATCATCGACGTTCAGCGAGTCGGACCTTCTACCGGGATGCCCACGCGCACTCAGCAGGGCGATATTCTCGAATGCGCCTACGCCTCTCACGGCGATACGCGCCATATTTTGCTATTTCCCTCGAGCCCGGCCGAATGCTTCGAATTCGCTATCAAGAGCTTCGATCTCGCGGAGCAGTTCCATACGCCTGTGATGATGCTCTCCGATCTGGACATCGGAATGAACGACTGGGTGATTCCGCGCATCAAATGGGACGATTCTTTCCGCCCCGAACGCGGGCCCGTTCTGAGCGCCGAGGATCTTGAGAGCGCCGCCCAATACTTCCGCTATTCGCCGTCGGATGAAAACTACGTGGCCCCGCGCACTCTGCCCGGCGTCCATTCCAAGGGATCGTATTTCATCCGCGGCTCCGGCCACAATAGTCTTGGCGGATACACTGAGACTCCTTCCGAATACCAGGAAGTGATGGACCGCCTGAAGTTGAAGCACAAGGCCTCGGCGAAATTCGTGCCCGCGCCGATTCTTGAGAAACGTGAGGGAGCCCGCTTTGGCATCCTGTCGCTGGGCGGATGCGATCCGGCCGTGCGCGAAGCCCTCGACATCCTGGAGTCACGCGGCGTTCCCGCCGATTATCTGCGCGTGCGCGGATTCCCCTTCGACGCTCCCGTCGAGCAGTTCCTCGACTCCCACGAATTCACGTTCATCGTCGAGCAGAACCGCGACGCTCAGCTTAGGTCGCTGCTGACGCTCGAGACCTCCGTGTCCAAAGAGAAGCTGCGCTCCGTGCTGGTTTACGGAGGCTTCCCCTTGAGCGCGCGCCACGTCGTCGACGAAATCCTGAGTCAATTAGAGAACTGACAATGCCGTCAATCACCAAACCCATCGCCACCCACCCCAGCCTGAAGCGGAATGAGCTGGGCTTGACCATTCGCGACTATGAAGGGTCGATGTCGACTCTATGCGCCGGCTGCGGGCACGATTCCATCACCGCCGCCATCACGCGCGCGTTCTGGGAATTGTCCACGCCGCCGCATATGATCGCCAAGCTGAGCGGCATCGGCTGCTCTTCCAAGACTCCGACGTATTTCGTCAGCGGGGCGCACGGTTTCAACTCGGCGCATGGAAGAATGCCCGCGATCGCCACCGGCGCGGCCGCGGCGAATCGAGATCTTGTCTACATCGGCATCTCCGGCGACGGCGATTCGCTGTCGATAGGCCTGGGTCAGGTCTGCCACGCCATCCGCCGCAACGTGCGCATGCTCTACGTAATCGAGAACAACGGCGTTTACGGCTTGACCAAGGGCCAGTTTTCCGCTTCCGCCGACGTCGGCTCCAAGAGCAAGCGCGGCGAAGCCAACCGCCTGGGACCCATCGATCCCGTCAAACTGGCTTTGTCTCTGGGCGCCACCTTCATCGCCCGCAGCTTCTCCGGAGACAAGGAGCAGCTGGTGCCGATTCTCAAGGCAGCGCTGGCGCACCGCGGTTTCGCGCTGGTGGACGTGATCTCACCCTGCGTGACGTTCAACGATCACGAAGGCTCGACCAAGAGCTACCTCTCGACGCGCAAGCACATGGTTCGCGCGACCGAGACGGATTTTGTTCCGCCCGCGCCGGAGATTCTCGCGCACATTAGTCCCAGCGGAACCACCAGCGTGACGATGCACGACGGAAGCGTGGTGCGCTTTACGAGGACTCCCGCCGACTACGATCCCACCGATCGGGCCAAAGTGAGCGACTTCCTGGATAGGCACGCGGCCACCGGTGAAATCCTCACAGGCCTGCTCTTCCTCGACGAATCCTCGGCCGACATGCACGAGCTGAGCAACTCGACCGAAGTGCCCATGGCGCATATCCCGTATGAGACGCTGTGCCCCGGCTCGGCGGTGCTGGACAAGTTGCAGGACGAGTATCGCTAAAACCGGAGCTTTGCTCCGGCCAGCGCCCCGGGACAAAGCCGTTCGCCGGTCGACATCCAGTAGAATTCGGAAATCCCAATAGAGGTTCAGTTGAACAGGTTGGTGTCGCCGCCGCAAACGCTCAAGCGGCCGGTATATCCGTGCGCGCGAAATCCTTGCCGATATAGAGCAGCGGAAGTCCGCTGACGGCGGCGACCGCGTATGACATGCAATCCCCAAAATTCAAAGCAGCCGGATGGCGTGCTTTGCCATAGCGGTGAAAGGCCTCCGCCGCTACTTCAAAGTGTTCGCCTGTAAATGGAATCACCTGGATTTGTAGCCGCCGCAGCGACCGCGCGATTTCCCCCCGTGCGTCCCGCCCGGTCCGTGCGCTAAGCACCATTGTTACCTCGAGTAAGGTTGGCGCTCCAATCACCGCGATGGTTGACCTGGCAATCTTTTCGAAAAACGTTTCGTGCTTCGGTTCCCTCAGATATATCGAAAGAAGTGCCGAGCTATCAATTACCATGCGGCCTTAAACTCCATGCGGCCCGTACCCGAGGATCTTCTCTCGCTCACGCTTCGTGAGCGTTTTCCCCAAGACTTCGGGAGGGAAGTTTGGCCAAATCGTCCGCTCGAAAAATTCGATGAGCGCTTCCTTTGTTCGAGTATTTCCATGCACAACCGTCAGCCGCGCCTTGCGTTCCTCTAGAGCCCGCCGGATGGCTTCCGTCTTGGACTCGTTCGCCATCCTGGAGACTTCGTCAGCCAGCCGTTCTACTTCTAGGTTCTTGATGTTCAGGGCCATCTTACACCTTTATACCATTATTACACCTAGCGCCAAAAGCAGCGCGGGGAGAACTGCAGCCAGGGAGGGGTCGATTTGGAACAGTCCCACCGCTCCGGGCGCGAGGCCGATGACTGGGATGGGCGGCTGGCCGACGATAGAGCTGTACGGCAACCGGTTGCTGGTGCTGACGGAGTTGATGGACAAGCCGAACTGGGCATTGTCCGAATTCCCAACGAACGGCCGGAAGCTGCGCTTGGAGCGCCAGGATCGCGGACATAGTCGCCGTCACATGTCTTCCTTGCGATGTCGCCGCCGAGCCATCGCTCACGATTCGAATCAACCCCCGGTTCGCGTCCGCCAAGCTCACACCTATATTACGCCCTGCGGGAAAATTCATCGCGCCCCTGATACCCTAAGACCATGAAGGTCCGTTTCCTTGCGCTCTTGATTCCGGGTCTCCTCCTGATGCGGAGCGGGCATGCCCAATCCCTTAAGGATTTCGAGAAAAAAGTCACCGAGTTCAAACTCGCCAACGGTCTCACCTTTTTGATCATAGAAAGACATGAAGCGCCGGTGGTTTCGTTTCACACCTACGTCAATGTCGGCTCGGTGGACGATGTGAGCGGCCGCACCGGCCTTGCGCACATGTTCGAGCACATGGCTTTCAAGGGCACCGAAACCATCGGCACTAAGAACTGGCCGGCGGAGAAGAAGGCGCTCGACGACATCGAGGTGGTTTACGATCGCCTGGAGGCCGAGGAGAACAAAGCCTTCCGCGCCGACCCCAAGAGGATCGAAGCCATCAAGGCGGAGTTGAAGACCGCCATCGAGAAGGCCAACACCTACGTCAACGAGAACGAGTTCGATCGCATCGTCGAATCCAATGGCGGAGTAGGTATGAACGCCGACACTTCCGAGGATCATACCGAGTTTTTCTACAGTTTCCCGGCCAATAAGATCGAGTTGTGGTTTCTGCTCGAATCCGACCGGTTCCTGGATCCCGTCTTCCGGGAATTCTACAAGGAGCGCGACGTGGTGCGCGAGGAGCGGCGCATGCGGACCGAATCCAGCCCCGTCGGAAAGCTGGTGGAAGCCGCGCAATCCACCGCGTTTGAGGCGCATCCTTACAAGACCGCGGCCATCGGGTGGGCGAGCGATATCGAAAACTTCCGCCGCACAGAAGCCGAGGCGTTTTACAAGCGCTACTATACGCCCGGCAACATGACCATCGCGATCGCCGGCGACGTGAATCCGGCGGAGGCCAAGAAAATGGCCGAGAAGTATTTCGGGCGCCTCGTCAAGGGGCCGGAGCCGCCTCGGGTGCGCACCGTGGAACCGCCGCAGGAAGGACCCAAGCGCGTGGTTGTGACGTCGGCCGCCCAGCCGTTTCTGCTGATGAGCTATAAGCGGCCCGATCAGTATTCCAAGGACGACGTAGTCATGGACGTACTTAGCGATATTCTTTCCGACGGCCGCACAGGGATCATCTATAAAGACATGGTGCGCGACAAGCGGATCGCCCTGGGAGCGGAGAGCATTGCGTCGTACCCCGGCGGGAAGTACCCGTCGCTGTTCCTGTTTTTCGTCGCGCCGGCAGCGGGCCACACCGTCGATGAGAACGAGAAGGCCATCTACGATATCGTGGAGCGGCTCAAGAAAGAGCCTGTGGAGCCAGAGGCGCTTCAGCGCGTCAAGACCAAGCTGCGCGCGGCCCTGATTCAGAAGCTGGACAGCAACTCCGGCCTGGCCAGCGAGCTATCCACCTACGAAGCGAACTTCGGGGATTGGCGCAAGCTGTTCACCGAGCTCGATGAATACAACAAAGTTACGGCCGAGGATGTCATGCGAGTGGCCAAGACCTACCTGGTAGAGAGCGGCCGGACGGTGGCCTATACCGCCGCGCCGGAGAAAGGCGGCGCGAAATGAATCGGCTTGCGGCAGCGGCTTTATTTACGGCATTGCTTACGACGGCGGCTTCCGGGCAAACCAAGACGCCGTCCTTCAATTACAAGGAACTGAAGTATCCGCCGCTGGGGCAGGTGAAGGTTCCGGTGCCTACGGAAGTGACTTTGTCCAACGGCATACGGGTGTTCCTGCTGGAGGACCACGAGCTGCCAGTGGTGAAAGGCTCGGCCACGGTCCGCACCGGGAATCTTTTCGATCCGTCCGGCAAGATCGGCGTGGCGGATGCGACGGCGGAGGTGCTTCGCTCGGGCGGGACCAGCGCGAAGAGCGGCGACCAGCTCGATGTGGAACTGGAGAACATCGCGGCCTCGGTGGAAAGCTCGATGGGCGAGACCAGCGCAAGCGTCGGCTTCAACGCGCTGAAGGAGACCGCGGATATGGCGCTCGGAATCTTCAAGGATGTGTTGACCGATCCAGGATTCCGGCAGGACAAAATCGATCTGGTGCTCACCCAGATGCGCGGCGGCATCTCACGCCGCAACGACGAAGCCGGGAGCATCCCCGACCGTGAGCTTGCGCGCATCCTGTACGGCCGTGACACGCCCTACGGCTGGCAGGTGGAGTACGCCGACCTGGCGCGCATCCATCGCGACGATCTGCTGGCGTTCTACCACCGCTATTACTTCCCCAAAAACATCATGTTGTCGGTGTACGGGGATTTCAACACCGCCGAGATGAAGGACAAGCTCGAAAAACTGTTCGGCGGATGGAAGGCGGAGCAGCCGGCCGTGCCTGCGTTTCCGCCGGTGACGGCGAAACCCGCTCCGGGCCTGTACCTGGCCGAAAAAGACGATGTCACGCAGACGTTCTTCGCCATGGGCGAGTTGGGCGGAACGCTGCGCGATCCGGATTACGCGCCGCTGGAAGTGGCCGCGAACATCCTGGGCCAGGGATTCCAGAGCCGCCTGATGACGCAGATCCGGACCAAACTCGGCTATGCGTATAATATCGGCGCGGCGTGGTCGGCCACCTACGATCACCCCGGAACGTTTCGGATCGTGGGCAGCACCAAGTCGATGACGGCCACGGAGACCATCGAGGCCATCCAAGTGGAGCTCCAGAAGATCCGCGACCAGCCGGTGACCGACACGGAACTCAAAGAAGCCAAGGACGGCGTGCTGAATGCCTTCGTCTTCAGCTTCGACAGCCCTCTGAAGACGCTCAATCGCGTCGTGCGCTACGCCTATTTCAGCTACCCCAAGGATTTCATTTTCCAGTATCAGAAAGCGGTGGAGGCGGTAACCGCGGCCGACGTCCTGCGCGTGGCCAAGGCGCACTTTCTGCCCGAGAACCTGGCTATCGTCGCGGTGGGCAATCCCAAGGACTTCGGCAAGCCGCTCACGTCGCTGGGGAAGGTGACCCCGATCGACCTCACCATTCCAGAGCCGCCAGCACCGCCAACAGCCACCGGCGACTCGGCCAGCCAGGGGCGTGGGAAGGCGCTGCTCGAACGGGCGCAGCAGGCCATGGGCGGCGCGGATAAACTTGCGGCGCTGAAAGACACGACGCGCTCACTGGAGATGACCATGGACGCCATGGGAGGGATGAAGATCAAGGAGACCACCCAAATCGCCGGCGACCACTTCCGGCAGGATCAGGAATTGCCGGCGCCGTACGGGAAAATGATCGCCTACACGGACGGCAAAACCGGATGGATGGTGACGCCACAAGGGTCGGGGCCGATGCCGGCGGAGGTGCTGAAGCAGGCGCGGGGAGATCACTTCCGGGAGCTGGCGCCGCTGATGCTTTCGACGCGTGACGCCTCGCGTACGGTCAACGCCGTAGCAGACAACGCGGTCGAGATCTCCGGCGGCGGGCTCAGCGTGAAGGTGGAATTCGATCCCGCCACGGGACTTCCCGCGCGCCAGACCTATCAGGAATCGGGACCGGGCGGCGCACCGTCTGAGGTAGTAGAGACGCTGTCGGATTGGCGCGATGCGAGCGGCGTAAAGATGCCTTTCAAAATCGTGCTCGAGCAAGGCGGGAAGAAGGCCGGCGAAGCGGTGGTGTCGGGGTATCAGTTCAACACCGGCTTGAAGGCCGAGGATTTGGCGAAGAAACCGTAAACAAGGCAGTGAACGCAAAAGTCCTTTCCTCTGCCGCGATGATTTGCTGCGCTGCGCTTCACGCGCAGACGTTCCCCAGCGATCCGCGGGCGAAGAAGGCTGTCGACGACGCGGTCGCGGCCCTGGGCGGGCAACGATTCCTCACCATGCAGGATCGCGTCGAATCCGGGCGAGCCTACTCCTTCTATCGCGACCAGATTTCTGGACTGTCGGTCGCGACCATCTACACCCAATATTTTCCCGTGCCTCCGGAGAAGACCGGCCAGGATCTGGGCGTGCGCGAGCGCGAGGTCTTCGGCAAGACTGAAGAGTACGGATACACGCTGCTCCGCGAAAATGGCGCCTGGGAGGTGACGTACAAAGGCGCCAGGGAGCTGGAAGACGATCGCATCACGCGTTATCACCGCACCACCCTCAACGACGTTCTCTACATCCTGCGCATGCGCTTGAACGAACCGGGGATGATCTTCGATTGGAAGGGATCGGACGTGGTGGAAAACGTGCCCGTAAATATCGTCGACATCGTCGATTCGGAAAACCGCGTGGTGACGGTGTGCTTCCAACAGTCGACCAAGCTTCCGGTGCGGCAGACCATGGTGTGGCGCGACCCCAAGACCAAGGACCGCAACGAAGAGATCACGCGCTACGCACGCTACCGCGAAGAGGGCGGCGTCGAATGGCCCCAGCAGATCACCCGGGAACGTAACGGTGAAAAGATCTACCAGATTTTTTCCGATTTCGTCCTGATCAACCCGGGCCTGTCCGATGCCGTGTTCGCGGTTCCCACCGGCCCCGCAACGAAGACGCCCTTCAAGCTCCCGAAGCAGAAGTAGCGGCGGCCGGTCACTGCGTCAAAAACACGATCATCGACATGGACTGCCCCGGTGTGAAAACCACAATCGGACTGTACGACGGGGATGGGACGATCAGCGGACCGACCGGCGCGCCGTTGTAGCTGAAGATCACGTTGGAAATGATCCCGTTGCAGGCGGATACGGGAGCGGGGAATTGCACGTCCACTTGGTAGACGAAATTGTTGATTAGAGACGTGCGCTCCACTGGCGCGGAGACTGGTCCCGAGCATTGCTGCGCCGACGCCTGCAGGCCTGTCAACTGCGCCGCTAGCGGCTGGGGTCCGCTGCCGTCGACGAAGAACGATATGGTCGAGCCGAACTTAGCGGGATTAGCGCAGGAGTTGAGCGAGCCATCCGCGTTCAACGCCAAAGGGTAAGGTCCGAAGGAAATTGTGTCACCTGGGCAGGCGAGTCTGTAGGAGAGATTCGCGAACAAGTTCAGGTTGGATGGGGCGCCTGGAAGCTCGCGCAGGGCACTGCTTACCCCATTCTTGATCACTTGAAAAGCTCCGACAGGCGCCACCACATTGATCTGTGAGGATGAAACATACAGCAATCCGAAGGGAAATGGCGTTGCACCGCCTTCCGTAACCACGACACCGGCGATGAAGGTATCGGTCCCGTCCGGCGCTGCCACTCCGGTTGCCGGCCCCAGGTTCGCGCCGAACAGCGAAACGATCTGAGACGGCGCAACCGCGCGGACGTGTTCCAAATTAGCTGCATCCAACACGCAAGCGACCACGGGGGTCCCCGGGGCAAGGCTCTTAGAGAAATCGACCGCCGCTACGTATGCGCCGGAGGTGAATCCCGTCCCGAGGTTCGTGAGCGAGAGGGCTCCAGGCGTGAGCGGGATGTCGGCTGCGGGCGTCGCGCCTGCGATCCACGCGTTGCCGCCGGCCAGGGTAATTCCCACGACAGTGGGGGCTGAGCCGTCGATCCATTGCGCGTCCAGCGCGTTGCCGGTGCTGGAGTCCAGCTTCACGACATAGGCCTCGCTCAAAGCCGCAATGCCATCGGGCCAGCACTGCCGCGGCACCCAGGAGAGAATTGCCGGAGGTGCAACCGGCATCAGATAAATGTTGCTGGGCACAATCCCGCCAACGTATACGGAGCCGGATGAATCCAGTGCCACGCCGCCTCCACCCACAGGCACGGAGAACAGCAGGGATGCGCCCGTGGGGTCCAGCTTGCTGAGGTAGCCCGCGTTGTAGCTGACTGCGGGCACCGTGAACGGATAGACCGCATCGAGGAGCGTTCCGGTGACGAACGCGTTTCCAGCTGCGTCGACCGCCAGCCCAGTGTTCGCCGTATTGCCGGCTTCGCCTGTGGTGTCATTGAGACCTGTCGAATAAATCAGCGTAGAGCCGGTAGGGTCCACCTTGGTGATGTGTTGCAGCACGCCAGCGTATCCGATAAAGCATGGGGTAAAGCAAACGTCACCCAGAACAAACTTGGTCTGATAGGCGCCCGGCGTGGTGGGGTAGTCGGTTCTCGCGCTGCTCCCCGAGACATAAATATTGCTCGAGCCATCGAGGGCGATGGAGCTGCCTCCGATCCCGGTTGCGGCAAAGATCACCTTGCTGGCAGACGGGTCCAATTCCATCAGGAACCATTGGCCGTTGGAGTCCGCTACGTTATACGCCCCTTGGGTGGATGGAAAACTGCTGGCGTTGGCGAGTCCGCTGATCAGGATCTGGCCCTGCTGCGTGATCGCGATGCCCAGCGCCTGAGACGGAACCGAACCGCCGATCAAGACCGAGAACAGTACGACGCCGTCGGGATTCAGCTTGGTGACGAACGATCGTTGATCCAAGACCCCCTTTACGCTAACCCCGGATGGCGGAGTCCCCAGCGACCCTCCGCCCGCGGCCGAAAAGTTCGGATTCGTGGTCCATCCGGCGACGTATGCGTTACCCGCGCTGTCGACCGCCAGGGACGAGACCGTGTCGCTGGCGGCGCTATCCAGGAAGGTGAAGTAGAGAAGCTGGCTGGCTTTGGGATCGAGCTTCGCCACCGCCGCGCCAAGCGTTCGCTCCACAGCATCGGTGACCGCAGTGCCGGCGACGAGCACGTTGCCCTGCGAATCGAAGGCAATCGCGGAGGGCGTGAAGCCATCTTTGAAATAGGCGGAGACCGCTAGGCTTGCGGGAAAGCAGGCTTGAGCAAATGCCGCCGCGAGGAAAGCAACACGTAGTGTGGACACGGGAGGACCTCCAAAAGAACGGGACGCGAGGCGCATTCATGTTAGCGCGTATTGGTGGCGGGGTTTCACTTTCCCAGTCCGCACTCCTCGTGAACCGCGCGCACCGCCTGCTCCAGGCCGGCGCGATTCACCACGATGGCGATGGTCAGCTCGCTCGAGCCCTGGGCGATGGCGATGATGTTGATGCGGTGGCGGGAGATGGCGGTGAAGATGCGCCCGGCCAGTCCCGGCGTCCCGCGCATGCCTTCGCCGACCACGGCGATCAGACCGACGTGCACATCCACTTGCAGCGGTTTCAAGTACCCGTGGGCAAGCTCCAGCGCCAGATCCTCTTCCAGGAATTCGGTAGCCCGCTCCAGCTCGGATTGGCGCACCAGGAAACAGAAGCTCTGCTGGTAGCTGGAACTGGTGATGGCCAGCAGTTCCACGTTAGCTCGCGCGAGGGCGTCGAGAGAGCGGGCCATGACCTTGGTGCCGCTCAACGCCGCGCTGGCGGGTTCGATGGAGACCAGCGCGACATCGGCCAGTGAGGTGACCGCGTGCGGGCCCTGTACGCAGTCGATCTTCGGGAGAATGCGGGTGCCGGGCTTTTCGGGGGCGAAGCTGTTCTTGCTCCAGACCGGGATCTGGCGCTCGGCCAGCGGCGCGAGCGTGCGCGGGTGCAGGACCTTCGCGCCGTTGTAGGCCAGCTCGGCGGCTTCGGCGTAAGTCACGGCTTCGAGCACCTGGGCGTTAGGGACTAGGCGCGGGTCGGCGGTCATGATGCCGTCAACGTCGGTCCAGATCCACAACTCGCGGGCGTCCAGCGCGGCGGCGGCGATGGAGGCCGAAAAATCCGAACCGCCCCGGCCGAGTGTGGTGGGCCGGCCATCGAGGGTGGAACCGTTGAAGCCGGTCATGATAGGCAGAATATGTTTGTCGAGCAAAGGTTGCAGGACCTTTGCGGCGCGCTGCCGGGTGGGTTCCATCAGCGGGGACGCGTTGCCGAAGAGCGCATCGGTGGCGATCACTTCGGCCGCGTTGATCGCGACGGCGGGGATGCCCTGAGATTCCAGATACTCGGCCAGCAGCAGCGCGGAGAGGCGCTCCCCCACCGCCATGGCTTCATCCACCGAGCGCGGAGGGCGTTCCCCCAGCATCGTCATGCCCCTGGCGATGCGGGTGAAGTCCTCAATCAGGGCCTGGATGCCTCGGAGGGCTGATGCCTGGATCCCGGCCGGAAGCAAGATTCGGCAGGCCTCGACGTGCCGCGATGAGAGCATCCGTAGATTGGCATCGACGTCGGTCTGATCCCCGGCCTCGGCTTTACGCAGCGTGTCCAGCAGTAGGTCCGTGACTTTGGACATGGCGGAAACCACGACGGCCACGGGGCGGAGGGCGTGCTGCTCGGTGGCGAGGCGCGCGGCGACGCGGATGCGGTCGGCGGAGCCCATGCTGGTGCCCCCGAATTTCATGACAAGAAGGTCGTTCATCGTTTCCTGATTCAAATTCTCTAGTTCGAAATCCGTTTCCGCACCAGTTTAAGAATGGCTTCCTCCACCTGCTCGGGAGAAAGGCCGCTGGTGTCGAGGTACTCGGCGTCGGGGGCTTGGGTGAGCGGCGCCTCGGCGCGGGTGCGGTCGCGGCGATCGCGCTCTTCCATCTCCCGGGCGACCTGATGGTGCGCGGCTCCGGTTTCGGCGGCGCGGCGGCGGGCGCGCTCGCCCGGATCGGCGTCGAGAAAGATTTTCACTTGTGCGTCCGGAAACACCACCGTCCCGATGTCGCGGCCCTCCATCACGGAAGAGTGCGAAGCCGCGATGCGGCGCTGCTCCTGGCTCATGGCGCGGCGAACGCCTCCGCATGCGGCGATTTTCGAGGCGGCTTCGCCGACGGAGGGTTCCCGGATGGCGGCGGTGACGTCCTCGCCGTTCAGCAGGACTACATTGGGACCGTCGAACTCGATGCGGGCCTGACGGGCGAGCTGTTCGAGACGGTGAAAGTCGTCCAAAGGAACTCCCGCGCGCAAGGCCCACAGTGCGACGGAGCGGTACATCGCGCCCGTGTCGATGTACAGAAACCCCAGGCGTCGCGCCACCGAACGCGCGACGGTGCTCTTGCCGGCGCCGGCCGGGCCATCGATGGCGACAATTACGCTCTTGGACATTGCGTTAGGTCCCGATCGCCCACGCGAACCGGGCCTTCGTTGCCAGTATGGCATGGGAGGGCGGATTTCTGGAGCAAAAGGGCAGTAGAAGGAGGGAGTTGGCGCTTGGCGTAACCCTCTTCGCAAAAGTTACGCCACTAGATTAGGAAGTTACCCTGCCATTGTGCAAGTGCACCGGAGGAATGGCCGCAGTATACTTGACGTGATACCCGTGAAAGCTCTTACACGATATACGCCCATTCTCCTGTCCCTGGCGATTATGGCGCTCGCCGGATGCAGCTACTTCTCCAGTACCGAAGCGGACTCAGGAGGTGGCAGCGGCAAAGGCAAAGGCAAGGGGAAAGGCGGCGGCGGTGCGGGCGGGGCTCAGCCGGTGCTGGTGGCGACTGCTTCCCGGAGGGACGTTCCCATCGAGATCACTCCCGTTGGAAATGCCGAGGCGTACACCACCGTCAGCGTTAAGTCCCTGGTGACCGGGGAGTTAACCGACTTCTTCTTTAAAGAAGGAGACCTCGTCCACAAGGGCGACAAGCTGTTCACTATCGACTCCCGGACGTATGAGGCGGCGATCAAGCAAGCCGAAGCAAATCTTCTAAAAGACCGGGCGCTGCAAACCGCCGCCGAGGCCAACTTCAATCGGGACACTGCGTCGCAGCAGTATCAGCGCGCCACCGCGGACCGCTACCAGGGGTTGCTTAAGGACGGCATCGTATCCAGAGATCAGACCGAGCAGTTGGCCGCCAACGCGGCTGCGTCGTTGCAATCCGTGGACGCGGACCGGGCTGCGATCGAAAGCGCCAAGGCGCAGATTGAGGCGGACTTGGCCAACATCGCCAACCTGAAGATCCAGTTGAGTTACTGCGTGCAGCCCGCCACTCTCGATGGCCGCACCGGAAACGTCGCCGTGAAGAAGGGCAACATCGTCTCGGCAAACACCACGGAAATCCTTACCATCAACCAGGTCAGCCCGATTTACGTGACGTTTTCGGTTCCCGAGGCGAAGCTCGACGACATCCGCAAGTATATGGCTCTCGGCAAGCTTCCGGTATTCGCCAAATCCCAGAACGAGACCGGCCCGGGGGAACGGGGCGAGGTGACTTTTATCGACAACTCCGTCGACCTCACCACCGGCACGATCAAGATCAAGGGGACTTTCGAGAATAAGGATCTGAAGCTGTGGCCGGGGCAGTTCCTGAACGTGACCCTGCGTCTGACCACGCAGATGGGCGCCATCACGGTTCCGAATGAAGCGGTGCAGAACGGGCAGGATGGGCAGTTCGTGTACGTGGTGAACAGCGACAACCACGTGGAAGCCCGGCCGGTAACAATCGGGGAGCGGATCGATCAGGATCTGGTCGTCCTCAAGGGACTCGAGGCGGGAGAAACCGTGGTAACGCAAGGTCAACTGCGCCTGCAACCCGGCTCGCAGGTAAGCATCGGGGAAGGCGGGACCGGCGGTGGCGGCGGCAAAGGGAGCGGCGGACGGGGGCGTGGCAAGCAGACGGTCCCAGTGCCGGACGGCGGTCCGGGCGGCCGGAAGGGATAGAGGGACGGCGGGGATCACGTGAACCTCTCGGAGATCTTCATCCGGCGTCCTATCGCCACCAGTTTACTGATGGCGGCCATCGCCTTGTTCGGAGTTGTGGCCTACCGCACGCTGCCCGTAAGCGATCTTCCCAGCGTCGATTTTCCCACGTTGAACGTCAACGCCAATCTTCCCGGCGCCGATCCGGCCACCATGGCGTCGTCGGTGGCGACGGTGCTGGAGCGGCAATTCACCACCATCGCGGGTTTGGACTCGATGACCTCGTCGAGCGGCACCGGACAAAGCCAGATCACTCTGCAATTCAGCCTGGACCGGGATATCGACAGCGCGGCAGTGGACGTGCAGACGGCCATCGCTGAAGTGACGCCGCTGCTGCCTCCGGGCATGCCGAATCCGCCATCGTTCAAGAAGAACAATCCGGCGGACCAGCCCATCATGCAGTTGACCATCACCTCGCCGACGCTGCCGATGAGCCAGTTGGACGACTATGCAGAGACCATCATCATGCCGCGGCTGTCGATGATCAACGGCGTTTCGCAGGTGCAGGTGCAGGGGCAGCAGAAGTACGCGGTGCGCGTGCAGGTGGACCCCGACAAGCTGGTGTCCAAGCGCATCGGTCTGAACGAGGTGGACGCGGCCATCGCGAGCTGGAATCCCAATCTCCCGACGGGCACGTTGTTCGGTCCGCAGCAGACCTATACGGTGACCACCAACGCGGAGCTGAAGAACGCCGCGCAGTTTTCCAACGTGATTGTATCCTGGCGCAACGGCGCTCCGGTGCGGCTGGGCGAGATCGCGGACGTGATCGACAGCGTGCAGGACACGCGCCAGGCAGCCTGGATGTACAGCGCCGACAGCCAGCAGCGGTCCATCCAGCTCCAGGTCATGCGCCAGCCGGGCGCCAATACGATCGCCGTCACAGACGCCATCCGGCAGGTGCTGCCGGTCCTGCAACAGCAGATTCCGGAATCGGCCAGCGTGCGCGTGCGCTTCGACCGCTCCCGCAACATCCGCGCTTCGTTCACGGATATTCAGGTGACCATGCTGATCACTCTGGTGCTTGTGATCGGGGTGATTTTCGTGTTTCTGCGCAACGCCTCGGCCACGATCATCCCCAGCATGGCGCTGCCGTTCGCGCTGTTGGGGACCTTCGCGGTGATGGCGATCCTCAGCTACAGCCTGGACCAGTTGTCTTTAATGGCGCTGATTCTCTCCATCGGATTCGTGGTGGACGACGCCATCGTGATGCTGGAAAACATCATGCGCCACATCGAGCGCGGCGAGGAGCCGCTGGAAGCGGCGCTCAAGGGCTCGCGGGAAATCGGTTTCACCATCATCTCCATGACGGTCTCGCTGGCGGCCGTGTTTATTCCAGTGCTGTTCATGGGCGGCATCCTGGGACGCCTGTTCCGCGAGTTTGCCGTGACCATTACCACGGCGATTCTGGTTTCCGGAGTCGTGTCTATTACCCTAACGCCGATGCTGTGCAGCCGCTTCCTGAAGGCGCGCGCACATGGCACGGAGCCGGCCTGGTCGCGGGCCGCGGAATGGTGCTTCCAGCAGACACTGAAGTTCTACGACTGGACCCTGCGGGGCGTTCTGCGCTGGCGTCCGGTGATGCTGCTGGTGTTTTTCGCGGTGCTGGGGCTGACCGCCTACCTGTTTGAGAAAGTCCCGACCGGGTTCATTCCAGATACCGATCAGGACACTCTGCAAGTGAACATGCAGGCGGCGCAGGGAACCGCGTTCGGCAAGATGGTGGAAAACGAAACGCGGCTGGCCGAGATCATCCGCAAGGACCCTAACGTGGAAGCGTTTCTGGCCAATGTCAACAACGGCAACTATAACCAGATGCAGATCACGCTGAAGCCGCGCAAGCTCCGGCCGCTTTCGGCGCAGCAACTGGTGGATAAGATGCGTCCACGGCTGTCCAATTTCGCGGGGTTCAAGGTGTTCATGAACCTTCCGCCATCCATTCGCGTCGGCGGTCGCCAGAGCAACAGCAGTTACCAGTTCACGCTGCAGGGGCTGGATACCGAGGAATTGTTCAAATGGGCGCAGGTGATGGAGGATGAGATCGGCAAGCTGCCCGAAGTGCTGGACGTTTCCACCGACCTGCAAATCAAGAATCCGCTGATGACAGTGAAGATCGACCGCGAACGCGCGGCGCTGTACGGGCTGAACGCCAAGCAGATCGAGAACGCGCTTTACAGCGCCTACGGTCCGGAGCTGACCAGCAACATCTACACGACGGTGAATCAGTACCAGGTGCTGGAGGAGATGAAGCCGAAGTATCAGGAGTGGACCGAATACTTGTCCCGAATTTACTTCAAGGCGGGCAACGGGCAACTGGTGCCGTTGGACTCGCTGGCTAAGGTGACTCCGAATGTCGGACCGCAAAGCATCGCCCATTCCGGGGAGCTGCCTTCGGTGACGGTTTCCTTCAACCTGAAAACCGGAGTGAGCTTAGGCACGGCGACCGATAAAGTGACGGCGCTGGCGGAGAAGGTGCTTCCGCAGAACATTTCCGCGGGGTTTACGGGCAACGCGCAGATGTTTCAGACGTCCATGCAGAATCTGACGCTGCTGCTGATTGTCGCCATTGGCGTCGTGTATATCGTGCTGGGCGTGCTGTATGAAAGCTACATCCATCCGCTCACGATTCTTTCGGGACTTCCCTCGGCGGGGGTGGGCGCGCTGCTGACGCTGATTTTGTTCAAGAACGAGTTGAATATCTATTCCTTCGTGGGCCTGATCATGCTGGTGGGGATTGTGAAGAAGAATGCCATCATGCAGATTGATTTCGCCCTGGAAGCCGAGCGCAAGCACGGCAAAACGCCAGCCGAGGCGATTTACGAGGGCTGCCTGATCCGCTTCCGGCCGATCATGATGACCACCATGGCGGCTATGCTGGGCGCTGTGCCGCTGGCGCTGGGCTACGGCGCGGGAGGCGAGTCGCGCCGCCCCCTGGGCCTGGTGGTCGTGGGCGGCCTGGTTTTTTCGCAGTTGATGACCTTGTACCTGACGCCTGTTGTTTACACCTATATGGCCGGCATGCTGACGTGGTTCCGGTCGCGCAAGGGCGGAGCCGGGCTGGAGCCTGAGTTAGGATTCGGCGACTGATGAACCTCTCCGAACCGTTTATCGAGCGTCCCATCGCCACCAGCTTGCTGATGGCCGCCATTGCTCTGTTTGGAACGGTGGCGTATCGCGCGCTGCCGGTGAGCGATCTGCCTAACGTCGATTTCCCCACGCTCCAGGTGACGGCGAGCCTGCCGGGCGCGAGTCCGGAGACCATGGCGTCGGCGGTCGCGACGCCGCTGGAGAACCAGTTCTCGACCATCGCCGGGCTGGTGGCGATGACGTCGGTGAATTCACTGGGCTCGGCGCAGATCACGCTGGAGTTCGACCTGAACCGGAGCCTGGACGGCGCGGCGGTGGATACTCAGGCGGCCATTACCCAGGCCTCCAAGCTCCTGCCCAACAATATGCCCACGCCGCCGACCTTCACCAAGGTCAATCCGGCGGACCAGCCCATCATCTTCGTGGCGTTGACTTCGAAGTTGGTGCCGCTCTACAAGCTCGACGAATACGCCGAGACGCGTCTGGCGCAACGCATCTCCACCATCAGCGGCGTCGCGCAGGTGCAGGTGCTGGGACAACAGAAATACGCCGTCCACGTGCAGATGGACCCGCACGCCATGGCTTCGCACCAGGTCGGCATCAACGAGGTAGAAACGGCGCTGCAAAACTGGAACGTGAACCTGCCCACGGGCCAGATCACCGGGCCACAGCGATCCTTCACGCTCCAAGCCAGCGGCCAGTTGGTGTCGGCGGATGAGTACAAGACGCTGATCGTGGCCTATCGCAACGGGAATCCGGTGCGGCTCAACGAGCTCGGGCTGGTCAACGACAGCGTGGAGGACGATAAGACGGCGTCCTGGTATTACGAGGGCGACAAAGCCGGCGAACGCGCCATCGTGTTGGGCATCCAGCGGCAGCCCGGTACCAACACCATCGAGGTGACCGACAACATCAAGAAGCTGCTCCCGACTTTCAAAGGGGAGCTGCCGCCGTCGGTGGAAATGTCGATTCTTTACGACCGCTCCGACACCATCCGCGAGTCCTACAACGACGTCGAGTTCACCATGCTGCTGACGCTGGGCCTGGTGATCACGGTCATTTTCGTGTTCCTGCGCAACGTCTCCGCCACGGTGATTCCCAGTCTGGCTCTGCCATTTTCGATTATCGGAACCTTCTCCGTGATGTACCTGCTGCACTACAGCCTGGACAACCTGTCCATGATGGCTCTGATTCTATCGGTGGGTTTCGTGGTGGACGACGCCATCGTGATGCTCGAAAACATTTTCCGGCACATGGAGATGGGCAAGAAGCCGCTGGCGGCTTCGCTGGTGGGCTCGCGCGAAATCGGGTTCACCATCGTGTCCATGACGCTGTCGCTGGCGGCGGTGTTCATCCCGGTGCTGTTCATGGCGGGCATCCTGGGACGCCTGTTCCGCGAATTCGCGGTGACCATCTGCGCGGCGATCCTGATTTCGGGCGTGGTTTCGGTGACGCTTACGCCGATGCTGTGCAGCCGGTTCCTGCGCGCGCCGGAGCATAGCAAGAGATCGTGGTTCTATCGCGTGACGGAACGGTTCTTCGAAGGCATGCTGCACGTCTATGACAGCACGCTCAAAGTGGTGCTGCGGTACCGCCTGACGACCATGGCCGCGGGAATGGCGGTGCTGGCCGGAACCGTCTACATGTTCATCCATATTCCCAAGGGCTTCATCCCGGACCAGGACACCGATCAGTTGTCGGTGATCACCGAAGCCGCCCAGGGAACCTCGTTTTACGAAATGGCCGAGTACCAGAAGATGGTCGCCGAGATCGTGCGCCAGGATCCCAATGTGGCGGCGCTGATGTCGACGGTGGGCGGCACCGGAGCCTCGACGCTGGGTGGCCCGAACTACGGCGAGATGGTGGTGCGGCTGAAGCCGCGCAATCAGCGCAAGGAACTGGTCAACCAGATTATCGATGAGCTGCGCCCCAAGGTGGCGGGCCTTCCGGGCATGAAGGTCTATCTGCAAAATCCGCCCACAATTCAGATCGGCGGGCAGGTGACCAAGAGCTTGTACCAGATCTCGCTGGTTTCGACCAACAAGCCGGACTTGTACGCCACCTCCGAAAAACTCATGACGGCGATGGCGGGCATTCAGGGAATTCAGGACCTGACTTCGGACTTGGCCATCACCAGTCCACAGGTGCGGGTCAATATCGACCGTGACAAGGCCGCGTCGCTTCAGGTCAACGCCAATAACGTGGAGGGCGCCTTCTACGACGCCTTCGGACCCAAGTGGGTCTCGACCATTTACGCCGCGATCAACGAATACAAGGTGCTGCTGGAACTGGAGCCGAAGTTCCAGGCCGATCCCCATTCCTTGTCGTTGTTGTATTTCAAGTCCACTAGCGGACAGTTGATTCCGCTGGAGACGCTGGCCACGATCTCCCAGGAAGCGGGGCCGCAGTCGATCAACCATTTCGGGATGCTGCCCGCGGTCACGCTTTCGTATAACATCAAGCCCGGATATTCGCTCGGCGATGTGGTGAATCAGGTGCAGACCCTTGCCGACGAGAACGTGCCCTCATCCGTAACTTTCTCCTTCCAGGGCGCGGCCAAGGCGTTTGAAAGCTCGCTGGGGAACCTGGCGCTTCTGCTGGTGGTCGCAATTCTGGTGGTGTACATCGTGCTGGGGATTTTGTATGAGAGCTACATTCACCCGATCACGATTCTGTCGGGCCTGCCATCGGCCGGCTTCGGCGCGCTGATCACTCTCTTCCTGTTCCACATGGACCTGAACATTTACGCGTTCGTGGGACTGATCATGCTGATCGGCATCGTGGAAAAGAACGCGATCATGCAGATCGACTTCGCTCTGGATGCCGAGCGTAACCAGGGCCTGCCTCCGCTGAAGGCCATCTACGAAGGCTGCCTGATCCGCTTTCGCCCGATTATGATGACCACCATGGCGGCGTTGCTGGGCGCGGTGCCCATCGCGCTGGGCTATGGCGCGGGCGGCGAAGCGCGGCAACCGCTGGGTCTGGTGGTGGTGGGCGGCTTGATCTTCTCCCAGTTGGTCACGCTGTACCTGACGCCGGTGGTTTACACCTACATGGCGAGTTTGCAAGAGAGGCTGGGTCGCAAGAAGAAAAAGCCAGTGATCGAGCAGACTCCGGTGCACACACCGGCGTAGGCGGTACCACGGCGGCGAATTAACGCGAACCGTCGTAGGGTTCGGTGAGTCTACTCAATCGTGACCGAGCGGTCGAACACTACGTCCAGTGTACTGCCGGCTCGCAGATCGACTTCCTTGCCGCGGGTGAGCAGAGTGGTGGCGAAGCCGACCGCTCCGCCGGCGGCCGAGCCGATGCCCGCACCGCTCCAGCTCCGCGCCGTCAAGCCGCCGATGGCGGCGCCCGTTCCCGCAAAAATCGCGATGCGCTCCGCGTCCTCAAGCTTGGTTCCAGATTGCTTCACCGTGCCCTCATTGCCTTCAACCTTGTGTCCCGATTCTCCAAGCCGCCCGGCATCGCCGGCGTCCACCGAATCCAAATGCGGCGCGATTTTGAAGGCCTTGCCGTTGGCAAAGGTCAGCGCTTCCAGATCCAGCGCAATTTCTGCGCGCCCCTTTACTCGCCCGCTGCGCTTGGACTCCGCCACCGTGCCCTGAACGTACGTGCCGACGGGCACCAGGATGCGTCCATCGGAGGCAATGGGGCTGGCGGTCTGTAGATACACCTGATCGCCAGCTTTGGCCGTGCGAGTGCTTACCGAGCTCACCATTCTCAGAAGGACGTGCGAGCCGGCGGGAATGTCGGCGGCGGCCGCTTGGAAAGCCAGAAGTACGAAAATAGCCAGCGGTTTCATACCTTGATCTTAGCTCTGTTCACGGCGACCTCGCGAAGGCGTGATAGAATTCACCCGGAGGCGGCATGCGAATTTTCGGTGCGGCAATCGCTACGGGCGCGGCTTTCTTTGTCGCGTTGGCCTTCGGTCAGGGGCCGGCGCAATCTCCCGCGCCGTTTCTGCGCGTCGGCAGCATGAGCCAGCTCATGATCGATATCATCTACCCGACTTCCGACGCGGTGTTCTACATCGGCCGCGAACCACCCAAGAACGACAAGGAATGGAACGATTTCCGCGGTCAGGCGCTAATGCTGGCCGAGTCCGCAAACCTGTTGATGCTGGAGGGCCGGGCTCGCGATCAGGACCAGTGGATGAAGGACGCGAAGTTGCTGGCCGACGT
>Ga0070733_10000609_pt1 | contig 28448 bp, 16 predicted proteins | sample Coa_R1_9_FD_66450 | JGI IMG/M metagenome (GOLD analysis project Ga0070733, IMG submission 66450) | Surface soil microbial communities from Centralia Pennsylvania, which are recovering from an underground coalmine fire - Coalmine... | ecosystem: Environmental > Terrestrial > Soil > Unclassified ...
TCAATAGTCACGCCCGGTTTGCGGATCATCTGAAGGATGTGTTCGATCATCTGCTGCGCTTCTGCGGTCATGCGAAGATTCTCCTAAGCCTCGACGTTCAATTCCGGGTGTTCGTGCAACAGCTTTTCGCGAGTAGTCGAACGCGCCGCTTTCCCGGCGGTGCTCTTCACGATCCATTTCGGCGGTTTCAGGAAAATCGCTCGAACCGCAACTCCAAGGCCGGCTGTGACCCCGCTACGGATATTCCCTTCGATCTCCACCGCATTCGCGAGATCTTCTTCGCGTTCTACTTCCGCGACGACGACGATTTCTTCCGTGCCAAGATTCGGATTGTACACGCCCATCGCAATCGCCCGTCCGTCGTGGATCGCCGGATGGCCGCCGACAATCTCTTCGATGTCCTGCGGATAAATATTTTCTCCGCCGATGATGAGCAGGTCTTTCTTCCGACCCACGACAAACAACTCGCCTTGCAGGCAGAATCCAAGATCACCGGTGTGGTACCAGCCTTCGACGATCGCCTTCGCGGTCAGGTCGGGACGGTTGTAGTAGCCATCGAATAAACAGTCGCCCTTCACCAGAATCTCTCCCACGAATCCCTCGCCCAGCACCTCGCCCGAATCGGAAGCGATTCGAACTTCCTGGTGGGGCAACAACCGGCCCGACGAAGTGAACGACACTGCTCCCGCAGCTCCTTCCGCGACCGGAACGATGCGGTGCGCGGCGCGAAATTGTTGCCCATCCGCCCAGACCACGACCGGACCTGACTCCGACTGCGTCACCGCGAAAACGTTCTCCGCCATGGCGTACGAAGATTGCAGCGCACCGCTCTTCAGCCCGATCGAAGCAAACGCATTCTGAAACTCAAGCATGCTGCTGGCGCGAACCGGCTCGGAACAATTGAGCAACGCGCGAACCGACGAAAGATCGTACTGCGCCCACCGCTTCTGCGGCGTGCGCCGCGGGACGAATTGAAAGGCAAAATTCGGCATCCATGCCAGCGTGCACTTGCAGTCAGTGAAAATCTGCAGCATGGTTTCCGGCTGCATCACCCAGTCGAGAGGCGACTGGATAACTACCGGCAAATGGCATACCAGCGGCAACATGAAACACGCGATCAGACCCATGTCGTGATAGAGCGGCAGCCAGTTGTATACGCTGTCAGTCGCATCGTTAATCTTCAGCACTCCGGCCAGATGCTGAATCTGGCGAAGAACGGCGCCGTGAGCCAGGGCCACACCCTTCTGTAGTCCGGTTGTCCCCGCCGAGTGCTGGATGAACGCCAACGTTTCCGCGCCTATCTTTGGCCCGGCGAACTCACCTTCTCCCTTGGCTTGTTTGTTCGTCCCCATGCGAAGCAGTTCAGTTGCGTCGCCGAGCGTGATATGGCCAAGCATTTCGTCTGGAAATTCTTCGTCGATGACGACGACCTTGGCGCTCAAATTCGCAGTGACTCCTGCCAATCCGAAGCGATACTTGGCCGGCTCAACTTTGAAATTGGGGTAGGCGAGAAATGCCGGCACCGCTCCCAGCATCATCGCCCCGACAAACGTCGTCATCGCGGGAATGCCCTGCGGCATGATGATCACGACCCGGTCGCCGGCGTCCACGCCGTGATCGCGCAGCACTCTGCCTTGCCGGCGGGCGCGATCGCGGAATTCGGCGAAAGTCACCGTCTCCCGCTCGTCCTCGTCGATCCAAGCCGTTACAAACGGACGACTTGCGGGCGCGGCATCGAGCGCCTCAATCAGATTGCGGAATCGAACCATATGACTTTATATTAGATGAGTCGACTGTCCTTGTAACCGGCGAAGGGGCCCACAATTCTTGTTCGCCGGTCTCCGAAGTAACAATTTTGCGAAACTGCCGCACCTTGTTCCAGTAGACGACGTTCGATTCCACGACGTCCGATTCCGCTCCCTGGGGAGGAAGGTTGTTACAAAGCGTCCTGTATGGCCTGCTCTTTCTGCTGTGTGCGGTAGTCTTTTCGAAAGTCCGCTCGCCCAAAGTCCGGCTGACCGTTCTCCTGCTCTCCAGCTACGCCCTCTATCTGACGTGGGAGCTCTGGTTCGGCGTCGTTCTGCTCGCCTCCACGGTCATGAATTTCCTGATCGGCAAGTGGCTTCAGCGCCAGCCTTCCGGCGCCGCGCTCCCCACCGGCATTGTCTTGAACTTGCTATTGCTGGGTAGCTTCAAATATCTTCCCGCCGTCGCAGTCCATTTCCCGCTGTCGTCTTTGCAGCGTTTTGCGCACCTGGCGCTGCCGCTGGGCGTTTCGTTCTGGACGTTCCAGGCGATGAGTTATCTCTTCGACCTGTACCGCGGCGAGGAACTCGACCCCACATTTTTCGAGTTCGCCACCTACATGGTCTTCTTCCCTGTGACCATTTCCGGGCCTATCTGCCGTGTGCCCGATATGCTGCCCCAGTTCCGCTCCAAGGAGACAACTTCATGGAACAGCATGGAACACGGGGTGCGGCGCATTGCCACCGGAATCTTCATGGTGCAGTTGGCCAAACTTCTGGGAACGGGAATCGTGGCCGGGGGCGGGGTTAACGCCGGGTTCGATCGCATCACGCACTGGAGCGGCGGCGATGTCTGGTGCCTGGCGCTGGGCTGCGGCCTGCAACTCTTCCTCGATTTCGCCGGCTACTCGCACGTCGCCATCGGCGCGGCGCAAGTGCTGGGCTTCACTGTCCCGGAAAACTTCGCGCGCCCGTTTCAATCGACCAGCGCTTCCATCTTCTGGACGCGCTGGCACATGTCGCTGTCATTCTGGATTCGCGACTACATCTTTCTTCCGCTGGCCACGCTGCGCCGCGAAATGTGGTGGCGCAATCTCGCATTAGTGATTGCCATGGTCCTGTTCGGATTGTGGCATCAGGCCACCGCGCTCTTCCTGTTGTGGGGTTTCTACAACGGAGTGCTGCTGATTTTGCACCGGCAGGTGCAACAAGTGCAACGCAAGTTCAGCTGGGAACCTCCCGCAGCCCTGTGGACGCCGCTCTCCTGGATCGCGACCATGGCCTTCATGAACCTGGGCTGGATCTTCTTCCGCTCCGGCTCTGTCGCCCAGGCGGGACAGATGTTGTTAGCGATCGTGTCGCCGGCGAGCTACTTCTCGCACTATCTGAGCGGCACACTGTATTTGCTGGTCGCGGGTCTGGCCGTCGGATACGCGATCGCGCTGCTGGTGATCGACGTCCTCGATCGCTCCACTGCAGAAGAAGAAGCGTCGCAAACCGGCCCACGCGCTGGAATCGTGGCCCTGCTGGCTCGCTGGCGCTGGTTCTGGATCTCGCCGCTCTACGCTCTGGCCTTGCTGATCCTGCTGATCGTGACCATGACGCAGGGCGCCGACACCACCCAGCTCATGTATCGCACGTTCTAGCTTTTCAGAGCGAGAGGAGACTCGCCGCCTCTAGGGTTTGGACTCTTCCAGAAGAACAACATCCGAGTCCGTGTGGCCGCGGATCATGCCCAGCTTGCTGCCGTCGAACGACCAGTGAATCTCCGAGATGCGCTCCGATTTGAAATTGGTGAGTTGCTTTCCTGGTGAGCCGTCGAGCGGTTGCAGCCAGAGATTATCCGCATCCTGGTCGCGGAAGGGAAAAACCACAGCTTTGCCGTCATGCGTGAAGCGGATCGTCCCCAATCGCGCGTGTTGAAATTCCAAGAGCTTCGTATTCTGGGGAGCATCCACCGGGACCAATGCCACCTGGGAATTGGGGATACTGGGAGCCGCAAACGTTCCAAAGGCGGCCAGTTTGCCGTCGGGCGAGAGGTCGAATCCGTACGCGGGAAGCTCGGAAAGTCTCTCGGACTTCCCGCCGTCCAAAGGCGCCCTTGTCAACTTTGCGCCACTGGACAAATCCGAATAGTAGACCCACTTTCCGTCGGGAGAGCAGATTGCAAACTGATCCAGCTTACCGTCACTGATCTGTTTAAAGTTTCCCCCGCCGGCGTCCATGCGCCAGACGAGAACTGTTCTCGTGCCGCCGTGGCCGCCAATCGACGCCACTACATAGCGGCCATCCGCGCAGGCCGAAGGCTTGAAGACGAAGCCATCATGTTGCGGCGAGGTCAGCGGCGTCTTGTTCCCAGTGTCGGGGTGAAAAAGGTACAGGCCATCCTGTTCCAGAATCATTTGGCCGTCCGGTGTCCAGGCAAAGCTGCCCACGCGGGAGCCAGAAGTGAGCGGCTGACCCGGACCGCTGCCCAGCCCAGACGCGGGCAACACGAAGAGATCGTAGTGATCCTGGCTTAGAACGGTGGCCACCATGTGCCCATCGGCGGAAATGCTCAGATCGGAATAGTTGCTGATGTCGTGGGTCACCGCGCGCGAGGTACGGGCTCGAAGGGAAATTTCTACAATCTGCTGACGAGCGAAATTGTTCTCCATGCCCGTATAGAGCGCCAGTAAGCCACTGCCATCGGGCAGCCACTCGGTGCTAAACAGGATTCCGTCTTTGGCTTCAAAAGCCAGGTTTTGCTTGCCCGTTACGGCATCGACGGCCATCAACCCGCTGATGACCGTATCGCTGGGCTGACGGATCACGCACATGATGGTCTTGCCGTCGGGCGACCAGGCGGGGGCGGCCAACAGTTGATTCATGTTGCCGGTAATCAGGGTTTTGCTCTCGCCATTCTCCAGGGAATAAATCACCAGCCGCAGCTTGCCCAGTTCCGGATTGTTCATCACCACGTAGGCCAGGCTGCGACCGTCGGGAGAAAACGTGATGTTGGTATCCACGTCGGTAACCAGCTTCTGCGGAGTGCCACCCAGCACTGGCGCCCGATACAAGTACTTCAGCGCTTGTCCCGGCTCACCTCGGACAAAGTAGAGATAGTTTCCGTCGGGAGAGAAGCGCACCCCCAGATACAGCACCGGCTCGGGCGGCATCACCTGCGTGTTGCTGTTGGTGGGAACGTTGCGCAGCCACAAACTCTGCTGCCCTTTGTCATCCACCACGCTCAAAATGTATTTACCGTCGGGAGAAAGCGCTACCAGCCTGGCTTTGCCGGTTTCTGTCACCTTGTTAACGGAAAAATTTTGAAAGGGAACCGGCCGGCTGCGCAGCAAGAAAGCGTAAACGCCGTAAGATGCGGCCGCCACTAACAGAACGACGATTGCGCTGATGATGCCAAGACTCAATTTGTTCTCGCGCGCGGCGGTCACCACAGCCGAGCTGCCGCTGGTCTGCGTGGCCTGGGACGCTGCCGGCGTCGAGGCTGACGACTCCGAGGGCGTTGTCACCGTGGGCACCGCCCGGCTGGAATCAGTGTCCCGTTTCAGCCGCTGCAGTTCCGCTCGCATCTCCGAAGCATGCTGGTAACGCAGGTCGCGATCCTTCTCCAGCGCCCGGTTGATGATGCGCTCCAATTCCGCCGGCACGTCCGGATTCAGCCGCGTTGGAGAAACCGGAGGACGGTTGAGAACGGCTTCGAAAATGATCCCCGACGTGTCGCCGCGGAACGGCAACAGCCCGGTCACCATCTCGTAGAGCACGGCTCCGAACGAAAACAGATCCGTGCGAGCATCTAACTCTTTGCCGCGCACTTGTTCGGGCGACATGTACGCGACGGTTCCCAGCGCCGTTCCCGGACTGGTCAGATGCGGTTCGTCCGCGGTGCCTGTCATTGTGTTGGCCGCGGCAATCTGGCTCGACGAACTCGCCGCAGTCGTGACTTTCGCCAGACCGAAGTCCAGAATCTTGGCGTGTCCGCGCTTGGTGACAAAAATATTCGCGGGCTTGATGTCGCGATGAATGATTCCTTCCGCGTGGGCGGCATCGAGCGCGTCGGCAATCTCAATCGCCAGGCCGAGCACAACCTCGCTCTCGACCGGCTTTCCTGAAATCCGGTGCTTCAACGTCACACCGTCCAGAAACTCCATGGCGATAAACGTTTGCCCGTGCTGGTCGTCGATCTCGTGGATCGTACAAATGTTGGGATGGTTCAGTGCGGAAGCAGCCTGCGCCTCGCGCTGGAAGCGGGCCAGCGCCAGCGCGTCTCGGGAAATTTCATCCGGCAGAAACTTCAAGGCCACAAAACGGTGCAGCTTGATGTCCTCGGCCTTGTAGACCACGCCCATGCCGCCGCCGCCGAGCTTCTCGACGATGCGGTAGTGCGAGATGGTCTGCCCGATCATGTGCGAAATATGCTATGGGCGGAAGCTGGGGCAAGTCAATGAAGCCATCCGAATCCATTCACAAAAGACGGAACACAGGGAAGACACTGAGGCCGAACCCAGTGTCCCCTGTGGTGAATGGCTCGGATAGTTCACACTACGTCCACGGAGTTCGCGTCGCTAGGTCACGAACCAGGGCTGGACGAGTTCTGACTCCGCGGGCCTAATCGCATCGTCAGATTTCTCGTTCACCCAGCCCTGCCGGTTCCCATGCATGCGAGGCTCGAGTTGGACGCGGGCTTCGCGATGCTGGAGAAAAACGAAGTACAGGCACCGATGCGAATTGCAACCCGGCTTACCTGGGTTTCATCCTCTTGAACTTAACTGCGTCCGACGTGACCGAACCATCCGCGTTGTGCGCCATCTGATGGCAGGTGAGCGTGCAGGTGTTGGTGCTCCGGTTGTAGGCGATGGGAGCGCCGCTGTTCTGTCCCACAACATTCGCATCAAAGTTCACCATCCGCTCGCCGGTAATGGTCGGAGAAGTCGCGCCCATGCCGTGAGCCGTATGACACGTCGAGCAGCTGAAACCATATTGCGAAATGTGCAGGCTGTGCTGGGAGAAACTCGTGTTGGCCAGAATCTGGGTCAGGTCGTGGCATTTCCCGCACATGGCGTAGGGTCCAGCCACGGTAAGATCGGGATTCGGAAAGAGATTGCTGACCACTCCTCCCGGAACCGCCGCCTGACTGAATTGGTAGTTGCGCTCGAGCACGTGGGCGTTGACCGATCCGTGCGGACCGTTCGGCCCCGTGCCTCCAAATTCGCGATTGTCGTCGCTGTTGTGGCAGTCGGTGCAGAAGATGCGAGTTGCCACCGCGCGCGCCGAGGTCGTGCCGTTCTCATTGAGCATGCTGACCAGCAAGCTCGGCTGCGGCAGTGGGCTAGTCCGGTCGTGGGTTACCGGATGACTCGACGTCGCCGTCGACGCCAGCTCCGGAATTACGTTCAGCGGGTCGGGCGCGGATACGATTCTGACGGGGCCGTACCCGTAAATGATGAGCCGCTGTTTGCCCGTACTTGTGCCGTGACAGCGCAGACAGGTTTCATACTGATTGATCGCCGGAGTCAGCACGGTCACGCCGTCCAAAGCGCTAACGCCGGTCGCGCCCGCCTGCGACGGCCGCAGCAGCGGAGGCGCGGCGAAGGCCGTAACCTGGTTCGAGGCATGCGCATTGTGGCAGTCCACGCAGGTCGCGTGACGATTGTTGTTCAACACCCCGGCTTCGGCGGCATCATGGAAATTATTTCCCGCCGGCATCGGATGACCCACCTTCGCCGCTCCGGAAATTTCCCCCATTATGTTGGGAATCGTCGGTGATAAATAAGTCCCGCCCCCGTGACAAGTCAGGCAGTCCTGGGTCACGGTATCGGTCGCGGTCGACACCGGCGAGGCCGGCCTCAACAGGCGCGCGGGCGCCAAAGAATTGTGCTCCATGTGGCAGGATGTGCAGGAGTTCACGCCGACGCTTACGTAGGAGCCAGCGTGCGCATCGGGCGAGACCTGGTTGGTCGCGGTCTGATGAATGTTGTTCGGATACCCCGCCAGCGGGTTGATCTGTCCCTGCACTACGCGGGTTGGATCGTGGCAGGCCAGGCACATCTGTGCATTCGAACTGTCCCGCACCAGGAAGTTCTGAGCAATCTTGTCGATGTTCTGCACGTGCGGATCGTGACAACTCGTGCACTCGACATTTCCGTTGATCAGCTTCACCGCGCCGGTGGGATCCGCCGTCTTGCCCTGCGCCACCAACGACGCCGCCAGATTCGCCGCATCCTTCAGCGGGATTACGAGACTGAAGGGATGCGACCCGGTCAGCGTCGTCCCGAATGAATCGGCACTGTTCAACTGACCCGTAGTCGGCAACTTGCCATAGACTGCCGACTGGCCCACGCCGACGGTCCCGTCATGACAGCTCAGGCACAGACTGCTGGTCACGCCCAGCGTGGGCTGCGTGTTGCCCTGCTGGTGATACGTTGTGCTGTTGTAGGGCGTGTAGGTCCTGGTGGAAAGCTGCTGGTTCCAGAGAGGCGTTACACCGCCCAATCCGCTGTGCGGAGCATGGCAAAAGGTACAGCCCAGGCTTCCCTGCGAGGACACCGACGCTCCACTGGCCGGGGTCATGTTATGCATTCCGAGCACGTCGGCGTTCTGCGCCATCGCAGAGCCGGCCAGAACCAGCGCGCACCCCGAGTAGAGAATCGCTGCCCTGAAAACCTTCCACAGGAGCGCCTTCACGGCTGCCTCCTGTCCGCCGTCTTCGTCAACCCGTAATAATGGAATACCTGCACCCGGCGGTTGAATGAATCCACCACATAAATCCGGTCCTTGTTGTCGATGTCGAGCCCGGTCGGCAACTGAAACTCGCCCGCTCCCGTGCCCCTTCGTCCGAAGTAGTAGAGCAGCCGCCCCTGTTGGTCGAACACCTGCACCATGCCCCACTGCGCATCGACTACGTAAAGATGCCCCTCGGAATCGAATCCGATTCCTTTGGGACGAAACATCCACCCCGCGCCATCGCCGACCTTCCCAATCGCGTAGTGGAATGTGCCTGAGCGGTCCAGTACCTGCACCCGGAAGTTCATGGCATCGACCACCACCAGGTCTGGGCCATTCAGCCGCAACTCGGTCGGAAAATTGAATTCGCCGTCACCGGTGCCGGTTTTTCCAATGAGCTGCAGGACGCTGCCCTGCATATCCATCATGTAAATCTTGTTGCGCAGCGTGTCGGTCACGTAGATGTGCTGCGCGGCTGAATCCACCGCGATGCCCGTCGGGCGCTTGAAATATCCCTCGCCGCCCTTCAGGCTGCCGATCGTACGCCGGAACTTTCCGTTGGCGTCGAACACGAAGACCTTGCCCGCCTGCGAGTCGGTGACGTAGATATTGTCTTGCGCGTCGACGGTGACGCACTGCGGCATCAGCATCGGGTCTTTGCCGGCATCGCGCCGCGAAATAAATTTGTACTTCTGCAGGGTGAAATCGAAGATGTGCACGCCGACGGCGCCAGTGTCGGTTACCAGGATGCGACCGTGCGAATCCGTGGCCACGCTGTAGGGATTCACCAGATAGTGGAAGTCAGGCTCGCCGGCAACGACGTCGACCACTTTCGTCCAGAAACTACGCTTGGGCTTGACTTCGCGCTCCAGGCTGAAGCTGCGCTCAAAAATAAGCTTGCGCCCGCCGTCAAGCAGCAAATCCGGCGGAGGCTGCTGGCTGAGCGCTTCCTTGGGACGCTTCGCGGCGCCAACCGGTGTGGCCAGCATTCCCGCCAAAACCGCAACGGAGACTCCGGCACTCCAAGCTGGTTTGCACCGCCCGGTTAAAAGAAGTCGAACCATCTGGTCATCCCGACGAAGAACGACGAAGTGCTGGCTGGCGCTCCGATTGCGCTGATTCCCTGGGAGAACTGGGTGTATCCCGCCTGCAGCCCGATTCTCCTCAAATGGTACTGTAGTTGCGCGTTGAATATCTCAGTATTGTTATGCGAAGTCGTGCTGCTGATGGTATCGCTGATGGCACGGCTGAAAGTTCCGGCAATCACCAACCGCCGCATCGGCGTCACCGAAACTCCGCCACCATAGCTCGTCCCGCCGAAGAAAATGAAATTGTTCACTCCCGGTGTCGGTGGCAGTCCCACAATTCCGCCCGATCCCAGCAGCGAAATCCCGCTGGACTTCACGTAGTTGCCCGTCAGACTGAATTTGCGCATGCTCGCGGCGGTTGAATAGCCCTGACTGCTGCTGTCGGTTCCGCTGTAATTCGTCAGGCCGCTATGCGATCCGTTCACTGCCGCCGTCCACGTAACTCCGCCCGGCAATCGCCGATGCAGGTTGGCGCTGTAGTTGTAATAGGAAGTCGTGTAGGTCACCAGCAGCGTCTGAACGTTCTGGGCGTAGCTGAAGGCGCCCGACGTCTGCCACCCTCCGATGCGATGAAAATAGTTGACCGTGCCCACAAATCCCACCGCATTATTTCCCTGGCCATTCGAACTGTCGATCACCGAGCCCGAGAAGGTGAACATGTTGAAGATTCTCTTGCCGTAGTTCAGCGTACCGCTCACGTAGGTGCCGGTATAGCTCGTCCCAAAGTAGTACTGGTCGTAGTACGTGGCCTGCGTCTGCGCCGAAAGATAGTTAGTGAACTGATAGCTGGCGCCTCCACCTACGGTCGAGGAATGCGATCCCGTTCCGAGACTCAGTCCTGGCAGAACCGTTCCCGTTCCAACCAGGCTCTGTGTCAGGTATCCCGTAAGGTTATCGGTGTAATTCTGCGTCAGGTTTAGGCTTAACTTCTGCGTAGGATGGAAGTTGGCGCTGGCGGTCTCGGTATTGTCGGTGTAGCTGGAGGTATTGGCATTGTTCCCCTCGGACGACGCATAGTCGCTGCTGGCCGTTGCGCGATTGTAGTTAACCGAGAAGATGCCGTGCAGTGGCAGATCGTGCTGCGCCCCGAAACCGAAGTCATGACCGGCCGAATCCTGCACCGATTCTCCCTCTCCCGCCAGGAACTCCGGAAACGTCGAGTTCAGGCTGTTGCGGTCGAAGAAGCCGGTCAGATGAAACCCCTCCAATTGATATGTCGAATGCACATTGAACAAGCGGGTGGCGGAATCGGATTGCTGGTCTGTCCCGTAAATCGTGCTGTGCCCGCTTCCCTCCGAGAATCCCACCGAAAGCGTGGGCCAGTCCGGAACCAGCGCGCTCCAATTGATCCCGATTCCCTGTCCCTTGCCGTGGGTCGTGAAGTTCGGCTGCCCGCTCAGGCCGAGCGTCCCGGTGCTGTTGTCGTCGTAGTGGTAGCTGACCGAGCCGGGAAAGTGGCTGCCGGTAAAGAAATTCGCCGTTCCGGTGATCCCTCGAGCGCCCGTGAGGGATTGGTAATCGGAATCGGCGCGGGATTGATTCCAGTATGGCGTTGCTTCGAAAGACAGGAAGTTGGGATTGTAGTACGAGCCTGAGACTTTGCCGTCGAAGCCGAAGTCCAGCCCGTGGCTGGAAGGGATTGCATTCCCGTAATCGCCCGAGTATCCGAAGGTGAAGAGTCCCCCAACGTTCAATTTGGTATTCTCGCCGACGTTCAGTTGCGCGGCCGCGACTTGCGCAACCATCAGAATTGCCAGGCCGAGGATGCGATGCGTTACCTTCATGAGATGGATCTGGCGAGAGGCATAAAGCTCAATTCCCTTGCTCTAATTAAGGCACAACGATTGCCAAACAGAACCTGTGCGCCAACCAGCAAAGCGATTGAAAACATGGCACTTATAACGCTCCAGCAGGAGCGTTTTACTGATTGTCCACCGCGGCTGTGGCATATCACCCGCTGCACGGTGTTGAATGACTCAACCGGAGAAAGGCACCGCAGAATTTGGAGAAATTTAAGGGATGGAGATGATGCGTTTGCGTCTCGGACGTCAGGGCCACGTTGCCGTGCGACCCCATTTTTCGCGCATCCTTTGCGCGAGAAAGTGAGGATTTGGCCAAACAACAGACCTGGACCTGGGCTTATCGAAGGGTGGTGACTTTTCTGGGCTCACGCACTTTGCGCGAGCCACCCGAACCCTTAGGCCACTTCGATCTTCGCCTTCGCGCGCAGTTGCCGGGCAAGGTTGGAGCGCAGCTTTTCGTACTTGCTCTTCTGCAGTTCGACCTTCAGGTCGTTCTTGACTTCCGACAGCGGGCGTTTGTGCGCCGGCGTATGCACATTCAGCCGAATGATGGTGTACGCGCTTTCAATCTGGATCAATCCCGTGACCTGCCCCGCCTGCAGGTTCTGCAGAGCTTTAATGACCTGGGGCGGCAACTTATCGCTTGGGACGACCTTGTGGTCGCCCATGTTCACGCGGAAGTCATCCTCGGAGATCTTTTCCGCCAGCAGCCCGAAATCCTGGTAGCTGTTCGTCGTCTTGGCTTGCCGCAGCGCGTCCTCCGCTTTGGCCTGGGCCTGCTTGGCCTGATCGGCAGTAGGATTGAGTGGCGGCAATACGGAAATACTCTGGAAGGTAAACGTCTCGGGCTGCTTGAAGTGAGCGGGATTCTTCGTGTAGTAGTCCTGCAGTTCGGCCAATGACACTGTCGACTTGGCTTCGACATCGTCCTTCAGAACCTGCTCGATCAGCAGCGAGCGCCGGATCCCCTGGCGCAGTTGCGCCTGCGAACCATGCATCTCGGACTGCAGGTATTGCTGGTACTGATCGGGACTCGAGAACTGTTTGCGAAAGTCAGCCTCGGCGTGGTTCAGCTTCTCGGCTGGAATCGCCATCTTCCGTCGTTCTGCTTCCTGATAAACCAGCTCCTCGAAAATAATCATCTCCAGCGCGCCCTGCCGGATCTCCGCTTCCTGCGCCTTAGGAAAACCATTGTGCTGCTGGGCGTAGGGGAAAATGGCATACATCTCGCGCAGCAGATCGCGATTGGTTAGCACCGCTCCGTTCACCCGAGCCACTGGTTTGTCGCTCACTTGCAGAGGTGACGCTTGCGCCGAAGGGGTATTCGCGGGCGTGCTCGCGATTGCAGTCGGTGCGTGCGACGGGACCTGAGCCGAAGCCGCCGAGAGTCCGAAGGCCAGCACTGCGCAGATTGGGAGTCGGTATTTCATATTTCCTCGCTTACTTAGCTTGAACCAGCCAGCTTGAACACATCCCAGCTTGAACCAGCTTCAAGAAAAAAGGGGAGAGGCAATCTCTCCCCTTTGCACACTCGGTCCGGTTTACTGAAAGACCGTCGTGATGTTGTTGGTGTTGTTGGCTTCGTTCGACTCGCCAAAGTGGCACTGGCGACAGAACTGAGTGGTCGAAGGAGCATTCGTGTTCGACACGTTGTTGATGTTCGGGTTGTAGGGACCGTTGATGAAGAAGAAGGTGGCGTAGAATTTGCCGCCGCCGTCGTTCGCGATCGGGCTCTTCGCGCTCGAAGAGTACACGGTCATCACATGCTGGTTGTGGCAGGTGGTGCAGAGCACGTAGGGGGCTCCAGCTGCCGTCACGCCGTAGGGGCTGGAATATTTTCCAGGCGCCAGCGCCGGCCAGCCGTAGTTCGCTACAAACTGAGCATACGGGGTGCCGGGGGTGACCGACAGAACGCCGGCAGTATTCAGCAGGCCGTTGCCCGTGCTGATCGTCGCCATCTGTCCGACCGGATGATCGTTGGTGTAGTTGCCAGCGCTCGATCCGTCATTTCCGAGCAGGGTCGGGATCTTCCCGTTGCCGTACGAGGTATTGGTCAGCAGGCCGATCCTCTGTTCGTAAGACTGGTTGACCATCATGTTGGCCGCGGTGACGTTGCCGTCATGGCAGCTGAGGCAGAGTAGAATGCCGCCAACCTCCTGGCTTCCGCCGGTAATGGTGCTGGGCAGCAGTTCGGTGTACCTCCCACTGTCGCCGAATGCGATCGTCGCCCCGTACAGTGGGCTGGCATCCTGTCCCCACAACGCATAGCTGCCGGTATCGGCAGCGCCGGCGTGGCCGGAACCAAAAGAGCCGCTGTGCGGCGAGTGACATCCTGCGCAACCGCGGCCGTTATTGTTGTGCGCGCCGAGGACGTCGACCGGTGACGAGTACGTCTGCGCCATCACCAAGCCCCCGACTGCCAGAACGAACAGTCCGACTAACATTGCTTTCTTCATAAAATTTCACGACCTCCATGAATGATGATTTCCAGGTGCGACTAAACTCCCAGAGGCTTAGGCCGCGGGCTGCATCTTGCTGGTTGCAACCGCCTCTCGTCCTCTATCAGTGCAACTGGCTATCCGAACCTTCGTGTCTCGCCAATTTGTTGGATTTGTCTCATAAACCAATGAATCCATGGCCTTTGCGATGGTAGCCCCCTTCCCTTCCACACTCTGGAACCTATATTGAACTGGGGGAAAAGAACCACCCGCAGGAGGTCGTTGGTGAAATGCCCCAGTTGTCGAGAATCGCGGCAGGGGTATTGCGGAACGCAATGTGCTGGGTTGGGTTAACCAGTTTGAAATCAACGTCGTTGTTGAAATTTCTCTTCCAGGCGACGGTTATAGGGGTACAGCGGCGCCGACTTCGCTAATTTTCGAACTGATTTAGGCAGGACCGTGTCAACTGTTCCTCAAAGCGCAGAGGAGGGTCACGCGGGTGGTCGCATTCACTTGCTTGGCGGACTTTTGGGCTCGGTCGTGGGACTCGCGGCCGGAACCGAATTTTCATTTCCAGAGCCTGGCTTCTTGAGGCGCTGCTCTGCTCGATCCTTGCGAGCTTGCTCAGCCTCGGCGTCGGTAACATAACGGAATTGCTGCACCCGTCCCGGAAATATCTCCGAGGTAAATACGCGGTTGTTCTTGTCGGTGGCGATCCCGACCAATCCCTGAAACTGCCCGGGAAGCAGGCCATGTCCGCCAAGGGAGATCAGCAGCCGGCCTTCCTGGTTGAACACCTGCACTCGATCCTGCGCGCCGTCGGCGACCCAGATATGGCCATCGCCATCGATCGCGACTCCCTTGGGCCGCGAGAAATATCCCGGGCCATCGCCGGCCTTGCCGAACGTGCTGATGAATTTTCCGTCCGCGTCGAAAATCTCGATGCGGTTGTTCAGCGTGTCGCAGACGTAGAGATTGCCCTCGGCATCGACGGCCAACCCGGTAGGCCGGGCGAAATCGCCGGGACTGGTCAATTCATGGTGATGTCCCGTGGTGCCAGTCTTGCGCAAGAGTTTGAGCGAGTCCGCGTCATATACCAGCACCTGATCGAGGTCGATGTCGGACACATAGAGCAGCCGGTTCTCCCGGTCAATGGCCAGCGAACCCGGGTTTACAAGTCCATCGGTAATCACGTCTGTCGGTTTGTGGGTCGCGTCAAACACCAGAACATGACGCAGACCGGGATCGGAAACGAACAGACGGTCTCCATCGTCCATCGCTAAGCCTATGATGCGCACGAAGTGCGCGTTGCTCTTGTTCTTGATCATTTCCAGATCGCGTGTCTCGGTGTTAAAAATGAAGATGGCGCCGACCTTTTGATCCGCCACATACAGGTTGTTCTTGGAATCGATGGCGATCCCATACGGCTCGTTGAGCTGCCACAAAACCTTCCGCTCGCCCTGCGGCTGCGTACCGGCGAGGCGATCCATCCATTTCGCCCTCTGCGTGTCGCTCCCAGCCTCGACCTGCGAGATTTTCTCCGCCGCATAGAATGCCTGGTACTTGATGCGGGCAATGGCGGGCGGATTGGGCCATACGATGTTGGAGTAATCGATCACCGGAACCGTTTTGGGCGGCGCCTTTTTCTTGCCCGCAAAGGCCGAAATCGGCGCGAGCAGCGCCAGCCCCAACAAACCTGTCAGCGCGAACCGCATCCTGCGATTGCCCCCGCTTGCTGCGGCTTTCCAATTCAGTTTGATCGTTGTCATAGCTCGCACCATGGAACCTATCTCCGTGTCAGATCTTTGTGGCAGCTGGCACAAAACGCGGCGTTGTTGACCTGGTCCTTCGCCAGCAGATCGGGTTGCGCCGAGGCGTGCGGCTGGTGGCACGACAGGCAGTTGATCTTGGCCGTCGTCTTGGTGATATCCGTTGGATCGACCACGTCCGAAACCGGATGCCCCGAGACCGGGTGACCGCGGCCATATTTCAGCGGCAGTACCACCACTTTGTTCTTCGCAAAATAGTCTTCCGGTAGCTTCACTGTCCCGTTGAAGATGGTAATCACATGCTCGGCATCGAGCTTTTTCGGCTGTGATTCAGGCCCGTGACATTCGAGGCAAAGACTATTCGTATCTTTGGCGCGCAACAGGTGATCGTTGTCGCCGCCGTGCGGCGTATGGCAAGTGGCGCATCCCTGCTGGTAGGCGGGCTGGTGCCGGTGCGCCTTCTTGAATCCTTCCGCTTGATCCGTGTGGCAGGTCAGGCAGATCTCGACCGCGTTGGTCTTGGGCAGTCCCGGCTGCCGGCTGGCATGGGGATTATGGCAATCGGTGCAGTCGCCCGCCGCTCCCGGATGCGGCACCTTCGCGCCATCAATCTGTTTTACCTTTTCGTCGTGGCAGGTCACACACAGCGATTTCACGTCGGTCTGCGTGAGCACGACTTTGCCGTCTTTCGCCGGCGCGTGGCAAATGTCGCAGCTCTTCCCGGCAAACGGCGGATGCGTGAACTTCTGCAGTAGTTTCGCTTGCGCCGATTGGTGCGGATCGTGGCACTGCGTGCAGGTCGCCGTCGCGAAGGGCTGCCCTTGGTGCGCCTTGATGAGCGCCGCATCCTTCACGTCGTGGCAATCCATGCAGAGCGCGGGAACGGCTTTGGTCAGATGATTGTCGAACTCCTGCTTCCCCACTTCGCCGGTCTTGTGCGTCGTGTGGCAGGTGTCGCAACCCATATCCAGCGCGGCATGCCGGCTGCCATTTTCCGGAACATTCAATCCTTGATTGTGGCAATCCAGACAAAGATTCTGGCCCTTGTCGCCAGATTCCGGCTTGAGCAGCTGATTCTTGTTGTCGCTGGTGTGCGGGTCGTGGCACTTGATGCAATCCCGCACCGCCGGAGGATGCACCGTCCCTTTAATCTTTTCCGCGTCTTTATCGGAATGGCAGCTCAGGCACAATGCCTGCGGCGTCGAGGTGATGAGCTTGACGCGCGTGATGTCTTTACTGACCCGAACTTCGTGACAGCTCAGACAACCCGTTGCGATCGCGGAATGCACGGCCTTGCCCTTCGTCTTGTCCTCGTGGCACTCCAGGCATTTCGCGGAATCGACATTCTTGTCGAGCGGAACCGGATGCTCCTTGGCCCCTGCTGGTACCACCGACATCACCAGAACCAGGGCCAGGCACGGCAAGAGGCGAGGGAGGGCCTTCCCGAGGTTCACGCGGACGGGAAGCGCGCGACTTGGAGACAGTGGGACCATTGCCAACCATTGCATGTGCACGATCCTCGCCTTAATGGTGGGAATCCGACCGCTCATTTTCGAATGAACTGTAAATGACTGCAACGATTCACTTTCTAACTTACACCCGTGACAACCGGGAGTGTTCGCGATTCGGATTCGTTAGGGAACGAATGGGCTTTCTCCCACACTCTGTCGGTGAAATCGCGCAGGGACTCTTTAGTGACTCAACTGGTGCTGTATTTCATGCGATTTCCGCCCAATTGTGATCGAAGTCACAGACTTACGCGCCGCGCGAAATCGCAGCCGCGGCCTCGGCACGATGAGTGTTATGGCCCATCCCGGAGTTGTGGAGCAAATCGGGAATTCTTCTGTAGAAGATTGACACCAAAAGACTTGGTTGCAAAGCCCGACAGTTGGCGCGGAACGTGCACTGCACCCCTACGAAGAGGAAAGTTATGGCCCTGTCACTTCGCTCTGCTGGTCGCAAAACAGCCCGCCAAACCTGGCAGACCCTCAGCTCCATTAAGACGGGGGTCGTTCTGATTATTCTGGTCGTCATCTTTTCCGCCGCTGGCACGGTGATCTTGCAGAGACCGATCACCGATCCCGACGATATGCAGCGCGCCTACTCGCCCGCCATGCTGCGCTTTCTCGATGTCACGGGCCTGACCGACATTTTCCATACGCGCTGGTTCGTCGCGCTGATGATCCTGGTAAGCCTGAGCATCATCGCCGCCTCGGTGCAGCGCTTCCCCAACTCCTGGCGCTTCTTCGCGCGTCCCTATAAGAGTCCGGATGACAGTTTCCGCAAAGTCCTGCCCACGCAGGCACAGATTTCCATCAAAGATGAAGAGGCGGGACTGAGTGCCGCTGAGCGCGCCTTCCAAAAAATGGGACTGAAAGCGGAGCGCATCGTCCGCCCCGACAGTTTTTCTCTGTTCTCCGAGCGCAATCGGATTTCTGAAATGGCCGTCTACTTCGTCCACGCCAGCCTGCTCCTGATTTTTCTGGGTGGCATCGTGGACGCACTCTACGGCTGGCGCGGATTCCTCATGTTGACGCCCGGGTCGGCGAGCAACCAGGTCGAACTGAAAAGCGGGGCCTCGCGCACTATTCCTTTTTCAATCCGCTGCGACGGCACGGGCGAAGACACCTACGCCGATGGCACACCCAAGCGCTGGTGGTCGAAACTTGCCGTGGTTGACGCCGGACGGGAAGTAGAAAACAAAGAAATCGTGGTCAATGACCCGCTGGTCTACCACGGACTGCGTTTCTATCAGTCGACCTACGGCCGCACCGGCAAGATCGACAAACTGATCCTCAGCGCGACCCCGGTGAGTGGCGCCTCACGCACCGCGCAGGAAATTTCTCTGTCGCTGAATCAAACCGTACCGCTTGATGCCGACACGACCGTGCAGTTGGCGGAGTTCATCCCCGACTACGTCGTGCAGGATGGCCGGGTCTACGCCCGCAGCAACGACGTGTCAAACCCCGCAGTACATCTGATCGTGACTTCGAAAAAAGCGAACAGCGGCGTAAACGTATGGTTCCCGGAAATTCAGGGCATTGCCGAGAACGCGTCCTCCCCCTACATTTTCGAACCGAAGGACCTGAAGACCGGCTTGTACACCGGACTGCAGGTCTCGCACGAGCCCGGCCAGTGGGCGGTCTGGGCCGGAGTCATCTTGATGGCCGTTGGCCTGACCTTTGTTTTCTACGTGGTTCACATGCGGTTTTGGGTGGTTCCCGTGCTCGGCTCGCGCGGCCAACTGGCGCTGTGGATCGGCGGCACCGCCAATCGCAATCGCGACGCCTTCGAACTGAAGTTCAAGAACGTGGTGGAGCAGATTAAGAACGAATTGAAAGCGGAAACGGCACGGTCTGCCGCGGCGCAAGATGTATCGATCGCTAGAACATCAATCTCCAGAACATCGATCTCGAGCACAACGATCGCCGGAAGGTGAATCCGGCGCTGGGAGGAAACGTATGGCACGAGCAAAAGTAGAACAGCATCCGGCAACCGGTACGACCCTGGTGGTAATGGTGGGGTTGAGCATTGCGTTCCTGCTGTTCATCGCATTTCTGAACGTGGTCAAGAGCGGAAATATCCTGAGCGAAGCCAACCTGCTCTATGCCGCCCTGGTTTTCTACGCGGGCGCGGGAGCACTGTATCTGGGCTTTGGCGTCACAGGCACCGAGTCCTACATCAAGTTCGCTTCCCTATCCACCTGGGCCGGTTTGATCGCGAATACCGGAGCGGTGGCGCACCGCTGGTATGAATCGGGCCATCCGCCATTTGCCAGCATCTATGAAATGCTGCTGGCTTTTGTGTGGACTTTGGCCGCGCTTACGCTGATCGCCGAAAAACGATACGGCGTAAGAGTCATCGGCACGGTGACCATGCCGGTCGCCATTGTCGGCGTCATTCTCATGCAACTGCTGCCCAGCGAAGTCCGGCCGCTGGTACCGGCACTGCAATCTACCTGGCTACACGTTCACGTCACGCTGGCCATGCTGGCTTATGCGGCCTGCGCACTGAGCTTCGCGCTGGCCATGATGTTCCTCATTCAGGACAAAATAAAAACGGAAACTTTTCTTGCCGCCACGAGCATTTTTACGGTCGGAGTTTATGCCGCCATCCTGACCCGCTTCGAGCGCTGGGGCGGATTCAACGTGGTGGCGTGGGACGCGGAGAATAAATCCGAAGTCTTTATCTCGCGCGGTGTTCGCCTCTTCGTGACCATTCCCGATCTCGGCTGGTTGATGCTTCTCGTCTTCGCCGGGGTGGCGACTCCGCTGGTGCTCTACGTTGTGTCGCGGATCAAAAAAAATGAAGGTCTGCTCTCGATGGCCGACCGGGCCGTATTCCTTAGCATTCTGTTGCAGGCTCTGGCCTTGATTTTCTTCGTGCTGCGCACTCGCGCCGGGAGTTATTCCTCTCTCGATGCCGAGGGACTGTACCCCACCACTTTGGCCGCGAGCCCGTTCATTCTTTCCGCCCTGGTCGGCGGCATTTTCGCCAACCTCCTGTACCTGCTCCTTCTGTGGCGACGCGAAGATCTGGAACGGCTTCTGCCGGACGCCGAAGCTCTCGACCGTATCACTTACAAAACCATTTGCATTGCTTTCCCCCTGCTCACCCTGATGATCGCCGCCGGCGCCTACTGGGCCAACCGGGCCTGGGGTTCCTACTGGAACTGGGACCCCAAGGAGACGTGGGCGGCGATTACATGGCTGGTCTACGCCCTCTACCTGCACCTGCGCATTACGCGAGGCTGGCGCGGACGCCGCGCGGCTTATTTCGCCATCCTGGGATTCGCGGTGGTGATGTTCACATTTTTCGGAGTCACGTACCTGTTGCCTGGATTACACGCTTATGCCTGAGCCTCTGGGACTCACCAACCCGGAGAGTCTTACCGAAGCAGGAGTTGCTGTGCCTTCACTGACCCGTTCGCGCACTGGATTCTTCAGCACGGAATACTCGGGTGCTGCTTCTTCGTCTGCTTCCGGTTCAACCGCAAAAGGCGCTAACGATTCCGCACCAGCCGCAGAATCGAAAGATCCCGAGTTGCCCTGGCTGCGCATCAACTGGGAAATCAAGGCTCTGGTGCCGATCGCCTGCGTCCTGCTGGGCGGAATGTTGCTCTTCCTGTTGGCCACGCTCTCCTGGCGCGATCCCGAACGACACATGGTCCTGCTCGTTGCCGGGGTTGGTGCGGTCGCGATCTGCGGCGCTCTCCTGGTTGTGCTCACCTATACAGTGCAGCGGCCCATGGTGGAGCTGCAGCAGAAGATTGCTCAACTCGGCGGCGGCGACCTCAACGTTTCCGTGAGTTTTGCCCATCGCAACGATGAGATTGGCGACCTTGGCCGCAACTTCAATCAGATGGTCCAGCAGATGCGTGAAAGCCGCATCGAGATCGAACGCCTGCATGGCACGCAAATGTCGAGAGCTGAGCATCTCGCTACTCTAGGAGAACTGGCCACTGGACTAGCTCACGAAATTCGGAATCCTTTGGCAGGAATTGCCGGCGTCATCGAAATCATTGGCCGCGACTTGCCTACAACGAGCCCCGCGCGCTCCGTCGTGAAGGATGTTCGCCAGGAAATCGCGCGCATCAACCACATCGTTACCGACCTCCTGCAGACGGCGCGGCCGCATCCGCCCACAGTTCGCAAGAGCGATCTGAACACCACAGTGGAACACGCCGTCATGCTCGGACGGCAGCAAGCCCTGGCGAAGTCGGTCGAGATCATTCTCAAGAAAGATCCGTCCCTCCCAGAAGTCGAACACGACAGCGATCAAATTCACCAGGTGCTACTCAACCTGCTCCTGAACGCTCTGCAGGCCATCGAACTTCCGGCAACCGAACGGAACGGAAGAATTGCCGTTACCATGAAGCTGCAGGGGGCAAAAGCGGTGGTGGAAGTCGCCGACAACGGCCGCGGCATCGCGCCCGACCACCTGCCAAACATCTTCCGCCCATTCTTCACCACCAAGGGCGACGGCACTGGCCTGGGATTATCCCTAGCCCGCCGCATCGTGGAAGATCACCACGGCCGCATCGAAGTCACCAGCGCCGTGGGCAAAGGCACAACCTTCGCGGTTGTGCTGCCGCTGCAAAGGGCCGCGATGCCAACAGCGTCTTGAGCCCCAACGTCTTTTCCTGTGTTCCTCTGTGTCCCCCTAGTGGTTGGGTTTGATCAATGCAGGACACAAGGAAATGTCGATGGACAAGCGATTCAAGTTGGCATCTGCTGAAGCATAGGCCAACGAATGAGCGTCGAACGCCAAGTCAGGATCTTCAGGAACGGTCGCAATCAAGCCGTGCGCATTCCACGGGAGTTCGAGCTTCGCACCCAGAATGCCGTGATGCGAAAAGAAGGAGAGAAGCTGATGATCCCGTTGACCTCTGATGCGCTACTTGCTCGACGCCAATATCGCTTCTGATCTCGTTCGCAACCCGCAGGGCAAAGTCGCGCAACATATCCGCAAAGGTGGAGAAGATAAGGTATGCACCAGCATCATCGTCGCTGCTGAATTGCGCTACGGGGCGTGTAAGAAAGGTTCGCCAAAACTGACGGCCCAACTGGAGGCGGTGCTGGGAGCGCTGGAAATCCTGCCCTTCGAGACTCCTGCCGATCAGACCTACGGCTTCGTGCGGACGTTACTGGAGCGAGTGGGCCAGTCGATCGGCGCCAATGACCTTTTGATTGCGTCCCAGGCAATTGCCCTCGGCTACACGGTTATTACGGACAACGAGACTGAATTTGACCACGTCGAAGACCTTCAGCACGAAAATTGGTTGCGGTAATGCCTCGCTTCCTCGCGCCCTCAGATGACCCATCTGTGCTGGGTTCTCTCACATGGCTCTGTCTTCCGTAGTAAGCTAAACGAGCATGCCTGCCGAGAAGATCCTGATCGTGGACGATGAACGCCTGGTGCGATGGTCGCTCCGCCAGAAGTGCGAAGAGTGGGGATATCAGGTCGTCGAAGCCGCCGCCGGCGAACCCGGCCTGCGCATGGCGCAGCAGGAATCGCCTGATCTTGTTCTGCTCGATGTGCGCATGCCCGACCTGAACGGCCTCCAGGTTCTCGAACAACTGAAGAAGAACGGCGACGCGCGCGCCGTCATCATGATCACGGCCGATCCGCAGCTTGACGACGTCAAAAGCGCGCTCAAACTCGGCGCCTACGACTTTATTGGCAAACCGCTCGACTTCGAGGAACTGCACGTCACCATTCAGAACGCACTCGAGGCCAGCCGTCTGCGCACCGAGGTTCAGTCGCTGCGCGGAGAAGTGCGCCGCCGCACCGGCTATCACGAAGTCGTGGCTGTGTCGCCGAAGTCGATTGAACTGATGAACTTCGTGCAGAAAGTCGCGGCCAGCGAAGCCACCACGATTCTGGTTCAGGGTGAGAGCGGCACCGGCAAGGACCTGGTCGCCAAAACCGTCCACTACGAAAGCTCCCGCCAGAACGGACCTTTCGTCGCCATCAACTGCTCAGCGATCCCCGAAACTCTGATGGAGGCCGAGCTCTTCGGCCACGAAAAAGGAGCCTTCACCGACGCTAAGCAGATGAAGAAGGGCTTGTTCGAAACCGCCAATGGCGGCACGCTGTTCCTCGACGAAATCGGCGAACTCTCTCCCCTGCTGCAGGCCAAGTTGCTGCGCGTGCTCGAAGATCAGATGATTCGGCGCGTCGGCGGCGTACGCGATCTGCAGGTGGATGTGCGCGTGGTTGCGGCCTCGAATCGCGATCTGGAAAAGGCGGTGCGCGAAGGCCAATTCCGCCAGGATCTTTACTACCGGCTGGCCATCATCGCCATCTTCATTCCGCCGTTGCGCGAGCGTACCGAGGACATTCTGCCGCTGGTCGAGTTCTTCATCGATTGGTACAACAAGAAATTCAAGAAGGCGGTGCGCGGAATCTCCCCCGAGACCCGCCGCTTACTGCTGGCTCACAATTGGCCGGGCAATGTACGCGAGCTCAAGAATTCCATCGAGCGCGCCATGATCCTGGAAGACGAAGCAATCCTCCGCCCGGTATATATGCCCTTCGCGGTGGGTGAAGCCGCCCGCGGCGGCCTGACCGCCTTCGAACACAGCAGCACGCCGTCCGATGGCGGCGGCAAACAACTGCCCAATGGCCGCGTGCTTCCCCGCCTCTATATTCCGGAAGAAGGCACGTCTCTGGAAGAGGTCGAGCACGCCATGGTCGAACTCGCCATGCGCCAGGCCAACGGCAACCAGACTCACGCCGCCCGCCTACTCGATATCAGCCGCGACGCACTTCGCTATAAGCTAAAGAAATTTGATCTCGTTCCGAGCGACGACGAGTCCGCCTCCGACTCGGTTTCTTCCGAGAAGTCTTCGGGCTGACGACTTGTTCTCCGCTCGGTCCAGCTATTGAATCGTGACGTTCACAATGACCACTTGCGGTACGCTGCTCCCCACCGGCGTCGTGAACGAACCCTCGAGCATGAATGAGTAATTGCCTGGGGTGGTGCCGGGAATCGTCTTTCCTCCTCCACCGCCTCCCATGCTGCCCCCGCCGCCGCACGCCGCCAGACCCGCAATCAGGCCTGCCGCCAACAGCAATCCCAGCCGGCGCCGGCCACGGCGTCGCCATGGAATTCCAACCAGCACAAATACCGCGATTAACATGCCACCTTGGGCAGCAAGCCAGCTCGGCTCCAGGCGGGACGACTTTAACGCCGCGGTCGTGGCAGGCGTCGAGTTGATCGTCATGGTCGCGGCAACAGGGTTCGCGTTCGTGACGTTGAACGATGCCGGAACGCTGCAGGTAGGAAGATGTTGCGCTCCGCCGGGATAGTACGTCAGCGTGCACGAGAAATAGACATTGCCGGTAAAGCCGTTCGCCGGCGTAACCGTAATCGTCGAAATATTGCCCGTGGTTGCCCCCGGCGTGGCGATCACGACCGGAGTGGCGCTTATCGTGAAGGGATTCGTGATGGTGACAGGGACGACTATATCCGCCTGGGCGTAATTGACGTCACCGTCATACTCGACATCCACAGACACAGGTCCCGGGCTCCAGGTTCCGCCGCTGAACGTGAAACTCGCCGAGCTGTTCACCAGCGAACTGGAAGCGCTCCAGTCAGCACCTGGACCATAGGCAAAAAAGCTAACCGCCCCGGTCGGAGCCGGTTGTCCATTCGCTCCCCCGACATTAGCGGTTACCGTAAAACTCTGCAGCGGAGTGAGCGATGCTGGGCTTGCACTGGCCGTCACAATCGCGGCCTGCATCACCACCACGTTGACCGAACCCGATGTGCCGGAATCGTAGTTGGCGTCACCACCGTAGCTCGCCGTTACTGCGTTGGATCCCAATGGCAACGAGCTCACGGTCAGACTTGCGGCAGCAACGCTCGGATTGTAATAAGGCGGCCGCCCAAGAATCGCTGTTCCCAGGGTCTTGTTGCCAAGGTAGAACGTCGCCGTGCCCGAGGGCGGCGCAGCTGGAGCGGTGATGCCGACGATCAGAGTCAGCGTTGTCGTAGTTCCCAATCCAATCGTGGCGGTAGTCCCGAGGTTCGGACCCACGTAGAGGCTGACCGAGGGAGCTATTTTAGAAATCGAAAAGGCAATCGGCGCGGAACTGGCGGAGGCACCGAAGCTGGCGTCGCCGGAGTAATTGGCGCTCACCCGATGGGTTCCTACCGGCAATCCCGAAGTCGGCACCCACTCCGCCGATCCCGTGCGGTCAAGGTTCAAAGCTCCAGAATAGACGTTCCCCGCGCCCGCATCGGCAAAATCCACCGTTCCCGTTGCGGTTCCGTCAAGTGAGCCTTGCGCCGCGTTGACTCCCCGTGCCTGCGCATCAAAAGCGAAGTACGTCCCATACGTGTAGCTGCCACCATTCGCAATCGGGGAGTATGTACCGCTCGTGTAGTCGTAATACTTTCCTGACAGCGAAACCGTGCTGGCTTCCGGTGTCACATTCACCGCAACTGCAGTTGAAGTGCTGGTCGCGAAAAAGCTGTCACCTCCGTACCTGGCCGTGACCTGGTATTGCCCTCCGGGAAGGCTGTTGACCGTTGCTGCCGCCGCTCCACTCTGAAGAGTCAATTCGCTGAAGGACTTATTGCTTTGGGGGCTGGCGGTCGTCACCAGAGCAACGTCGCCAGAGGGCGTCCCGCCACTGCCGCTCACGCCGACAGTTACTTTTACCGGAGTTCCGTGGGTAAAACTTGTCTGGTTGAGGCCCAGCGTCGTGCTGGTTGACTTAAAGCTAAGGGTATTCCAGTACTGGACCAGAAGATTAGCGTCCACGCTGCCGAGTCCGGCCGCCAAATCGTAACCCTTGCCTGCATAGAAGCCGAGAGTGAAAAAACCCTTGGTGTTGTCGGTAGCAGTGCTGAGGGTGCAGTTCGCGCTACCGGTTTGGCAAGGCACAACATTGCTCCCCACCGTGACATCGTGAAACGCCGATGGATGCTGTGCCGACAGCGGGTAAAGAACAAAGTTTGCCTGTCCCTGCGCTCCATATTTCTGGTTCACCAGGGCCATGATCCCAGCCATCGATGGTGACGACGCCGACGTCCCCCCGACGACCCCGACTGTCAGGTCCCCATCGCTCACAACGCATTCGCCCGGTCCAGTACAGATGGGATAAAAGCTGTCGTTCTCACCCGCCGCGGCAAATAGCGAAACATCCGGCAGATCGCGCACTCCATCCGCGGGCACGCCCGCTCCACTCTGCCAGGCGGGTTTGGCGTAACCTCCGATACAAGAGGCATATGTTCCATTCGTTCCCTCGACTCCCGTGGAACAACTGCTTGGCCCGCCGCTGCCTGCGACGATCGACGGCGAGTTCGGGTTATAAACGCCGCCCGACGAAAGATTCAGTCCGAAAGGCTGATTCCAGGGTTGCTCTGGGACAGGTTGCAGCAGAGAAGTTGTCGGAAACAAGGTAGGAACCGTATCCCAATAAGTCTCCAGTTCGGTCTGCTGCGTCGATGCCGCTTCGCTGTAGCTGGTGTAATAGAAATCGGTGCCGCCGACAGCAACGTCCCACGGCGTGGATGCAATCGCGTTGACCGCGATGCCATTCTGCGCCTCTTGGCCAGCGTTGAAGTTGTCGCAGCCCGCTGGACCTCCATCTCCTGCGGAAACGAACGCCGTCTGTCCCTGAGCTGCCGCCTGCTCCCACAGAGCCGCCCAGAATTGATTTCCCGCGGAACCCATATTCTGCTCACAATTGCCGTAACTGGTGCTCAGGACGGTGGCGACGTCGTCATCGACTGCGCGCAGGGCCGCGAGATTGAGCCCGTACTGCAGCGACGTGTCCGCCGACGCGTAGAGGTTGATCGTGGCGGCCGGCGCGACCGCGCCCGATTGCTCGACGTCAAGATAGGACTCGACCGCGTCGCCGTTTTCACCCGGGTCAACTCCGTCAATCACGACATTCAACGGGTTCGCCGGAAGTCCAAAAAACGACCGGTAGATGGCGACAACCGTGGGGTCCACATTCGAATCACCAATAATGCCGATGGTGACTCCGCTTCCCGTAACCCCCGCCGCATACAGCGGATTCAGGTCGTACTGAATCGCAAAATCGCCCGGGCCAAAGAGCAGCGCATCCAACCCGGCGGGGAAGGTCCACTGCGGAACAAGTTTGTGCGTGCTGCGGTCGTACACGGCTTTGCCAACCGCCCGCACGTACGACTGCGGCCGGAAATCATTCATGGGCGTAATACCGGCGACGACTTCCGCGAACGCCGCCGGAATTTGCGGGTTGAGATTGTTGGCGTGGTGCAGTTCGCCGTTCACCTGATAGGTATGAATCTCCGCGTGAAACGCGCTGCGAAGTTGTCCGGCCGTGCCCGAGAATTCAATCGCCGTCTTACCCTTGGTAACCCGCGCAACGGAGAACCCGTGCTCTTGCAGCCATCCCGATACCGCTGCGATTTCCGAGTCATCCGGTCCATAAGACTCGCCAAACTGCTCCGGCGTCAGCCACTTGTGAAAACTGGAACTGCCCGGCCGGTGGACGTCCTGCAGAAATTGTCGCAGGGCCGCTTCGCGTTCCGGAGAACGCTGCAGCAACAACAACATTCGCTCCGCAGGAAAGGAATCGGCGACCGCCCCCTGATCGTACTGCGGCCGCGCGAGAGGGTGCACGTTCCCCTTGAGAGTGACGCGAACCCGCTCATCGACGGGCCCCGTGATTCTGGATGTGGCCCCGCTCTGTGACTGGGCAATACTCGAGAGAACGATAAGAAAAACAATGATCGGCGCAGAGAAAGAGCGCGGAGACCAAGTGGGCACGGACCACCTCGCTTACCTAGACCTACGGATGCGCATTACCAAGATCGAGTTTGCTGCCTCAATGGCCTTTCGCAGGTTCCGAACAGCGCAGGGGGAAAGCTCGCACCCCTACGATAGCGCAGAATGGGTTACGACGTTTATCAAAGAAAAATGAGTGGGAAACAGTTTGGCTCGATGAACGGTTTTCTTCGCGTTCTTCGTGGCTTTTTCTTCGCGAACTTTGCGCCTAAAAGCTTTTCTTCTTCTACAGTCGCTATAACGCGAAACGAGGTAGCGGTGCTTTAGAGGCTATGACCCCACTACCCAAAACGAGGCTTCCTGGCCGGACGCCCCGTGCGACGTTACTATGATTTGTTATGAATCGACGCCTGTTGTCGAAGGGTCATCCCCGCGCGGCGTGCTCTTTCGCCTTGGCAATGTACTGCTCAACTTGCCGCCGCTGCGGGTAATCGGGATTCGCTTTCAGCAATTGCTCCCACGCCTCGACCGCCCCCTTTGGATCGCCCTTGCCCTGCCAGCGAACCCATCCCAGATTGAATAAGGTCTGTGGATGACTGGGACGGTACTTCAACGAGGTCTGCAGTTCGGCAAGCGCTTTGTCGGCATCTCCG
>Ga0070733_10000610_pt1 | contig 28435 bp, 20 predicted proteins | sample Coa_R1_9_FD_66450 | JGI IMG/M metagenome (GOLD analysis project Ga0070733, IMG submission 66450) | Surface soil microbial communities from Centralia Pennsylvania, which are recovering from an underground coalmine fire - Coalmine... | ecosystem: Environmental > Terrestrial > Soil > Unclassified ...
GAAACGGCCCAGCTCTACGGCTTGCTCAAAGCGGAGCAGCGAACAAAGGGCCTACCCATCCCGGAAAACGACCTCTGGATCGCAGCCAGCGCCCGTCAGCACAACCTGGTCCTAGTGACCCGCGATCACCACTTCGATCAGGTCGCAGGGCTTTCGACCGAAGTCTGGTAGTCCCAGTTGTCGAGCTCATGATGGACCGCCTGGATCCCGACCGCGGGGGCCCCGGGCCGCGACCCCTCGGACCGCGCTGCGCACTTGCGATAGACTGCCGGCGATGACCGGCTCGAGTGTGGCGGCGGTGGCCGCCCTGGTCCTGATGCTGGGCGCGATGCGCGTCGCCGCGCCGCCAGCTCCCCCGACACCCCCACCCCCGCAAACACCGACCGTGCCGCCTGCCGCCGCAACTGCGATGGCCGGGAACACGGGCGCCGAGCCACAGGTGCTGCTCGGGCCGATCCGCCGCGAACAGGTGGAGGCGGCGGTGCCGGCCTGGGTCCAGGCCGGCGTCGCGTCCAAGATCGACCGCGACGCGGCGAAGGCGCTCACCACGGTCGCGCCCGGCGCCGAGGTGACGGTGCTGCTGGGCACCTGGTGCGGCGACAGCCGCCGGGAGATCTCGCGGCTCTGGCGCGCCTTCGACGAGGTGGGCGCCGACGCCGGCGGCGGTCCCGGCAGCGGCCTGCCCTTCACCCTGCACTACGTCGGCGTCGACGAGGCCAAGCAACAGCCGGCCGCGGCGGTGGCCGCCGCCGGCCTGCGCTATGTGCCCACCCTGATCGTCCGCCGCGACGGCCGTGAGGTCGGCCGGATCGTCGAAAGCTCGCCGCACGGCGTCGAGGTGGACCTGCTGGCGCTGCTCGACGGCAAGGCGACCGGCCTGCTCTCCGCCAGCGCCAACGTCAGGGCCGAGGCCGCCGGCGGCGCCCCGAGCCCCCCACCCCACCAGCCGTAACGCACGCCGGCCGGCGCCACGGCGCCACCCCCCCTGCAACCTTGATCCGCAGCCTGCGTATCCACCCATGACCAGGGGGGCCGAGCAACCGAGCGACGAAGACCTGGTGGCGGCGGTCCTCGCCGGCGACCGGGAAAGCTTCGGCGACCTCGTCGAGCGCTATCAGGGACGCCTGGTCAACTACCTGTTCCGCCTGCTGCGGAATGCCGATGACGCTCACGACCTTGCGCAGGAGGTACTCGTCAAGGTGTATCAGGTGCTGGACCGGTACGATCCGCAATACAAGTTCTCGACCTGGCTGTTCAGGATCGCTCAGAACGCCGCCATCGACCAGATCCGCCGGCGGCGCCTGAAGCTGGTTTCCCTGCGGCTCGAGGACGATGCGGGCGAAGGGCGCGACTGGGACCTGCCGGCGCCGGAACGCGGACCTTACGGGGATCTGCGCAACCGCGAGCGCGCCGGCGCCATCCAGCAGGCGATCGATGGTTTGCCGTGGGAGTACCGCGAGCTGATCCTGCTGCGCCACTTCGGCGAGCTGCCATACGAAGAGATCGCGCGCCTCAAGCAGATGCCCCTGGGCACGGTCAAGAACAAGCTGTTCCGGGGGCGGCAGATGCTCAAGGAGAAGCTGCATGGCTTCCTCACCGACTGAGGCGGCAGGCGCGAAGGCAACCGGCAGGCCGGCCCTCGGAACCACCGGCAATCCCGGAACACCCGGCACTCCCGGAACACCCGGCACTCCCGGAAGATATTGAGGACGATTCGCGATGAACAGCAGCCCCGATCACACCACCTACCGCGAGCTGCTCAGCCTCGAGCTCGACGGCTGCACCACCGCCGAGCAGCAGGCGCGCCTCGACCGGCACCTGGCAGACTGCCCGGAGTGCCGCGCCGAGCGGGAGGAGCTGGCCGGTCTGGTCAGCCTGCTGCAGCGTTCGACGCTCCCGGTCCAGCCCGATCTCCGGCAGCGGGTGATCGCCGCGCTGCCGGCCGCCGGCTGGGAGTCGCGGCATCCGCGGACCTGGAGCTTCCCGGCCGCCGCCTTCACCCTGCTGCTGGGCATCGGCGCCAGCCTGCTGGCCGCCGGTTCGGCGCGCCTGGGCTCGGCCTACGGCGTGGCCAGCGCGCTGGTCGGCCTGCTGCGGGCGGCGCTGGTGGCGGGAGTGGGCGTCACCGCCGCCTCCTGGCGCTGGTTCGAGATGTTCGTCGAGCAGCTGGTCGCCTCGCCGGCGAGCCTGACCATGTTCGCCGTCTTCGTCGTCTGCCTGAACCTGGTGCTGCTGTCGCTGATCCGCCGCCGCCGCACCGCCGTCAACGCCCTCGACACCCTCAGGCCCCTCAAGCCCCTCAAGACCTTCAAGGATACCGACGGACGCCGCGGCGGGCCTCCCGCTCGCCGCTCGCGTTGATCGCGGCGGGCCTCCCGCGCACCGCTCACGTTGATCGCGGCGGGCCGGCCGGTTCAACGAGTTGAATCGCCGCCCGTGCGGCGCCTTGGATGCGTGGAGCCGCCCGCGTCCTGAGCCGCGGCGGCGACGGCGGCCTGCCGTCTGGCACCGCCCGTGCACTGACCCGGTGCAAATGCCCTCTGGACCTGCCCCGATGGGGAGGTGGCCTTGCCGCCCGGCAAGCTCGAGCCGCCGGCGGCACCGCGGCGCGGTGGCGGCGGCCGCGACGGTGGCGGCGATCGCAGGGGTGATGCTGGGCGCCGCCGGCAGCCACGCCGACGCCCAGGCCCGGCAGTGGGAAACCGGCAACGTCTACGGCAAGGTCCTCGACGACGAGAAAAAGCCGCTGCCCGGCGCCACGGTGACCCTCAGCACCGCCAGCGCCGCCGACACCCGGTGGGTCCAGGTGACCGATGCCCGCGGCCAGTTCCGCTTTCTCGAGCTGGCGCCGGCGGCAATGACGATCCGCAGCGAGCTGGAAGGTTTTCGGCCGGTCGAGTACGCCAAGCTGGTGGTCACCGCGGGCCGCAACACCACGGTCGAGATCACCATGGAGGAGGCGAGGAACATCGACATCCAGTACTCCTTCGAGACGCCATTCCTCGATCCGCGCCAGCTCGACCGCGGCGTCACGGTGAGCACCGAGGAGCTGCGGGAGGTGCTGACGGCGCGCCAGCCCTGGACGCTCGCCGCCTCCGCCCCGGGCGTGCTCGCCAGCCGGATCGACCCGGCCGGCGGCGCGAGCGGCCGGTGGGAGACCCTCGCCGGCCCGGGTGCGACGAGCGGCAACTCGGCCTGGGCGCTAGATGGCGTGGTGGTCACCGACATGGCGGTCCCCGGCGCCGCGCCCAGCGACTTCGGCGCCGGCGCTCTTGAGGAGATCCAGGTCGGCACCGGCGGCAGCGACGCGACCATTGCGACCGGCGGCATGTTCGTCAACCTGGTCACCAAGCGTGGCACCAACGAATGGCGCGGCAGCGCCCGCTGCTTCGAGACGCCGGGCGGGACCGAGTCGCGCTCCGCCATCTCGCATCCCCGGCTCGCCGCCGGCGAGCTGCCGCCGGCGATCGTCGACGGCATCGCGGTGGTGCGCGACGGCGGCGCCGAGGCCGGCGGTCCGATGGTCGAGGATCATGCCTGGTTCTGGGGCGCCTACGACGACCGGGAGGCAGGCACCGTGGCGCTCGGCGGCACCAGCGGCGGCGCGCGGCTGCCGATCTGGAACGGCAAGCTCAATGCGCTGGTAAGCGCCAACAACTCGCTGACCCTCTCCGCGCTGCAGGACCAGACGACGGTCGCGGGGCGCGACGCCGGTCCGCAACGCACCCAGCCGACCACCTGGGACCAGGCGCGCCGGGGCGGCGATCCCACCGTCGCCAGAGCCGACGACACCCAGATCTTCACCTCGGACTTCTATCTGACCGGTCTCTTCTCGGCGGTCGACGGCGGCTTCGCCCTGAAGCCGGAAGGGGGTTCCGGTCCGGTCCCCTACCTGGACGCCGGCGGGGTATGGCACGGCTCCTACCTCGCCGTGGAGACCCTGCGGCCGCAGCGGCAGGGCAAGCTCGACGGCAGCGCGTATTCCGATCTGGGCGGCGTGAGCCACGAGATCAAGCTCGGCGCCGCCTACCGCGGCGTCGAGACCGACTCGACCGCCGGCTGGGGCGACGGCCTGATCGTGGCGGGAGCCGGCGGCGTGCCGGGCGCCAACCTGTTCGCGGCCGCCCGCGAGTCCAGCTTCGCGGTCCGCAACACCTACACCAGCGGCTATGCCCAGGACACGATCGCGCAGGGCGGCCTGACCGCCAACGCCGGCGTCCGCTACGACGTGCAGCGCGGCCACGATCTGGCGTCGGCGGTGGCGGCCAACCCGGCGTTTCCCGGCCTGCTGCCCGGCTATCGGGTCGCCGGCGGGCCGAGCGGCGTCCGCTGGTCGGACCTGTCGCCGCGCGCCGGAGCGGCCTATACCTGGGTCCCCTTTGGCCGCCAGACCATGCTGCGCGCCAGCTACTCGCGCTATGCGGACCAGCTGGGCGCCGCCTTCGCCGCCATCCGCGATCCCGCGGCCGCGCTGGCGTATTACGACTTCAGCACGCCGCAGACCGGTCCCGGGCTGCCGGCCATGCTGCTGCCGAACGGGCCGCCGCAGTCGCGGTGGAGCGGCAACCTCGACCCGCGCAACGGCCTGCCGCTGCCGCTCGACGCCGTCGATCCGCGCTTCTCGGCGCCGCGGACCGACGAGGTCCTGGCCAGCGTCGAGCAGGAGGTGGTGCCGAAGATGGCGGTCGGCCTGGAGCTCACCTGGCGCCGGCTGAGCAACCTGACGGCGGCCGACACCGGCGCCACCACCAACCCCAACGGCGCGCTGGCCGGCGGCGGCGTGCCGCTGGTGTTCGACGATCCGAACCCGTTCGCGCCGGCAAACCTCGGCAGCGTCGGGCGGCCGGCGACGCGGGCGGATTTCGTCCAGCGCACCGCCACCGTCACCCTGCCCGACGGCCGCAGGGTCACCGTGACCTATGACGTCCTGGCGCCGGGGGTCAGCACCCGCGGCGGCACCTGGCTGACCAATTCCGGCCGGTCGGCGGGCTACGACGGCGCCGCCCTGACCTGCAACCGGACGCTCGCCGACCGCTGGGCGATGCGCGGCAGCTTCACCTGGTCCAACTGGACCTACGGCCGCTCCGGCGCCGTGCCCGACCCGACGGACTTCCTGCCCGGCGGCAACCGCGCCGGCGACGCCGTGCTGACCGGCGGCGGCGGGCCTGGGGCGCAGCCGTTCGCCTTTCTCAACGCCCGCTGGTCCGGGTACCTCGACGGCGTGGTCCAGGTCGCCCCGCAGCGCGAGTGGAGCTTCAACCTGGGCGGAGACCTGACCGCCAGGCAGGGTTACCCGCTGCCGCTGTATGTCCGCATCCCGCTCGACCTGCCCAACTACTCCGCCGGGCTCTCCGAGGACGTGCTGGTGGGCCGGCCTGACGCCGTGCGGCTGCCGGCCGTCTTCCAGCTCGACGCGCGGATCACCAAGCCGGTGAGCGTCGGGGACCTCGCGCTGACCCTGAGCGTCGACTGCTTCAACCTGCTCAACGCCGCTCCCGTCACCCAGCGCGTCGGACAGCTGGGCCTGAGCACCAGCGACTACGTCGAGGCGATCCTCGACCCGCGGATCTATCGCTTCGGCGTGCGAATCGAGTTTCGATGAGCCGGCGCCGGGTGGGCGCGGCGGCGGTCGCGGCGGTCGCAGCGGGGCTGCTGGCGGTTGGCGCCGGCGGCGCCGCCCAGGCCCGGCAGCCGGAGACCGGCAACGTCGACGGCAAGGTGACCGACGAGCAGCAACAAGCGCTTCCCGGCGTCGAGGTGACCCTGAGCACCGGCGACACCCGGGCGGTGCAGGTGACGGACGGCAAGGGCGAGTTCCGTTTTTCCGCTCTGCCGCCGGCGACCATGGCGCTCAGGGCCGAGCTGGTCGGCTTCTACGCGACCGAATGCCCGCAGGTGCCGGTCACCGCCGGCCGCGTCACCCACCTCGAGATCACCATGCGGTCCGACCTCATCGACGACTTCTTCACGCCGCTCTTTTCCACCCTGCTCCTCGACCCGCGCCAGCTCACCCGCGGCGCCACGTTGGGCGATGAGCTGCGCGACGTCCTGGCGGCGCGCGATCCCTGGACGATCGCCGCCGCCGTTCCCGGCGTGCTCGCCGGCCGCACCAGCGCCGCCAACACCGCCGGCAGCGGCAGCGGCGTCCAGGCGATCCTCGCCGGTCCGGGCGCGACGAGCGCCAACTCGGTGTGGGCGATGGACGGCGTGATCCTCACCGACATGGCGGTTCCCGGCGCCCCGCCCGCCGACTTCGACGTCGAGGCCATCGGCGAGATCCAGGTCGCGACCGGCGGCGGCGACGTCGCCAACCCGACCGGCGGCGCGTTCGTCAACCTGGTCACCAAGCGCGGATACAACCACTGGAGCGGCGATGGCCACTTCTTCGACACCCCGGGCGGGGCCGCGGCGAGCTCGAGCCCAGCGCGGCGCCAGCTCGCCCCCGGCGAACCGCCGCCGGCGGCGCTCCACGGCAGCTCGGCGGTGCGCGATGGCGGCGCCGATGCAGGCGGCCCGATCGTCGCGGAGCATGCCTGGATCTGGGGCGCCTACGACGACCGGCAGGCGCGGGCGGTGGCGCTCGGCGGCGGCGCCAGCGAGGCGCGGCTGCCGATCTGGAACGCCAAGGGCAACGCCCAGCTCGGCGTCGCGAATACCTTGACACTCTTCGCGATGCAGGACCGGACGACGGTCGCGGGCGGCGACGCGGGCCCGCAGCGCACCCAGCCGACGACCTGGGACGAGGAGCGCCGCGGCGCCGGTCCCACCGTGGCGCGGGCCGAGTACACGCAGGTGTTCACGCCGACGCTCTTCCTCACCGGGCTGCTTTCGGCGGTCCGCGGCGGCTTCGACCTGACCCCCGCAGGCGGCGCCGGGCCGCTGCCCTATCTCGACGGCGATGGGGTCTGGCACAACTCCTATCTCGCCGTCGGCACCCGGCGGCCGCAGCGCCAGGCCAAGCTCGACGGCTCGACCTTCGTCCAGCTCGGCGCCGTGACCAACCAGCTCGGCGCCGGCGCCGCCTACCGCAGCGCCGACACCGACGCGACGACGAGCTGGGGCGACGGCCTGGTCGTCGCGGGCGCCGGCGGCGTGCCGGGCGCCAACCTGTTCGCGGCCGACCGCGAGGCCAGCTATGCCGTCCGCAACACCTACACCAGCGGCTATGCCCAGGACATCATCGAGTTCAACCAGCTGACCGCCAGCGCCGGCCTCCGCTACGACGTGCAGCGCGGCCACGACCTGCCGTCCACGGTGGCGGCCAATCCGGTTTTTCCGGGCCTGCTGCCGAGCTACCAGGTTGCCGGCGGGCCGAGCGGCCTGCGCTGGGCGAACCTGGCGCCGCGCGCCGGGCTGGCCTATCCCCTGGGTCCCTACGATCGCCAGGTGCTGCTGCGCGCCAGCTACGCACGCTACGCCGACCAGCTGGGCGCCGGCTTCGCCGCCATCCGCGACCCGGCGGCGATGCACTCGTATTACGACTTCAGCACGCCGCAGACCGGCCCCGGGCTGCCGAGCGTGCTGCTGCCGAACGGCCCGCCGGCGTCGCGGTTCAGCGGCAACCTCGATCCGCGCAGCGGCCTGCCGCTGCCGCTCAACGCCGTCGATCCGCGCTTCTCGGCGCCGCGGACCGACGAGCTGCTGGCCAGCGTCGAGCACGTGCTGAGGCCGGAGATGGCGGTCGGCCTCGAGCTCACCTGGCGCCGCCTGAGCAACCTGGTGGCGGCCGACGCCGGCGCCACCACCAACCCGAACGGCGCGCTGGCCGGCGGCGGCATCCCGCTGGTGTTCGACGACCCGAACCCGTTCGCCCCGGCAACCCTCGGCAGCGTCGGACGGCCGGCGACGCGGGCCGACTTCGTGCCGCGCACCAGCGCCGTGCGGCTGCCCGACGGCCGCGTCGTCGAGGTGACCTACGACGTCCTGGCGCCGGGGATCAGCACCCGCGGCGGCACCTGGCTGACCAATTCCGGCCAGTCGTCGGACTACGCGGGCGCCGCGTTGACGTTCCGCCAGCGGCTGCTCAAGACCTGGACGGTGCGCGGCAGCTTCACCTGGTCCGACTGGACCTACGGCCGCGGCGGCGGTGGCGGCCAGGTGCCCGATCCGACGGACTTCCTGCCCGGCGGCAACCGCGGCGGCGACGCCGTGCTGACCGGCGGCGGCGGGCCGGGAGCGCCGCCGTTCGCGTTGCTCAACGCCCGCTGGTCCGGCTATCTCGACGGCCTGGTCGAGGTGGCCGCGAACCACCCGTGGGGCTTCGATCTGGCCGGGGACCTGACGGCAAGGCAGGGTTACCCGCTGCCGCTGTACGTCCGCGTCCCGCTCGACCTGCCCAACTACTCCGCCGGGCTCTCCGAGGACGTGCTGGTGGGCCGGCCGGACGCGGTGCGGCTGCCGGCCGTGGTCCAGCTCGACGCGCGGATCGCCAAGCAGCTGAGCTTCGGCGACTTCGGGCTGACCCTGAGCATCGACTGCTTCAACCTGCTCGACGCCGCCACCGTCACGCAGCGGGTGGCGCAGCTGGGTCTGGGCACCAGCGACTACGTCGACGCGGTGCTCAATCCGCGGATCTATCGCTTCGGAGCGCGCATCGATTTCCACTGAGCCGGGGCGCGCCGGGTGCCTGCCGGCAGCCGGCGAGCGTCGGGAGGAGGGGAGAGGGGACGGGGGTTGGCAGCCGGCGACGCCCCGCGCTAGGCTGGCGCCGTGGTCTGGCACCGATTCTTCCCTCGCGCCGGCTGGCTGGCGGCTGCCGTGGTCGGCGGGATGGCCGCGGCGGCCACGGCGGCCTCCGCGGCCGGTCCGTCGCCGGTGTCGGGTGGACCGCCGCGGGCGCTGGGTGGACCGCCGCGGGCGCCGGCCGGCGCATCGCGGCCGCTTGCCGCCGCCGGCACGGCCAGCTCGCGGCCGGCGCCGCTGCCGGCGTTGCGCCTGGAGGCCGGCGCCATCGCCAGCCACCAGCTGGTGGCGGTGTCGCGCGACGTCGAGGTGGACGGCGATGCGCTCGGCGACGTCGCGGCGCTGCACGGCTCGGTGCTGATCCGCGGCCACGTCAAGGGCGACGTCATCGTCATCGGCGGCAATGCGCGGCTGGGGCCGCGGGCGGCGGTGGACGGCGACATCTCGGTGATCGGCGGCGCCATCCAGGCCGATCCCGGGGCGCGGATCGGCGGCCGCTCGGTGTCCTATCCGAACGCCTCGCCGACGCTGCTGACTTTCTTCGAGGGCCCCAGCCTGGGGCTTTCCGCCGCCTCGCCGCTGGTGCTCGGCGCCAAGCTGGCGCTGCTCGCGGCCTGGGCGGCGCTGCTGCTGCTGCTGTTCGCCGCCAGCGGCCGGCAGATGCTCGAGACCGCGGACGGCGTGCGCGAGGAGCCGTTCTTCAGCTTCGTCACCGGCCTGACCGGGGTGGCGGCGCTGGTGCTGACGGCGCTCGCCCTGACCATCTTCCTCGGCGGCCTCGCCTGGGCGCCGCTGCTCGGGCTGGTCGTGGTGGTGCTGCTGGTGCTCAAGCTGTGGGGGATGGTGGCGGTGTTCTACGCCTGCGGCGACTGGGTGGCGCTGCGGTTGCTGCACCGCCGGCTGCGGCCGCTCAACGCCGCGACTCTCGGCCTGCTGCTGATGGGAGCGATCAAGTTCCTGCCCTTCGTCGGCGTCTGGGTGTGGACGGCGGCGACGCTGATCGGCATCGGCGCCACGCTGTCGACGAAGTTCGGACGCCGCGAGGCCTGGTTCGACCTGGCGAGCGCGCCTTGACCGTCGCGGCTCGATCTCTTAGGCTCGCGAACGAACCCCCGGGAGACAGACGAGCGAGAGCGACGCGATGACGGAAGACCTTGCGATCAGTACCATCGGCGTGGTGGGCGCCGGCACCATGGGGCATGGCATCGCCCAGGTCGCGGCGCAGAGCGGCTTCCAGGTGGTGCTCGCCGACGCCGCGCCGGAGGCGCTGCGGCGGGGCATGGCGCAGATCGCCAAGGGGCTGGGACGCCTGGTCGAGAAGGGCAAGCTCGCCGCCGAGGCGCGCGACCAGGCGCTGGCGCGGCTGCGGCCGGCGGGCGATCTCGCCGCCTTCGCGGACGCGGACCTGGTGGTGGAAGCGGTGGCCGAGAGGCTCGACGCCAAGCTGGCGGTGCTCGCCGAGCTCGACCGCGTCTGCGCGCCCCGGACCATCCTGGCTTCCAACACCAGCTCGATCTCGATCACCCGGCTGGCGGCGGCCACCCGGCGGCCGGCGCAGGTGATCGGCATGCATTTCATGAACCCGGTGCCGGTGATGCAGCTGATCGAGCTGATCCGCGGCCTGGCGACCGCGCAGGCGACCTACGACGCGGTGGAGGCGGCGTCGCGGCGGCTGGGCAAGACGCCGGTCGAGGTGCACGACGCGCCGGGGTTCGTCTCCAACCGGGTGCTGATGCCGATGATCAACGAGGCGATCTTCTGCCTCCACGAGGGGGTCGGGAAGGCCGCGGCCATCGATCAGGTTATGAAGCTGGGGATGAATCACCCGATGGGACCGCTGGCGCTGGCCGACCTGATCGGCCTGGACGTGTGCCTCGACATCCTGCGGGTGTTGCAGCAGGGTTTCGGCGATCCCAAGTACCGCCCCTGTCCGCTGCTGGTCAAGATGGTCGACGCCGGTCAGCTCGGGCGCAAGTCGGGACGGGGCTTCTATGAGTACCCAACATGAGGATGTACTGCCAGAGCTGCGGCGCGCTCAACCGGGACGATCAGGAGTACTGCGTCCGCTGCCATCAGAAGCTGCTGGTGCTGTCCGGCGGCGCCCGCGACGACGACGAGCCGTACGAGGAGTCGGGCTCGGAGGAGAGCTTCTCGTTCGACGAGCACCTGCTCGAACGGATCTCGATCCTCGAGGAGGCGGTCAAGCGCACCGCCGAGACGGTGCGGCAGCTGCTCGGCGCCCTGCACAAGCAGGAAAAGAACATCCTGATCAGCCAGACCGGCATGACCGCGCTGCGCGAGCTGCTCGAGCAGAAGCGGGTCATCGCCGGCGACGAGTGGAGCGACCTCTGGGAGTCCAAGATGGACTACCAGCTGCTGGCGCTCGAGAAGCGCGAGCGGTTCCTGGCGATCAAGGAGCGCATCGCGGCGCTGCACCACGGCGACAAGCGCAAGGCCTTCCTGCAGCATCTCGAGGACGCGGAGTACGCCCTCTTCGCCTTCGACATCGAGCGCGCGGTGGCGGCGCTCGAATCGGCCTACAAGCTGGACCGCGACAACTACGAGCTGGCCTATTTCTTGGGCGAGACGCATTTCAACGAGGGCGAGACCGAACCGGCGCTGGTGTATTTCTCGCGCGTGCTCGAGGTCAAGACCGACCACTACGAGGGGCTGGTCTACAGCGGCGTCATCTACTACGAGCGCGGCGACCACGGGCGCGCCGAGGACTACCTGAAGCGGGCGGTGGCGATCTATCCCGACAGCTTCCTGCCGCTGTTCAGCCTCGGCGCGGTCTACGCCGGCCAGGGCAACCTGGCCAAGGCGGTGCTGTTCCTGGAGCGGGCGGTGCAGGTCGACGCGGTGCCGCAGGCGCTGTTCCTGCTCGGCAGCTGCTGCTACGAGATGGGCAAGCTGTCGGCCGCCGTCCACTTCCTGCAGGACGCGGTGCGGCACGATCCGGCCTTCGAGGAGGCGCACCACCTGCTGGGGCTCGCCTATCTGGATCGCCACTGGAACCGCAAGGCGCTCGACGCGTTCCGGCAGGCGCAGCGGCTGAACCCGAAGAAGTTGCAGTATCAGGATCTCGTCCACTACCTCTCCGGCCAGACGGGGGGCAGCCCGCTGCCGGGGGTCGACGGCGAGGCGGCCGGCTGGCTGGCCAAGGCCGAGGATTTCCTCAAGCGCGAGAACCTCAAGCAGGCGCATTCCTGCTACCGGCGGGCGCTGGCGCTCGCCCCCGAGAACCCGACGCTGCTGATGTCCTATGCGCTGCTGTGCCTGCACCTGAACCGCAGCCAGGAGATCGAGACGGTCACCCGCAAGGTGCTGGACCTGAACCCGGGGGAGATGCTCAAGGCGACGGCCTACGCGGCGCTGATCGAGGCGCTGCGCAGCCAGGGGAAGTATCGCGAGGGCAACCGCATCGGCCAGCGCATGGTCGAGGAGGCGGGCTCCAACTTCAGCAAGACCATCGCCTACTACGAGATGGCCTACAACCTGGCGGAGATGGAGGAGGACCTCGACGAGGCCCTGGGCTACGCCCGGCGGTCGGTCGAGCTGTCGCCGGAGGAGATCCGGCAGTTCCCGCTGGCGGCGCTTGGCTGGGTGCACTACAAGCGCAAGGAGTTCGACAAGGCGATCGATTTCCTGTCGAAGTCGAGCGAGCTGGGACCTTCCGCGAACATCCTGACCCACCTCGGGATGGCGCTGCTCGCCTCCGGCGAGGAGGACCGGGCGCGCAACGTGCTGGCGCACGCCCGCGGCCTCACCGGCCGCGCCGAGGGTTTGCAGGACCGCATGATGGAGTGCATGAAGGACTCGACCCGCCTGCTCGAGCGGGTGCGCCGCGGGCAGAAGCGCTAGCCCGACGGTCCCCGAAGACGGTCCGTATACCTACCGCTGGAGCGGCAGCTGCATCGCTCCCTTCCGGGTAGGGGCCAGGGATATGCGCAAGGCGTGGATCTTCGCCGGGTTCGTCCTGACGATCGCGGGTGCCGCGCAGGCCGGGGTCGACAGCTGGACGCCGATCAGTCCGGCGGGGGGGATCTTCACCCTGGCCGTGGCTCCCGGCGCCAGCGGCACCCTGTACGCCGCCTCGCAAGCCGGCGCGGTCTACCGCAGCTTCGACTTCGGCGCGACCTGGAGTGTCCGCGGCAACGTCCCCGGCGGTCTCGTCCAGATGAACAGCCTCACCGTCGACCCGGGAAACCGCAACACCCTGTATGCGGCGGGCAGCGAGGGCCTCTGCAAGTCGCGGGACGGCGGCGCCAGCTGGCGGTTCCTGCCGTCGGGATTTGCCGTCTACACCGTCGCCGCCGCCCCGTCGGCGCCGCAATCCCTCTATGCCGTGGGCGGGGATTTCAACAACCAGCCTGGCCCGCCGGTGCAGCGGAGCGACGACGGCGGCGCCACCTGGCGGACGGTGGGTGGAATGAGCTCCATTGGCTACGCTTTCGCGGTCGCCGTCGATCCCGTCGATTCCCGGACCGCATACGCCCTGTTCTTCAAGAACGGCCTCTGGCGAACCTCGGATGGCGGCGATCACTGGACACGGCAGCTCGCGCTCTCGCAGGTGTTCTTCGGCAAGATCGTGATCGATCCGCGTCAACCCAAGACGGTTCTCGTCACCGCTGGTCCGGTCGATACCGGTACCGCGAATCTGTGGCGCAGCACCGACGCCGGCGTGACCTGGGCGCCGGCGAGCGCCGGTCCGCCTGGCAGCGTCGGCGATCTTGCGTTCGGTCCGTCGGGGACGCTTTACGTCGAGACCTCCGGCGCGACCGGTTCTCAGCTCCTGGTGAGCTCGAATCAGGGCGCCTCCTGGCAGCGGACGGTGCAGTTGCGCTGGCGGCTCACGGCGCTGGCTGCCGATGCCGGCCCCGCCGGCCGCCTCTATGCCAGGTCCCTGGATCAAGGCATCGTCCTGGCCAGCGCCGACGCGGGGAGCACCTGGCTGCCGCCGGCGCACGGTCCGACGGGAGAGTTCGTCAGGCAGGTGCTGGCCGGCCCCGCGGGCACGGGCCTCTACGTGTCGCAGATCACGCTCCTGGGCCACAGCGGCGCGGCGCTCATGCAGACCGTCGACGACGGGGCGAACTGGACGCTGCTGAGCTCGGGAGACGAGCTGCGCCTGACTCTCGACGCGCAGCCGGGGGTCCTCTACGCGATCGACGTCGACAACGATGCGACCGCCATCGTCAGCGACGACAACGGCGTCAACTGGCGGGGCATGACCGTGCCCGAGGACGGTGCCGGCAACAACGTCGCGCTGGCGGCCGATCCCGGAGCCGCCGGCAGGATCGACCTGCTCCGGTTGAATGCGGCCTGCGCCGGCGGTCCGCCCGGGTGCGGACACTTCTCTCTCTACCACTCGGACTCCGGCGGCGCCGACTGGCGGCTGGTCTCGACGCTCGACGACGGGTCGCCGCTCTTCAGCTCGCTGACGATCGATCCGCTGCGTGGGCAGACGGTCTACCTTGGCGCCGGCAGCCTGTTCGAGAGCACCGCCGCCCGTCCCGCCCTGACGCCGCTCTCCCTGCCCGGCCAGGTGATCGATCTGGCCATCGATCCCGCCTTGCCGCGGACTCTGTACGCGGCCGTCGCATTGCCGCGCGCGGTCTTCAAGAGCGTCGACGGTGGCGCCACCTGGGCCGCCGCCGTGGCTGGCCTGCCGCTGCACACCCAGGCTCTGGCGCTGGCGATCGATCCGGTCAGGCCCGCCACCCTCTACCTCGGCACCAGCAGCGGTGTCTTCGTCACCGACGACGGCGCCGCCAGCTGGCAGCCTCTGGACGCCGGCCTGCCGGGTCTCCCGGTCGCCTCGCTCGCGGTCTCCCCGACCCTGCCGCGCACCGTCTGGGCGGGCACGACCAGCGCCGGCGTCTTCAGCCTGACCAGACCGTAGCGGGCGCGCCGCGCGCGCGGCCGGTCCGCTGAGCCAGTGACCGGAACGTAGGGGCTTTTCCGTCTATCCAAGGTGGGGGAGGGCCGTCGTCGCCAGGGAGCGAGGGTCGTACGCAAGGGAGGAGGCCCCGATGGGTGGGAGGGTTGGGTGCTGGCGGGTGGTGGCGATCGCGGGGCTGGCAGGGCTTCTCCCCACCTTCTTGTCTCTCCTGCATCCCGGCGGCGGCGGGCCGGTGCCTCGTCTGGCCGCGCCGCCGCCGGCCTGCCTGGAGGCCTGGGTCCGGCTGCGCAGCTACCGCGGCTGCCCGCTGCTGGCGGCGGCGGCGGGCTATCGGCTGGAGATCCACTGCTTCTGGGGCGGGCACCTGGAACGCTCGGACGGCACGCTGGTCTTCGCCGGTCCTTTCTCCGGCCGGGCCTTCGTCTCCTCGCGGCCAGTGCCGCTGGGGAGGTGGGTCCACGTGGCGGGGCTCGCGCCATCCCTCGCGCCGCTGCCGGCCATTCAAGCGGCCATCGCCTTCGACGGCCGCGACGTCACCGCCGGCCGCCTGACGGCGGACGCCGAACCGCTGCCGTTGGGCTACGACCCCTGGGAGGAGCGGCCCCCGTGGGTTAAGGCGGTCGGGGCCGTCGCTCGCTGCCGCGGGCCGGCGGCCCCTGCCGCCGGCAACGATCCGGCGTGCCGCGGCGCTGTGGAGCGCCCCGACGGCGAGATCGGCGCCTGGCGGCTGAGCCGCGGCTGGCGCGGCCTGGCGCAGGTGGCGGCGGCCCGCGGCGCTCCCAGCAGACTGGCGCCCTTACCCGCGCCGCCACGGGGCTCGGCGTCCGGGGAGCCCGCGGCGGGTGGCGCCGGTAGGACCATCACCGCCCGCGGCTGGAAGGTCATCGCGGCGGTCTTGCTGCTGGCGCTGGCGATGGCCGGGGCGGGCATGGCGCTGCGCCTCCAACACGGCGCGGCGACCGCGGCTACCGCGGCTGCCGGTGGCGGCGTCCTGGCACGGGTGCAGGGGCGGCGGGTGCGATGATCGCCCTGCTCTTCTGGATGGTCCTGCGGCCGTTGCTCGAAAAGCCGCTGCGACTGCTCGCCCGCCTGCTGCCGTTGCTGGTCCTGGCGGCGATTCCCGACGTGCTCCTGCGACGGTATCTCGACCCGGATCTGCCCAGGGTGGCGACCGCGGCGCTGCTGATCGTCCTGGGCGCGGCGGCGCTCTTCCTGCGCGCGAGCTGGCGGCAGCGCCGGATGGCTGCCGGGGCCTGGCCAGAGGCGGCGACGCCTCGGCGGGCCGCCGGGCCGCCGCCGCTGGTGATCGTGATCGATAGGCCAGGCGATGCCGGCAAGATTGCCTCCTCGCCGGCGCTCGCAAACCGGGGGAAGATCCCGGCGCTGCCGCCCCCCTGTCCAGCCCACGAGGAGGAGTGAAGGGCTGGCGACGGCGACGAGGAGTGGAGGGCTGGCGACGGCAACGAGGAGTGGAGGGCTAGCGACGGCGAGGCAGAGTCGGCGCGCTCGAGCGCCGCAGATGGAGAACCCGCTGGCGGTGCTCGCTGCGATGATCGCGCCGGTCCTCCTTGGCGAAGCGTGCGGCCTTCTGCTTGCTGCCGAAGACGTCGTTGACCTTGCAGCAGTCGCGGACCATGGAGTAGCCGTTGGGCAGGATCTGGAACGGCTGGGTGACGCGGTTCAGGTAGTCGAATTGGACCGATCCAGGCAAGCGGAAACCCTCGAAATAGGATGGGAAGACAAAATCGCTCAGGTCGATGCCATCGATCGGGAACGTCTCCTCTTCGACCGGATCGGCGACCTCGTAGGCATAGAAATCGCCGGCCGGCGTCTCCGCCCACAGGTTGATGGCGGGATCGATCAGCATCTCCGCCAGTTCGTGGCTTGCCGTGACGCTGACCTTCTCGCCGGCGTCGAGGGTGGTCTTGACGAATACCTTGGAAAGCGGCAGGCCGTCGTCGGTCAGGTCGTGATACCCAAGATCGCCCGCCACGTCGGCATCGTCCAGAAACACCATCGCCCATGCGCCGGGAAGGGTGTCGGCCGCGATCTCCAAAGTCGCGGGACAACCCCAGATTGGAACCAGAGCCTGGTCCAGGTACTCCTGCAACACCGCGACGAGCTTGTCGAACTCGACTCCGAGGTTGACGGTGGCCTTGTTGACGCAGGCGATGACCGGCATCTGACCCTGGTCGAAGCGTACCTCTGCGAAGGGCATGGGAGGGCTCCTGTCGTGTGCCGGCGGCACGGACCTGTCGCCGGCATGGGGTTCACAGCAGGAGACGGACACCTCCGGCCACTTTCCGCTGCGCAGACGAGCCGGATCAACCAGCCCGCGAGGCCGATACGTCCGGTATCGGCGCGCCGGTGCCCCGCGGCGCGGCGGGGCCAGGGAGGATCTCGCGCAGGTAGGAGGCGACCGGGCGGCTGGCGTCGTAGTTCTGCGGGTAGCCGAGGGAGACCTCCTCGCAGCGCACGCCGTCGCGGTCATAGGTGCCGCGAATGTGGAGATGGCCGTAGACCACCGCGTGGGCGTTGAAGCGGCGGTGCCAGTCTTCGGTGCGGCGGGTGCCGCACCAGATCGAGAAGCGCGGGATGCGCGGCAGCACCGCGAGGTCGTAGCGCAGCGGGTAATGGTTGATCAGCACCACCGGCCCCTGGGCGGCGGCGGCGGCCAGCCGGCGCTCGGCGTCCTGGCAGCGCGCGGCGCACCAGCCGGGCTTGTCGGGGTAGGGATCGGAGTGGAGCAGCACCTCGTCGGAGCACAGCAGGTTGTCCTCCGCCGCCCAGGCGATGGCCTCTTCCTGCGGCACCCCCAGGGGCCGGAAGGTGTAGTCGTAGAGCAGGAAGAGAGGCGCCAGCACGCACGGCGGGCCGGCGCCCGGCCAGGTGACGAACGGGTCCTCGGGCGTGAGCACGCCGTAATCGCGGCAGATGGCGACCAGGCGCCGATACTTCGCATCGCCGCGCGGCTCCTCGGGGTGGGGCGGGATGGTCCAGAGCTCGTGGTTGCCGGGCACCCAGAGCAGACGGGCGAAGCGCCGGCTGAGCAGGTCCAGCCCGAACCGCAGGTGCCCCTCGGTCTCGCCGACGTCGCCGGCGACGATCAGCCAGTCGTCCGGATAGGCGGGCAGCGCCGCCAGCAGGTCCCGCGTCGCCTGGTAACGCAGGTGCAGGTCGGCGATGGCCCAGAGCTTCATCGGCGCCGCGGCCGCATGGTTGCCGGTGGCACCGGGCTGGCGCCCCGACGTCAGTTGACCGGCTCTGGCTTCGAGCTCGCGGTGGGAAGGATCTCGATCACGCCGTCGGCGCCGATCGAGTAGCCGAGCTCGCGCCGCTCCCGCTCCAGGTCGTCGCTCGGAGCGGCGCCGGCGGGCTTGCCGGGGCCGCCGGCAGCCTCGGGCGGCGAAGCCGCCTTGGCACCCGCGGCTGGCGGGACTGCCGGGGCGGCCGCGGGCGGAGGAACTGCCGGGCCTGCCGCGGACGGGGGAACTGCCGGTCCAGCCGCGGCCTGGGGCGGTGCGGGGGCACCCGCGGCAGGGGGCGCTGCCAGGGTGCCCGCGGCAGGGGGCGCTGCCGGGGCGGCCGAGGTCGCCGCGACTGGCGGGCCGGTTCGGTTGGGAGTAGTGGCCGGCGGGTCGCCTGGCGTCGCCGCGTCGGGCGGTGGCACCGGGTCGGACGGTGTTGCCGGGTCGGAGGCCTGGCCCGGCAGCAGCAAGGCCTGCTGCAGGCCGTTCTCGGTCTGGCTCACCTCGACCAGCGGGTGGCGCACCGGCTCGACCGAGTAGTCGGGGTGATAGACGGCGCCGCCGCCGCTCGGAATGCCGAAGCCGCGCGCGTGCTCGCCGGCCCGCGGCACCGCCTGCAGCAGGCGGCCCCAGCCGGGCTCGTCATGGACGTCGACCACGAACGGCACGACCCGCAGCATGTCGCTCATCCGCTCGCCGGTCTCGTCCCACCCCTTGAGGCCGAGCTGAACCGCGCCTGCCGAGAGACCGATCAGCAGCGCGCCGCCGTAATAACGCTCGACCAGCTTCTGCTCGAGGCCCGCGGCCTTGAAGGCGTCCCATCCCCGGCGCACCTCGCCGCCGGCGAGCAGGAGAAGGTCGGCGGCGGCCAGGAACGCCAGATCCTCGGCGTCCGGCTGGCTGGGGATCTGGCGGCAGTCGTGGACGCCGATCTGCTCCATGGCGGCCACGAAGAGCTGGTAGAACTCGGGCGCGTCGCCGTTGGAGGCGCCCAGATAGGCGGCGCGCGGCGCGCGCCCGGCGTTCTCCACGTCCGCGTCGAGCAGCGCCCGGATGCGCCCCAGGAACAGCTCGCCCTGGTCACGCCAGAACAGCAGCTGGCTGTCGGCGAGCAGGAAGATGGGCTTGATGGTGCTCACGCCAAGGCGCCTCCCAGCGCACTCCGAAGGCGCAAGATAGCATGGGCCCTCCGCTCGGCCGTGGCGGGCGGGCGGCGAGCACTACCCCGACTTGCAGGTGGTCCCGACCGTGTTGCAGCGACAGGACGCGCAGGTCGTGTCGCAGCGCGAGCAGAGCACGCCGCCACGGGCCTCCCGAGCCTCGTCGCGGTCGAGCCCGGACAGCGGCAGCAGCGTCTCGCGGTCGACCCGCAGCTTCCGGCTGAGCTTCTTGCGCATGCGATCCCTCCCCGTTTGTGCAACGGCAAAGTAGGTTCGCATTTCGGCGCCGAAGAGTCAACTTAGCAGTCCGGTCAGGGGGGCCGGCAGGCGCCGGCGGCGACGGCCGGGGTGCCTGTACAATCGCCGCCATGGACCAGCCGCCGCCGTCGCCGCCGTCGCCGCCGACCGCCGCCGCCGATGCCGGCAGCGGCGGCATCCCGCCTGCCGAACGGCAGGTCTCCCGCGAGAGCGGCGAGCCGCCACGCTGGGGCAAGGGGACGCAGAGCGGCGAGGAAGGGGTCTTCCTGCGCGGGCCGCAACCCCGCGCTCATGAGCTCGCCCGCCTGCTGCGCATCGGCGCCGATTTCCTGCGCGGCGTCCGCGCCCTGCATTTCGTCGGCCCCTGCGTCACCGTCTTCGGCTCGGCACGGTTCGGTCCGGACCACCGCTACTACGGCCTGGCGCGCGAGATGGGGCAACGCCTGGGCAAGGCGGGCTTCACCGTCATGACCGGCGGCGGCCCCGGCATCATGGAGGCCGCCAACCGCGGCGCCCGCGACGTCGGGGCGCGCTCGGTCGGCTGCAACATCGTGCTGCCGCAGGAGCAGAGCCACAACGACTACCTGGACCTCTGGCTCGAGTTCCACTACTTCTTCGTCCGCAAGATGATGCTGGTCAAGTACTCCTATGCCTTCGTGGTGATGCCCGGCGGCTTCGGCACCATGGACGAGATCTTCGAGACCGCGACGCTGATCCAGACCGGCAAGATCCGCGACTTCCCGGTGGTGCTGATGGGGGTCGATTTCTGGCGGCCCCTCCTCGACCTGTTCCGCGACAGCATGATCCCCGAGGCCACCATCTCGCCGGTCGACGTCGAGCGCCTGCTGATCACCGACTCGCCCGAGGAAGCGATGAGCCGCATCATGGGCGCGGTGGGCGGCCTCGGGCTGATGTGGCAGCCGCGGCCACGCTGGTACCTCGGCGAGAAGCAGGCGCCCGCCGCGCCGGCGCCGCGCGACCTGCGCTAGAGCAGGCGGCTCGCCAGGTTGGCGAGCTCGGAGCGCTCGCCCTTCTCCAGGTTGACGTGGGTGTAGAGGGCGCTGCCCTTGGTGCGGTCGATGAGGTAGGAGAGGCCGTTGGTGTGGGCGTCGAGGTAGGGGGTGTCGATCTGGAAGATGTCGCCGGTCAGCACGATCTTGGTGCGCTCGCCGGCGCGGGTGATGATGGTCTTGATCTCGTGCGGGGTCAGGTTCTGCGCCTCGTCGACGATGAAGATGACGTTCGAGAAGCTGCGGCCGCGGATGTAGGCGAGCGGCACGATGTGGAGCTTCTCGGTATCGACCAGCTCCTCGACCTTGCGGTACTCGCGCTCCTTCTCGCCGTACTGGTTCTTGATGATCGACAGGTTGTCCCACAGCGGCTGCATGTAGGGGTCGATCTTGGAATGGATGTCGCCGGGCAGGTAGCCAAGGTCGCGGTTGGACAGCGGCACGATCGGCCGCGCCAGGTAGATCTGGCGGAACTGCCGCCGCTGCTCGAGGGCGCCGGCCAGGGCGAGCAGCGTCTTGCCGGTGCCGGCGGCGCCGGACAGGGTGACCAGCGGCACGTCCTCGTTGAGCACCGCGTGGAGGGCGAAGGTCTGCTCGGCGTTGCGCGGCGAGATGCCGTAGGCGAGCGGCTTCACCACGCGCTCGAGGCGGTCGCTGCGCGGGTTGTAGTAGGCGAGGCCCGAGTTGGAGCGGCTGCGCAGGATGAAGTACTGGTTGGGCAGCGGCCGCTCGGCCAGCAGGTCGTCGACCGCCAGCGCCTCGCCCCGGTAGAGGCGGTCGATGGTGGCCGGATCGGCGACCTCGATCTCGCTCTTGCCCTTGTAGAGGTGGTCGAGATCCTTGATCTTGACCGTCTCGTAGTCCTCGGCGGTGAGGCTGAGGGCGCGCGCCTTGAGGCGCAGGTTGATGTCCTTGGTGACCAGCACCACCTTGCGGCCCGGCTCGCGGCGGGTGAGCGCCAGCGCGGCGTTGAGGATCCGGTGGTCGGCCTTCTTGGCGCCGAACACCTCGGCCGAGTCGAGCGGCTGCGCGCTCTCCTCGGTGAGCACGCGGAAGCGGCCGTGCGCATTGCCGTCGAGCGGGATCCATTCCGCCAGCAGGTTGCGGGTCGACAGGCGGTCAAGCTGGCGGATGAACTCGCGGGCGTTGAGGTTGAGGACCGAGTTGCCCTTCTTGAACTGGTCGAGCTCCTCGAGGACGGTGATGGGTACGGCGACGTCGTGTTCCTGGAAATTCAGGATGGCGTTGAAGTCGTAGAGGATGACAGAGGTGTCGAGGACGAAGATCTTGGGCAGTCTTCCAGGCATAGGCTCTGACACAGGCTAACCCGCCGACCCGCGCCGGAGCAAGGTCCGGTTCGGGGCTGGCCCGGATGAGGTGGTGGCGAGGTCGCTTGCGCCGGCGGCGGCGGCGTGCACAATGGCGGCGTGCGCGATGCAGGCTCGGCGGGACCGGCGGCAGTGGAGGGCGGGGAGCGGCAGCCGCCGCGGCGCCGGGCGCTGGCGCCGCGGCTCGAGCTGCTGGCCGCCGCCGCCCTGTTCTCGACCGGCGGCGCCGCCATCAAGGCGGTCCACGTCGCGGGCTGGCCGGTCGCCTGCGTGCGCTCGGCCATCGCCGCCGCCGCGCTGCTGGCGGCGCTGCCGCAGGTGCGCCGGCGCCCCACCTGGCGGATGCTTGCCGTCGCCGCCTGCTACGCGGCGACGATGATCCTGTTCGTGCAGTCCAACAAGCTCACCACCGCCGCCAGCTCGATCTACCTGCAGGCCACGGCGCCGCTGTTCGTGCTGCTGCTCGGCCCCTGGCTGCTGGGCGAGCGCAGCCGGCGCGGCGATCTGCTGTCGATGGCGGCCATCGCGCTGGGCCTGCTGCTGCTGGTGGCCGGGCTCGAGCCGGCGTCCGCCACCGCCCCCGAGCCGCTGCGTGGCAACCTGCTGGCCGCCCTGTCCGGCCTGACCTGGGCGTTGACCATCGTGGGCTTGCGCGCCTTGAGCCGCGGCGGCGGCGGCGGGGTGGCGGTTGGGGAGCCGGTGGCGGGGGCGACAGGGGCGGTGGCGGGGGCGGGGGCGGGGGTGGCGATGGCGGAGGCGGCGGGGGCGGCGGGGGGCGATGCGCTGGTCGCCGCCTTTTGGGGCAACGTGCTGGCGGCCGCCGCGGCGCTGCCGTTCGCGCTGCCGCTGCCGGCGGTCCGCGCCGCCGACTGGCTGGTGCTCGGTTTCCTGGGCCTGTTCCAGATCGCGCTCGCCTACGTGCTGCTGGCGCGCGGCATCGGCGGCGTGCCGGCGCTCGAGGCCTCGCTGCTGCTGCTGCTCGAGCCGGTGCTGAACCCGATCTGGGCCTGGCTGGTGCACGGCGAGCGGGTGGGTCCGCGGGTGCTCGCGGGCGGCGCCCTGATCCTCGCCGCGACGCTGCTCAACAGCTGGCACGACGCCCGGCTGGCGGCGCGCGAGCGCGGCCGGGAGGCGGGCGTGCGGTGATTGCGAAGCTTATTCGCCGCAAGATGTGCGGCGAATACTTACGCCGGATGGACCCTGCCCTTATAATCTCCGCAGGAGATGCGGAGAATGTATATCTACGAGCTGCGGGATTGGCCTCGGCTGGACTGGGACCGCGAAGGCCTATCCGCACCGCTCGCGGCAGTCCGCCACCGGCAGGGCCGGCTGATTGGCCACATGGAGGCTCTCGGGTTCAGGCTGCGGCGGGAAGCCGTCCTGCAAACCCTGACGGCCGACGTGCTGAAGAGCAGCGAGATCGAAGGGGAAGGGCTCGACCCTGAGCAGGTACGCTCGTCGATCGCGCGCCGCCTTGGCATGGACGTCGGTGCGCTCCAGCCTGCGGACCGCAGTGTCGAGGGAGTGGTCGAGATGATGCTCGACGCAACGCGAAACTATGGCGAGCCGCTCAGCGCGGAGAGGCTCTTTGCCTGGCATGGGTCCTTGTTTCCCAGCGGACGCAGTGGCATGAGCAAGATCGCGTCAGGGGCCTGGCGCGACGACCGGCGAGGCCCGATGGAGGTCGTCTCCGGCCCGCTCGGGCAGCAGCGTGTCCACTTCGAGGCACCCGCGGCGGCAAGGGTGGACGGCGAGATGCGGACCTTCCTGGAATGGTTCAATGGCGGAACGGAGATGGATCCGGTGTTGAAAGCAGGGCTGGCCCATCTCTGGTTCGTGACCGTCCATCCCTTCGACGATGGCAACGGCCGCATGGCGCGCGCGATCTCGGACCTGGGGCTGGCGCGTTCGGAAGGAAGTGCGCAGCGTTTCTACAGCATGTCGTCGCAGATTCGGCAGGAGCGCGGGGCCTATTACGACATCCTTGAAAGCACGCAGCGCGGCGGCCTGGACGTCACCTCGTGGATGGCATGGTTTCTCGGCTGCCTGAGCCGCGCCATCGAAGGCGCGCAGTCGACGCTCGACGGCGTCCTGAGGAAGGCACGCTTCTGGGAAGCCGTCGCCGATTCTCCGCTCCACGAGCGCCAGCGCCTGGTACTGAACCGCCTGCTCGATGGTTTTGCAGGCAAGCTCACGACCTCCAAGTACGCCAAGCTGGCCAAGTGCTCCCAGGACACCGCCCTGCGGGACATCCTGCTACTGATGGAACGGGGCATCCTGGTCCGCAACCCGGAAGGGGGGCGGAGCACCAGCTACGCGCTGGCGGAGCTTTGACCCGGGCTTTGCCGCCTACTCGAAATAGCCGTTGACGTCGAGGATCAGGTGCACCGCGCCGAGCGAGTCGAGCTGGGCGGTGAAGTTGCCGCCGCCCAGGAAGAGGACGGCGTTGTTGGCCAGGGTCCGGCCTGCCGGGTAGTTGATGACGCTGGTGAGCGGGGTGGCGGTGCCGCCCGGGAAGAGGCGGATGTCGCCCGCGGCTCCGCCGCCAGTGACCGTGACGTTGGCCGAGATCGCCCGCGCCGTCGCGGGGACGCCGCAGGTGCCGGCGCTGCCGAAGGTGCGGGCGGCGTTGGGCGCCAGCGGCGGGCCGCCCAGCGGACCGGCGGCATTGCGGGTGTCGAGGACGCGGCAGGGCGCCAGGGTGAAGAACTTGAGCGGCACCCCGGGCGCCGCCACCTTGTAGAAGACCGGATCGACGTTCGAGGTCGATCTGCCGAAGGCGGCGCCGTTGGCCGGGAAGGCGGCATAGAAGGTGTTGCCCACCGCCTTGACCTGCTGGTAGTCGCCGAGCACCCGCTGCCGCCGGTCGCCGTTGTCGTTGACCGGCGACAGGAAGGTGACCAGCGTCTGATCGTTCCAGGTCGCGCCGTGGTCGGCGCTGGTGGCGAAGTGGGTGGCGAACTGCGGGAAGCCGCTGACGATGCCGTTGTAGACGTCGTAGAGCACGCCGACCGCGCCGTTCTGAGCCACCGCGACCGACGGCAGGGCGGCCTGCACCTGGCCGGTGAGGAAGGTGGTCTGCGCCACCATCAGCCCGCCGGCGCCGTCGGCGGTGAGCCGGGAGACGCTCAGGCGGTTGTTGCCGGTGGCGCCGTCGCGGGCGTGGAAGGCGTAGTAGAGATCGCCGTTGCCGGGGTCGACCGCGATCGCCTCCGAGCCGCCGAGCAGGGCGTTGACGGTGCCGAACTTCTCGACGTGGCCGTGGCAGGCGGTGGGCGCCTGGTTGGGGTCGTCGGGCCAGCCCTCGTCGGACTGCTGCACGGCGACGACCAGGCTGGTGGCGTTGTCGAGCGTCCAGGTCTGCCCGTGGTCGGTGGAGCGCGAGAGGCGGAAGGTCAGGTTCTTCGCGCAGTCGCCGGTGTCGAGGCTGACGACGTCCTCCCAGGCCGCATAGACCGTGCCGCTGTTGGGGTCGGTGGCGACGCGGATGGCGCCGCTGGCGAGAAAGCCGGTGCCGGAGGAGGTGCCGACGATCGCGTCCTGGCTCGACGGGAAGCTCGGCGGGCTGGCGCCGAGCGACACCGCGACGTGGTCGGCCGGCGGGCTGGCGCCATAGTCGGTGTAGGCGACGTAGACGTCGTCCTGGGTGGCGAGATCGGGATCGCGATCGACCATCAGCCAGGGCTGGTCGGAGAAGGTGGTGTGGCTGGCGTCGGCGGCGACGCCGGCGCTGGTCAGCCATTGCCAGGCGCTGGCGGAGGTGGGATCGGTGGTGCTGCCGCTCCAGGTCGGCTCGTCGGAGTTGCCGACGCCGAGGACGGTCCCGAAGAGGATCGGCGAGCTCCTGCCGTAATCGAAGGTCTGATCGCAGGGGCAACCGCTGGCGTCAGGCTGGCCGGGCGGCTCGCTCAGGGTGAACTGCTTGGCCCAGGTGATCCCGCCGTCGGTCGACACCCAGAGGGGGGCGAAGCTGCCCCAGCTGCCGGAGAAGGCGCTCACCGTGATGTGGTTGGAGTCGTTCGGATCGACGGCGATCGAGGTCTCCTGATCGCCGAAGGTGTCGCTGGCGCCGAGGCCGGCGGCGACCACCAGGTCCACCATCGTGCCGGCGACGACCGTCTGGGTGATCGCCTGCCGGTCTTCGCCGGCGACCAGGGGCCGCTGGTAGGAGGTGCGGTCCGGGGGCGCGTCGCCCGGCCGTTCGGGCGGGCCGGCCGGCACGCCCATGGCCCGCGCCGACGGCATGGCCGCAGGCGCCGGTTGGGCCGCGAGCGCCGGCTGGGCCGCCGCTGCCGGCGCCAGCGCCGGCCAGGCCAGCAACGCCGGCAGCATCAGACCGAGCGTGCGAGCGCGGTTGGCGGCGGAGAGCGGACCCAGCCGAACGCATCGATACCTCATCCTCGATTCCCCTCTCAGCTCTCGCGGCGGTGGTTGGCCCACAGTCTACCACCTGGTCGACAAGGCCCGCGGCGACTCGGATGCCAGTTCACGGATGGCAAATCGATGTATGCGTATTTGACATTGGAATGTTGCTTTGCTTTGAATGGTGGTCTCCGGCGGGTAAATGGAGGGGTTGTGCCATGGATGGTCATGTCGCGGGGGAGCTCGCACGGCTGAGCGCCGCAGAGGCCGCGCTCGGCGCGCTCGACGCCACCACCCGCCAGCTCCTCGACGCGCTCACCGGCATCGTGGATCTGCTCGAGCAGGACACCCTGCTGGACGACGGACCGGGCAGCCTGGCCGGGGATCCCGCCGTGGTCCTGGTGCTCGAGCCGGAGAGGCTGGACCCCTCGGCTGGGGAGGCAAGGCTGCCGTTGCTGGTGGCGACGCGGCAAGGGAGCTTGATCCGCGCCTCCCTGTCGCCGGATGGACAGCAGGCTCGTGGGTCGCGACTCGAGATCCTGGCCGAGCACCGGATCGAGGGCTTCGACGCCGCGCGGGACGTGGTGGTCGGACTCTACTGGACACGCGGCGCCACCATCTTCCACGAGGGGAGGGACCTGTTGCTGGTCGCTCGGCAAGGCCGCTCGCTGCGGGTCTACGAGACCTCCGCGGACGCCGCTCCGCCGGCGTTCGAGCCGCTCCGGTTGATCGGCGATCGGGCTCCTGCCTGGATGGCGGTCTGCCCGGTCGGCGCACCTCCCGGGCACGATCTCCTGGTCGACAGCCCCACCGCCGCGCCACCCGCGGATGCCAGCGGCGCGGTGTTGCTCGGCGGCCAACTCTATTCGTCGCTCAGGGTCAGGCGCGACGGCGAGCCTTATCCGGAAGCGGAAGCGCTCCATTGTTGCGGCCATCAGGTGGTGCTGGTGTGCGCCGATCAATCGCTGGTCGCGCGCGAGGCGCGAGCCGGCAAGCTGTCGCCCCGGCCGGCATGGGAGCGAACCCTGGATCGCCAACCCTTGTGTATCTGCCCCATCCCGGCCGCCGGCTGGATGGCGCCGCATCCGTTGCGCCTGCTGGTCGGCCATGAGGCCGGTGCATGGTCGATCCTGGCGGTGGTCGGCAGGACCACGGTGCGGCAGGTCTGGGACGGTCTCATCGGCAAGGTGGGCAAGGCGGAGGGTCTCACCTGCCTCGGTGATTGGATCTCCTGGGTCTTGCGCAACCTGGTGGCGACGGCCACGGACCCGCCCCGGGTCTCCACCCTGCTGAGCGTGCTGCTCTCGCAGGTGCGCACGCTGAAGGAAGAGCGCGGAGAGCTCACCGAAGAGGTAGCCAAGGCCTTTCGTCGCCTGCTGTCGGTGGACGAATTTCTCCCGGTCCTGCGCACCATGCGCGAGATCATGCAGGACTGGCCGGTTCGCCGCGAGCCGCTGCTTGCCGAGGCGATGGAGAAGGTCTACCGGCAGCTGCCCTATCAGCTCCAGGACCTCGTCGACATCGAGCTGCAGGGCCTCCCCGTCCGGCTCACCAAAGGCCGCGGCGCGCCCGCCGCCGCGCCGCGTGACGCTGCCGGCGATGCCGATCTCGCCGCCTACCGCGAGCTGCTGCGACATCGCGCCGTGAACCGTGCCCGGCTGCTGGCGAAGGACGACATCCCCGAGAGCGCCCGCCTGGCAGTCCTGGCCGAGGAATGGCTCGACAGCTACGTGCTCGAGTCGGCGCGCTCGACCCGCCAGCCCGAGCCGTTACGCTTGCGCTCGCTTCCCCCCGACCAGTGCCTGGTCCTCCATCGCGCTTCGCTCAGTCTGCTGGACACCGCATCCTGGGAGGGCAGGGACGCGACCCCGCGCCAGTGGATCCATGCCAGCCGTGGCGCCTTCACGGTGCGTGACCCCGGCGGCCTGACGGCGCTGGCGGTCGCCAGCGAGCGGGTCGTGAGGCTGTTCAGCTTCCCCGCGGCGGGTGGCTCGCCCGAGCTGCTCGCCGACTACCAGCTGCCGGTGGGAATGGAGATCGTCAAGGCGGCCGATGCGGATCAGGGGCGCCTGCTGTTGATCGTGGCGCCGGTGGCGGCGTCGTCGGGCGAGGAGCTGTGGCTGGTGTCCTATGAGCGAGGAGAGCTCGTCGCCCATCGTGAGCTCGCCTGCAGGAGACCGCTGCACTGGGCGCTGCAACCGCTCGCCGGCGGCAAGCGATGGCTGCTGGCGGCGGACGTGGCGGAAGACGAGATCGGCCTCTTCGAGGTCGCGCTCGGCGCCGGCGGCGGGCTCGAGCTTCGCGAACGAGCACGGTACCGCGTGCGCGGGCGGGTGCGCAGCCTGAGGATGGCGGCCGGCACCGGTGGCGCCGCCCGGCGTGGCGCCATCCTCTGGGTCGGCACCACCGCGGGCTATGTCTTCGCTTTGCGGTGCCAGGTGGATCATCCCAGCCTGGCGGTCGAATGGATCTACTGCATACCAGG
>Ga0070733_10000611_pt1 | contig 28408 bp, 19 predicted proteins | sample Coa_R1_9_FD_66450 | JGI IMG/M metagenome (GOLD analysis project Ga0070733, IMG submission 66450) | Surface soil microbial communities from Centralia Pennsylvania, which are recovering from an underground coalmine fire - Coalmine... | ecosystem: Environmental > Terrestrial > Soil > Unclassified ...
TCTAACTGCACCCAGTCCGCCGAGCGGTCGAACCGCAGGAAGCGTCGCATTCCTTGCCAATATTGGTAAGCGCCGTGTCGAGTCGCCCGTTCGTCGTGTTGCGGGTGAATCGGGCCGTGCTAGAAGCACTCTTTCTCGAACACGCCGCGTCGCTGCACCGGGTTGCGTACCGATACCTGGCTTCGTCAGCACTCGCCCATGAGGCGGTCCAAGATGTCTTCGCAGGGCTCTGGGAACGCAGAAAGCCGATTGCGGTTCGCGGCTCGGTCAAAGGGTACCTCGTTGTTGCCACGCGGAACCGGGAGTGTTCTATCCTCCGCGACATGTTGAGGCGCAGCGAGCGAGATGCGCGGTGGATGGATGACCCCGTCGGTCGCTGCCGGGCAGGATGGGACCGCACCGCCGACGCCTGACCGGACGCCAATGCTCGCCGCGATCGCAGCAGCGTTATCAGAGCTGCCAGACCGACAGCGGGCCGTCGTGCGCCTGCGTCTAGAGGGTCGGTCGCCGACGTCCGCGCCGAAATCGGCGCCGTGTCGGTTAAGGCCGTAGAGCGGATCTATGCGCGTGCGATCGTGTCACTGCGAGCAAAGGTGTTCGCGAAGAATTGGGTGAACTAGCGAGTCACGGGCTCCCGGCTGGGTGGGAAACACGCCGTCGCGACCACGTCAGACGATTGTGCCGCCGAAATCTGCGGTTGCGTGGCCTTCTGTGCGTCTACCTCCAGAGACGACCAGGAGCCCGCGCATCGGCGGCCCGTCCATCCACACCGGAGATGCGGGAGCGGCTAGAATTTAGCCGTCTCAAAGCGCTACCGTCAGCGGATAGTCTTAGACCTGGCTGGGTCGGATTGGGCCGACGCGTCTCAATCACCGTTTGCACCAGGAACATGTATGACTTACTTCCTCGTTCTCTCTATCCTTGTGGCCATCTACGCCTCGCGGCCGTCCTCTTTGTGTTGGTAGTCCTAACCCGCGAACCGCGGAGGCCCGTGGAGTCGGGCGGCAATTTTTCGGCCCCGTTGCTGAATTCTGTCACCCGCCGCTAGCACACAAAGGTGCGGGGCAGGATTCGGTGTATCGACTTCGGGGTCTGGGCTCCAGGGATAAGTACCCCACCGACTTTCCATCGCGAGCCTGGCTACGAGGCCCCCAGTTGCGCGGCGGTCATACACGACGCCGCACGCCACGATGACGGGCTCGGGGTCCATATTCGCGAACGATCCAGCCTGCCTAGCTATTGCGAATCGGAAACATCGGTTGAACAGTTCAGCCGATAGCCCATGGTTGCTGGCCCCCGAAGCCCCCCCCGCCCAATGGCACGTCCTCGCGTATTCATCAGCTCGACGTTCTACGACTTGCGTTATCTTCGCGCCGATCTTGAACGGTTCATCAAGGAACTCGGTTACGAACCAGTGATGCACGAGCGCGGGAACGTACCCTACAGCACGAAACAAGCCTTGGAGCACTACTGCTACCGAGAGATTAGTCAAGCCGACATAGTAGTAAACATCATTGGAGGCCGCTTTGGATCCGCGTCGTTTGAGGAGTCCTATTCCGTTTCGCAGCAAGAGCTAAGAACTGCTATTGGGTTGAACAAGCAGATCTACGTATTCGTTGAGGCGGCTGTCTACGCTGATTATCGGATTTTTCTAAACAATAAGACCGTCAAGGATATTCGCTACAATGCCGCCGACGACGTTCGCATCCTGCGGTTTATCGAGGAAGTCGAGGGTCTCCAGAAGAACAATCAGGTCATTCAGTTTGCGAACTCCGACAAGATCGTTCACCATCTTCGCGAACAATGGGCCGGACTATTTCAGCGATTTCTTGACGAAGAGATGCGTGCTCCGGAGCGGCTTCTCGCAGACGAAATGCGCGCCGCGCTCCAAACTCTAAATGAGACTGTGGCTTATTTGACGAAAGAGCGAGACACCCAGGGGACAGCGATCGAAGAGATACTGTTGAGCAACCATCCGATCTTCGCGCGCCTGAAGGAAATTACCCAGACCCCATATCCAGTATTCTTTCGGCGCAAGACGGAGATGGACGCATGGCTCAAGGCGCGACAGTGGAAAGCCGTTGACGCCCGCCTCCGTGACGACCAAACCACGCTTGAATACATGAAGGATTACAACGATGAGTCGTACGGTTTGATTAAGATCGCCGGGGGCGTATTTGACAACGAAGGACGGCTACGAGTGTCAACTCCCGATCAGTGGCAGAAGCAATGGGTCACGATCGAAGTGGGAAAGAAGCCCGTCGAAGACTTTGAGGATTTTCCCCGCGCACTGGCAGAAGACGATGCTCTTCCGTTCTGACCGTGGGCGGCATATTGCGGTGTAGTCGGGCTCTATGACGCGGCAGGAAGTATCTGAGTCCGCCTAGCATGTCAACGTTCAATGTCTTGCCGAATTTTACCCATCGACAATAGGAGTGTCACCTTGGGCGGCCAATGGCGTTGTTCCGTCTCGCCCAGTCCCTAAATAAATAGCGTTGATGAGTCAGTCACTTGGCTGTTGTTCGTTTGCGGCATAAGAGAGTGAGCTCGGGATCAAAAATGACGTTCGGTCCGCCCACTGAACTATCTGGCGATGTGTGTATGTGCCATCCTGGAGGATACCCGGAGATCGCACAGCGCACGAGCATTTCGGCCAAGTACAGAAGCCCATCGATTGCCGTGGATATTAATATCACGATGATGGCCCACTATCACTTTGTACCAGCCAGCATCGAGAAGGGCGTGCGGCGGGTAAAGCGAATGCGGGTCCCCTAACTCAAAGGCGACCCGGTGTTCAGGCATGGCGGCTCTGATGTTGTAGTGTCTTGGAGGGTGTCGCCGCTCGAATGAACACGGATTGTGTCAAGGTTTCTCGACGGATCAGCCGGGCGCACTGTCTTGTCGTGGTTTCATCGACAGCCTAACTGCCTCGCGGCGTAGAGTCCTTCTTCCATTCGCTCGAAAGATGAGTCATGAGCGGCGGTACGATCTCAGTCGATTCTTCATTCCTGATGTGGTCAACACCGTAGCGGCGATTGGCTCTTCCCAATGCGTGCCGGAATCGGCGATCGGCCTTAAATGGAGGCACCGCCGTCAGCACTCCAGCTTGAAGAATGAGCCGGTAAGTTTCATGCCCACCGAGCACCGACGGCGTTGTGGTTCGCTCAACTAATAGTCATGGTGCCGGTCCTTTTTGCCATGATTCTCTTGGCGAAACCGTTCGGGTAGGACTTAGGTCTTGGGAGCGCCAGGCCTTGAGTTCCCACGGGGGCTACGCCGCAAGATTAGTGTCGAGCAGTGCAGAGGGTGGCCGACCGCGTCAGCGGCTATAGCCTCGGTCGGGGCCAACGATTTGGTAACGACGCGGCGTCACTGCGCGAGTGACCAAGACCCAAAGTGTGTGGAAGTCATCGTATAGTATATCGCGGACCGAGCAATCGGCAGCTGATTTGCGGTTCAGACCACGGTGAAATCACACTGTTAATCTGGCTGAAGCTTTCAAGTCCGCGAGGTCAGGCGTATCGAGTCTCCGCCGTTGCGCACTCCCTCCCTAATGCTCTAGGGTACGTTCGCGAGGGTAACGATAAGCTTTCCGTTGTCGCTGACCTGAGCCTGATTGCCATTAGCGTCTGTGGTCTTAGTCTCGGTGAGTTAGGATTGCGCTCCCGTGTTGTCTCGAAGCGTCACCGTGAATTGGTATTTGCCAGCTACCACGGTAGCATTGGGCGGGATCAAGGTTGGATCATAATTCATCACGGCCGTTACGTTGCCCTGATTGACCAAGACGCGTTGACGGTAAGTAGCACCGAGGAGGCGCGTTTTGATTGATTCGTCAAGGTGAATTGGAAATCCATACCATGCAGAGGCCCTCCACCAAGACCCGCTCTTTGCTCACAACGACCACTCGCACGACCCCGCTCCTTGATCTGGGCCGTGTTGCACGCCACCGTCACCGCTAGCCGTCGTTACGGCTCCATTCCTGCACGCGACTACGTCTCCGTCCTTATCCGCCTTCAGCGAGCAAGTGGTTGACTCTTCGTTCGACGACAGGGATCCGCCCTGAGCATATACGTAACAGATGTCCGATTTGGTTTGAGTTACAGTTTGATCAATTGTTGGTGTGATTTCGACATTCACTGACCGCACCAGGAAACGGCCGCAGAAGGACAAACCACCTCCGATTCTGTTTGACATTTGGCCAAGCAAAATCAACTTGCGCTATGATGTCGCCCCTAGACGTCAGGTCGTTGGGGCCACCTTGCAAGCCACCCGGAAAAGGCATTAGAATCGACGCGTTTTCCCCGGCCGTGCTCAGATTGTACGGTGTTACTGGGGCGGCTGGGATGGTCAGCACAGCGGTGGGATATTCACCAGAGGGGTTGAGATTTACTCCCCTGAATTCGAGCAGCAACTCGGTGGCACGGCGATACCGGGAACAAGAAAGTTCGAACTCGTTACGTCCGTGTCGGACGAGGCGGCGAAGCTACTGAATCGATTTCAGAACGCCGCGGGTGCAATCGGCGACGATTGGCTCGTTACCATGCCTGATGACCCCAATCGTCTGCTGTCACGCCATGTTTGTACGGAAGTGGTGGGCCAAGATTGCGAAGACCGCAGAGATTCCGAGCGGGAAGTGATGGCGGCGCTCGGCGGATGGCGGTCCACGGCGCCAATTCTGAAGTGCTATCAGATGCCTGACGAGGCAACGCACCGCGCGGGTTTGGCGGCCCGCAAACCGCTGTTCGCGGCGGGACTGGCCCGCTAAGCTTCAATTTGTCCCAGTAAATTGTCCCTGTGGTTGACGTCAACGTCGCAATCGCATAGCGGTCCGCACGCGAACATTGCTGCGCAGATACTTGAAAGATCGTAGGACGGGTGGCGGAGTGGTTTAAGGCGCACGCCTGGAAAGCGTATGGGTGTGCCAGCGCTTAGTCCTGCCCCAGGATGTCGGCTCGTACATCTTGCACCTGCGGCAAAAGTGCGAGCGTGTGGATCGCGCGCTCGAGTGGGCCGGCGCCGCTGTCCGGATAGGCCGGGAACGCCACGTAATAGTATCGCAGACGGTGGAAACCGTGCGGCGGTGGATAGCCGTTTCCTGTGCTACGTTCGGCACCGCCAACGACGATCCCGTTTACAGCCTCAATGGCAGCTTCTCGCTGTTCCGCGGTTGCGCCCGGGCGAAAGAGCAGCCAGAGCTTATTGCGCACCGTGCGCCCCGGGAAACGCGGATCGTCCGTGATCGCATTATTCGGAGATCGGGCGTCGCGTAACTCGTCTACGGGGACTGCATCCGGAGGCCTCGCCGCGACGGTGAGCACGTAGGTTCCGAATCCCTTGAGGGTAATGCGCAACCCCGTGACGCCAGGTGGCACTGCGAGGTCGATCGATCGCGCCTCCGACGTCCCGTCTGGCGGAAGTACGACCGAGCCGTCGGCTGCGGTGACTAGCGGGCCAGTGGCCGGGGACTGCAGCGTGTCGTACGACCACCGGGCGACCCCGGGTTCCGCGCCAACTGAATCTCGGTGGGGATCTCCGCCGAGATAGTGCGGGTCCGTCTTGGGGGCGGCGCTGGGCCGCTCAGTTCCTAAAGTGAAGGAAGACGGGGGTGAAACTGCCGCAGTAACTATGATGCTTCCCACCGGCGCGGTGAGCCATGCGGGGGCGTGCAACTGATTCTGTCCCCCATTGTGCAACGCCACCGGGATGTGGACGGTCCCGCGCCCCACGTCCAGGCTAGGGATCCCCACAATTACGGGGCTGATCGGTCCACACTCTGCCTCGGGCGTGCGCGTGACCGCAACGCGCGCTTCACCGTCGATACGCAATTCGAATGTTGCGCATCCAGTCTTGGTGATGGGCGGAGGCACAGCCAGCGAGTCTGTCGATGATAGCTCGGCCGCGCGCTTCGCATGGCCGCCCTTAGTAGGCGGACCAAGCGGTACGGATTGTGCGGGGGCACTGGCTACCGTCGCGAGGATCGCCACTACGACCCACCCACCCGTCGAGAGCCAACACTTCCGTCGACAGCCTACGCGATCCATCACCAGCAGCTCCTCCGGTCACCCGTCAATCAATCGAGGATACGCGCCCGCGCGGCAATCTCGTGCTCGTCGCTAGGGATCGCAAACGCGAGATCCATTCGAGACGCGGCATCCATCCTCAGGCACTTTGCCCGGTGGGACTGGATCTTGACGAGCGCTGTCCGATTCGCGCAATTACAACTGGCACTGTATACTAACAGTGGCGGTCCAACATGTGCGAGACACGGCCTCTCGTCGCGCCGCTCGTCCTGACGAGCGGCGGCGAGCCAACAGATTGTATGTTGGAGGCTCGAGCCTAAGTTGCTCCGCCTGTTACTGATGGGTACGGCGTCAGAAGGGTTCACCCCGCCGTCTGCGGGAAATGTATTTAGTTCAGTTGTCCCGCTGATAGGAGACTAGGTCGCCAGGCCGAGCGACAGCCGTCGGGGCTAGGCCATCGACAGCTGCGGCTCGGAATTCGCGAGTGGTCGTGACTCTACCAAGCGATCAGCGCTGGGCTATTGAATGAACCCAGCTAACGGAGCGTTCGCGGTCCGGAGGTTGCGGCAACGAAATCCCCGCCGCGCGGCGGTCCTCTGTGTTGCCGGTGCGTTCGTGTGCCTCGGATGGGGGGTAGGAGTCATCGCCGGATTCCGTCGGCAGCCGGCTGTGCGTACTCCTCTTGTGGCAACCGTCTACAAAGAACCGACCTGCCAGTGCTGCCAGACGTGGATTGATCGTATGCGCGCTGCCGGGTTCCGCGTCGAGATTCACGACGTCAAGTCGCCGTTGAGACTGAACGAGATCAAACAGCAGTTTGGCGTACCAGCGTCGCTCTCGGCCTGCCATACTGCGAGGGTCGGCGACTATGTAGTCGAGGGCCATGTACCACCCGACTTAGTGTTGCAACTACTGGCTCGGCGCCCAAGAATTGTTGGGCTTTCTGTCCCAGGAATGCCCGCGGGCTCACCCGGGATGGAAGGAACTCGAAATGATCACTACGACGTACTTGCATTTAGCAGGAGTGGGGCAACCCGCGTCTACAACCACAGGTAGATCGTCTGCGTAACGATCCAAAGTTCGACGGACTGCATCTGCCTGGTGGCGTGGGTGCCATGGCATGCAATGGCGCGTTGCGGCTGCACCTGCGTTTGGTGCGAGCCGCGGCTGGCAGCGTGCTTGATGGGGGTAGCTGTTGGCGACGGTGCCGACATCGGTTGACCACTTGGAATGACCGTCGCCCCTAGACGGGTGATCGTTTCTGGGAATCAATTTCCAGAATCGGACACCGTACGTCGGACGGCTCTCGCGTAACACAAAGCCCGTCAATGGATTCGCAAATACAACCGGGCGGCCCCTTTCTTTCGTCCGGTTATGACGCGGATAGCGCCCACGTATGCCGCGACAAGGACGACAGATCTATCCTTACTCGAAGGAGCAGCCCTAGAGATGATAACGCTCATTCAAGAAATTCAGCGCAGCGTCCGTCGACTGCGCGCGAGCCCGGGTTTCACTACAGCTGCGACTTTGACCTTGGCAATCGCGATCGGAGGGACTGCGTCGATGTTCGGGGTGGTCGACGGAGTACTCCTCAAGCCATTGCCCTTTCGCGCGCCGAACGGCCTGATGACCCTTTGGGAGAACAACCCCGAAGGACACAATCTGCACGTTGGTGTATCTCCAGCGAACTTCCTCGATTGGCGAGCCCTTAATCATACTTTTGCAGCGCTGGCCGCATTGGAGCCCCTGCCGTTCACCGTAACTGAGCCGAACGAATCAGAACGATTAATAGGCTCCGCGGTTACTCCCAATTTTTTTAGCGTTCTTGGCGTCCGTATGGCGCTTGGGCGTCCGCTGTCGCAGGACTCTGGTGGGTCCGCTGAGGTCGTGATCAGTAACGCCTACTGGCAGCGGCGCTTTGGCGGGGCACCGGCCGCTCTCGGGCGCAGGCTTACGCTGGACAACAAGCCTTACACGATTGTTGGAGTGATGCCGGCTGGCGTGCCGGGATCTACGGAACTGTGGACACGTCTAAGCTTCTCGGCAACGGATGAGACGAATCGGGGTATGCGCTATCTGCTCGTGTATGGACGCCTTAAAGCCCGAGTGCCCGTTGAGAGCGGCCGCCGCGAGATGGAAGCGATTGCCGGCCATCTTGCGACGGCGTTTCCGAAGACAAACCGGAATTGGTTCGCGTTGACTATTCCAGTGATGGACGAGGTCGTTGGTGATGTCAGAGGTGCGCTATTCATGCTGCTCGCAGCGGCAGCATGTGTCCTCTTGGTCGGGGCCGCAAACCTGGCGAATCTCTTCCTCGTTCGCTGCCTTGGGCGCCAGCGAGAGACTGCGCTACGCAGCGCACTGGGTGCGACTCGTGGCCGTCTGGCCCGAGAACTGGTGGCTGACGCGGCGCTCGTAGGCATCGCGGCAGGCATGTTTGGGGTCGGTGTGGCAGTTGCGGGCGTTAGGGTTCTCCGGGAGTTTGCACCTCCCTCACTTCCACGCCTAAACCAGATTGGTATTGATGTTCGTCTTATGATATTTTGTCTACTAACATCGGTCGTGGCGGTGCTCGTCTTTGGGGCACTCCCAGCCTGGCACGCGTCGCGAGCCAATCTCGCTGGCGTTCTGCGCGAAGGAAGTCGCGGAACCGGTTCAGCGCAACGCCATCGGCTACAAGATGGGCTTGTCGTAGCTCAGATTGCGATTGCACTTGTCCTGCTGACCGGCGCTGGATTGTTCGTTGAAAGTTTCGCGCACTTTCGACGTATGGACCCCGGGTTCCGAAGCGAGAGTGTTCTGAGTGCGCAGATCTCATTGCCGATTGACCGTTATCCGAGTTCCGAGCTGCAGGCCACTTTGGTCGCGAATGTGCTCCAACGGCTCGCGGGCCAATCGGGTGTTGTTGCCGTCAGTGCGGTATCCGAGTTACCAAGTGGAGAAACCACTGTCCTCGGATTCACAGTTATCGGCGATCCCATTCTCGATCCGACCGGCATTCCGTCCGCCTATGCGGTCGCCGTCAGTCCCGACTACTTCAAGACAATGGGCATCGCCGTCCGACGAGGACGGGTTGTACTCTCCACCGACGATAGTCGATCGGTCAGAATCGCTATTGTGGACGACCTGCTTGCGCGGCGATTCTTTGGGGGGCGTGATCCGATAGGACATCGGTTGACATGGGGCGGCACCGACACAATGGAGATCGTCGGTGTGGTCGCCGGCGTCAAGCAAGGCGGGCTCGCCGTCGAGGATCGGCCAGAGATATATGTGCCGTTTGCACAGTTTCCGACAGCAGGCCCTTACATCGTGGCGCGCGCATCCGGCGATCCAAGGCCGCTGGCGAAGACAATCCGCGCGGTGATTGCGAATCTCGATCGCGCTGTGCCCGTATCGGATCTCCAGGTCTTGAGCGAGCGAGTCGCAATGTCGGTTGCAACGACGAGATTCTGCACTGTTCTGGCGTCTCTCTTCGCGTTGGTCGCCCTGCTGCTTGGTCTGGTCGGCCTCTACAGCGTGCTTGCTCATATCGTCAGCCAGCGCCAGAGGGAAATTGCCGTCCGGATCGCCCTCGGCGCGACTCGTGCAAACGTGATGGGAGAGGTTCTCGTGCGCGCGCTCAGTCTCACTGGTATTGGGATCGCCTTTGGAACGGGAGGCGGTTGGGTTCTCACTCGAAGTCTGGCGACGCTCTTCGTGGGAGTGAGTCCGCACGATCCCGCAATTCTTGCCGGGGCGGCGGTTGCGTTCGTGACAGTTGGGCTAGCGGCGGCGGCCGTTCCCGCGTTCCGGACAACTCAGATCAGTCCCGTCGCGGCGCTGAAATCGACCTGAGAGCGGAAGGCCGTCGAAAACAGAACTGGAACGAGCCGACTTTCTCTGTTCCCAGTTAATTGTCGTCGACCTCATAGGTAACGCGCGGTGTCTCTGACGGCCGTGGTCGATTGCGAGAGTCCATCGCATGGCTTCGGACTTCCGCCACCGCGAGCCTGACGTGGGGGCGCCCCAGCTCTATTCGGCTCGGGTTCCGCAACTCAACCATACGGTCGCCCGTACACAGGAATCGGTCGAACGGTGCTCCTACCTTCGGCTCAGACGCCCCACGTCGCCAGACGGGGTATAGCGACGCCTTCCATATGTCGCTGCGCCACACAGCCATTGTCGGTGTCGCTCTGCGAGTCAGCTGCTGGTTCCTCCGCATATTCATTTGGTGGACATGTTACATGGAGTATTACTCGGTTACACGAGAGCCGCACGGAACGTGATTGCGCGGCTCGGCGTGGCGCGGAATCGCCTTCACGCCGAACCCGACCGTCTCAAGAGACGTGTTCTGTGAAGGCGGTTGCGAACTGGTCACTCCCGACTTTACGTTCGTACCGCGGCGCCATTACGATTCTCGTGGGATACAGGACAAACGATGGGTGATCATGCAGACACCGATCCGTCGCGCATGTGGTTCGCATGCTACACGCGGGCAAATCAAGAGCGATCTGTCGGGCGCTCATGCCAGAACAAGAACATTGAGAGTTTCTTACCATTGGTCCCGCGTGCTAGCCAATGGTCAGACCGATTGAAGACCATATGGCGGCCTGCATTTCCTGGCTACATCTTCGTTCGCACGACAGTCGACGGACTCTCAATCGTACGGAGCACAGCGGGCGTATCGTATGTGCTCAGCAGTGGTATGCGTCCAGCAGTTGTCCGCGATGGCGACATCGAGAATGTACGGCGTGTGATCAATGGGTTGGTGCGTAGTGGCGCCGTCTGCGAACTAGGTAGCGCGCTACGTCGAGGCGTTGAAGTCCGAGTCGTCGAGGGTCCGTTTGAAGGTGTTACAGGAACGATTCTAGAATGTCGCGGACACAGGCGGCTCCTGGTTCGAATCAGTTGGATTGGCGAGGGTCTGGCAGTCGACATTGATGCGAACGCGTTGACAAGAATCGAGAGTTCTGCACGCGGAGAGGATTCGGGATCGAGGCGGCTAACGCGTTAGCGCCATTTGACGAGGGCTGACTCGGAACACGAGTCGTGAGACCGGACGCAGAACGGCGATGACGCCCGTCGACCGCAGGGGTCGTGGGTCGCAGGGTCGGGCTAGCTCAGCACACGATACACGTCAGGGCGGGTCTCGCCGATCGCGACCCCTGGGACTGATGGTGCCGGAGGTGTATTCCACCGCCGACGCGCGACCTGCGCCAGACGTGAACATCGCTGGGACCCTGCACCGAGCAGGCTGCCGTCCACTGAAGGGCACACACTACGCACGACATAGCTACCGCACGAGGGACTGACGATGGTGCGTACGAGTTGCGCATCATGCGGTAGGTAGCCGGCCGCGGACGCGATTTCTGCGGGCCTCATCCTTATCGGGCAGCGACACCTATGAATCCGGCGCGTGGGATCGCCGTAATTGGTATTGCGGGGCGCTTTCCAGGCGCCGCTGACGTTGATGAGTTCTGGCGCAACATCGTGCACGGTGTTGAGTCGATATTCGTGCGTCAACCCAAAGACTACGATCCATCAACGGTCGATTCGCTAAGCATGACGGAGCGCCCGCGATATGTGGCTGCCGCTGCAGCGGTCGATGGCGTGGAATACTTCGACGCCGATTTTTTCGGCATCGTGCCCGGCGAGGCGGTATTGCTCGACCCCCAGCATCGGATGTTTCTCGAATGCGCTTGGACTGCTCTCGAGAACGCTGGCCACGACCCGCTCCGGCTTGGCGGAGCCGTCGGCGTGTTCGCGGGATGTAGCGCCAATGGCTACGCCTCGCTGGTCCTTGGGCAGCCTACCGATTCGCCCCCTCCGGCGCTCCATGTACACTTGTGTACGGACAAGGACTACCTCGCTACGCGTGTCTCATACCAATTGAATCTGCGTGGCCCGAGCGTCGCCGTGCAGACAGCCTGCTCAACGTCCCTTGTCGCGGTCCACCTCGCTTGCCAAAGCCTACTGAATGGCGAGTGTGATTTTGCGCTCGCCGGCGGCGTGTCTTTGTCGCTTATGGGAGGCGGCTACGTGCATCAACCGGGTGGCATCTTGTCCCCTGATGGACATTGCCGCGCGTTCGATCGTCACGCGAATGGAACGGTACCTGGCTCTGGACTTGGTGTTGTGGTACTAAGGCGGCTGGAGCAGGCAACGACCGGCCGGGATAGCATCCTCGCAGTGATACGAGGGTCCGCAGTCAACAACGATGGGTCGTCAAAAGTTGGATTTGCGGCGCCAAGTGTCGAAGGCCAAGCACGCGTGATCGCCGAAGCACTTGCGGTTGCTGGGATAGAATCGACGAGCATCTCGTATGTTGAAGGGCACGGAACCGGGACGCCGCTGGGGGACCCAATTGAGCTGGCGGCTCTAGCGGACGTCTTTCGCAGCCCTGCCGGACGACGCAGCCTATGCGCGCTCGGATCGGTGAAGACCAATATCGGGCATCTCGACGCAGCCGCAGGGATAGCGGGGCTCATCAAGACAATACAGGCGCTACGACACCGGACAATCCCGCCTAATCTCCATTTTAGCGATCTGAATCCGCACACAGGTATGGCGGGAGGGCTGTTCAGCATTCCGACGCAGGCCACGACGTGGACACCTGACGACGGCGCGCCTCGGCGAGCAGGTGTGAGTTCGTTTGGAATGGGCGGCACAAACGCCCACGTGATCTTGGAGGAGGGGCCCGCCAGTCCAGTAGACGCGTCGGTTGAATGGGATCTGCTCGTTCTCTCGGCGAAGCATCAGAAGGCTCTGGAGCAAATGTGCGTCGGCCTAGCGGACCGCCTCGATCGGGATGCGACACCCCACAGCAGTCCGACACCCGGGCGGCTCTCACTTGGAGATGTCGCCTACACGCTGCAGGTTGGCCGGTCCGCGTTCCGGCATCGCGCCGTTGTCGTAGCTCGTGGCTTGGCCGATGCATCGGCCGCGCTGCGCAGTGCCCAGTTGCGGATACAGCAACAGCCATCCGCTAATCCGCGAATCATCTTTGCCTTTCCGGGCCAGGGCACTACGCACGGCTATGTTGGGCGCGAACTCTACCGCACTCAGTCAGTGTTTCGGGCTGCTGTCAATGCCTGTAGTGAGTCACTTGGCGGCCGGGCCGGCGTAGACCCGCGTGCGCTAATCTCGGCCAAAACTCTGGTCCGAAACGACGCCCGTCCGCCTGAGGATACCGCGACCTCGCAACCGGCGCTGTTCGTTTTCCAGTACGCGCTTGCAAAGCTGTGGATGTCATGGGGCGTTTGCCCGGCTGCTGTGATTGGGCACAGCCTTGGCGAATACGTTGCCGCTTGCGTCGCAGGCGTGTTTTCGCTCGATGCCGCTCTCGGACTGGTCACGGCCCGAGGCGCGCTGATGCAGGAAATACCCAACGGGGCTATGCTCGCGGTGCACCTAACGGAAGCGGAGATCGCTGCAGCCATCCCCCCCGATTTGTGTCTGGCTGCCGTCAACGCGCCGGCCATGTGCGTGGTGTCGGGCCCCGAACCCGCCGTCATCACGTTCGGCGCGCACCTAAATCGCCAAGGGGTCCACACTCGAAGACTGCAGACCTCGCGAGCTTTTCATCATAAGAGCCTCGGCTCCATTCGAACTGCCTTCGAAGAGTGTGTGCGCCGGGCGCGTCCCGGGGCTCCGTCCTTGCCAATGGCGTCGGGCGTTACCGGCGAATGGCTGACGGTTGATCAGACGACAAATCCGGCTTATTGGGGTGACCACCTGCTGGCAACGGTACGATTTGCAGACGGCCTGCGCACCGTTCTCCAGGATCCCGCAAGCGTTTTGCTCGAGGTCGGCCGCGGTCGAACCCTGACAGGTCTGGCGCGAGCATGCGTTTTTGACGACAGCGACCGGCTTGCCATTGCCTCGCTGACGTCAATAGAATCAGACGGCGTGGATCGCCGTCAATTGCTCCACGCCGTCGGCGAGCTATGGCTTGCGGGCGCCGAGATCGAGTGGGACGCGCTTCGCGATGGGCGCAACCTGCGGCGTGTCCCGCTGCCGACCTACAACTTTACTCGCGAACGGTATTGGCCGGACTCGAATCCTAGTGGAGCGGATGCGTCCGCGGCGCCAACCGCTGATCCTGTGCTAGCGATTCGTGACATCTCGGCAACTTCGCCGGTCAACGATGGTTCGAACCAGCCCGGACTCACGGAAGATCTCGTACGGCTTGTCGCGCCACTGGTCGGCGCCGCCACCTCAGATATCTCCGCCGACGCTAATTTGTTCGATCTGGGCTTTGATGCCAGGACCTATTTGCGAGCCGCCGCCGCCATTGAGGAGAGGTTTGGCGTACCAATGGACGTGCGTTCTCTTATGGATGGCTTATCGTCAGTAGACCGGCTCACGGCGTACATCGCCGGCCAGCGTCCGGGGACCGGGGGGGATTCACCATCCGGCGCATTGTTGGCAACGACGTCCCCGATCGTGGCGCCCGTCGACGCACGCAGTCCAACACAGGTGCCGAGCGCCGCCACTGTCGGCGTCTTACCACGCCTGATCAGCCAGCAATTAGATATCATGGATCGGCAACTCCAGCTCCTGAACGCTAGCGATCGTGTTCGAGGCCGTGATTTGCAGGGTGAGGCTGGCCCCCGGATGGAGGATGGAATGAGGGCAACACCCGATCAGAGTTCGCCCTGAGTCAGACAGCAAGATCCATCCGTGTGTCCCCCGCTCGCTGGATCACGTTGCCCCCTCGCGCTGCGCGGTTGCCGTTCCGGCTGTTTTGTTTTCCGCATGCCGGAGGCGGTGCCTCTTTTTTTCGGCAATGGTGGCGGAGCCTTCCCGGCATTGTCGAAGTTTGTCCGGTGCAATTGCCAGGGCGTGAGGAGCGATTGGCGGAGGCGCCGTTCACTCGCCTTGAGCCGCTGCTTGACGCGCTCGCCGAGGCGATTGTTCCATTTCTCGATGTTCCATACGCATTGTTCGGCCACAGCAATGGGGCTCTCATTGGCTTTGAACTGACGCGGCTGTTGCGCCGCAGAGGCGTCCGGCCGCCCTCGTTGCTGTTTGTTTCCGCATGTGCGGCGCCGGACTGGCCTGACCCCGATCCTCCGCTTCACGAACTGTCGAACCCGGCTCTTATCAGCAATCTTCGAGGGTTTAGAGGGACTCCGCCTGAGTTTTTTGAAGACCCGGAGGTCATGGAGCTGTTGCTGCCGGCAGTTCGAGCCGACTTGGAAGTGAACGAAACGTATGAGTATTCGCATGAACTGCCGCTCGAATGTCCCATTACGGTTCTTGGCGGCAGAGATGACACCAAAACCGATAGGCGTGCACTCGATGCCTGGTGCACGCACACAAGCCGGGAATGCAACGTTCACGTCTTTGCCGGCGGTCACTTTTACCTGAAGACTGATCAGACGGCCGCGCTGGTGGTCGTGTCAACAGAGCTATCGCGCGTCCTTCCAACGTCCCTGCCCGCTACACCTGACTCCGGTATTCGATCTCCGCCGTGAACCTGTCATTTCTGGCGTTGAATCTCGTGAGCAGGTTTGCGCAGCACACGGTGCGAGATCGACCGAACCAATGGTGGGAGATGAAGCGGCAAATAGCCGATCAGCAGTTATCGGAGGCAGCATGACGCGTCAGATCACGACTGTTGAGCTTGGGCTATTCGAGCGAATGGTCCCGCTGCTTGGCGGCTACCTCGAGGCGTCGGTCTCCCTCGATGCCGAGCTGAAGCGAGACTTCAGATTTGCCAAGCGATCAATAATGTCCAAGAAGGTGCGCAGCCGGGAGCTGCTTGGGCATTTGGCAAGCGATGAAAGCGATGTCTATGCTTTCAGTTGCTATGTGTGGAACATTGGGACCATCATGCGCCTCATCCCAGAGCTTCTCGCAGCTCGGCCAGAGGCGCAGATCATTCTTGGCGGCCCACAAGTGATGCATCAGGGGGGCCGTTACCTGCGTCCTGATCAGGAACGGGTCACGATCTGTAACGGAGAAGGCGAGCGGACGTTTGCGGACTATCTGCGCGCCATCTGCGCGCCCACGCCCGACCTCACAGCCGTGCTCGGACTCAGTTTCTTTCGGGATGGCGGCCTCGTAACGACCTCTCCGTGTGAGCGAATGTCCGACCTCGACACCACACCTTCCCCGTTTCTTAGTGGTCTGTTCGACGCGGACTACAGCTTCACGGTGTTTGAGACCAACCGAGGATGTCCGTTTCACTGTGGGTTCTGCTATTGGGGGGCTGCGACCAACGACAGGGTCTATCGTTTCAGCGATGCGCGAGTATCGAGTGAGATCGAATGGATCGGCCGGAAAGGTATTCCTTTCGTTCATATCGCGGATGCGAATTGGGGCATTTCGAAGCGCGACGTCGAGTTCAGTAGGCAGTTTGCCCAGTCCAGGACGTCGTGGCAGGCTCCTACGATGATCTATTTTTCGGCTGCGAAGAACTCGCCCGAACGAGTGACAGAAATCACCGAGATCCTACGCGAGGCAGAAATCGCGACCTCGCAGCCGGTATCGCTGCAAACGCTCAACGAGCGGTCTCTCGAGATCATTCAACGGACCAATATCCGGAGAGCGGCCTACGAACACGTCCATCACAACTTGCAACGACTTGGAATCGCATCGTACACGGAGATGATTTGGCCCTTGCCAGGCGAGACCCTTGCCTCGTTTGAACTGGGCATGCAACAACTCTGCGAGATGGGAACGGATACGATCGTTGTTTACCCGCACGTTCTGCTCGTGAATACGCCGCTATACAATCGCCGTGATGAACTGCGTCTAGTGACGCGCACGACCGGCGATATTGCGGGCAAAGCAGAGATAGTCGTGTCCACAATGGAAGTGACGCCGCCAGAATGCGATGATGGAATGCGGTTGTTCTATTCGATCTACCTGCTGCACAACCTGAGGGCCCTACGCGCCGTGGGGCATTTTCTCCACACCCGCGGCATCTGCCAGTACCGTTCGCAGTTTCGCGCCTTTGCGAATTACATGAGGCAGAATAATGAAGAGTCGCCGATCGCCCGTTTTGTGGAGGGGTCGCTTGCGACATTGGACTACTTCGACACCTTCAACTACGGCAAGCTCGTTCATTACTCCCTTCACCAGGACCGCGGCGCCCTCTGCGCGCTGCTACGCGGATTTGTCAGTTCATGTGCTTGGTGGGCTCATGAAGAGGTGCGCGTACTGTTCGAGTTGGACCAGCTGACGATGCCATACGTGTACACCTCGACCCCGCTCACGACCACCGCGCTCGGCGATGCGAAAATCCTCGTGAACGTTTCCCAGCGCGCCTTCGACGTGGAAATACCGGCCGACTACGTGACGGTGTGGAGAGAATATGTGCCGGCGCCGTTGAGAGACCACGTGGGGGGCCGGTATCGGATTACTCACGCCCAGGGACAACTGCCGTATTTTGTGTCGCAGGATCTCGATCACAGCGCTGGTTATTGTTTTGGCATGTCCATCCGGATTGACCAGATGGCGCCGACCTGGGCCGCCATCTAGCGGGATTGTGACCGGCGGCGGTCGCGCGTTGTCGGAGGCGACGGGGCGGCGCACCCCGGCTTCGTGAAGGCTACTAGCACCGACGCTTGGCGGAGGGGGTCTCTCCTGCGTCCACTCCGTCCAGCAGCGTCCGATCATCCGGTGCCAGGCTGGCGGTGGAGGCTTTTTAGCAGGGCCGCGCAGCAGATAGAGCCGGACATGCTACGGCAGGCGGCGCGATCGGTTGGGCCCTTCCGTGGCATAAGCTGCGTCCCACGGCATCGGGCATTGTTGGGGCGCCGCCTGACGACTCTACACCGCGCGACTCTATTTTGCTCCTGAGTCTCGTGTGCTCAAGTGAGAGGGCCAGCTGCTCGATGAGCGGTGTGCCCGTCTTGGATTCGGTCCAATCCACGGGGACCGCCCGTGGCCCAGACCTTGTCATGGGAGAAAGACGTCGTGACACAGCCTCGCCGCAAACCGGCCCCGGCCAGCAAGAACGCCCGTCAGCCAGGGTCAACGAACGAGCACTTTCGCACGTGCCTCACTGGGGACTGGGAGGTCGTGCGGTTCGTCGACTACCTCGACGATGGGCGGGTTGAGTATCCGCTCGGCGAGCATCCGGTGGGCATACTGAGCCTCGATGCGAGCGGCCGCATGTCGGTACAGGTGATGAGGACGCCGCACGCCACATTCGCGTCAGGCGACGATTTCATCGGGACGCCTGACGAATACATCGCCGCCTATCGAGGGTACACCGCGTATTTCGGGACGTGGCAACCAGACGCAGCGAACGGCGCGATGCTGATTCACGTCGAAGGCGCACTAAATCCTGAGCTAGTTGGGGCTTCATATTCGCGTGCGGTCACCGTTCAAGGCGAGGAGTTGCACGCGACGCCCGAGCCGCAAACCTTCAACGGCGTTCGGCGGCGGTACGAGCGCGTTTTTCGTCGAATGCGCCCCGTTGCGTGAATTGCCCTTTGGTCGCATCCCGCGGCAGCGGATGGACATCGCACCGCGCAACCATTGGCCGACAGTCGGGAGACTGATGTGGTCGCAGCGGGCGAGCGGTCATGCAGGCGCCAACGTTCACCCGCGGGTGGGCTAGATCCTAATGTGGGGTGAGAGATGACGATCTCCAATGTGGGGGCGGCTGACGGCGATCTGGACGTGGCGATCATCGGCCTTTCTGGCCGATGGCCTGGTGCAGCCACGATTGAAGGATTTTGGAACAATATTCGCACCGGCAAGGAGACAATTGCTTCCTTTACAGACGCCGAACTGGATGCGGCCGGTGTCGGCGTTCACGTACGTAGCTCGCCGGCGTTCGTGCGAGCCGGGGGCGTCCTCGAGGACGTCGATCTGTTCGACGCAGAGTTTTTCGGAATGACCCCCCGCGAAGCGGCCATCACAGATCCACAGCATCGGCTGTTTCTGGAATGCGCCGCGGAGGCGCTTGATCATGCCGGTTACGCACCTGGCGCCGCAGTCGCACGAACCGGGGTTTTCGGTTCGTCGAGTGGACTGAACAGCTATTTATCCGCCGTCATTCTGGCAGATCCGAACAACGCAGGCGCCACCGACGATCTGTTGGTTCGGCTTGGCAACATACCAGACACGCTAACCACGCGTGTGTCGTACAAATTGAACCTCACCGGCCCAAGCGAAGTGATACAGACCGCTTGCTCTAGTTCGCTGGTTGCGGTCCACCGGGCGTGCCAGAGTCTACTTGCGGGAGAGTGCGATATGGCGCTCGCGGGCGGAGTTTCGATCGTCTTTCCCCAGCGCACTGGTTACGTGTTCCAGGATTCTGGCATCGAATCCCCCGACGGCCATTGCCGGGCCTTCGACGCGGCCGCTGCGGGCGCAGTACCGGGCAGCGCTGTGGGTGTGGTGGTTCTTAGGCGCCTTGGGGATGCGCTTGCGGACCGCGATAATATTTGGGCGGTCATCAGAGGATCGGCCGTGAACAACGATGGCGGCCGAAAAGCGGGGTTTACAGCGCCAAGTATCGACGGCCAGGCAGCCGTCATAGCCGACGCGATGTCGGTCGGCCGGGTAGTTCCGCGCACCATTGACTACGTCGAGACGCATGGGACGGCAACGCCACTGGGCGATCCGGTCGAAGTGGCGGCGTTGGCGAAGGCGTTCGGACGCGGATTGGCTGCCGATAGCTGCGCCCTCGGGTCGCTGAAGACCAACATCGGCCACGCCGACGTCGCCGCAGGCATTTCGGGTCTCATCAAGACCGTCCTCGCGCTCAGGGCTGGCGTCTTGCCGCCGAGCTTGCACTTCGTCACGCTCAATCCACAGATCGACCTCACGGGTACGCCGTTCTATGTCAATTCAACCTTGCGGCCTTGGCCGCGTCGAGATGGTCCGCGGCGTGCTGGCGTCAGTGCGTTTGCTCTGGGGGGTACAAATGCGCACGTCGTTCTCGAGGAGGCGCCCGGTCAGCGCCGCGAGCCAACTACGACGTCTCCTAGACTCTTGACGATGTCGGCACGCACAGAGAAGGCGCTGGACGAAGGGTCGGCTCGTATCGCCGACTACCTCGCGACCGCATCGGCAATCGATTTGGCTGATGTTGCGTTCACCCTTCAGACGGGTCGGCGTGCGTGCCGATATCGTCGGATTGCCGTTGCCTCGTCGATCGAGGAGGCAGCGCAACAATGGCGGCAGCGCGATCGTCAATCGGTGTTTGACGGCACGTGCGAGACTGATGATCTCCCCGTCACCTTCGTCTTTCCAGGAACGTCGGAGGTCATGCCGGGGAGCACGGCCAGCCTTTACGCGACCGACGCAGCCTTCCGGAGGTCTTTGGACGATTGCGTCCAAATACTGGCGAATCTTCTCCCCGGCGATATACGTGAGGCCTTGTACGCGCCAGCCAGAGTGCAGGGAAGGAGCATTCCAGAGACACAGGCGATCACCTTTAGCACGAGTTACGCGCTCGCGCAGCTGTGGCTTAGTCGCGGAATTCGACCAGTATCCATGATCGGCCACAGCTTGGGCGAGTACGTCGCCGCGTGTCTCGCGGGCGTGTTTTCGCTCCGTGATGCACTATGGCTCGTTGTCAGGCGCGCCGAACTCATCGCGAGCACGGAGGAAGGGGCAATGACCGCGGTTGCCATGTCCGAAGATGACGTGGCACAGTGGCTTGGACCAAACCTTTCGCTCGCAGCGGTGAACGCACCGTCGCAATGCGTCGTAGCGGGCGCGACAGACGCGGTGACCCAAGTAGAGCGCGCCTGCGCGGCGCGGGGAATTCGCTATCATCGGCTGGCCCTACATCGCGCCGCGCACTCTTGCAAGATGGATCCGGTCGTGAACGCGTTTGCCGGCATCGTGGGTTCGGTGGTGGCCAGGAGTCCAACCGCAAGAGTAATTTCGGGGCTCACAGGTGCCTGGCTGACAACGGACCAAGCCACGGATCCCGGCTACTGGGCCGCCCAGTTGCGAGGCACCGTCAGGTTCGCGAAGGCGGTCGAGACCGCCCTAGCCAATCCGCGATGCTGCCTACTCGAAGTTGGCACCGACGAGGTCATGACGTCCCTCGCTGCCGAAAGCTTGGCTCGGTCCCGCACGCACGCCATGGTGTCAAGCATGACGCACCGCGTCGGCTCGTCGGAAGGCGTCCACATCCTCGAAACGACTGGCCGCCTGTGGCTCCGCGGCGCTTCCGTCGCGTGGTCGGCGCTATATCCGAACCAAACTCCGCACCGCACCTATCTACCCGCCTACCCCTTTCAACGACAATCCCATTGGATCACGAACTCACATGCCGATCGAAACCATAGTCGGCCTGAGCCCACACCGCTAACTCTGTCGCCGCGTGCAGCGCCCCTCACCAAGGCGCGTCATGCCCGTCCGGATTTGGCGACGGCTATGGCCTATCCGAAGAGCGATCTGGAACACGAGATCGCCGAACTTTGGCAGGACTGGTTGGGAATCAAGGACATTGGCATAGATGATTCGCTGTTCGACCTCGGTGGCACGAGTGTGAATGCTGCCGAGCTGGGATTTCGTCTCCGCGAGCATTTTGGGGTTCCGCTCCGGTTGCGGGGGCTGTTTGCGAATCCGACTATTCGCCAGCTGGCCCGTGTCGTGCGCGAGCTTCTCGATGCGCCCTCTCGTGGCGCCGAAGGCCCCGCCGAGCGCAACACCCCCGCCCTCACTGATCTAATTGCGGAAGTGAGGCTCGACCCGGAGATTCGCTGCGACCCCCTGACTCCGGTGCGAACCTACGCGCACGTCTTTCTAACCGGTGCCACCGGCTTTGTGGGCAGCTATTTGTTGGCTGAGCTATTGGTTCGCGATGACACTGTCGTGCATTGCCTCGTCAGGGATGCGTCTCGCCGTGACCCCGTTGACCGGGTTGTTCGCGCCATGCGAGCCCGAGGTGTTTGGCGCGACGACATGTCGGGCCGAATCGCCGTGATCGGTGGCGACTTGGAGAAACCTCGGTTTGGCCTGTCTCTGACCCGCTTCGCGGAGGTAGCTGCGGCGGTGGACACGGTGGTGCATTCAGGGGCCAAGGTCAGCCATCTACTTAGGTACGCCGATCTCCGTGCCGCAAACGTGAACGGGACATGCGAAGCGCTCCGCCTCGCAGCGACCGGCTCCCGTAAGCCATTTCACTTTATCTCGTCCATCTCGGTCTTCCCCCAACTGATGGACGAGACACATGGTCCATGGAGCGAAAGCCGGGACATCGGCCACGGAATGCCCTTGCTCAACGGGTACGCAGAGTCAAAATGGGTGGCGGAGAGCATTGTATCCCTCGCGCAGGAGCGTGGGATTCCGTCGACCATCTATAGACTCGGCTACCTGCTGGGTGACGGACGTACCGGCCTGTGCAATCCCTCTGAGTTCCTCTGGAATCTGATCCGCGGCTGCATTCGCATTCGCCAAGCGCCAGAAATGGATGCATCCATTCACATTGGCTCGGTCGATCTGGGCGCGCGGATGGTTGCGTCGCTGATCGCCACATCTGGCCCGAGGGAAGACGCCATCCATATCACAGGCCAGCCGCCGACGAGCTGGTCGCAAATCTTCGAGTGGGTTAGGGGGTGTGGATACACGCTCGAGATGGCGCCTCTGTTCGATTGGCAGGCGACCCTGCGCGCGATGGAGTGGGTGGATGTGGCCGACGCGTTCGGCCCCTTCGCCAGCGACCTGCTTGACCTCGGATCTCGCTCTCCAGGACTCAAGGACTCGACGTTCGATTGCGCCACACTTTCTCGCCTCATCGACGACAGTGCCGTTCACGCGCTGGCGATCGACGGAGCGATGTTTGCCCGATTTCTCCACCACCTCGTCGGCATTGGATTTATCCCCGCCGCGGCCGGCTTTCGATCAGATTCGCCGTCTGGTGCGCTCATTGCGCTCAATCTCCACAATTCAGACGACCGTATGCCTTCGGCCCGGAGTTCGGGGTAAGCCGGAGCGCTCGACCATCAAGGTCTTCGGGGACACTGGCGAAAGGCACGATTCGCAAGGCATGCCCGTACCGGCGCGGCACCGCGGGCTATTCGCGAACATCTACCGTGTTGTCCAGGATTTGATACAATGCCGACACACAAGTCCATCACGACCATGAGTCGTCTCGCCGGCGTGCTGACGCTTCTATGCGGAACTTTCGCGTGCGTCGACAAACATGCACTCGCCGGTCGCTCCGATGCGAGCGGCCCCCCGTCGCAGCAACGAGCGTCCCCTGCCAGGGACACGCTCGGAGAAGACGAGAGCGGGCCCACCGTGTGGCTGATCACGTATTTCGTGAAACCCGACCAGAGAGAGCGGTACGTGCAGCTGCTAGATAGTCTATGGGACGCCGGGCGGCGTCTTGGCCAGCAGGATTCGTTGATTCTCGCTCAATTCCGTCAGACGCAAATACTCTATTCGCCTGACCCGGAGCCTGACGGCACATACCGATATGCGTTTCTCATGAATCCTGTGGTGAGCGACGCGGATTACGACATGCAACACCTCCTATCTCGCATGTATCCGCCTGCGCGGGCTGACAGCATCTTCCATTTGTTCCTCAACGCCGTGCGTAGTTCACAGCCGGAAGTGATCGTAATGCGTCGCCGATGACACCGCCAGGTTCGGGATCGAGGGGCGCCGCTCCCCATCAGCGACGGCAGCGCAAGTCATCGGCGCAGCACCGTGGTGAGGCCACTTCGAGCCTTGCCGGCCCGGCCTGCAATAGTGCGGTTACTTGCGACTCCGCATCGCCACGAGTGTCGAAGAATCTTGTGGTTTCGGTACCGCTGGGGCATTCCTGCCGAAGCCGGTGGTCGTTCTACCATTGGCCTTCTCGTCGACTCGAGTACCTATGAAGGGCTCCACTCCAACAGGATTATCGAACGGGCGACCAGCCGATCGTGTGGCTTGGGTCGTACGTGAGTTAACGGCGATTGTCGCGGGAATACTCGGGGTCCCGCAATCAGAAGTAACTCCCGCTGTCAATCTATTTGCCCTCGGCGCCGACTCTCTTGTCTTCATGCGTGCGAGCGCCGCGATCGAGCGCGTGTTTGGCGTGGAGATGGACTTCCGGTCTCTGATGACAGATCTCTGTTCGATCGATTTGCTCGCCGCCGACATCGTCTGCCGCATGCCGGCCGCCGCGCCCGAAGTGCCTGGGCCCGAAGTAGTTGGCCGGATGGTGCGAGCCACCATGCCGTCGGCAGCAGCCCAGTCGTCACCTGCGAAAGCTGCGATGGCAGAAATGATCCCTCGAGACCTTCACGTCCGCTCCGACGATCCGCATGCCACGGAGTTGCACGCCGTAGTCGCAAATCAACTAGCCATCATGGATCGGCAGATCCGCCTTCTCGAGCGGGCCAGCACGCCATTGGCGCAAAACGCCGAAGCACGGGACATGCCCCGCTCCGAATACCAGCCGGAGATCCCGTCGGCGGCGTCCATCGGGCCGTATCGCGCTCCTGATGTGGTGGGAGCACCGGCACTCAGCGAGGCCGGGCGGCGGTATTTCGCAACGTTCGCAGGTAACTACACGGCCCGTACCCGCTTGTCGAAGCAGATCGCACACCGCTCGCGTTCTCGACTGGCTGACAGTCGCGCGATTGCCGGTTTTCGGCTTCCGTGGAAAGAACTGATCTATCCGATTGTGGGCGATCACTCCTCCGGGGCGCGCTTGTGGGATGTCGACGGCAACGAATATGTGGACATCACGATGGGATTCGGCGTGCACATGTTCGGCCACTCGCCCGATTTCATCGTCGATGCGCTGCGTAGCGAAATCGGCCGATCCATGCAAATCGGCCCGCAAGCTCGGCTCGCTGGGGAAGTGGCGGAGTTGATATGCGAACTGACCGGCATGGGCCGCGCTGCGTTTTGCAATACGGGAACAGAAGCGGTTATGGCTGCGATCCGGATCGCACGCGCAGCCACCGGACGCCGCTGCGTCGCCATGTTTGCCGGCTCCTACCATGGTGGTGTCGACAACGTACTTGTGCGGCCGGGGATAGTGAACGGACGCCGCGCGGTTGTGCCGGCTGTGCCGGGGGTGTCCCACAGCAGCGCCTCCGAGACCATACTCTTGGACTATGGAGACATGCGGTCGCTCGACGTGCTCGAGGCGCACGCCGGGGAGTTGGCCGCGGTCCTGGTTGAACCGATGCAGGCAAGCCGCCCCGATTTCGCGCCTCTCGCCTTTTTGACCGCGTTGCGGCAATTCACCGCGAGAACCGGCGTCGTCCTGATCTTTGACGAAATCATCAGCGGCTTCCGGGTACATCCCCGCGGAGCGCAGGGATTGTTTGACATCACCGCGGATCTCGCCACCTACGGCAAGGTATTGGGCGGCGGCCTGCCGATTGGCGTAATTGCGGGTACAGCGTCTCTTCTCGACACTGTTGACGGCGGTTCGTGGCGATTCGGGGATGACTCGTATCCAGCGGTGCCCCCCACATTTCTGGCGGGCACGTTTTCGAAGAATCCGTTGACGATGACTGCGGCGCGAGCTGTGCTGCTGCATCTCAGGGAAGCGGGTCCCGCGCTGCAGGCCAATTTGAATGAGCGGACCGCTGAGCTAGTGGGCTCACTGAGTGCCGTGCTAGCGGATGAAGAAGTGCCTGCAACGGTCGCAGCTGGTGGGTCAACATTTCGCATAGCCATCGCGCCATCGCACCGGGCGCTTGATCTGGTGTTCTATCACCTTGTGCATCGCGGTGTGTATACGTGGGAGGGACGCAATTGCTTCGTGTCTACGGCGCACACGGCCGCGGACATCAACCGCATCGCCGAGGAGTTGCGGGGTGCATTGCATGATATGCGCGACGGCGAGTTACTCCCGCGGAGACGGTTTAGCACCGTGTGCGCCAACATCGGCATGGCTGAAGCGCCGGAAGCCGAAGGCCGTACTTCAGCTGGTCGTCGCGCGTCCGGCGCGGGCGACTCAGACGTTCTGCCGCTCACCGCGGGGCAGAGGCAGATCTGGCTGCACTGCCAGTGCGGCGACTCAGCGAGCCGCGCCTACAACGTCCTGGTTCCGTTACGCCTTCGTGGCCGGTTGGCGGAAGCTGATTTAGTGATCGCGTTGCAACAGCTTGTCGATCGACACGAAGCATTGCGGGTGACGGTCGAGGGCACGGGGCAGCGGCAAGCGATTATTGCCAGCGTGCAGCCGCTAGTGCGCCGTCGTACGCGGCGAAATGCGCAGGCGATCGATGCGGCGATCAACGAAGCGCTCGAGCAGGCGGTTGACGAACCCTTTGATCTCGTTCATGGTCCCTTGTTGCGGGTGCATATTGTGCGGCTGGGAGTCGATGACCATGCCGTCGTGATAACCGCGCACCATATCGTCGTGGATGCGTATGGGGCCAATGTGCTCGTCGGCGATCTGGCGGAACTGTATTCCGCTGCGGTCGAACAGCGGCCGCCGGCGCTCGAGCCGCCGATGCAGTTGAGCGCTTACGTCCGCCGGTATAACGCTGGGGACGCAGTGCGGGCGCGGAACGAGGCTCGGGCCTATTGGCACACGCGGTTCGACGCGGCGACTCCCGAACTCGCCCTTCCGCGAGATCGAACCCCCAGAAACTCCCGCTCGTCGCGAGGCGGCCGAATCGTCTCCGGGATCGATGCCAACCTGTTGGGCAGTCTAAAAGCTATGGCTTCCCAACAACACTGCTCCTTGTTTGTCGTCACGTTGGCAGGTTTCCTCGTTTGCGTACATCAACTTACCGGCACACCGGATATTGTAGTCGGGATACCTTCGTTTGGGCGTAGTTTTCGGGACGGCGATGAGCGCTTAGTCGCGCACTGTGTTGATGCGCTGCCGCTTCGGAGTTGGCTTGATCCGAATCGTACGTTCGCCGAGTTTCTCAGCGAGGTTCAGAGAGCAGTAGCGGACGCGCAGGAGCAAGGGGCGTATTCAATCAGCGAATGGGCTGAGGAGTCCGCGTGCAGCTCCAATGGAGGTGTCCTGCGGCCTCCGAAACTGGCGCTGACGTTCAGTTGCGAGCCCCGGGTCCGCCCCGGGGAGAGCGCCCAGAATACTTCGTTCAGCGGCCTGATCGCGGAGGAAATACCAGATCTGCGTCGGCACGCGATCTTCGAAATTAGCGTAAACCTGATGGAAATACCCGGCGGCGCAAGGATCGTCTATGACTACAATGCCGACTCGGTTGATGGCGAGACGATCGAGCGTTGGGACCAGCGATTCGTCGGGACCTTGCGAGCTGCGATCAACTCGGATCAACGGATCGGAGCGTGGAAATTGGCATCTAGTGGCCAAGTGCAGGCGGCGGCCACGGATGAGCATAAGCGTGGGCCGGTTCGCCCTGAAGGCCGGTGCATGCACGAGATCGTGCGCGACCAAGCGGCGCGGAGGCCTGATGCGATTGCAGTTGTTTGCGGAGGCCTGGAGTTGACGTATGGCGCGCTGGAGCAACGGGCGACGCAATTGGCGGTGTCATTGCGGCGGCAGGGCGTTGGGCCGGAGGTGTTGGTGGGCGTATGCCTTCCGCGATCGCTGGAGTTAGTAGTGAGCCTGCTGGCCGTCTGGAAGGCCGGCGGCGCGTATCTGCCTCTCGACCCCGAAGAGCCGCGCGAACGACTCAGGTTCGTGCTCGAAGACAGCAGGACGATGTTCTTGCTCGTCGGGACAGAATTCGCCGATCGGGTGCCAGCCGGCTACAGAGGCGTGGTGATGTCGGTTGCGGAGCGTGATGACGAGGCCGCCGCCGGCCGCGCGACTCAGGCGGGGATCGGGCCAGAGAACCTCGCCTGTGTGATCTACACGTCGGGCTCTACGGGACAACCCAAGGGGACCGAGGTACTACACCGGAATTTACCTGGCTTCATGCTGGGGATTTCGTACGCGACGTTCGATGCGAACCTGCGATTCTTGCATCATTCTCCGATCTCCTGGGATGGAACGACGCTTGAACTTTGGACAACGTTGGCCCATGGCGGGACCTGCATTGTGTATTCAGATCGCGAATTCAATGCGGAGCGATTTGCTCGTGTAATCAGGGAGGGACAGGTCAACACCGTGTGGCTCACCGCTGCCTTGTTCAATACCATCGTCGACCGGTCGCCGGAAATCCTGAGCGGCGTCCGCCAGATCCTGACAGGTGGAGAGGCGCTGTCTGTCGCGCATGTAGCGCGAGGGATGGATCTGCTCCCGGGGGTTACCCTCGTCAATGGCTACGGGCCATCCGAATGTTCGGTGTTCGCCTGCTGCTATCCCATCTCCGCGCGCCCCGACCCGGCGCGAGATGCTGCAGTGCCGGTAGGTGGTGCGGTTGGCGACAGGCTCTTATACGTCTTGGATGTCGCTCAACAGCCGGTATCGGCTGGCGTGCCCGGGGAGTTGTACATTGGCGGGGCGGGGGTGGCGCGTGGGTATCTCGGGCGGCCAGGGCTGACGGCGGAGCGATTCGTACCGGACCCCTTTGGGCTCGAGCCGGGAG
>Ga0070733_10000614_pt1 | contig 28384 bp, 25 predicted proteins | sample Coa_R1_9_FD_66450 | JGI IMG/M metagenome (GOLD analysis project Ga0070733, IMG submission 66450) | Surface soil microbial communities from Centralia Pennsylvania, which are recovering from an underground coalmine fire - Coalmine... | ecosystem: Environmental > Terrestrial > Soil > Unclassified ...
CGCTGAAACTCCATCGCGAAGTCACGGCCAACGTCAAGCTCGCCGTCACGAAAGAGGCATAAGCTGCCTCCTTTCTGCTGCTAAATTTCAGGCGCGCGACTTGCTCGCGCCCTTTTCTATTTTGCGTTCTGGAAAGCATCCACAGGTTCCACAGTCGTCCACAGGCGCGTACGGTTGACGTTTGGGAGATAGCTGTCAGACTCGTTCTCTGCCAGAAACAGCAAGGGCAGTTGGTTTGGCGCCCGCTTGAGTAACGTGCCAGCTAACTTCTTGCGTCGCAAGGCATCTTAGGCGAAAATAAGGCGAAAATGGCCAGCACGGATACATCCATCGAGCGCCCGCTTCCGCACAATCTCGAAGCGGAACGCAGCATTCTTGGCGCGATCCTGCTGGACAATCACGCGCTCAACGCCGCGCTCGAAAAGCTGCGCTCCGACGATTTCTTTCTCGACCAGCACCGCCGCATATACGAGCGCATGATCCAGCTCGGCGAAAAGCAGCAGGCCATCGATCTCGTCACGCTCACGGAAGACCTGCATCGCCGCGGCGAGCTCGAAGCCGCCGGAGGCCCTGCTTACATTTCGCAACTGGCGGATGGCCTGCCGCGCATCACCAATGTCGAGCACTACGCGCGCATCGTCAAAGAGAAGGCGGTGCTGCGCACGCTGATTCATTCCGCGTCGGCCATTCAGGAGCAGGCGTTGCAAGCGGGCGAGGACGCCGACGTGATTCTCGACCGCGCCGAGTCGAGAATTTTCCAAATTGCCGAAGACCGTGTGCGCGCCGGGCTTGTCGGCGTCAAGGAGCTTGTCCGCGAGAATTTCGAGCGCCTCGAGCGCATCTTCAGCGAAGGCCGCCGCATCACGGGCCTTGCGACCGGTTACGCGGGCCTCGACAATGAGACAGCGGGTCTTCAACCGTCCGAATTGATCATCCTCGCCGCGCGGCCTTCGATGGGAAAGACGGCGCTCGCGCTGAACATCGCCGAAAATGTGGCGCTGCGCCATCGCGAGCCGGTGGCTGTATTCAGCCTGGAAATGTCGAAAGAATCGCTGCTCCTGCGCCTTCTCGCTTCCGAAGCGCGCGTGGACGCCCACAAATTCCGCACCGGCCACATGACGAAAGAAGACTGGGGGAAAATCACGGGTTCGCTCGCAGGACTGGCCGAAGCCCCGCTCTGGATTGACGACTCGGCATCTTCCACGGTGCTCGAAATGGGCGCCAAGGCGCGCCGACTGAAGCGCGACCGCGGTCTCTCGCTGATGATCGTTGACTACCTGCAGCTCGTGGTTCCCACGAATTCAGGACGCGGCACGAATCGCCAGGAGGAAGTTTCGAGCATCTCCCGCTCGCTCAAAGGCCTCGCAAAGGAATTGAAGATCCCCATCATGGTGCTCAGCCAGTTGACGCGCGCGCCCGAGCGCGAGGACCGCAAACCGCAACTCTCCGACCTCCGCGAATCGGGCGCGATCGAACAGGACGCCGATGTTGTCCTGTTCATCAACCGCCCGAACTTCTACAAGAGTGACATGCCCGAGGAAGACCGCAACAAGGCCGAAATCATCATTGCAAAACAGCGCAACGGCCCGGTGGGCCTCTTGAACTTCGTATTCTTCGGCCGCCATACGCGCTTCGAAGAGGCTGCTCCTGACACCTGGACCTCTTCCGGGCCGGACTAATAGTCCCTGCCGGAATGTAGCTAATCGAACACAGGCGTATCAGCGCGCCCGCAGACTGTCCCTTAGCCCGGGTGCGTACCGACCGCATGTCTCCCGTAAATGCCTTGTTTTTCGTCAGGTTCGGCGATTGCACCCCAGCACTCAAGCCACAGTCCAGATGGCATTCGGGCTGCACTTGGCACCTGCGTGGTGTTTACCTAAACGCCGCAGCGATGCACCGACCCGAGATTTTGTCGCGTCCAAAAGACGGAGTCTGGCATTCTAAGAGTTACGGAGTTGGAGATTCCAAGGGTCCATGGCGAAAGCAATCCATACGGAAGGGCGGCCCGTCTGGGCGGAGATTTCGCTCACCGCGATCCTGCACAACCTCAAGGTCATCCGCAAGCATATCGGCAGGCAGCGGAAAATTCTGGCGGTGGTGAAATCGCACGCGTACGGTCTCGGTCCCGTTCCGGTGTCCAAGGCGCTCGCAAAGGCCGGCACGGAATGGTTCGGCGTAACCTGCGCCAACGAAGGCATCGAGCTGCGCGAAGCGGGCGTTCACAACAGAATCCTCGTCCTCACCGGCTTCTGGCCGGGCGAGGAAAAGCGCCTCCTGCAAAACAATCTCACGCCAACAGTGACTCGCGTGGACGACCTGCGCCACCTCGAGCGCACCGCGAAATCCATGCGCACAGAAGCCCGCGCGCGCTTCCATCTCAAAATCAACACCGGAATGAATCGCCTGGGGATTTCCCCGTCTGAAATAGACGCCTTTGCCGGCGCGTTGGCCGCGTCGCCGCACCTTCTGCTCGAAGGCACTTACACGCATTTCGCTTCCGCCGAGGATTTCACGAGCGAGCAAACGGCCCAGCAGGAGGGGCTGTTCCGCGATTGTCTCGACCGGCTTCGCGCGCTCGGAGTCTCGCCGGGAATCGTGCACATGGCGAATAGCGGTGCGATCTGCGCGCGTCCCACCACCTGGGCGGACATGGTGCGCCCCGGCGCGATTCTCTACGGCTATCATCAGGGATTTGAGCCGCCGGAGAAAAAGCTGGAAGTGATGAAACAAATGCCTCTCGAGCCGTGCCTTTCTCTTCGTGCCCGGATTATTTCTCTGCGGGATGCCGCCGAGGGGCAATCCGTGGGCTATGGCGCGCGTTTCGTTACCGCGCGGCCTTCGCGAATCGCCGTCATCAATGCCGGGTATGCCGACGGCATCGTCCGCCAGCGCACCAATCGCGGCTGCGTCCTTTTGCACGGGCGCCGCGTCCCGCTGGTTGGCACGATCTCGATGGACCTTACCATGGTGGATGTCACGGACGTGCCGGATGCCGCGTTGGGCGATGTCGTCACCATCTACGGCAAGGATGGAAGCGACTCAATCGAAGTCTCCGAGGTCGCCCGCGAAATCGGCACCGTTACATCCGATCTGCTCTGCTCGCTCGGCCGCCGCGTCCCCAAGCATTACGTGTAGCTCCTTGTTCGCTGCTGAGAACGGCACCTAGTCCTAGGACTGCCGTTGACGCCATCTTTGCTGTCGGTGCATACTACGCCAATCATAACTATTCTTTCGCAGGCTCATTTCATTCCGGCGCTGTACGCGTACGATTCATTCAGCCGGCTGATTGGAGTGACGAATCGGTTCATAGAGATCCATCGCCGTTCATACGTTTCATAAAGGTGCAAAAATGCAAAGGCATTCTAGCGTTCCCAGCCGCCCTCCGGCGGGTGCGTCGTCTGAACATACTTCCCAGAAACCCGTAATTCTCTCCCGCAACCAACAGGATTCCGTCGGCACGTTTTGGGACATGCTCGCGGTCCGCCTGGTCTTTACGATGGTGTGCGTCGTCGCCGGTTACCATTTCCGCCCATTCAGCGTTTCGAAGGAATACGGTTCGCTCGCGGGGCTTTTCTTCGCGCTGGCGGTGATTCTTTTCGAAGTGCGGCTGCGAAAGGCGAGTCTCCGGCGGTTGATTGGAGCGGTGATCGGTTCCATTCTAGGCCTCCTGGGCGCATACCTCTCGTCCCTTATCTTGACCCACACGTCCATGCCGGAGATGACCCGGTCGTTTTTCAGTCTGGCTATCGCTCTAGTGATGTTCTACATCGGCCTGATTCTCGGTGCGAATAAGGGCGACATGCTGAACCTGCAGGCGTTCGGCGGGGTCTTCGGCAGCGAACGCGGCACGAAGCACTCGCTCAAGATCCTCGATACCAGTGTGATTATTGACGGCCGCGTGGCGGATATCGCCGATGCGCAATTTCTTGACGGTACGGTGATTATTCCCCAGTTCGTGTTGCGGGAGTTGCAGCTCGTGGCCGATTCGGCCGACCCGCTCAAGCGACAGCGCGGCCGCCGCGGCCTCGAAGTGCTGCAGCGCATCCAAAAAATGGCGCATCTCGACGTCCAGATCGCCGAAGACGATTTTCAGCAGGTGGCCGAAGTGGATATGAAGCTCATCGAGCTGGCCAAGCGCTACGATGCGAAGATCGTCACCAACGATTTCAACCTAAACAAAGTGGCGACGCTGCAAGGCATCGAGATCATGAACGTGAACCAGCTGGCCAACGCGCTGAAGCCCGTCGTCCTTCCGGGCGAAGCCATGCGCGTGTTCATCCTCCGCGAAGGCAAGGAATACAATCAAGGCGTGGCCTATCTGGATGATGGCACGATGGTCGTAGTGGACGGCGCGCGGAAAATGATCAACAAAACCGTGGATATCATCGTCACTTCGGTTCACCAGACCACGGCCGGCAAGATGATTTTTGGCCGCTACGACGAACGCGGGGAGCAGACGCCGCGCGTCGCCGGACTCCCTTCCTCCGAAGCTCAGCCAGGTCCGCGGGCGATGGAAGCGAACGCGGGCGGCGAGCGCCCGCCGCGCCCGCTCTATCCCGAATCCGGCCGTTCCTGAGAGAGCGGATGGTTGCTAACGGCGCACTCGCGTCGCGGCGTTCGTCCCCATTCTAACTTCGAACTTCTAACCTCGAACCTCTGTCTTTGCGATAGACTGGTGACCCTTCGATGAGCCGCGTCGCCGCCATTCTTCCCGCAGCAGGGCTGGGCACCCGGATGGGTGCCGACACGCCGAAGCAATTCCTCGAGCTCGATGGCATGCCGCTTGTGATTTACACACTGCGGCGCCTGGCAGCCTGCGCCGCGATTACCGATTTTTTCATTTCGACGCGCGCCGACGACATCGTTTTCCTCCAGGACAAAGTCGGCAAGTCAGGCCTCGGCCGCCCCGCTCGCGTGATTCACGGTGGCGACACGCGGCAGCAGTCGGTGGCTAACGCTATGGCGCAAGTGGATCCGGCGACCGAAATTGTTCTGGTGCACGACGCGGTGCGCCCGTTCGTTACCGCGGAGCAGGTGGAGCGCGTGATCGCCGAAGCGCGCGGACGAGGCGCGGCGATTCTGGGAATCCCGGCGATCGACACCGTGAAAGAAGTGAAGCGCGCGAGCCTGCCCGAGGATGTTGCGCTGATCTCAGCGACGATTCCGCGCGAGCGCATCGTGCTGGCGCAGACGCCGCAGGCGTTTTTGTATTCGGTCCTGCGCGACGCCTTCAAGAAGGCGCAGCAGGACGACGTGACCGCTTCCGATGAGGCCGCGCTCGTCGAGCGCATGGGCCATGATGTTTTCGTCGTCCTCGGCTCGGAGCGCAATCTGAAAATCACGCGCCCCGCCGACATGGATCTCGCCCGCTTTTATCTGGAACAGGAGCGTCGCGCGAAATGACTCGGTCTGGAATCGGATACGATTTGCACCGGCTGGCCGAGGGGCGAAAGCTGATGATCGGCGGGATCGAAGTGCCGCACGACAAAGGTTCCGTGGGGCACTCCGATGGCGACGTCCTAAGCCACGCGTTGTGCGACGCGTTGCTCGGCGCGGCCGGGCTCGGAGACATCGGCACGCATTTCCCGGACACCGACCCGAAGTGGAAGGGTGTGTCGAGCTTGCTGTTTCTCGAGCACACTAGGAAGCTGCTGGACGAGCGGCGCCTGTGCATCAGCCATGTGGATGCAATCGTGATCTGCGAGCGGCCCAGGCTCGGACCGCATTTTCCCGCCATGCGCGCGGCGCTTGCAAAATCGCTGGGCATCGCGGCGGAGCAAATCAATCTGAAGGCAAAGACGAACGAGGGCACGGGCGAAATCGGCCGCGGCGAAGCCATCGCCGCTCACGCGATTGCCACGCTCGAAGGCTGAGGGCCGGAAATCGCGATGAACTGGCTTACCGGATTTCATGCGGTGGAAGAGGCGCTGGCCGCCGGGCGCGCGCTCGATCGCATCGTGATCGCGCGTGGCCGGCACGGTGAACGTGTTGAAGCGATCGTACAGCTCGCGAAATCCCGCGGCGTTCCAGTTCGCTTCGAAGACCGCCAGCAGGTGGATCGCCTGGCCGCCACGCGCGAGCACCAGGGAATTGCGGCGCTGGCGGCGGCAAAGCCTGCGGTTGAACTCGAGGATCTGCTCCGCGTAAAGACCGGGCAGGGGCTTCTCGTTCTTCTGGATGGGGTCGAAGATCCGCACAATCTGGGCGCGATCGTCCGCACATCGCTTGCGGCGGGGGCGAATGGCGTGGTGATTCCTGAACGGCGAGCAGCGGGGTTAACGGATACGGTCGAACGAGCCGCGGCAGGCGCGCTGGCGCATCTGCCCGTCGCGCGCGTGAAGAATCTGGTGCGAGCCATGGAGGAAATGAAAGAAGCAGGCTATTGGCTCGTGGGTCTCGACGAGCGCGCGGAGAAGAATTACACGGAAGTCGACCTCAAAGGCTCAGTCGGAATTGTGCTGGGCGGTGAAGGCGAGGGCCTGCACGAATTGACGCGCAAGCGGTGCGATTTTCTGGTTTCGATTCCGACGACTGGTCCGGTACGCTCGCTCAACGTCTCCGTTGCCGCAGGGGTAGTGCTGTTCGAAGTCGCCCGCCAGCGGCGTGATTCGGGGCCGCGAAAATCATCCTCTAACAGAGCGTATCCTCCAAGCGAAAGTGAATAGTTCGCAAGGCGTCCATGGCGTGTTTGCCCCAATGAGAATAAAAACCAACTCGCCATTCCCAAATGATGTCTGCTGGTTGAGCCTGCTCAGTTGCGGCAAGGACGAGCCCTTCTTGCAAGTCACGATAAATGTCAGCCATGTCATCAGCTAAAGTTCCATAAATTGCCTCAGTGTCCTTAGTCGGGTCGAAGACCTGCCAGTACAAGTCCCAATCCCCAAGCTTTTCTTTGAGCAGGTTATAGAGACGAAGCCTTTCCTTTTCATTCATTCTGGTACCGGCAGGAAGAGTGGGTCTGCTCGTTTCCTCAGTCTCGTCGTCGTTGTTGAGTTCTGTCGTGGGTAGGCGAATTGCTTCGCCAATCAATTCGGGAAGGATTTTGTAAATCTGCAGGAGCAGGTCGGCTCGGTCCAAGCTCGACGCGGAGTCGACAACAGTGCAGTACTTGTGCGCGACCAAACTAAAGCAGTCAACGATTTCTACGTAGTCGTGTTTCGCAGTCATAGCACCCCGCCGCAACCGGCGGAATCTACTTGTCGTACTTCAGCAGCGAGAAGACGTCAACACCAGCGAGTTTGGCTCGACCCTTGAGGAAATTCAGCTCGACGGCGAATGCTGCGCCGGCGATTTCGCCGCCCAATTGGCGCACGAGATTGAGAGCGGCCGACGCGGTGCCGCCGGTGGCCAGCAGGTCGTCGCAGAGGAGCACGCGCTGGCCTGCATGCACGGCGTCCTGATGAATTTCGAGCTGGTCGCTGCCGTATTCAAGCTGGTAAGTGACTGACGCAGTCTTCCAGGGCAGCTTTTTCGGCTTGCGCACGGGAACAAATCCGGCCCCGAGGCGGTACGCGAGAGCAGGCGCAAAGATGAATCCGCGAGCTTCGATGCCCGCGACAATATCCACTTTGTTCCCCTTGTAGTGCTCGCAGAGCTGATCCACGAGCGTGTGAAACCCTCGCGGATCTTTCAGCAAAGTGGTGATGTCATAGAACAGAATCCCCGGCTTCGGATGATCGGGGATTTCGCGAATGAGTTTTTTCAGATCTTCCATCGATTTCCTTTTTTACCAGGCGTCGTGCTCCACCGAGAATCCTTCGGCGAAATGCGGATCAACGGCGGCGCTATCTTCCGTCACGCTTGAAACCATCGCCGAGCCCGGCCCGCGTTCAAGCTCCGCGCGCAACGCACCAAGCACCGCCACCGTGCCAATAGCATATACTTCAACTCTGCCGTCCTGGAGGTTCTTCACGTAACCCGCTGCCCCCAAGTGCCGGGCAACTCGCCGGGCGAAGTAGCGAAATCCGACGCCCTGCACTGTTCCGCTGACAAAATATCGTCTTGCTTCGAGAGGCTCGTGCACAGCCGAAGCGGCCCATTGGCCGCAAGCGCGCGATTTTATCAGAGCGACGGGGCGCAGAATAGACGAAATGGGCTGGACGCAGAGCCAATCAGTGCGCGCGAAACCAGGACTTCTCCACCGAACGCTCGCCGCCCTCTCGTGAATCGTGGGAGAATCGTCGCCAATGCAAAGCGCGGGGTCCAAGCGTATGCGATGGATGTGGTTGAATGCGATTCTATGTGCCGCAGTTGCTATTGCATCGGCGTACGCGATCCCGCAGCAGCGGAGCGCCAAACAGAGCGAGAAGGCCAAGGAGAGCAGCGAATCGCGCGGCGTCGAGATTGTTCAGCACGGAGGCTATCCGGAACTCCGCGTCGATGGCTCGCCGTTCTTCATACACTCCGCGGCGTTTTTTTACTATCGCATCCAGCGCCACGAATGGGCGCGGCTGCTCGAACACTATCGCTCGATCGGCATCAACACGATTGAAATCTACATTCCCTGGAACTGGCACGAGCCGAAAGAGGGCGAACTCGATTTCGACGGTCACACGAATCCACGGCGGGATCTTCGCGGGCTCCTGGCGCTCATCGCGCAGAAAAAACTGAAGCTCATCGCGCGGCCGGGGCCGGAGATTCTGAACGAGTGGCGGCACGGCGGGTATCCCGGTTGGCTGCTCGAGCGGCCCGAGTACGAAATGGATCGAACGGACCGGCTCGAGGGACGCTACGCGCCACTCGATGACGTGAATGCGCACGACGCAGAAGCAGCCGCGCGCGGCTGGCTCGACAACGCGACGCACATGTCGTACGCGCGCAAATGGCTCACCGCCGTGGCAGCGGAACTTGCGCCTTACAGTTCGCACCGCGTGGTGCACCCGCTCGCGGAGGAACCCGACGCGCCGCCGCGCGACGCAAGCGGGCCGTTGCTGTTCGTCCAACTCGGCGACGATTTTGCCAGCGGCCGAAGCAACCGCATCGGCCCCGCGTTCCGGCAGTATGTGGACGCACTTCGCGCCGCCATGGAAGCGGGCGGGCTGGAGGCATCTTTCATCAATCCCACAGACATGCGCGTATCGGCCGCGGGATCGCGCATCGAAGAGCCCAATGGCTCGCCCATGGGCGTAATGGGTCAGTGGTACATGAGACCTCTTGCGTCCACGGAAACCGAAGGCAGGTTGCTCGATTCGAGGGACGCCGGCGAAATCGAATTCTTCGCGGAGGAGTTGAAAACACAGCCTAACTTTCCGCCCGTCATGATCGAGTATCAGGCTGGATGGTATGCGCCCGGCGACGACGACCGTCCGCTGGAAAGCCCTCCGGAAAACACGCTGCTCAGCTCGCGGCTGCTGATCGCTAACGGCGTCCACGGAATCAATTATTTCCCCTTGCAGGACACGTACACTCCCGCCGGCTATTCCGTTCCGTGGGCAAATCAATCATATCGCTGGGATGCGGCATTCGATCCGAACGGTGAAGGACAACCACGCCTTCAGGCGGTACTGCGCAACTCCGAAATGTTGGAACAATGGGGGCCGCAACTGGCAGCTTCGCACAAGCGGGCCGACTTCGGCATCCTCTACCCGCTCGGCGCTTTTCCTCAGGATCTGCTTCGGGCGCAGGACATCAAGCGCGTTTCCGAATCGGTGATGCGCCTCGAACGGCTTTGCGCGCTCGGGATGCTATCGAGCGAACTGATCGACGCGGAATATCAGCCGGTCGAGCAGCTCCTGCGAGATCCGCTCTTGTTGCTCCCCGTCTACGATCCCGATCAGCCCCGGTTTCAAATATCGGAGCGGGCACAGCGCGCGGTGGTTGAATATGTCCGAAGGGGCGGGACGCTGGTGGTGTTTCCCAGCAAACCAGCAGGCCGAGTACTCGAAGAAATGTGGAAATCCGCAGCCGAATTGTTGCCGCCGGCTCCGCCCGCAGCCGATTCGGCGATCCGGAGGCGCTGGAAGTTTGGCGATGGCGAAGTGATCGAATCCTCGAAGGACTTTTTTTCGTGGCTCACACTTGATCGCAGCCTGGGTGAAAGTCGAGCGCAGCACGAATCGGAATGGGCAACTGGTGTGCTGCGGGAATTCCTTTCGGCGGCAGGGTTGCAGCCGGCCGTAAGAATATCAGGGAATTTGAACAGCGCAAGCGAGCTGATTGCCAATGAAATCGTGACGAACGACGGCACATTGCTTCTAGGCGACCGGAGCGCCGGCAGCGGATTTGTGAGCGTAACGAATCTCGGCGACGAGCAAGCAGAGGTATCTATCGATGCTCTTTCGCCGTCGGTTTCGTCCAAAGGACAGAACGGGGAATACTGGCCGCTGCAGGAAGTGATTCCCGCACGCGAATCGCTGCTGCTGCCGCTTGGGCAGCTGCTTTGCAACGGGACTTCTATCGGGACTTCCACCGGAACTGGCACCGGGGCTGGGCCTGGGGCTGGCACGGGCGCGGAGCCCGCATGCAGCGACGCGGTTACCATCGCCAGCGCAGAATTTCTCGATGCGCGGCGCGAAGGACGGACACTTGAATTGCTCTTTTACGTTCCTCTGCGCGCTGAGATTCGGCTCCACTTGGAGCAAGCTCCTTCGCACGTGATGCTCGAGGAAACCAAGCCCGAGGCGAACTGGGACAATGCCGCAAAAGAACTGCAAGTGACGATTCCGCGAGGCACGGCACCGCAGTTCCTGCGCATTCTGAAATTAGAACTGCCCTACAAACCTCATGTGCGCGAAGTGGAGAAGGCGCCCAAACCGGCGCGCAGCGACTTCGATTTCTTCGTGGCGAACGCGATGCGCCTGCCTGCAGGCGAGAACAACTCCGTCCGAACGTATCCGCCGCTCGTGATCGTGGATTCCGATCAAAAGGGAACGGTGTCCATTCAAGGAGAAAACCATAACAAGCTGGTGCCACGATTCGCGGATATCTCCATTGAGGGAGACCTGCGCGGCGGGGGAAGCTTGCGCATTTCTCCCTCCGGTGTTGCGATTGAGAACGTCCGCGTGAAAGCTCCGCAAAGGGAGCGCGGGTCAATTTCTCCTGAGGCGAGCGGGCTTCTGCACAGCACGATCGAAGTTCGTTCGGGAAAGGACGACCGAAGCGTGCCGATTGCATTCCTGCCGATGCCGGCGGGCGCAACGAGCCACTATCGCTATGATTTCGATGGAGACGGCGCCGAAGAATGGGTACTTGAGAATGCAGGGCTGCGGCTGATTGTATCGCCAGAGTCTGGAGGGCAGGCGATCGCGCTTGTGGACAAGACCACGGGCGCAAACCTTGCCAGCAGCGTGGGATTGTTGCGCGACAGCTTTTCATACACGGAGAACGCCACGGCACGGAGCCAACTGCGCCCTCGGGGCCGCTGGGGATTTTCCAACCGCGCTTATACGGCGGAGTGGCAATCCGAGCAGAGCAATGCGGAGCTGCGGCTTCACTACGACGCTCCGGATGTTTATCCGGCCGGAGCGAGCATCGAAAAGACAGTTCAGTTCGACGACAGCAACACGGTGCGGGTGGAATACCGCGTCGCGTTGCGCGCAAAGGAAGCCGGAACGGGCGGGATTGTGAGTCCCCAGTCATTCGTAGCGGTAAATTCGTTTCCTGCGGTGGCGTCGGCCGACCACCCAACCCAATTTTGCTGGCCGAATACCACCGCGGCCAATGGGTCGCTCGATATGACGACGGCTCAAAAGGAGGAGAGCGCAAACAAGCATTGCGAAGACTTTGCGCGTGGCGGGAAGTCCATCACGGTGCCTGAGAGCGAGAAACACGTGGAAGTGCGCACGCCGGGGCGCCCGGGAATCGCAATCGAGTGGGACTGCGTGGAATCGTGCCCGCGGATGACGATCGAGCCGAAGAATTTTTCGGCGCTTTTCCGGTTGGAGTTCCCTGCGCTGACGCCCGGAGCCGAAGCGATGGTGACTTCCGTTCGATTCCGGATCCTCGAAGTGTCTCCGCGTTAGATCGTTTTGCTTCCTGGCTCTCCGCGTAGGATACTTTCCAGATGCGACGGATGCTTCCGGCAGCCCGAAACGTGCTTGCCGCATCCAATTTGTTTAGGAAGAAACTCAAAGTGCGAAGATTTGAATCTACTATGATGCTGATGGCCGCGCTGTTTTTCGGGGCTGCAATCTGCACTCCCGCGCAGGAAACCAGAGGACCCATCGCGCCTCCGCCGACATTCGAAGTCAAGCATGTTTCGAACGAGCCGCATCCCCCGGCGCCCCCCGTTCCCGAACAGGAAATCATCCGGAGGTTCTCGGCGAACGAAGACGTGATGAAAAAACAGTACGACGCCTATAACTTCACCGAGACGATTCGAATGGAGGAGATGACCGAGCCCGGCGGAAAATTCATTGCTACGGGCGACGTTTCCACAAAGCCAGACGGGCAGCGGTTGCTGCGTGTCACGAAACCCGTGGAGTCCGATCTCAAAATCACGAATTTCTCGCTCGAAGATGTACGCACGATCGCGAGCCTGCCTCTCTTTGTTCTCACCGCGGAGGAGATTGGGAATTACGAACTCAAGTACGCAGGCCAGGACAAACTCGACCAGCTCACCACGTACGTATTCCAGATAAAGCCCAAGAAACTGAGCCGCACGCACCGGCTATTCGAAGGCGTGATCTGGGTGGACAACCAAGACTTCGTAATCGTGAAAAGCTACGGCAAGCTCGTGAGCGAGATAGCGGGCAACGGATCGAAGCTCCCGTTCACGATGTTCGAAACTTATCGCGAGAATTTTCAGAACAAGTATTGGTTGCCGACGTACATACGCTCGGAAGACACAATTCCAGGTCCGAACGGCAATCAATTTCCCATGCGCCTTGTGATTCGCTCGACGGATTTCAAGCTTGCCGCGAATCCGCAGAATGGCGCGCCCGCTCCTGGATCGCCCACGGCACCGGCTCCCAATCAGCCCGGCCCGGGCTAGAGGCTCACTCCGGGAACGCGATCAAATTAGCCCTTCCAAATAGCGAGGCAGTTCGCATATTGAAGGCAGCAGCGCCTCCGGCTTTGCGGCGCGCATGCGCTCGGCCGTAGGAAAAGGACCAAGAACGCCGATGGGCAGAACACCGGCACGGCGAGCCATCTCGATGTCTTCGGCAGTATCGCCCACATACACGCATTCTTGCGGTTTTGCGCGGAGCCGTTCGAGCGCCAATTCCAACCCCGCGGGATGCGGCTTCTTCTTTGGCGCATCTTCACTGCAAATGCACGCCGAAAAATAGTCCGCGAGCTTAAACTCGCGCAATTGTCTGCGGACTCGCCGACGATTTCCACTGGTGACGATGCCGAGAAGAAAATCGCGTTCGAGGGTTCTGACAATGTGGCGCGCGCAGGGAAGCAACGCGGGACGCTCTTTGCCGTATGCGCGAGTCCACAGTTGATCTGCCTTGCCCCATTTGGAACGCGGGAGGCGAGCCGCGCGATAGACGCGATACCAGTTCGGAGAATAGTGCCGTGCAAGATAATCCAGATCCCAATCGATTTTCAGGGCGCGAAACATCGCAAGATACGCGCGCGCGTCGGCGGAATAGGAATTAAGGAGTGTGCCGTCCCAATCGAACACAACGGCGCGCACAGGAAGGCGAGTGCGTTTCATGGCGAACAAATCGTATCAGAGAAGCGAGTTAGCGTGGGCGGTAGCGAGTGGGAAGCACGTCGTCGCGTTGCAGGGCGAAGTCGTCAAAGGTAGCGGCGTAGCCGCGCCAGCCCGGCATTTCCGTGTCTTCCGCGCGGACGATGTGAGCCGCCGTGCACATTTGGACGCGGCCGTAGCCGAGCGGGCGGTCCACCAGAGCCACCTCGAGTTCGATCGCCGTGCCCAGTTCGAAATCGCGCGGGGCAAGGAAAAACACACCGCTCGAGCTGATATTCCGCGTGACGAGCGTTACGGGAATAGGCTCTTCCACGTCGCCCACACGAATCAGACGCAGCGGCAGAGAGAGAGCGGCACGAGGATTCCCGCGGCGCTCCTGAACTACGCCGATGGCGTGTGTCGGAACGCGCGTAAAGCGTTGTGGTCCCGGCTTGATCGGAATTACTGTAGCGATTTGAGGCCGATATGCGACTTCACGCAGCGGCGATACTACGCCCCGCTGCCCTGTAAATTTCGGAGCAGCCCCCATGAACATGTCCCCCAAGACGTGCCTAGAATGGGCCCCAGTTCAGTTTCGAATTGAACGAATATGCGCCCAACGAGACGAAGGGTCAATGCTGTGTCAAGTCTTGTGCCGTATGATGTAACACTAAGGGCACGGGTGCCCGTCCTTCCTTTGAAGCACTTTTTGAGGTATTTGAAGTTAGGTCTGCGCTGGATTCGAATGAATTTAGCGCGCAAGAAACGGATAGCTGCCTCAACCGGCATGCGGTATTTTGAAGCCGTAATAGAAGGCAACAGGTGATACCAATGCTGCGGCACTCAACTCGATCACAAGAGCGCATTAACTATGGGGCGCGCGAGAGCCGCTGGCAGGCCGTGCAGACGCGCGACCGCGGAGCCGACGGGGTATTCGTTTACGCGGTGCGGTCAACGGGTATTTACTGCCGTCCTTCGTGCCCATCGCGGCGGCCTCGGCGCGAACACGTCGAGTTTTTCCCGCTTCCCGAAGCAGCGGAGCAGAAGGGTTTCCGTCCATGCCTGCGTTGCCGCCCACGGACGATCCAATTGCGCGACCCCAGAACGGAAGTCGTGGCCCGCGTGTGCCGGGAGATCGAGGTTCGCGTTCACGCCAGCTTGGATTCGGACATCGGCGATGAACGTTTGACTCTCGCCGCCCTCAGCGCGACCGCAGGCATGAGCCCACATCAACTTGAGCGTGCGTTTCGAAGCGTGATGGGTATAACGCCACGGCAATACGCCGATGCGCATCGCATGCGGCGGTTGAAATCTCGATTGAGAAAAGGAGACGACGTGACGACCGCACTCTACGACGCAGGATTTGGCTCAAGCAGCCGGCTGTATGAACGCGCACCATCGCAACTTGGAATGACGCCGGCCACATACCGCAAAGGAGGCGCCGGGATGCGCATCGCATACACGATTGTCAGCTCACCGCTGGGGCGCTTGTTAGTGGGCGCAACCGAGCGCGGAATCAGCGCGCTTTATCTCGGCGAAACGGAATCGCATCTTGAGGCGGCGCTGAAAAAGGAGTATCCGCGTGCGGAAATCCTGCGAGACCGCAACGGCCTGGAAGGATGGGTGGGGAAAATCCTCGCACATTTGCGCGGCAGGGAACCGCAACTCGACCTGCCGACCGATGTGCAAGCGACCGCGTTCCAGCGGCGCGTTTGGGAAGAGTTGCGCCGGATTCCGTACGGCACAACGCGCACTTACAGCGAGGTAGCTCGTGCTATTGGACGACCCAAGGCGATTCGCGCCGTCGCTCGCGCCTGTGCAACGAACCCCGTGTCCGTGGTAGTGCCTTGCCATCGCGTTGTGCGCGAGGATGGCAATCTGGCCGGCTACCGCTGGGGTCTCAATCGGAAACAAGCTCTGATCGAGCATGAGTCCGCTGCGGCGAAGAACAAGAGGTAGCAAACGCGCAGTCTAGTGCTTGATTTGTACGGTGCCTTTCGGCCAGTGCGGCTTGAAACTCGTATCGGGAAGTCCGGGATTCTTCACTACCTTCGAATACCGCACCGTGAAGTAGTCGCCGGACCCGGTTTCGCTGAACTGCTGCTGGACGGGAAGCCAGGATGATTCATCGATCCAGATCTGGATCTTCGAAAATTGGTCGCGAACTTCGCTGGATTTAGGCGTTAATTCGAGTTCGACTGTCTTCTTATCATCCAGCGGGTTCTCCCCCACGAATGTGACGAGATAGTTTTTCTGAAGCTCCTTGCCCTGAGTACCGAAACCCAGCAGCAGAAACTGGTCCAGCAGCGCGCGGTTCTTCCCGAGATTGTATTCCTCCACGCGTTTCAGCCCTGGATTGAAGACGTATAGGGTGTCGCCCGTCCGGAGGATGGTTCGCGCGTCGGGAGCTTTCATATCCAGCAGCATCTTATCGCCGCGCACGAGAATGCTCCCGATCTCGGTCGAACGGTCATTCACCACCACAGTAACTTTTGTGCGCTCGATGTCCGCCGACAAGCTGTGAAAATCTTTCGCCGCGGCGTCCAGTTGGCCCAATACAGCTGCTGTCGTCCAGACATGATTTTGCGAACCGGCGGATGCAATGAGTGCAGACATTGGAGCAATTACCAGGCAGACGGCAAGAACCGCTGAAAATCGTCCTCTGATCAAACGCTTATTCCCCCGATGCAGTGACCTGAAGCAGAAACGCGGTCATGATAGCACACTGAATGTGACGTGCAGGGCGCTCGTAAGGTTGCAGATTGCACAGAAGGGCAATCGAGGTTCAGGGTTGTACGGTGACGTCGTAATACAGAACCACGCCGTCATCGGCGCGCACGGGATCGATGCGCCGCACCTGAAATGTGTGCCCCTTCAGGTCGTCAATTGCGCGGCCCAGGATATCGTGAGTCTCGCGTTCGAGTTCGGGAGTGGCCCTCGCGGTTCGCTTGTCCAGTGGCAGAATCTTTGCGTCCAGGCGGTAGGTATGGGTTTGATTCGTGGAATCTTCGGAAACGAGTGCGACTTCCGAGCTTGAAACCGCGGCCGACTGCGGCTGATCGTGGAACCAACTCCTGGGGGTGAGCAGCACGAACAGAACGATGACGACGACCATCAAATCGTAGGCCCACGTACCACGGTCGTACGACCAGAAAATCGTGCGGACGAAACCCTGCCATAGCCCGCGCATTTCAGTGCGGAGCCGTTCCGTTCACCACGAGTCCGTCGCGCATATGCATTACACGGGTTCCGTAAGCCGCCGCGTCGGGATTGTGCGTGATCATGACGATTGTCTGGCCAAGGTCCTTATTCAGTCCACGCAAAAGAGAAAGAACGCTCTCGGAAGTCTTGGTGTCCAGATTTCCAGTCGGCTCATCCGCAAGGACGATCTTGGGCTCGCTGATAATGGCTCGCGCGATCGCCACTCGCTGCTGCTCACCTCCGGACAGTTCCGAAGGCTTGTGGTGTAGTCTTTCTTTGAGTCCCAGGAGGTTCGCGACGACATCGAAGCGATGGGGATCGAACCCGTTACCGTGGATGTGTTGCGCAAGGGCAATGTTGTGGTAAGCATCCAGGGTAGGCAGCAGATTAAACCGCTGGAATACGAAGCCCACTTTATGGCGCCGCAACAGAGTGCGCGCCGCGTCGCTCATGGCTGCCAGATCGTTTCCGTCCAGCAGTACTCTGCCTCGGGTCGCTTGTGCAAGGCCGCCGATCAAGTGCAGGAAAGTTGATTTTCCGCAGCCGGAAGGCCCCATTATGGACACAAATTCACCCGGAAAGATCTCGACGTCTATGCCCCTAAGCGCTGGGACGTCCAGTTTGCCCGTGCGGTAGACCTTCCACAAATTTTCGGTCTTAAGTATCGGTTCCACACCGGCTCCCATATGTGCAAAAATTGCTTAAGAGGTGGAAATATTCTAGTCGGCTTTGCTGTTTCTGCCTAGTACGGATGCTGGGCGCAGCGGGTAGCGACACCGCCATAGCTTGCGTGAGGAAGATTCTCGTGAGCCGTCCACTACTCGTAGGAGAGAGCTTCGACAGGATCTCTTCTGCTGGCGAGCCAAGCGGGATAGGACGCGCCCAGCAATCCTCCGACCGTGGCGATCAGGGCAGCGCGGAAGATCCATCCGGTTGTAATCAGGATCGTCATCGCCGGGAACATTCGGATAAAGGCCGACCGCAACAGATAGCTCAGACCCACTCCGCTGACGATTCCCGCCACGCAGAGAAGAGCCGTTTCGCTGATGATGATCCTGATGATATAGCTCTTCGAGGCGCCGAGCGATTTCAAGACGCCAATCTCCCGTGTCCGCTCTATGATGGTCGTGTACATCGAGAGGAAAATCACCAGGAAGCCGATCGCCACGGCGATGCCGATCATGGTGTTGATGAACGCGCTGAGACCTGGCAGGTTCGACGACGTCATCAGCGAGATGAAATCTTTCAGCGGACGAATCTCGTAACGCGGCAGCAGTTGGCGCACTTCGTCCATAACCGCAGGCGTATGGTCTGTACGGTCGCATTTGATGAAAAACACTGAAGCCTTATCATGCGCGCCGGACATTTCCTGCAGCGTGGGCATCAGGACAAAAAGCCGCGCACCCTTTCCGTGTTCCACGATTCCCGCCACGTGAAAATCGTGCTCGAGAATGTGAAGTGTCTGGCCGACTTTGATCTTCTTCGCTCGGGAATACACGTCATCCACAAGTATGTCGTTGGCATCTCGAAGTTCCGTACCCGAATGAAGAACAAATCCTCCGGAAACGGAGCGAAAGCTTTCCGGATCGATACCGTAAACCACGTCCAGCCCGTTGACGGAATTAAACTGCACCAATACGGGGGCGACCGCCTGAATGTAATCCAGTTGCTGCAGCTTATCGCCGATCGCAATCGGCATTGGAGCGCCGCTGAAGGCCATGAACACAGACGCCGATGGAGGCTGCACCATGATGTCGGCGCCGACTCCCTCCGTGCGCTTTGCCGATTCCATCAGCAAGCCGCTGGTGAGGCCCACAACAAGAATCACAAGAGTGACTTCGACAGCCACGGCGATCACCGTGATAAACGTGCGAATGGGACGATGCAGCACATTGTGCACGATCATGTAGCCGATCACGGCTGCACCTCTTTCGCCTCTTCGCCCACGTGGACGAGTTCCGTCCCCGGGGGTTGCTGCAATTGGAAACGGTCGGCAGCGATTGCCTCGTTCACGGTGAGCTTCTCGATTCCGATCTGAAGCTGATAGTCATTGGCCGGCTGGCTCAGCGCGATTTGGCGCGGATAGCTTGCCGACTCGACCGGCTGCCACGCACTGTACCGCACGTCTGACATCAATTTACCGACGGGGCCGAAGGTCTGCGTGCGCGCGATGCCGAGATTCGTGCGATCGAACCAGATTTTCAGCGCAATCTCCCAGTCCATAGAACCCGGCGAGTTCGCTCGAGTTGCGCTGTCGCTGCTCTGGCGGACAACCGTCAGAACATAAAAATGCGATGCCGCGTCACCCGCTTCCTCGAAAAGCACGGGGGTGCTATCGGGAATCGGCTTAAAAAACAGCGCGTCAAGAATGTGTTGCGGCCTGAGGTTCTCAATGGGTTTCGCGGACGGCCGCTCGAGTTTCGCTGAACCTACCAGAAACTTGTTCTTCGATGGAATGAAGATGCGGAAGGTCTCGCCGTCGCTGACCATATCGAAGATGTTTTTCCCGACCACGGGGGCTTGGCCTATCACGCGAATGCTTGCAGGCTCTTGAGCCAGAATGAATCCCTTCACTTCGTGATATTGCTCGATCACCCCACTGTAAGCCGAGCCCGCCGTCAGCTTCATTGTCACGGCAGCGTTCAGCGAGTGTATCGCCTGGGCCTCGCGTTCATACTGAGCGATGAGTTGTTCTTTCGTGGCGGTTTGAAGCGGCGCGGGCGCCTGGCCCGGCTTCACCACTGTTTTCTGACTCACCGAGCAGCCTGAAAGACCAGCCCCAACTGCCGCCGCCAGAACCCAGGTAAATGCACGCAAACTCAATCGGTTCGCTCCAAGAGAGCAGAAAGTTCAATCTAGCAGCCGGTTTCAGGGGTGTCAACGAAGCGTAACGGAGCGTAAGCATCCCGACTGTGACAGCAGGAGGGCTGCGACAGCTTGTCTGAAGGTTTATTGCGCGTCCGTAACCTTGCCCTTCACAAACGTCACCTTCAGATCTTTATATACATAAATCTGCTTGGGGCCAAGGTTGATGATCTTTTCCGGCTGGCCGAGTATCCCGATGACTTCATCGGGAGATTGGCCTATCTCAACCGTGGCCGGAGGCGCCGGGGGAGCTTGATCTGCGGCCGGCTGCTGCTGCTGATTCGCGTCGCCACCCTGCTGTTGGTTCCCCTTGTCATCCGATTTCGCGTCGTCGTCTGGCTGAACTTTGAGGACTTCGCCGACCAGGCTCAACACTTGATCCGGAGTGAGGTTCGAGCCCTTGGGATAAACAAATTTGAGAGTCGCATAATACCGGGTGTCCGAAATTGCATCCGTGAAAAAAGTGAACAATACGCCGTCGCCCAGCAGATCAATCTTCGTCACCCAGAACTTCTCACCAGTAACGAAATTTCGCCCGGGAACGTTGTGGGGCGTGGGGTGTCCTATAAGGCTGCCAAATTTCTGAATTTGCTGGTGCGCTCCAAAGGCTCCCGACGAAAGCTGTCCATTATTGTAAGTATTCTGCGGCGGGATTTGCGTCGAGGTTGGGTACATCAGCAGCTTGTCTTTCTGCAGGATCACGACGGAGCCTGCCGTGACGATGTCGGACTTGTCGTCAGTGGTCTTTGTGATCTTGTACGTCCCTTCCAGCTTCTGCTGGAGCCCTGTCGCCTGGCCTGCGCTGCGAGGGCTCGTTCCCAGAAATGAAAACAGAATTGCTGCGGCAACACTCGACCTAAGAATTGCTCGGCGCGAAAACATTGGCGCTCCTATTAGAAAAGAAATTATTTCGTGTCGCGGGAGGTATCCCATTCCATCGAACGCGGTAACTATAGGTAAGCCAACTAATCATGTCAATCTTGCAGGCAAGAGAATTATACTGAATCAAAAGGAAGCGCCAAAAGCCTGTAGACTCCTGGCGCTTCCAGTTTCATCAGTTCAGCAGGTTAGTCGTCGCCTTGTTCCTTGTCGGCTGCGGCAGTCGAAACTTCTTTTTCCGCCGCGTCAGCGTCCTGTTGCTGTTTGGCCAAGTCGGCGGAAGCTGTCAGATCCGGCTCTGCCGTGCCTTCGGGAACCGCGCGGCGCTGGGCAGAAGGACCCTTCGGCATTCCATTCTTTCCTTGGTTGTCAGCCAGCTTCCCCAGACCATCATCAATCTTCTGGTGGAAATCGTTGTGCATTTCCTGCAAGTCCTGAACGGCGACCGCGACTTGCGAACCTGAGTGACAATCGCCCTTCTGGCTGGCGCTGACCAGGACCTTCACGTTTTGATCTGCATCCGGAGTGTCGTCGATCCGCGTCAAAATGGTGCCCGGAGAGAGCGAGCATTCCGTGCCATCGTCGGTAGGTTCGCTCAAAGCGGTTGCCACGATGAAGGTGCGAGTATTCGGATCGAGCGCGGCAGGAACCTGCTCCGCATTGGCTGCCGGGGCTGCTGCCTGAGCGCTGGTGTTTGAACTTGCCGCCGCGGCTGCTTTCTCCGCTTCCAGTTGCGCCTTCACTTCGTCGGCGATCGCCTGCTTGATTTCCGGAGTGAGGACGACGTTGTTGCTGGACGCTGCTCCTCCACCGCCGCCCGATCCGGCGTCTGCATCCGCGTCGCCACCTGTGTACCCTGGCACGTTAGCTGCCGTAGCCGCATTTGCCTGTGCTTCGGCTTGCGCTTCATATGCCAGCCGCAGGTTTTCCGCTACGAGGTAATCGGTAAGCCAAAATGCCGCGCTCGGGTAGACCGGATACGGGTTGAAATAGTAGGCATTGAACCCATACCACGGCGCTCCGCCCCATCCCCATCCCCAAGCGACCGGCGCGGCCCACGGATTGTAGGCCCATCCATAAAAGCCCACGCCGTAGTAGAAACCGGGCTGGTAACCGTAGTAAGCGTAGCCGCCATAGTAATAAGAACCGTAAACGCGAGCGTAGCTACGACCGCCATAGACGTAGGTACGGCTAACGTAAGATCGTCCACCGCGGCTAAACGAGCGTTCTGAGTAGCCGCGGCCGCGGCCCGTGCTTACCAGGCGTGAACCGTCCGCGCGTCTTGACTCGACCACGCGGCCTCCTCTCGCCGAATGGCTAATATTCATTCCATGCGCGTGAATCGAGCTAACCCCGCCGCGAGAGTTGAACTTCGCAGTTGTCCCGCTCTTTGTGGTCAGGCTGGTCGTCTTGCCAGACTTGTTGACTTCCTTCGTGTTTCCGTTGGCGGTCTTGACGGTTCGCGATCCACTCGCACTCTTGCTGGCACTTGCGTTGGCTCCTGCTTTGCCGGTAGTCGAGGCGCCTGCCTTGCCAGCGGTAGTCGACGTCCCTGCTTTACCAGTGGTCGAGGCGCCTGCCTTGCCAGCGGTAGTCGACGCGCCTGCTTTGCCAGCGGTGGTCGACGCGCCTGCCTTGCCGGCGGTAGTCGTCGTGCCGGTCTTGCCGGTAGTCGTGGCGCCGGTATGGCTCGTTGTCGTAGTACCGGTGTGGCTCGTCGTGGTCGCACCGCCGGCATGGCTCGTGGTCGTGGCGCCCGTATGACTTGTGGTTGTCGCTCCGGTGTGGCTCGTGGTCGTTGCGCCATGGCTCGCGGTCGAGGCGCCGCCGGCGTGTTGCGCCGGTGCGGCGTGCTGTGCGGGAGCCGCATGCTGAGCCGGTGCGGCCTTCGGCGCGGGTGCGCTGGATTTGTTCTTCTGTGCGAAGACAATTCCTGGAACAAATAGTATGGCCAAAAACAGCACCAGCCACTTCGCAGTTGCAGGGCCATGTATCCGTACTGAATTCATAGCAGCCTCCTGTTTAGGCGCAAACGTGTCTTCGTTTTGAAGAAGCAGAGCAGCCCCCACCAAATGAGCACAAACGAAGCAAGCCCCAGGACTCGAGCAATCTCCGTTCAGCATCCAGAACGCGAACGAGCGAGGACCCAGCAAGGAAGAATGAATATATTCCCGCCGTCGCGTCTTGTCAATTTGAAACGATATTTCCGGGTGCGAGATTTGGAACCCCGCTCTCCGCATCTCGCCCTCGTTCCACGGATCTGAGGCCGTCCCGAAAGTGGGTCGCGAGAAAATGAATCAATCGCCGTCGAGCGGCGCATCCGGAGCTACTTCCCGCGATCCGCCGAGCGAAACGAGCAAGCGGCGCAATTTCGCGCGGTCTTCGAGCGCCATCGCAACCATCTCAAATCCCGCCTGATGCGAGCGCACGAATCGCACAACAGCCTGCATGCTGATGGAACGCAGGCCGGAAGGAATTTTCAGTGTCGCTTCGGTTCCGACCGGAATCCGAATGTCCCCGGTCAGTAGCCCTCCTTCCAGGCTCAGCACGCTGATCGACGACGAGTATTTCCCCCGCGCGGAGGTAATTACCGCGGGCACATTCCGGGGCAGCCGGATCCGCTGGTAGCGGCGATGACGCACAAAATCGCGCTCCGGTATCGGATCGAGCGGCGCCAGAGCCATGACCTTCTGATCCAGCCCTGACCGTTGAAGGAACGCTTGCATCCATGCGGGATCGAGTTTCATCAGAGCCTGCGCCGCGGCGGTTCGAATTTCCTCTGGATATGCCCAGCCAAAAGTTTTCCGCGCTTCCACGAAGCGCCGCAAATGTCCGGCTGCAGCGGGAGCCCGCATGCGGCCCAGAGCCTCAATCGCTTTGACCCGCAGGTACTCGGAAGCCTGGAGCAAAATTTCGCCTTCAGCGAGGCGCAAGAGCTTCGAAGCCGTGTCCGGATCGCTGCACATCCCGATCTCGTCGAGTGCCAGGGGCAAGATCATGGGATCGATGATCTCAAGCGAATCCGCCAGCAGCTTGCCGCGCTCGGGAGCGCCTGCAATCGAAAGTTGCCGGACGGTTGCGTCGTGAAAACTTCGCTGCGCCCCCTGCAATCTTGCCGGAAGAAGATCTTCGAGGGCCGAGGGATCCATCCTGCTCAGCAGTCCGACCACGCTCGCGGCCTTCGCGGGCGGATCTGTCTTCAGAGTCTCTTTCAGGTGCCGCGCGCAGGGCGGACCGACTTCCTTGGCTAACTCGACCACACTTTCCCGCTCGCTCTTGCGCGCTGAACGTGCCAGTCGCACCGCGAGATGCTCCGCCGCAACGCCTGGGACGCGCATCAGCACGCCCACAAATCCTTCTGGCAGCGCTTCCGCCGCCAGGGCTTCCTCGATGAATTCTGGAATGCGATTCTCGACGCCGATTCGCGGACGCAGACTCGCCACCCAGCTTGGCCGTAGCTCCTCGAGATCAGCAAGCGAATCGAGCGCCTGCTGCATCGCGCGATAGTAACGCCGGCAAGCCGACTCCTGGCTGAGCCGCACGAACGCAGCGCTTAGGAGCGTTTGAAGTTCGGGATCCTTCTCTTCCGCCATCTGCCGGCCGATTTGGACCAGCGCGTCTTGCAGCCTTTGACTTGCGGCCTTGCTGTACAGCTCAGCAAGCTGGCTCAGTCCGATCGCAGCTTTCTTGCGCGCTTCGGAATCTTTGTTTCGCACGCATGTGGCGTATTGCAGGAGGATGTCTCCGGCCGCTTCTGATTCGCCTCGCCCGAGCAGTTCCTCCACGTACTGCTGGACATTGCGCGGCGGAATGCACCACGCTTCCGCCGACATCAGCACATGCTTCTTGCCAGACTCCGGCACCGCCGCCCAAAACTGGCGGTCGAGGATATCGGCGTGGGATTCCACCGTTACTCCGGCACTCACTAGCTTGTCTTCCCGCGATTTCAGCAGCTTTCGCAGCGTCTCCAGCTCGTGCCCCATGCGATCCAACATTTGCCGCACCGCGTTAACCTTTACTTCGCCACGCTGGTATCGCTCGATTGCAAAACGGATCGCGAGGTCTTCTGCCAGCCGCAACAACATCGCCTCGTCTACCTGCGCCGAAGGTGTTGTGGCTGCCACACCAGCCAGCGCCTGCCGGAGCGTCACTTGTGCGTTCTTCGGCAACGCTGAGAGCTTCCTTTGCCAGGAAGTCGCGTCTAATTGCGGGCTCTTGTTGTGTGCCGCCTCGCCGAATTGCACCAGCAAGCGCAACAGGCTCTGCATTTCCGCTTCATTCAGCGGAGGAAGTTCGCCAGAGCCTCCTCCCGAACCTCCAAGCCCAAAGCCACCGCCGCCGCCGGTTCCGCTACCGCCTATCCCTGTCCCCGTTCCTGTTCCGATGCTGGGGCCGCCCCCAGTCCCGCGTCCAGTCCCCATACCCGCGCCGCCCGAACCGCCATGCGAACCTTCCGCTGCCGCGATGAGTTGGATCATCTTCTCCGGGCTACGGAACCAATCTTGGATGAGATTGGCGTCGGCACCGAGCGTCTTCACGGTGAGCTGTGCGGCCATGCGCGCGTCGGAATACGATGCATCCTCTGCCACGAACCGAATCTCATTTAGCCGAATCCCGCGCGTCCCGCCTTGTCCCAGATTCGCGTCCAGCCTTTCAGATAACCCCGCGCCCTTAGGACCGGTTTCCATGAATGCGCGCACCAAGTGTTCAAACTCGTCGCGTGTGGCGCTTCGGCTAAAGCCGATACTTGCAACACCCGCTGTGGTCAACATGTCGGCAAAGCTGCGCTCGGCGGGGGTGGACTCGAGAGGAACGCCGTCCAGAAGAAGCTGCGACCCCGACGCCCCTAGCAGCAAGCCTCCCTCTCCAGCGGCTCCTACCGCTGCCATTAACTCACGCCAGGTAGACTCAAACTGGTTGGCCGAGCGCGTATGCTCTAAACCATATAGCCGAGAGAACTTAAGGAGTACATTGAGGCTCCGGACAAACGCCCGGGCATTGGGGATAATGGACTCGCTTGGCACTATCAACTCGCTTGGAGGGGGCGACATCGTTCTTACTCAAAAAGTGTACTAGAACGATTGTCATGCGAAAATGGTACGTAAGTACCTGGTTTCCAGATATAAAACGGGGTCGATGCCTCAGGCTGGTAAGCGAACCTCCACGTCTAGGCCTTCCAACGCCGGTCGGACGCGGCGGATAACCTCGCTTGCCCACAACTTGAGTGACAGCAGAACGAGCGAGCCATCGTCGAATCCACAAACGGCGCAGAAGAAATAATTGGGGAAAGACTTATGGTACGCATCTACGCCACGCCGAGCCAAATCGCCTTCAAGAGCTTCATCTCGTGTAGCGACAGCCCCTCCAGCGCGTGCTCCAAAAGTCTCTCCCTGGAAGCGGTCCAGAAGGGATTCGAGCGACTCTGGTTCCGGCGCGGGAATCACGATGGAACGCTGGCTTGCCTCCCGGTAAGCGATTTGATGACGCTGGCAATAATCGCGCAACCGGTCTAGGTGGCTGAAGAAATCGAGTGACCAGATCTCGTTTCCCGCCGTCGCCCTCAGCACGCGGCTCCAGATTCTCGCCGCATCTTTTCCGCGAACCGGTTCGCGGTTTTCATCGGCTTCCGTGAGCTCCAGACCGACGGCGCGCACATCCTCCCCCAAATCCAGCGGTTCCACGTCCAGGAGATACACCTATTCTTCCTCCGCTTTTGGGGACGAGAATTTCCTCTGGAAATCCGGCGACTGCTTGCGCACTTCGAGCCAGTCAAAGAAAGCGTCAGGCGTCTCAAGCCAGATCGCAAACCAGTGCGCCACTTCTTCCTTTTCAGCGCGCTTCTCCGCGTCCACTTTGTGATTTCGTGAAATCATCTCGGCGCGGCGGCGCCCGAGGCGCGCCACTTCACGCACCCGTTCTGCTGCGGCGCTTTCTTTCTCGGCGATAAACTTTCGCAGCAACTCATCAAGCCGCACGAGGCACATCTCCGCTTCATCGAACGTCGAGAAATGCAGCAGATCCTGAAACTCCTCTTCGTAGCGGCCTTCCGTATCGGAACGCGTGGACCACACCACGCGCATTCCCGCTTCTTCCAGCACGCTCATGATGTAGTCCGCGGATGTCTTTCCCTGCCCACCCAGTTGCGCGACGAGTTGCCGGCGGATCTGTTCGATTTCCGCGGGCGTGTAGCGCGGTTTCCCGAGTCCTCGCGCCACTTCCAGGATCAGCGCCTTCTTCGTAGGAGATCCGTCATCGGAATGCGCGTGGGTGCGGTTTGGGCTCAAGACGGTCTCCGGTGCGCGTCACCCGCCATAATGTGGCGATAGCGTGCGACATTGTGATTGTGCTCGGCGAGCGTCTTGCTAAAGAAATGTCCACCCTCATCGTTCGCGACGAAGTACAGGAAGTCCGTCGGCGTGGGCTCCAGCGCCGCGCGCAGCGATGCCTCGCCGGGATCCGCGATGGGTCCCGGCGGCAGTCCGCGATGCTCGTATGTATTGTAGGGGGAATCCACTTTCAAATCCTTCGGCTGGACGTTCTTCTCGGGGCGTCCCGCAAGCTCGAGCGCGTACTGCACCGTCGGATCGCACTGCAGCGCAAGTCCGAGCCTCAAACGATTGTAGAACACTCCGGCGACCAGCGGGCGTTCTTCCGGGTTTGGCGTCTCCCGCTCCACCAGCGACGCCAGCGTGACAATTTCCTCGAGCGTCAAACCCTGCGGAAATCGCTGCGATCTGGAAGGATCGAGCGTTCCCCACACCGAGCGGAAACGCCGCACCATCGTGTCCGCAATCTGGGAGCACGTCGTATGGCGTGTGAATTGATAAGTCGAAGGGAACAAAAATCCCTCGAGGCTCTGCGCTTGTGGCGCGATATCGGCAATTGCGGATGCGTCGCGCGCCACAAGCAGGAACTCGTCCCGCCGGCAAATTCCCTGATGGTCGAGTTCGTTCGCAATGTCGAACATCGTCCAGCCTTCCGGTATCTGCACGACGTGAACGAATATCTCTCCCTTCGCAATTTTCCAGAATACCTGGCGGGAATTCATCTGGTGGTCGATCAAGTACTCGCCTGCTTGCAGCGGCTTCCGGAAATGCCACGCGCTCAGCAGCGCAAACGCCATGCGGTTGCGGATCACGTCGTTCTGCGCCAGGATTCCGGCGACGCCCCAGCGCGAGGTTCCGTGCGGAATGTCCACAAAAAGCTTCTCCGACCGCTTTCCGCGGTAGGGCTTGCCGATCTGCACATCGAGCCACCCGGCTGCCGCCCCCATGGCGGCGATGATCAGTAGTGCTAGCAGGCCAAGTCGCCGCATGGTGGACTAGCTTCTCCCCGCGAGCTTTTCGCGTCTTTGCTCGAGGTAGTCGCGCAGCAGGACCGCGGCGGCAACGTCATCCACCGCGACGCCCTTCCGCCGGGATGCCGGTTTTGTCTCGGCAATAATCCGTCGAGCTTCCCAACTCGACAGCCGCTCATCCATGAGTTCCGTTTCGATTCCCAGCTCCTTCTCTACACGCGCCGCAAATCGCGCCGCTTCTTGCGCCATGGGACCAGCCTCGCCCGTGATATGCACGGGATACCCTACCAGAATGTGTCCTACTCGGTATTCCCGGCACACGTCGCGGAGGCGCCGGAGGTCATCCCGGCGGTTCCGCCGTTCGAGCGTCGCATGCGGCTGCGCGGTGAGCCCCAGATCGTCGGACAGCGCAAGCCCGATCCTCTTCCGGCCGTAGTCAATCGCGAGAATACGCGAACGCCCCCCGTGTACGGCCTTTTCGGCAGGGATTTCCCGGGTGTTGGAACGAGCAACGGTTGCCATCTTCGTTGCATTATACGCGACGCATGCCGCTTTCTGACAAG
>Ga0070733_10000615_pt1 | contig 28376 bp, 23 predicted proteins | sample Coa_R1_9_FD_66450 | JGI IMG/M metagenome (GOLD analysis project Ga0070733, IMG submission 66450) | Surface soil microbial communities from Centralia Pennsylvania, which are recovering from an underground coalmine fire - Coalmine... | ecosystem: Environmental > Terrestrial > Soil > Unclassified ...
CACTGAGCCCCCACACCAGAAAGGCGCAATCTTCGACCAGTTCTTCGAACCGCTGCTGCTGCCCGGGCGCGATTCGCCGGTCGAAGAAGATTTCAACGGTACGCCGGCGCCCGCGCGTGAACTCGCGCACCTGCAGGCCGCCGGTGTGCGCGGTGCTTTTCCAGTCGACATGGCGCGCGCTGTCCTGCGGCTCATAAGGGCGGATGCGGTAGAAATCGCGCCCGTCGCCGCGGGAGCGGGATTCGATCTCGCCGGAAATCGAGTCCAGCAGGAGTTCCATGCCGGCGCGCGGTTCGAGCGCGGGATAGACGATGGTCTCGCGGTGAAGCGCGACGGTGGTGCTTTTGCGAAGGAAGCCGAACGGGAACCGGGTTGAGATCACAAACAGATTTTCGCGATGACGTCCGCGGCGGGGGAAGACGACCTGGACAGCGGCTTCGATGGTGGCACGGCCGGGTATAAGAGGGAAGTAGACGGAGTCCTTCAGGATCGATGGGGCGGAGAGCTCGATTGAAAAAGACGGCGTGAGCCGCTTGAGATTGCGGATGCGGATGCGCGCCGCGGATGGCATTCTCGCCGAGACGTGCTCCGGCAGCAGAAGCTCGAGTTCGAGACCCGCGAGCACCAGGCGGCTGATAAACCCGGAGACCAGGAACAAGGCGAGCATCGCGGAGAACACGAGAAACAGCAGGTTGTTGCCGGAAAGGAACGCCCCTGATCCGGTGAGCATGAGCGCGAGCATGAAGAGGGCTCCGCCGCGCGTGATGCGATATTGCACGCGCCGCTGAAGGATCGCATGGAGGCGGTTCAGGCGCACGATTTATTATCTGCCTTGGGAAACGCGGCTGAAGTCGCGTGTACCCGGCGAGTCAGACGTTTCTTGTGATCTTGCTCAAGGCTCTGGGACGGTCTGGATTCAGGTTTTTTTCAAGTGCCAGCGCCGCGGCGAACAGCTGGGCGGGGATGATGTAGGGGATCGGCGAATAGAGTTCCGGAATCCGTGCCGGGATGGGGATGACGCGCGACGCAAGGTTTGCCGCCGTCAGATTGCGGCGGTCCGTGATCACTACAGTTTCCGCCTTCAGGCCGCGCAGGCGGATCATCATCTCCTGCATCGACGGCCACACGGGCCCGGATGGCGTAAACAGGAAGGCCGGGAAACCGGGCTCAAGCATCGCGATCGGACCGTGCAGGAAATCGGCCGAGGAGAATCCTTCGGCGATCACGTAGGAAGTCTCCTTCAACTTCAGCGCGAACTCGAGAGAATTGGCGTAGTTCAATCCGCGACCCACGACGACTGCATGATGCATGAAGCGGTAGCGCTCCGCCATGGCGGCGACTTCGGACTCGAGCGTCAGGGCGCTCGATGCGAAATCCGCGATGCCCTCCAGGTCCGCGATGCGAATCTTCGCGCCCAGCGCGTAGGCCAACAGGTAGAGCACCATCAACTGGCCGGTGTAGGTCTTGGTCGCGGCCACGCTTTTTTCGCGTCCGGCACGCACCAGGAACACGTGTTCGGCGATTCGGGCGAGGCTGCTTCGCGATTCGTTGGTGATGCCGACGGTGACAGCTCCGGCCTTGCGCGCCTGCTCGAGCACCTGGTTGGTGTCCATCGATTCGCCCGATTGGGAAAGCGCCACGATCAGCGCTTCCTTATAATTCAGGCGCGCGCTGTAGACCGTCGTGACCGACGGGGCGGCCAGCGACACCGGGATGCCTGTCGTGATTTCAATCAGATAACGGCCGAACTGTGCGGCATTGTCCGAAGTGCCGCGGGCCACAAGAACCACCAGCCGGGGTTTTCGGCGATTGATCAGCGCTCTGAATTTCTCGATCCGGCGCAGTTCGGAGCCGAGGGTACGGGCGAGCACTTCCGGTTGCCGGCGGATTTCATCGAGCATGCGGGACATCACACGCCAGTTTATAATCGAAACAGCGGAGGCTTACGCCGCGTCTGGAAAAACAGGTTTGGAAGAAAATAAAATAATATGGATACCCGGACTAAGTTTGTTGTCGTCACGTCGTCGACCTGCCTGGTAGCGCTGCTGCTGTTCGGCGGCGTTGTAAGCAAAGGCGCCCCGGCGGACGAGCGCGCTTCGGCGGACAGCAACGTTTACAAGCATCTGGCGGTCTACTCAGAAGTACTCTCGCGGATCAAGAGCGAGTATGTGGAAGAGCCGGATATGAGCAGCGTCACGCTGGGGGCGATGAACGGGCTGCTTGAATCCATCGATCCCTATGCCAGCTACCTGAACGCGGAGCAGTACAAGGATTACCTGAAGAATTTCGACAGCTACCGGGGCGATCTGGGAATGGTGCTGGCGAAGAAGTTCGGTTACATCACGATTGTTTCCGTGGTTCCGGGATCTCCGGCGGCCAAGGCCGGCCTGACCACCAACGACATGCTGGAATCGATCAAGGGCATTGCGACGCGCGACATGCCGCTGGCGTATGCGAATCTGCTGCTGCGGGGCCAGCCCGGCACTACCGTGGATCTTTCGGTACTGCGCCGCAAGCCGGAACCGCAGAAGCTCACCATGACTCGCGCGATCATTACGCCGCCGGCGGTGGAATCGAAGATGCTGCCCGACGGGATTGGTTACATCAAGATCGCGACGATGGGATATGGCCGGGTTAAAGAGGTTGCAGACGCCGTGGCCGGTCTGCAGAAGCAGGGCGCGAAGAAGCTTGTTCTCGATCTGCGTTATTCCGCATCGGGCAATCCGGAAGACGGCATCGAGCTGGCTAATTTGTTTTTGGACAAAGGCCTGATCGCTTACTCAGTGGGGCAGAAGTCGCCCCGCAGGAATTTCGATGCCGATCCGAAGAAGGACGTTACGTCACTGCCGCTTATCGTGATGACGAATCGGGGAACGGCGGCGGCGGCGGAAGTGGCGGCGGCGGCCTTGCAGGGCGATAAGCGGGCGTCGCTGGTGGGAGAGCGGACGTACGGGGATGCGTCGGTGCTTCGCCCGATCACGATGGATGACGGCAGCGCCATCATTCTGTCGGTAGCGAAATACTATTCCCCCGACGGTAAGTCGATTCAGGACAACGGCGTGACGCCGGAAACGCTGGTGGCCGACGCGGAGGCCGGCGGAACGGATGTCGACGTGGATGACGACGCTGAACCCGCGCCCGCGATTATCGGCGCCGACAAGAAAGCCGGGCAGGCTGTTACCGGCGGGGGCGGCGCGAAAACCACGGACGACCCGATTTTACAGAAAGCGATTGAGATCGCGCAGGCCAAGGGATAAGACAAGCAGACGACAAAAAACGATCGTCTGCTCCACCCCAATTCCTACAGAGACTTCAGGAATGCCAGAACGTTGGCCTTTTCGTCGTCGGACAGGATGTCCTTGTAAGCGGGCATGCCGTTGCCGCCCTCGTTGATCTGATTGAGGACGTTGGCATCGTTTACGGGCTTGCCGGAATTCAGCTTGGCTCTCTTGAAAAGCCCTTTCAACCCCGGACCCATCTTCACCTCGGTGCTGTCCGAGTTGTGGCAGACGCTGCATTGGTCGAATACTTCTTTACCCTTGGCGGCGTCGCCCTTCTGGGCATAAAGGCTGGAACCGGCGAGGGCGATAGCGCCGGCGAATAACAACGTAATGGATTTCTGCATCATGGGCTCCTTAATCCGATAGTCTACAAGACTGACAGCGGCGATAATAGACTATCAATCCGTGTGGAAACTTCGCGCCGTTCTGTTTTCCGCCCCGGCGGTCATCATCCTCACAATCGTGATGGGCGTGATTTCGTACATTTGCTCGTTGTGGGACCGCGCCGGAAGGACGCAGCACCGTCTCGCCCGGCAGTGGGGGCGGATGCTGCTCAAGGTCAGTTTCGTCGACGCCATCGTGCGGGGCGCCGAAGCGCTCGATGCGGACACCAGCTACGTGGTGGTGGCGAACCATGCGAGCTATATGGATATACCGGCTCTTTACAGCGCCCTGCCGCTCGAAATTCGTTTCTTCGCAAAGAAGGGTCTTTTCTCGATTCCGTTGCTGGGGTGGCATCTGCGCCGGGCGGGACATTTACCCGTTGTGAGGGGCGACGCGCGGGCATCTTTGAAATCGATGTCGGAAGGGGCGAAGCTGATGCGCGAGAGAGGGGTTTCGGTGCTGTTGTTTCCCGAAGGAGGGCGCAGCCAAACGGGCCTGCGTCCGTTTAAAGAAGGCGCCGCTTATATTGCGATCAAGGCGGGCGTGCCGGTGGTGCCGGTTGGGTTGGTGAACATGCGCAGCGTGCTGCCCATGAACTCGTGGCTGCTGCGGCCGGCGCGGGTTGAAATCCGGATAGGGGAGCCGATCGACACGGCGGGGATGACACTGCACGATCGGGGGCGCCTGAACGAAACGATGCACGAGAGAGTCGCCGGGCTGGTTGGAGAATCCGCGGCAGCACATGTATGACAGCGAACGTATGAATGCCCGCACTATTCCCGAACTTCTGCGCAACGCGGCGGCGCAGTTCGGCGATCGGCTCGCGCTGCGCCAGCCTGCAGGCAAGGAGGTCCATACGTGGACCTGGCGCGAGTATCTGGAAGCCGCGGAAGAGATCGCCGCCGGATTGCATGAGCTCGGTCTCGGCAAAGGCGATCACATTGCCCTGTGTTCCGAAACGCGCGCCGAGTTTTATCTGGCCGACCAGGGCATTCTGATGAACGGCTCGGTGGCGGCGGCGCTTTACCCGAGCTATCCGCCGGAGGAATTGAAGCGCACCATCGGGATGGCGGATGCGAAAGCCCTGTTTGTGGAAGACCCGAAGACGTTCGCGAAGTTGAAGGGCGCGGCTATCGAGGACACGGGCGCGGCGCATTTCATCCTGTTGACGGGCGAGGCGGCGGGAGCGCTGTCGCTCGAGACGCTGCGGAAGTTGGGCAGGGAAGTCGGCAAACGGGATGCGGGAGTGGCGCCGGACGACAACGCGATCCTTTACCTGACGTCCGGCGCGACAGGCGAACCGAAGATGGTGATGGTGACGCACCGGGCGGTGATCGCGAATATCCATATGGGGCCGGTGGTGTTGCCGCTGACAGCCGACGACATTACGATCGCTTTTCTGCCGTCGGCGCATATCGCACAGCGAGTGGTCGTGGAGATTCTGCCGATTCTGAGCGGCAGCGCGGTTTCGTTCGCGGAGAGCCTGCTGAAACTGCAGCCCGAGATCAAGGCCGTGCGCCCGACGTTTTTTCTGGCGCCGCCGCGCGTTTGGGAGCGCGTTTACACGAGCATTCGCACCGAGGTTCTCAAGAAGCCGGCCATTGCGCAGAAGGCTTTCTTCGCGGCTCTCGGGCTCGGGCTGGCCGCCGCGCGGTATAAGCGGGACGGCAGAAAGGTCCCGTTCCGTATTCGCATACCGCTGCAGTTCGCGCATCGCGCGATCTTCAGCAAAATTCGCGACCGGTTCGGCGGACGGCTGCGAATCGCGGCGTCCGGCGCGGCTCCGCTGGGTGAGGATCTGGCGCAGTTTTACGAGGCGATCGGCATGCCTTTGATCGAAGGCTACGGACTCACGGAAGGCGGCGTTACAGCCTTTAACCCGCTGGATGCGCCGCGCCCCGGCAGTATCGGAAAGGCGTTACCGGGTGTGGAATTCAGGATCGGCGAGGAGGGGGAATTGCAGTTCCGAAGCCCGACACTTTCGCGCGGGTACTACAAAGATCCGGACGCGACCTCCGAGGTGCTCCGCGACGGCTGGCTGCATACCGGCGATGTCGGCACGATCGATGCGGACGGCTACATTTACATCACCGGCCGCAAAAAGGAACTGATAGTAGCGTCGAACGGCAAGAAGATTTTTCCTGCGCGCGTGGAGACGATGTTCAAGTTCGAGCCGCTGATCAGCCAGGTCGTGCTGGTGGGCGACCGGCTGCCGCATCTGGTTGCCCTGTTCACCATTCATCCGCCGATTGCGGAGCCTCTTCGAGACGCGGCGAATCCGGGCATCCCGCTGCATGAAGCGCCCGGGGTTGTGGCCGAGGTGCAGAAAATCGTGACGCGCGTGAACAAGCAGCTGGCGCCATTCGAGCAGGTGAAGCGGTTCCGAATCCTGAACCGGGAGTTTACGATCGAGCACGGCGAAGTGACCGCGACGATGAAAGTGAGGCGCAAGCAGGTGCTGGAAAATTTCAAGGCGGAAGTGGATGCGCTTTATCAACTGAGCGCATCGGGCCGCGGCGGAGAGTGAAACCGCAGTCCCTGGCAACAGCGCCATGGACTAGACTCAGGGTATGCAGGTCACGGTAACTGTGCCCGACGAACTGGTAGCGGCGCTCGCCCCGGCGGGCCGCGACCCGGCGCGCGCAGCAGTGGAAGCGATGGCTCTCGAAGCCTATCGGGAACGCCGCATCACCGCATATCAGCTGCGAATGATCCTGGGCATTCCATCCCGCATCGAGCTGGACGGATTCCTGAAAGAACACAAGGTCGAGACCTACACCGCGGAGGATTTCGAACACGACCTGGCGAACCTCGACGGACCGTCCAATCAGCCGGAATGATCGTCGTTGCCGATACCAGCCCACTCCATTACCTCGTACTGATCGGAGCGGCAGGCGTCCTTGAGCCTCTTCATATCCGGGTGATCGTACCGGAAACGGTTTTGATAATCGCGGCGAAGGTTCGCGCATGGATTGAGGATCCGCCGGCATGGCTGCGCGTTCATGGCTTTCGATGCTATCAGTTTGGATCATGAAAATACCAGGCAAGACCATACTGAAGGTACTGCTTCCTCAGGCTGGACAGGTCCTCTGTCGTCAGGTCGTTATGCGCCAACTGGCGCCGCTCGCCCTTCTCGGTTGATATACAATCGGTTCATCTTGATCACAGAGACCAAAACTCATCGCGTGGAGCCGGACATCACGGTGTTCGAGATCTCCGGGCGCCTGAACCTGGGCAATCTGCTGCAGACCGCCGAGAGCGCGATTCGGGGCCTCATCGACGGGGGTGCGCGCAAGCTGGTGATCGACGTGACGGGACTGCATGCGATCGACAGCTCCGGCGTCGGGACGCTGATCAGCTGCGCGGGCCAGATGGATCAAGCGGGAGGCCAGGTGCATTTGGCGGGTGCGCAGGGTTCGGTGGCGAAGATCTTCGAGATGGTTCACATGAGCCGCATCATTCCGCTCCATGCGGATCTCGCGGCCGCGTGCGGGAGTTTCTCGAACAGTGCCACGGCTTGAGCACGCCTTGCGGGCCTTTTCCATTGCGGTAGCCGGCACCGCACTGCTCTGCCTGCCCGCGCCCGCCCAATGGGTGAATTACCCTACGCGCGGAATTCCGCGCCTTTCGAACGGGACGCCGAACCTGGCCGCCGCCGCGCCGCGAACGTCCGATGGCAAGCCCGATTTCTCCGGAATTTGGGGGTGGGAACATAACCGCGCCTGTCCTCCGGATGGCTGTCCGGATGCCGTGATCGGGCAGGAGTTTCTCAACATCGGATGGAGCCTGAAGAACGGATTGCCGTATCAGCCATGGGCGGCGGAACTGGTCAAGGCGCGCCGCGCCGCCAACAGCATGGACGATCCGCAATCGCGCTGCCTGCCGCGGGGCGCGCTGCGAATTTACACGGACGGAACGTTCAAGAAGATCCTGCAGGTTCCGGGAGAGATCGCGATTCTGAGCGAGCGCGGGGCGAGTTACAGGCAGATCTTCACGGATGGGCGCCCCTTGCCTGTCGATCCGACTCCATCGTGGAACGGCTACTCGTCGGGTAAGTGGGAGGGCGACGCGCTGGTGGCGCGAACAGAGGGCTTTCGCGACGACTTGTGGCTCGACTCTCAGGGAAGTCCGTTGACGAGCGCGGCGAAGGTGACGGAACGGTTCCGGCGGCCGAATTTCGGGAAGCTGGAAATCGAGATTACGGTAGACGATCCGAAAGCGTATACCGCCCCATGGACGGTCAAGCTCAATCAGCCCCTCGTGCCCGATACGGAATTGTTGGATTACATCTGCGCCGAGAACGAGAGGGATTCCGCACATTTCACGGCGAAGTAGCGGGCCGACGTGGGCGTCGGCCGCGGACCGGGGGTCCGCCCCACAAGTTCTTTTGTGCCCATGTTGCCCACCTGTGCGCGCAAAGCACATTGAGGCGAAGGGGCAAGTCCGCTAGAATGAAGAATTCATCCGATAGCGCGCAAGCGTGCAGATGGGAAACGCGAAGCGGGAATCACGCATCCGTCCTTTAATATGACGGGCTTGGGTAACCCGCTTTCAACGTGGTCTTGGTTAGAGCGCGGCCCCTTGCGCAGGGTGGAAAGGAACCGGGTCTTCATGATTTCACTCAGGCCGATGCGCCTGAACAGAGCGTTGGTTTGCCTCTGCGGTCTGTTGATCGCGGCGTCGGCGCGGGCCCAGAATCCGCAGGGCCAGCCGGCGGGCCAGCAGCCGCCACCTCCCGCAAACCCGCAGCAGAACCGGAACAATCCGTTTGAGACCGTTCCGCAGGCGGAACCGCCAAAGCCGCCGACTGCTCCGGCCCTGCCTCAGTTCGAAGCGCCGAAGCCCGCCGAGCCGGGCGAGCAGCAGCCCGCGGTAGGTTCGAACGTCATCGAAGGCATTGAGTTCCGGGGCGCGCGCCGGGTACCGCAGGATACGTTGCGGGCCATGATTTTCAGCAAAGTGGGCGATGTCTATAACGAAGACACACTGCGGCGCGATTTCATGGCGCTGTGGAACACGAACCGATTTGACGATATCAAGCTGGAAACCGAGAAAGGCGAACGCGGCGGTTTGATTGTGCGCTTCGTGGTGACCGAGCGGCCGGTGATTCGCGACATTAAGTATGAAGGCGCGAAATCGGTTTCGACATCGGACATCCTGGACCGGTTCAAGGAGCGCAAGGTCGGGTTAACGGTGGAATCGATGTACGACCCGAACGTCGTGAACCACGCGGCCGTGGTGCTGAAAGAGTTAGTTGCCGAACATGGGCATCAATTCGCCACGGTGACGCCTGAGTTGCGGCGCATTCCACCCTCTTCGCTGGAAGTGGTTTTCAACGTTGTCGAAGGCCCCAAAATCAAGGTGGGCGAAATCACGATTCTGGGCAACAAGGCCTTTACGCATCGCGACATCGTGCGCGCGATGAAGAATCTTCACCCGCTCGGGATTCCGCATTCGATTTTTCTGGAAGATTTGTTCCCGGTGACCTTCGATGCGGCGAAACTCGAGGAAGACAAGGAGCGCGTCCGCGACGCGTATCAGAAGCAGGGTTACTTCACGGCGAAGGCCCTCGACCAGACGCTCAAGATCCGCGACGTGGGCGGGTACAACGGCGGTTGGCATATCCCCATCATCAAGGAAAACAAGCCGGGCAAGGTGGAGGACATCACCCTGCCGGTGGAAGAGGGAAGCCGATATTATCTGGCCAAAATCGATTTCGAGGGAGTCAAACTTTTTCGATCTCCCGATTTTCTGGGACGCCTGTTTCAGATGCAGCCGGGCGACGTTTTCTCGACCGAGAAGCTTCGCAACGGGCTGAAGAACCTGACCAAGGTCTACAGCCAGTTCGGTTACATCGATTATGTGGCGGAACCGCAGATCGACATCGTGCCGAACTCGAACAAGATCGATCTGACCCTGAACGCCGACGAGGGCAAGCAGTTCTTTGTGCGGCGCATCGATTTCACGGGCAACACGACCACGCGCGACAGAGTCATCCGCCGCGAAATCCTGATCGACGAAGGCGATGTTTATAATTCCACGCTGTGGGACGCCAGTATTCTGCGGCTCAATCAGCTGGGATATTTCGAAGCCCTGAAGGAGAACGAGTCTTACGAACTGAAGCGGAATCCGGGCACGAATACAGTCGACATCAATCTGAAGGTGAAGGAGCGGGGCAAGAATTCGATCAGCATGAACGGCGGCGTTTCGGAAATTTCCGGGACGTTCATCGGCGCCAATTACTCCACCAACAACTTTCTCGGGCTGGGCGAGACCCTGACGCTGCAGTCGCAGGTGGGCACGCTGATGGACAATGTCACGCTCGGCTTCACGGAGCCGTACCTGTTCAACAAGCCGTGGCAGGCCGGGATTACGGTGTACCTGAGCCGGTTCAACTACAACGAGGCCCAACAGCAGTCGCTGCTGCAGGGCTACAACCTGCAGACGTTTTACAACTCGCTGGGCAGCGCCAACGTACTGAACTACGTGCAGAATTCGCAGGGGATCACGTTATCCGCCAGCCATCTGCTCAGGCGGAGTTTCGCGCGGCTGGGGGTATCGCTGGGGTACGACGTCTCCAATGTCAAACCGGAATCCCAGGGCGCCTCGACGTATTTCAATTACATCAACTTTCAAGGCGTCAACGGGCCCAATTCGCTGAACGGCATCAGGACTCTGAGCATCACGCCTTCATACAGTTACAACTCGAAAAACAGCTTTATGAATCCGACCGCCGGGAAGAGCATTTTCTTTTCCGTCAAGGCGTCGGGCAGCGTGCTGGGCGCCAATGTGAATTCGATTCAGCCTACGTTCGACGCGCAGTATTATCATCCGAGCCCGCGCTGGCACAAGAACGTTCTGGCCTTCCACTTTATGGCCACCACGATAACCGGCTACGGCGGGAAGGAAATTCCTCCGTTCGCGCGGGCTTTCATCGGCGGCGAGAACGACATTCGCGGGTTCTATTTCTTCAGCGTCTCGCCGATCGCCTACCTTCCGAGCAGCGCGAGCATCGGCGTGCTGAACGCGGATGGCAGCCAGCGAACACAGACCGCAATAGTCAATGGATCTCCGCAGACTGTGAGCGTCAACCTGCCGATACCGACTTATCAGATCATCACCCCGGGCGGAGACACGCACGCCGTGTTCAATTTCGAATACCGGATTCCCATTATCGGGCCGATCTCGCTGGTGCCATTTTTTGACGCGGGCGTCAACAAAATCCTGTACAGGAACCAGTTGACGATGAATCCCGGGCAGGTATCGAGCCTGAACTCGCAGTTTCCGGAGGCGGATTTCTCCGCCGGAAACGTTCCGATCGCTCCGGGGACGCAGAAGGTCCGGATATCGACCGGTCTTGAAATCGATGTCATCCTGCCAGTCGTGAACGCGCCGTTCCGGATCTATTATGCATACAATCCGATGGTGGTGCGCGAGTATCTGCAGCCGCCGGTTGTATTCGATCCCTCCACTTTCCCTAATGCGGCGACGCTCTCGAACGCGGTTGCGTCATACGGCACGGCGTATCCGTTGTTCGAGCAGCGCGGAACGTTCCGGTTCACCATCGGCAGGACGTTTTGATACTGCCGGCTTTCCCGGGTGGATCGCACCGAGACGCCAGGGCTGTACTAATCTTAAGTTTTGGGCCTGAGTTTCCGGCCTCAGTTTTGTTTGAAGGAGTTTAAACGTGAGAAGTGAATTCATGGCGCCGTACAGGCGATCTATGCTGCGATTTTCGACAACGGCGTTTTCGACGCTGACGGCGCTTACGCTGGTTTGCGGGGCTGCCTCCGCGCAGACTTCGCTGAAGATCGGCGTCATCAATATGCAGGAGGCGCTGCTGAGCACCAAAGACGGGCAGAAGGCGGTGGCCGAATTGAAAGCCAAATTCGCTCCCAAGGAGCGGGAATTTCAAGAGCGGCAGGGGCAATTGGCGGCCAAGCAGGAACAGTTCCGCAAGACCGAGAACACCATCAGCGAAGAGGCCAAGGCGACTCTGGCCCGCGACATCGATGCGCTGACCAAGAATCTGCAGCGCGACACCGACGACGCGCGCCAGGATGTGGAGCAGGAGCAGCAGAAAGTCCTGAATGACCTTGGCCAGAAGATGATGCAGGTGCTCCAGAAGTACTCGACTGAAAAGTCTCTCACGATGGTCTTCGACGTGAGCGGTCAGCCGAACAACATTCTCTTCGCGTCGAACACAATCGACATTACGCGCGACATCATTGCGATGTACGATGCCGCGCCTCCGACCACGGCGGTGCCGGCATCGAAACCCGCCCCGGCCACGACGACATCGGCGCCGAAGACACCCGCGCCGCGCCCGGCGGCTCCCGCGGCGTCGACGCCGGCGCCCAAGTGATCCGGCGCCAAAGCAATCAATCGGTGTTAACCTGATCATGAGGAGGTAACCATGCGGTTCGGGTTGCCAGTTCTACTCGCGGGGCTTACCGCGGCTATGCCCGCGGCCGCTCAATACAGCCTGCGGACCGGCGCGCTCGGGGGGAATATCGGCTCTCGAGCATTCACGCGTCCGCTGGGCGGAACCAATCCGGGTTTCAATGGCGCGGGCTACGGACGCCCGGGCTATTATGGTTCGGGCTATCGAGGCGGCAGGCGGGCTCCATACGCCGGCTATCCCTACGCCTACTCGGTTTGGGTGCCCGATTACTACGACTATCTGGATTCCCAGAGTCAATATGCCGCGCAATACGCGTATGGCGCGCCATACGCACCTCCTCCGGACGCGTCTTCTTATTACGGTGTCCCGCCGGCGGGGCCGCAGCAGCCGGTGATCATCAATCAATATTTCGCCCCTCCCGGGCCGCAAGCAGCCAATGCGCCGGAAGCGGGCTTGCGGACTGGAAACGACACCACTAATGCGCAGGCGCCTGGCGATCCGATCGGGACTCCGATGAATTACTATCTGATCGCTTACAAAAATCACGCGGTTTATACGGCGATCGCTTACTGGGTGGAAGACAAGACGCTGCATTATGTGACGACGCAGAACATGCACAATCAGGCGTCGCTCGACCTGATCGATCTCGCCCTTACGAAGTCGCTGAATCAGCGCAACGATGTTCCGTTTTCGATCGCAGGCCAGCAAACGCCGTGAGGAACGGGGCATCGCCTTCCAGAAAATCGTAGTTTGACAAAGCTTCGAAGGGTTCCCACCGGATCGTTTCGAAGATGCGGTTTTGGATGTCTCCCCGCCATGCCGAGACCCGCATGAAAACCAGCAGAATAGCTTGCCTGCCTGGATAGACGAACTCATAGCGCACGATTTCGGAGCCGGCTTCGGACTCGATGCCGAGTTCTTCGCGCAACTCGCGGATGAGGGCCGCATTTGGGGATTCTCCGAGTTCCAGTTTGCCGCCGGGAAATTCCCATTTCAGGGGGTGCGGTTGGTCGGCGCGCCGCCGGCATATCAAAATTTTTCCATTGTGTTCGAGTACGCCGGCTACGACGGTGGTCATTGCTGTTGCTACTGTACCGCTCGTGGCGCTTACGGGCTTGCCGTCGGCGGTCGACCTGGCATGAGCGAAAGGGGTTCTTGATCCTGCTTTCTCACGCGCAGAAAGGCAGGGTCGCGAAAGCAGCCGGGCAAACGCTCCCGGAGGCAAACCGACTCGAAGCGCGCTGAGCCGAGGCTCAGCGGCGAGCAAAAGCGATCATATAGCCGCACCGCTCTTGCAGAGGCAGAACTTCAACGGAACAAATCGGGCTGCTGCGTCGTCTGACTCGGAAGGCGTGATTCTTGTGGAAATCAAGCGCGCATGAGCTAACCTTTGCGACGTTCGCGAGTATTTAAAAGGGGGGACCAATGCCTGAACCGCTGATTCGCATGCAGAACGTGAAGAAAGTCTTCGTGACCGACGAGGTGGAAACACACGCCCTCGAGGGCATCGACCTCGAGATTCAACGGGGCGAATATCTGTCGATTTCCGGGCCATCGGGCTGTGGAAAATCGACCCTGCTCGCCATCCTGGGGCTTTTGGATTCGCCCTCGGGCGGTACTTACCGGCTGAACGACCAATCCGTCGACAGCCTGAAACTGAGCGACCGGGCGCGTATCCGCAACCGCGAGATCGGCTTCATTTTCCAGGCTTTCAATCTGATCGGCGATCTGTCGGTATATGAGAACGTCGAGCTGCCTCTGACGTATCGGGGGATGGGAGGCGCCGAACGGAAGCGCCGGGTGCTGGAGGCGCTGGATCGGGTGGGAATGGCGCACCGCATGAAGCACTATCCGGCGCAGCTCTCGGGAGGGCAGCAGCAGCGGGTTGCGGTGGCGCGCGCACTGGCGGGCGATCCGGCCATTCTGCTGGCGGACGAGCCCACCGGTAATCTCGACTCCGCCAACGGAGAGGCGGTGATGGAACTGCTGCGCGACCTGCACCGGGGCGGTGCAACCATCTGTATGGTCACCCACGATACCCGCTATGCCAGCCACGCGGAGCGTTCGATCCATCTGTTCGACGGCCGCATGGTCAACGGGCAAACGGCCGGGGCAGCTGGAGCATAGTTCGTGACCGGTCTGGCGGGGGATCTTCAATACGCCTGCCGGACGCTGGCCAAGAGTCCGGGTTTCACTATCGTTTCCCTGCTCACGCTGGCCATCGGGATCGGCGCCAACACGGCGATCTTCAGCTTTGTCGATTCGGCGTTGCTCAAACCGCTGCCCTATCCGGATGCCGACCGGATTGTCCGGGTGCTCGAGAAGCCGCCGGGATTTCCCCGGAACGGCATTGCGACGCTGAACTATCTCGACTGGCAGAGCCAGAATACGGTCTTCGAACACATGGCGGCTCAATCCGGAGGGCCATTGACGCTGACCGGCTTCGGCGAACCCGTTCAACTGCGGGGCGGCCGCGTCTCGGCGCATTATTTCGATATCCTCGGCGTCAGGGCGGCGCTCGGCCGAACGTTCGCCGCGGATGAAGACCAACTCGGCAAGGAAAAGGTGGCGGTGCTCAGCCACGCCCTATGGGTTTCGCGGTTCGGCGCCGATCCGAAACTGCTCGGCCGGACGATTCGCCTGGATGGGCAGCCGTATACCGTGATCGGCGTTCTGCCCGGAGGGGGCGAGTACGACCGGTCTTACGACGAGATCTGGACGCCGCTGGCCTTCGAGCCCGCGAACATGACGCGAAATTTCCACTGGTTCGGCTCCTTCGCCAAACTGAAGGCCGGAGTCAGCCTGGAGAAAGCACGCGCCGATATGGATGCGATCGGGGCGCGAATCGCCCAGCAGTACCCGGATTCGAATAAAGGCTGGGGCGTGGTGGTGGACCGTTTCGCGGACGTTGTGGTGGACGAGGATCTTCGGCTGTCGCTCTATGTGCTGCTGGCTGCCGTGGGCATGGTTCTGCTGATCGGATGCGTGAATCTGGCCAATCTGATGCTGCTGCGCGGCGCCGCGAGAGGGCGCGAGGTTGCCCTGCGGGCGGCACTGGGCGCGAGCCGGCAGCGTCTGGTGCGGCAGTTTCTGACTGAATCCGTGTTGCTGTCGCTGGCGGGCGGTGTGCTCGGCATCGGCATTGGGTACGCCACCATGGCCGCGCTCAAGGCCGCGGTTCCACCTTATACATTGCCGCCGGAAGTCAATGTGACGATGGATGCCCGGGTGCTTTTGTTCGCACTCGGGATCTCGGTGCTGACGGGCATCCTGTTCGGCCTGGCGCCGGCGTTGGGAGCCACTAAAACGGACCTGGTCACTTCGCTCAAAGAAGGCGGCGGTGGTACTATTGGCGGCGCACGGCATAGGCTGCGCGGCGCGCTGGTGGTGGGCGAAGTGGGGCTGGCGTTCGTGCTGCTCACCGGCGCGGGCCTGTTGATCCGAAGCTTTTTTCAGATGCAGCAGACGGATATCGGCGTCGACACCACCAATGTCCTCACCGCCCAATTGCCGCTTTCCGACAAGATTTACCCCGATCCGGTGCGGCTCGACTCCTATCTGCGCGAGATGGAGGGTAATCTGCAAGCCGTGCCCGGCGTGCGCGACGTCGCGTTCACCTCGGCTTTACCGATGCAGGGGTGGGGTTACGGAATGCCGTTTCAAATTGCCAGTCAGCCGATGGTGGACCGGGCCAACCGCCAGGCCTGTTTTTTCAAAATGGTGAGTCCGTCGTACTTCCGGGCGCTCGGCATGCACCTGCGCAAGGGCCGGGGACTCAACGAGCACGATCTTGTCGGCGCCGCTCCTGTCACGGTCATAAACGAAACCATGATGCGGAAGTATTTCCACGGTCAGGACCCGATCGGCCAGCGGATTCTGGTCCAGCAGATTGTTCCCGGCAAGACGCAACTCGGGCCGGAAGTCCCCTGGGAGGTGGTGGGAGTGGTGGCCGACGAACGCGTCACCGGCTTCGACAACAAGCGCGATAATCCGGGGATGTATGTGACCAACGAACAAAGCCCGGTTTATTTCGGCGGGCTGGTGGTGCGGGCGGCGATTAACCCGGCCGGGCTGGAGAAGGCATTCCGCAAGGCGGTTCACGATACTAACCAGGACCAGCCGCTGATGGAAGTGAAAACGCTGGAGCAGATCAAAGGCGAAACGATGGCGGGCGACCGGCTGCGCTCTCTGCTGCTGGGTGTATTCGCCGGCATTGCGCTGCTGCTCTCGGCGGTCGGGATCTATGGGGTGATTTCGTACTCGGTGGCGGAGCGTACCGGCGAGATCGGCATTCGCGGGGCTTTGGGGGCCAGCCGGGGGAACGTGCTCGGCCTGATTCTGGGGCATGGGATCCGGATGACCGTGATTGGCCTCGCGATCGGCCTGCTGGGCGCGCTCGGTTTGACGCGTCTTCTCGCTACGTTGCTTTTCGGCGTCGGGGCATGGGACCCTGTCACGATTGCGAGTGTGACCGTGGTTCTGATTGGCGTCGGTTTGGCAGCCTGTTATATCCCTGCGCGCCGGGCCACGAAGGTCGACCCGATGGTGGCGCTGAGGTATGAATGAGTGAACGCCGAACGCGGCTGAAGCCGCGTGTACCATGACCACGCTGTGGCAGGATCTCAAACACTCTGTTCGCGCCTTTCTCCAGAGCCCCGGTTTTCTGTTCACGGTTATCGCCACTCTGGCGGTTGGAATTGGCGCCAACACGGCGATCTTCTCCGTGCTCAACGCGGTTCTGCTGAAGCCGATTCCTTTCCCCGACCCCGATCGCCTGGTGATGATGATGAACACCTCGCCGGAGGGATCGGGACCGGCGGCATCGCCGGCCAAGTTCCAGCATTTCCGCGAGCAGACCAGCGTGATTCAGGATGTGTCGGCGTTTCGCGAGAACGTCGTCAATTACACCGGCGGCGCGTTCCCGGAGCAGCTCCGATCCGCCCAGGTGAGCGCGGACTACTTCCGGCTGTTCGGCGCGCCGGTGATCCTGGGGCGCGCATTCTCACCTGACGAAGACCTTCCACACGGCCCGCAGGTGGCTGTCATCTCCGAGGGGCTGTGGAAGCGGCGATTCGGCGGCGACAGGAACGTACTGGGAAAGACCATATCGCTGAGCGGCAGTCCTTATGTGATCGTCGGCGTTATCGCGGCGAGCTTCGATATCAGCGAATTCGGGCCGAAGCCGGATGTGTTTGTGCCGTTCCAGCTCGATCCCAACACGGCCGACCAGGGACACTATTTCTCGGCAGCGGCACGGCTGAAGCCGGGTGTCACACTTGCACAGGCGCAGGCGAAACTGAAGCTTTCCGCGCAGGATTTCACGCGCAAGTTCCCCCGCGTGCTGCCGCCCAACGGCGGATTCACAGTGACGCCATTTCAGGAGGCCTTCGTTAAAGACGTTCGCCTGCGCCTGCTGGTGCTGGCGGGCGCGGTGGGTCTGGTGCTGTTGATCGCATGCGCCAACGTGGCCAATCTGCTGCTGGTGCGGGCCAGTGGACGGCGGAGGGAGCTTGCGATCCGTGCGGCCATTGGCGCGGGACGCGGCCGGATCATCCGGCAGTTGCTGACCGAAAGCGTTCTGCTGGCGCTTGTGGGAGGAATGGCCGGGCTGGGGTTGGGCCTGATCGGGATTCGCGCTCTACTCGCCGTCAACACCGCCGAGCTGCCCCGTCTGGGCGAAAAAGGCACCCTGGTTGGCGCCGACTGGCGTGTGCTCGTGTTTACACTTGTGATTTCGATCGGCACCGGAATCCTGTTTGGCCTGATTCCGGCTCTGCAATCGTCGCGAGCCAACCTGAGCGCCAGCCTGAAGGAAACCAGCGGACGCACGGGCACTGGATTTCGTCAGAACAAAGCCCGCTCCCTGCTGGTGGTGACGGAAGTGGGGCTGGCGCTGCTCCTGTTGGTGGGGTGCGCGCTGCTGATCCGCACGTCGCTGGCGCTGCGCGCGGTGACGCCGGGCTTCGACCCGAATAACGTCCTGACCATGCGAATGTCTCTGACCGGTCCCCGCTTCCTGAAGGCGGAGAGCGTCGAGGAACTGGTGCGCGCCGGCGTGGACCGGCTGCGTGCGCTGCCAGGCGTGGAGATCGCGAGCGCGACCTGTTGTATACCGCTGCAGGGGGGCTACGGCCTGCCGTTCAACATCGTGGGACAGGCGCCGCCGGCGAATTCCCCGTTCACGGGCGGGGGCGGCTGGATGACCGTTTCGCCTGGGTACTTTGAGGTGTTCAGGATCCCGGTGAAGCGGGGCAGGGTTTTCACCGAGAGGGATGACAAGGCGGGTGCGCCGGTGGTGGTGATCAACGAATCGATGGCGAAGCAGTTCTGGAAGAAAGGCGACCCGCTCAACGACCAGATCGTTATCGCGAGGGGCGTAATGCGGGAGTTCGCGGCGGAGCCTCCGCGGCGGATCATAGGTGTTGTCGCCGACTCCCGCGACGGTGCGCTCAATCGCGACCCCGGGCCCAAGATGTTCATTTCCCAGGCCCAGGTCCCCGATTTGGCGAACGCGCTGAACGTCAATTTGACCCCGATGGCGTGGGTGGTGCGTACCAAAATACCGCCCGCCGCGTTGAGCCAGGCCATTCAGGAGCAGTTGCGCGAAGTCAGCGGCTTACCCGTTTCAGACGTTCTTTCGATGAGTGAGATCGTGTCGCTTTCCACTTCACGCGAGCGTTTCAATATGATCCTGATGACAATTTTCGGGGGCTCGGCGTTGCTGCTGGCGGTGATTGGGATCTATGGGCTGATGACGTACTCGGTGCAGCAGCGCGTCCAGGAAATCGGCATCCGGATGGCGCTGGGGGCGGAATCGCGCACGGTGCGGAACATGGTGATGGTGCAGGGGATGCGTCTGGTGCTGATCGGGGTGGCGATCGGGATCGGATCCGCGTTCGGGCTGACGCGGTTGCTGGCGAGTTTTTTGTTTGGCGTGAAGGCGCTTGACCCGATCGCGTTTACGGCAATCCCGATTTTATTGAGTTGTGTGGCTTTGGCGGCGATCTGGCTTCCGGCCCGGCGCGCGAGCCGTCTCGACCCCATTGAAGCGCTGCGCTACGAATAACTCGCCTCGGGCACAAGAAGTTAACAATGCAGCCGACGACTCACGAGGCCTTCGTGCGATGTGGCTGCAGGTTGTGAGCGCACCCGGATGTTACCGACCGTCGACGCCCCTCGCATGGACGAAGTTTCGCCTTGATAGCAGCGTCGCTTTCAACCAATCGCGGGCGGAGGCAAAAGACCGCATCAAATCGAAATCGGCGTTTGGAGCCCGGCAGCTCGCGCCAGTGCGACCTGATTTCTGTCGAACGTCAGGAGCGTATCGGCCCGGAGCACAATCGCGATCGCCAATTGCAGGATGTCGAGCGAGCGTTCCGAGCGTGGCCGAGTGCTGCGCCGACAACCTGCGGGCAACGTCCCACGCAGAAGCGGGAACCGGCAGAAGTCTCAGAACTCCCGCGGAGAGATCCGCCTCAAAAGCTTGGATGGACTCTGCCGTCTGGCGCACTGTCCGCTCTTTCCGAAACAGTCGGAGATGCATCGCGTTAGCTGCTTCCAGCACGATCAGGGAACTCACGAGTACGGGTTCCGGGAAGCTCAGCATTCGGTTGGCGGCTTCGACAGAGTGGTCGTCGGGGATATAGAGCGAGACCACAAAACTGGAGTCCGCGTAAACGCTCAGAAACGTTCCCTCTCCTGAGCGAGAAGTTCGGCGTTGGAGGGTTCCAGTATCACGTCTCCGTGGATTCTCTTCATCCGGCCGAGAAAATCCGGCATTTGACGCGGCGGTTCGGGGGCGACCGGCACCAGTTTCGCGATCACTTTATTGCGTTTAACGATCTCGATTTCCTCGCCTTCGGCGAGCCGGGCTTCAACCTCCTTGAAGGAGTAGCGCAGATCGCGAACCGTGGCTCTCTTCATATGTGACACATTTTAGCATCACGAGGTAGAACAATGAGACAGGTTGGCGGAAAAGCGACCTGCGCTACGAATAAAAGCGCTGCGTTATGTCCCGGCGCGCCGGGCCGCAAGAGCCGACCCGATGGCGGTACTGATGTACGAATGAACCAGAATTTCCCGAAAATTCGCGTACCACCGACTCTATTTTGCCGCTTGCCGACGCGCGTGGTTCAGAAAGCTCCTGGTTTATTGGTTTAATGGAATACATTGCTGAAAGATCTTCAATACGCCTGCCGGACGCTGTTGAAGAGCCCGGGTTTCACCATCGTCTCGCTGCTCACTCTGGCGATCGGGATCGGCGCCAACACGGCGATCTTCAGTTTCGTGGATTCCGCTCTGCTGAAACCGCTGCCCTATCCGGATGCCGATCGGATCGTCCGCGTTCTGGAGAAGCCGCCCGGTTATCCCAAAAACGCCATTTCGACGCTGACTTTTCTCGATTGGCAGAGCCAGAACACGGTCTTCGATTACATGGCTGCCCAGGACGCAGAGCCATTGACGCTGACCGGCTTCGGAGAGCCGGTGCAGCTGCGGGGCGGGCACGCCTCGGCTCATTATTTCGACATCCTCGGCGTCAGGGCGGCGCTCGGGCGCACATTTGCCGCGGATGAAGACCAGCGCGGCAAGGAACATGTGGCCGTGCTCAGTCACGCACTCTGGACATCGCAGTTCGGCGCGGATCCGAAATGGATTGGCCGCACGATCCAGCTGAACTCCGAACCCTACACCATTGTCGGCGTCCTGCCTGAAGGAGGCGCGTTCGACCGGTCTTACAACGAGATCTGGACGCCGCTGGCGTTCCTGCCGGAAAACATGACCCGCAACTACCACTGGTTCGAGTCCGTCGCCAAACTGAAACGCGGGGTGTCGCTGCAGCAGGCACGCGCACAGATGAATACGATCGGCGCAAGGATCGCCCAGGAAAACCCGGATTCCAACAAGGGCTGGGGCGTAGTGGTGGAGCGCTTCGAGGATGTGATTGTGGATTCGGATCTGCGGCTGTCGCTTTACGTGCTGCTGGCGGCCGTCGGCATGGTGCTTCTGATCGGCTGCGTGAACCTGGCGAACCTGATGCTGCTGCGCGGAGCCGCGCGGGCGCGCGAGGTTGCGTTACGTTCCGCGCTGGGCGCAAGCCGGGCGCGCCTGGTCCGGCAGTTTCTGACGGAAGCCGTGTTACTTTCGCTAACAGGGGGGATGCTCGGCATCGGCTTGGGGTACGCGACCATGGCCGCGCTCAAATCCGCGATTCCGCCGTATACTCTGCCGGCGGAAGTCAATGTGACGATGGACGGCCGGGTGCTGTCGTTCGCTCTCGCACTTTCTGTGTTCACCGGCATCCTCTTTGGGCTCGCCCCGGCATTGGGCGCGACGCGATCGAACCTGGCGATCTCGCTCAAGGAAGGCGGTAGAGGCACGATTGGGGGCGCGCGGCACAAGCTCCGCGCCGCATTGGTGGTGGCGGAAGTGGCTATAGCGTTCGTGCTGCTCACCGGCGCGGGGCTGCTGATCCGCAGCTTTTTTCAGATGCAGCAGGCGGACCTGGGCGTCGACACCACGAACATTTTGACGGCTCAACTGCCGCTATCCGATAAGGCGTACACCGATCCCATTCGGCTCAATTCCTATTTGCGCGAGCTGATACGCAATCTCCAGGCTTTACCAGGCGTACGCGACGCAGCTTTCGCCTCGATGCTGCCGATGCGGGGCTGGGGGTACGGGTTGCCGTTTCAAATCGTCGGACAGCCTGTGGTCGACCGGGCTCACCGCGATGGATGCTTCTTCAAAATGGTGACGGCGTCATACTTCCAGGCGGTCGGAATGCGTCTGCGGATGGGCCGGGGCCTCAGCGACCGCGACCTGGCCGGTACTCCTCCGGTGACCGTGGTGAACGAGACCATGGTGCGGAAATATTTTCCGAATCAGGACCCCGTTGGCCAGCGCATCCTGGTGCAGCAGATCATTCCCGGGAAAACTCAGTTGGGACCGGAGATCCCCTGGGAAGTGGTTGGGGTGGTGGCCGACGAGCGCGTCATCAGCCTTGACAACAAGCATGAAAGTCCAGGCATGTATGTGACCAACGAACAGAGCCCCGTGTATTTCGGCGGATTGGTCCTGCGGGCGGCGATCAACCCTGCCAGCCTGGAGAAGGCCCTTCGCAGCGCCGTTCAGGAAGTCAACCGGGATCAGCCGCTCACCGACGTCAAAACGCTGGAGCGGATCAAAGCCGAAACCATGGCGGGCGACCAGCTGCGCTCGCTGCTGCTGGGAGTGTTCGCCGCGCTTGCCCTGCTGCTCTCGGCGGTGGGGATCTACGGGGTGATTTCATACTCGGTGGCGGAGCGTACCAACGAAATCGGGATTCGCGCGGCGCTGGGAGCGAGCCGGGGGAATCTGCTCGGACTCATCCTGCGCCAAGGCATCTGGATGACGGGACTGGGGCTTGCCATCGGAATCCCGAGCGCGTTGGCATTGACGCGTCTTCTCGCCACGCTGCTTTTCGGGGTGGGGGCGTGGGACGTGGTCACGATCGGGAGCGTTACCGGCGTTCTCGTCTTTGTCGGGCTGCTGGCGTGTTGGGTGCCGGCGCGCCGGGCCACCAAGGTGGACCCGATGGTCGCATTGAGGTACGAATGATATGGCGGGCATTTACTGCCGGGAATGCATCCAGCCTCGTACGGCGAGCGCCACGAGTAGCTGTGCCGCGCCGGCCGCGCAAACGCCGTTCCAGCCCGAGTGCGCCCACCCCCAGGCCGCCAGGGCCGATCCCAGCGCACCGCCCAGAAAGTAAGTCACCATGTAGACCGTGTTCAACCGGCTGCGCGCTTCCGGCACCAGGGCGTAAATGCGCGTCTGATTCGCTACATGTCCCGCCTGGACACCCAAGTCGAGCAGGATTACGCCCGCCACCAGTCCCCACACGCCATAACCCGCGACATCGAAGACAACGTACGATCCGAGGGATACCAGAATGGCCAAAGTAACCGTGAAAGCCGGTCCTTTGCGATCCGACAACCGGCCGGCCCATGGCGCAAACAGGACGCCCACCGCTCCAACAAGTCCGAAGCTCCCGGCGACCCGGGGACCGTAGTGGTACGGCGGGGTTCCCAGAAAGAAAACCAGCGTCACCCAGAACGAACTGAAGGCTCCGAACAGCAATCCTCCGAGGATTGCCGCTTCGCGCAACAGCGGCTGCGTCAGAGCGAGACGGACGATCGAACGCGCCAGTTCGCCGTAGCGCAAGCCGGGCTCCGGGCGATCGTGGGGCAGCGAGTACCGCAGGACGGCAGCGATCATGAACATCGCGCCTGCCGCTATCCAGTACATAGCCCGCCATCCGAGCAGATCGCCCACAAACCCGCTTACCAGGCGCGCCAGCAGGATGCCGAGCAGCAGCCCGCTGAGCACGGTTCCCACTACGTGTCCGCGTCGCTCGGGCGGAGCCAGCTTGGCCGCAAAAGGCAGGATAAGATGCATCACGATTCCCGTGAGCCCGGTCGCAAACCCAGCTGCATTGACGAGCGCAAGCGTGGGCGCTACGGCCATCATCGCCACGGTCAATCCGGAAAAAAGCGACATGATGACGATCAGCTTTCGCCGCGGAAACATGTCGCCGAGCGGGATGAACGTGAACATCCCCAGCGCCGTGCCCGCCTGCGTCCACATGGGCAGATAGCCAATCGCGCGATCGGAAACGCCGAGCGAGTGTCCTATTTCGGAAAGCAGCGGCTGGCAGTAGTAAATGTTTGCGACGCAGACGCCGCTCGCGGCAGCCATCACTCCTACGGTCCGCCGCTCGATCGCCATCAGGCAGTTTCCCGGGCCAGCGGCACAAGACCGCCGGCGCTACGATCCGGGGTAATAGCCTTCCCGTGTCTGGACGATCAGACCCTTTTGTTTAACAGTGACCGCGATCTTGTGGAACCCAAAGCCGTCCGTTTTCGCGGGCGTGAAACCCAGGCTGTACCGATTGCGCGGTTCTCCCTCGAACGTCTGATCCCGGTCCTCGCGCAGCACTTTTTCGATAAACCGGCGGCTCGCATCTTTTTCCTCACCGAGGACGCGCCGCTGGCTCAGGCTGGTGTCAACCAGCAATCCCAGTGTGAGCGGAGCGTCCGTTTCGCGGGTGAAATAGCGAATCGTCCGCGGATATCCTTCTTCCGACAGTTCGAAATCGTCTTCAGTCAGGTCGGAAATAATCCTGCCCTGCGTGTCGCGCACCGCGACCAGCACGTTGACCACTTTGACATCGGTGGAGAATTTGGCATCGGAAGAGGAAGCCGTCGACTCGTGCGCTCGGGAAACCCGCGTTGACGCGACTCCGGCCGCGGCCATGGCAAGGACTATCCGCCGGGAAATGGATGCTCTCATATGCTTTTGCAGGAGCGATGCGGGAAACCGTCAGCGGGTTACCAACCAGCCTTTAGTATAAGTCTCCTACTTGCCGATTACTGAGATCGCACTTACCGTGAACGACACGCTTCGGTTCACCTGGCGGTCCCAATCGGTGCTGCCCTGCCGCAAAGGATGCGCATTGCCGGTGCCCGTTATGGTAAGTGCGGCTGGCGAAATCCCATGCGCCACCAACGCATCCCCGACGCGATTGGCCCGCTCCAGCGAAAGTTTGCTGTTTGTATCGGCGCTGCCTGTTTCGTCGGCGTGACCCGTGATTGCGATGCGGGCGCCGGGCAATCGCTTCATCTCCGCCGCCACATCGTCGATCCGGTCCGCTTCACCGGGCACCAGCTTTGAGCTGCCGGTATCGAATCGAATGATCCGGGTTTCAATGTATTGTTTCGCGTTCTCGAGATCGCGCTGTTCGGCAAACGGAGTATTCAGTGACAGATAAGGCCGCAGGTCGAATCCCGCCTTCTTCGGATCCAGGCCGTACGCCCGCAACAAAACCGCCGGATCCCTCGCCGATGGGTCCCTCAGGCCGGTGATTGCATATGAAGACCCGCTCCGCTCAATCCCCGTGATAACGATACCGGGTTGCCGTTTCAGCTCCGCAAAATAGCTATTCCAGCGGGTTCGCCGATAGGCTTCATACCCGAAAAAAGCCGCAAGAATAACCACCACTACCGCAAGGTAGGGCCACAGTCGCGCCTTCACGCGTTTCTCGGGCGCGGACTGTCCCAACAGGCACTGGTCGAGAAACTCACGCGCGGGTTCGAACACACTCAGATCGTCCTGCCTGAAGTTATTGATTTCGTTTTGAAGCGCCTTCTCGATCCCGTCCAGCGCCTTGCGAAAGACCTGCTTCAGTTCCACCGGAGCGGTACCGCTGACCGCCCCCACAAGCATGACTTTCGTTCCATAAGTAAGCCATAACTTGAACCGTCCGGCGTCGAGGGTTTCGAGGTCCTGGCCCTCTTCGGCAAACGAGTCCGACAGGAAGTCCTGAATCGCCGTAAGCATTCCGGAGATCATGTCGGCGTCCTTCAGCACCGATGCGCGCGCCTCGGCATGCTGTAGCAGCAGACCGCTCTTCCGGTGGATCAGAAACACCTGGTCCACGCTGTAGAGCAGGCTCTTGGCAAGCAGGATCTCGCTGTAGGGCTTGCCGCTGATCAGTGACTCGATTCGCCACCGAATGGAACGGAACGAAGCGCTTTTCTCGACAATCTGATTCAGCGCTTCAGCGAAATCCCGGATCGCCGCGGCAATGGAGGTGCGAATCGCGGGACCGATGATGGGGTAAATCGCATCGGCCAGTTCCTTCGGATTCCTGCGTACCGAGCTGTGAAAAGACCTCTCGACGATAGGCTCCAGCGCGTCGCGCAGATTCTTCGCTTTCGCCGACTTGATCGCCTCGGGCAGCACTTGGGCCAGATCCTCGGTGCGTTTCGCGGGATCGGCGAGCCGGGCCTGTACACGGGCCAGTTCCTCGATTTCCTGGCCGACCAGAAGTTCGCGCAGTTCGGCGAGTTCCGCGGCCGGCTCCGGCGTGCTGCCAGGCATGTTACTCTTCGGCGCCCGGTATCTGGAACTGATCGCTCAGGCGCAATGCCACTTCGCTGAACAGCGTGGCCAGAGCGGCGCGGTCCGTCTTGCCGTCACGGAGCTCGTTGACGCGCTTATCCAGCATGCCGGCCATCTCGTCGTGGCGGGCGCGTATCTCGTCGGTAAGATCGCGTGCCTGCTGTAGTAAGTCGCTGCGCAGCGCGCGCTCTCCGTTGATCTCGCGATCGTCGAGATCGCGGATGCGGCGGCTCAGGGAATCGCCCAGTTCCTTCAGTTCGCGCGATTGCTGGCTGGCGCTGTCGGAACGCTCGTCACGCTCCGCTTTGAGGCGAGCCTGGACCGTCTCGAACTCCCGGCGTATGTAACTCTCGAGCTGATCGAAACGGCGCTTGTTTGTCTCGCGGATTTCGAGCGTCTCCTTAATCAGGGTTTCTTCGAGACGCGCGAATCGCGACTCGTAATCGCGCATCTGGGAACCGAAAAGAATGTCGCGAATCTTGTCGACGTTCCCCGCACCTCCGCGCAGGACCTGCGGCTGCTGCTCGGCCGGCCCCTTCTGCTCTGCTGGACTCATGTACATCTCCTTCTGAGGTATGGTATCGCGGTTGCGGGAAATTTATAAGCGCGCCTGCCGCCGCTCGGCATGAGCGAAACAGGAGCGCACGCGCGCGTCGAGTTGCGGCGGTGTAAACGGTTTGCTCAGGAAGTCCGTGGCGCCGACCTGAAAACTGCTGCGGGCGCTCTCTTCATCGCCCAGGGCAGTCAGCACAATGACCGGAAGCGACCGGCCCGCTTCGTGCGCCCGCAACCTCCTCAGCACTTCGAATCCATCCATCCCGGGCATGTTCAAATCGAGCAGCAGCAAATGAGGCTTATGGGCGTCGACCAACTCCAGCCCCGCTTCTCCGTTATCGGCTTCGATTACGGTATGACCGGCGCGAACCAGGGCCTTGCGGGCAAGAACGCGCAGGTCCTCATCGTCGTCCACAATCAGCACGAGCAGCGAACTACTGTGACTCGCGTCGGCGTGCGGGATTTCCGTAACTCCGGTGTTATCCGCAGCCTCTCGTCCGAATGATTCCGTATAGCCTTCGCGAGCGCAGGATACCTTCATCGGCGACCGCGCCGACCAGGCGATTCCCTGCGCGCGCTTCTCGATCCCGGCGAGAAAGACATCGTCATGCGTCGGATCGTGATGAGTCAGAAACAGGCGTTTGACACCGGCGGCGGCGGCCAGCTGCACCACATATGAGTAAGTGCTGTGTCCCCAGTTTTTCTTGGCCGGATATTCTTCCGGCGTGTATTGCGCGTCGTGAATCACGACATCGGCATTCTGCATGAACAGTGCATGCCGCCGGTCTCCCTCATGCAAAATGGATTCCAGTTTGCCAGGCTCCGAATCCGAATGCCAAAGGCGCTCCCAATAGGGTTCATGGTCGCAAAGATAGAGCAGTGAAGCGCCGTCGGCTTCAATCCTGTAACCTAGCGCGATGGCGGGATGATTTAAAAGGTGCGTGCCGACGCGCACTCCCTCCACGTCATGTGTTCCCTCCGTAAGATCCCGATAAGCGATTCGGGCGCCCAACTGCGCCAACTCGACCGGAAAGTAAGTGTATTCCATCTGGCCGGAAAGCACTTCCGGAAGAGTGCTGTTGGCCCCTTGCGGACCGCAAACCGTGATGCGATTTCCGGGCACGAACAGCGGCGCGAAGAATGGGAATCCCTGAATGTGGTCCCAGTGCGTATGGCTCAGCAGGATGTTGGCGGCGATGGGTTTCGGCGCCTGCGCCATCAGATGCGCGCCCAACGGCCGGGCCCCGGTGCCACAGTCGAGGATGAACCGCACACCGGCGTCGGTCAGGACCTCGACGCAGGATGTATTGCCGCCGAACTCGTTCGTCGTTGGCCCGGGCGTGGCTATTGAGCCGCGAGTTCCCCAAAAGCGCAGATACATTCGTTAACCCTCCGCTCTTCCGCTGCCGTACTTCAAGTCAATACTATCCAGATAAAGTGCGAACTGGTTTATGGATTCGCGAATCCGCGCGGCATCCTGAGCCATGGCGGCTTTCTCCATGACATGGCCGAGTTCCGTAAGTACCGGAAAGCCATAACCGGCGCCCGTGCCCCTCATTTTGTGCGCAAGCCTTTGGATCGAATCAAAGTCATTCCGCGTAACGGCTTCGGTGTAGACAGGGACCTCGGCGCGCCGCTTGGCGAGATACCCCGGAACCACATCCTCCATGCCGTCCTCGACCTGAATCAGGTTCCTTTTTGTTACACCGACGACAAGATCGCCAGCGCCACTGTTTTTCCGGCCATGGTTCGCCAAAGCTTCCAGCAGCGCGATTTTACGGATCGGCTTCGTGAGAAGCGCCGTGAAACCG
>Ga0070733_10000621_pt1 | contig 28250 bp, 21 predicted proteins | sample Coa_R1_9_FD_66450 | JGI IMG/M metagenome (GOLD analysis project Ga0070733, IMG submission 66450) | Surface soil microbial communities from Centralia Pennsylvania, which are recovering from an underground coalmine fire - Coalmine... | ecosystem: Environmental > Terrestrial > Soil > Unclassified ...
ATCTCAAGGCCAAATCGCGCGGTACCTGATCTGGAGGTCACGGTAGCGAAGGCGGAGGTGGCTCCCTTCGCTGCGTCTCCGACGCTTTTGTTCAAACTTCGGGTCTCCAACGCCAATCCGGCTGAGACCATCCATTCGGTTGTGCTGCGGTGCCAGGTGCAGATCGAAATGAAGGGCCGGCAATGCTCCGCTTCAGGCCGGGAGCGGCTATGTGATCAAAGCGGCGGCACCGAAGAGTGGAGCCGAGCCGAGCGCCGCCTGCCGTGGACCAACGTCAGCGTCGTGGTTCCTCAATTCACAGGTGTCACCACGGTTGAATTGGAAGTGCCGTGTACCTTCGGTTTCAGTGTTGCGGCAGCCAAATACTTCAATGGTCTTGCGGATGGGGACATTCCCGTGTTCCTGATGCTCAGCGGCACCATCTTTTACGCTGACGCTGCTGGAGCGTTGGGAGTTGCACCCGTCGCCTCGGATACAGAATCGAGATTCCGCCTGCCGCTGAAGGTCTGGAATGACATGATGGACGCATACTATCCCAATCGCACCTGGATGGGTCTGCGGCGGGAGCTCTTTGACCAATTGCGACACTACACGGTGCGTCACGTTACCCCGACCTGGGCGGATCAAAACAATTCCTTCCCAAACCGGAGAGCCGGGCGCTTCCTGAGTAACGATGTTGGTGAAAAGCTCGCCAACGCATTGCTCTATGAAGCGGACGCGCTCGACCCATACCGGCCTTCCGCCTTGAAGGCTCGATAGCGTTTCGGTCCTCGTTCCTCCCTTCTATTCAGCTCGGGGCACGCGCGTCCGTGCGTCTGCTCCGCCGCGCGGTGGGCCGGTGCGCCGTGACGTCCTGGCCTGCGCGTTCGCGGCGTCCTGGGGCTACGCAGGACGAGGATTCAACTTGGCCTCTGCGACGCTCCAAACTGATCCAACCGTTGTCTTCCGCACGTAACTAACGGCAAGCAACACCACAGAGATTAAGACAATTGGAGGTCAACCCGCGCGGGGACATCTCGCGTCAGGGAATCAGCGCCATGAATAATTCGGAGAACAAACTGACAGGCCTGAAGAGGCGCCCGATTCTGATCAACCCAGGCCTCAGCCTGTATATCACGGCGGGACTGCTGACTTGCGTGCTCACGATGGTTCGTGTGCGCATTTTGAATCCGTCGGAATTTCTTGTTTTCCTGGTGTGCGCCATTGTCGTTGTACTCGGCGCCCGAGCAACCGCAAACACCGCAGTCATTCCGGCGGGCCTTCTTTTTCTTTTACTGGGTCTGGATAGGCTGACCCCTCCTGAGCTGCTCTTTGCGGGCCTGGCCTTCACGCTTCTCGACGAACTACAGCAAACGGAGCACCCCTGTTCTTTCGTATCCGTGATGACCGGACTCGCCACGACTAGTCTGGGGATTCTCTCCTCCCGGGTCGCCTACTGCGCGACTCTCGCGTCGTGGCACAATGCCGTCTTCCCAGCGCCCTGGATCGCCGGCGCATTCGTTCTTGTGTTCAACCAGTGCCTGGCGGCAGCGCTAAGAGAACGGATGCGGTTCGCCGCGGGTATTTACAAGACCCGGTGCCGGCCGCTGCTCCCGTGGACCATCGCAGGCGCGTATGTCGCATACCTGATCCGGGAAGCCGCGCTTTCTTCCGGATATCATCCCGCGCTGGTCGCCCTTCCGATCATCTATGTTCTCGACCGGGGATGTGGGAGCTGGTTCGCGGCCCGGGCAGTCCGAAAGGAAGAGCTCGCGTCCCTGCATCAGAACACGCTAGAGACGCTGGCGGTCGCGATTGACACTCGGGACCACACCACCAAATCGCATCTGCGGCGTGTTCAACTTTACGCCATCGCCATGGGGGAAGAACTGGGACTCCCTCCTTCCGAGATCGAGGCGTTACGCGTGGCGTCGTTGTTGCATGACATCGGCAAGCTGGCGATCCCCGATCACATTCTCCTCAAGCCAGGCTCGTTAACCGAGGAGGAATGGGAAAAAATGAAGACGCACTCCGAGATCGGCGCCGCCATGCTTGCACGGATGAACTTCCCGGAGTCGGTACTGGCCATCGTGAGGACGCATCATGAGAAATGGGATGGCAGCGGCTATCCGCGCGGCCTGAGCGGAGAGCAGATCCCCTTAGGCGCCAGGATTCTCTCGGCCGTGGATTGCCTGGATGCCCTGGCGTCAGACCGGCCGTATCGCACGGGGATGCCGTTAGCGGAGGCCATGGGCATGGTGAGCGCGGAATCGGGACGGAGCTTCGATCCTCGGATCATAATCGCGCTGGAGCGGGAATTCATCAATCTGGAGCAGCGAGTGATGCAGACCGCGGCCGAAGCCCCCGGCGCAGCCGCCGAGTCAAACGGAGCCTCCCAGGAAGGCCTCCGTAAACTCGCGAACCGCCTTCGCGCAGAGTCCGACTCCAGTTCGATCCTAGCTCCGATCGTCTGCGCGCGGCAGGAAACCCAAATGCTACAGGAACTGGCTGGCGAGTTGACGCACGCCGCGGGTATCGATGAAGTGGTGGCCGCGGTCCAAAAGCATCTGGGCCAGATCGTGCACTTCGACACGATGGGCGTCTATGTCCGGCGCAACGACAGCCTGGAGCCGGTGCGGGTAGTTGGACCGAATCAGAACCTGTTTTCCCGATCCTCATTCCCGATCAAGCAGGGTCTTTCGGGCTGGGTGGCGCAACATCGATCCCCGGTCCTGAATGGCAACCCCGCTCACGAATGCGGCTACTTGAACGACTCTCAGGTCATTTACAAGCTGCAATCGGCTCTGGGAGTTTTGTTCGAGGGGCGCAGCGGAGTAAACGGGGTTCTGACGCTCTATCATCCGGATCGAAATGCATTCAGCCGGGACGACCTTCGGATTGTGCAGGCTGCGAATCTGAAAATTGGGCCCGCCATCGAAAACGCCTTGAGATTTCAGGATGCGGAAGAATCGGCGGTCACCGACCATCTTACCGGCATTCCCAATGCGCGGGCTTTGAAGACGCACCTGGACCGGGAACTATCCCGCGCCAGCCGCGAGAATTCCACCATCGGCGTGCTGTTGTGCGATTTGGATGGCTTCAAGCAGGTGAACGACAAATTCGGACACTTGACCGGGAATGAGGTCCTTCAGAAGGTCGCCAGCGGCTTGCGGGACAATTGCCGGGGATCCGAGTACCTGGCGCGAATGGGCGGGGACGAATTCGTGCTGGTTGTTCCGGGCTTGAAGCCCGAAGCCCCGGAATTCCTGAATCGCCTTCGAGCGGTCGCGGAAGAAGCTGGATGGATGGTCTGCGGTGAGCAGTGTCTCTCGATGAGCGTAGGGGTGGCCACCTATCCGCTTGATGGTGACGACGCACGGTCCTTGCTCCTCGAAGCGGATCGCCGTATGTATCACGACAAGCAGCAGCGCAAAATGGCCGCGAAGTCGATGGAACACATCGAGGAGTCAGTGCTGGAGAAGGAGTGTCTGGTGCTTGGTTGAGCTAAGGAACCGACAGATCGATAGAGTCGGGCAGCACGGACTGGGAGGGTCGCGCCGGGAGGAATAGGCGTTATCGTTTTGATAAAGTCATTCCGCTCGCAAGGCTCTGCACCGCACGGCTACGTGTAAGCAACTCCTGCGCGATCGCGTGACCGACCACCTCATGTCCGACTGCATTCCAATGGCCGACGTTGTCCCTTGCTGTCATCGAGCCGTGCAAGAAGACGTTATGCGAAGCGGCGTATTCACCAAGAGGCTGGGACAAAGCGACCACGGGGATAGTGTTGGCGGCCCCGAGACGCTCCAGGTGTTGATCGACGAGATCAAGCGAAAGCAAACCCAAGCGGCGTTGAAATGCTGCGCGTTCCGGCAAGCTTGGATGGGACTGCATTTCCAGGTCCGCCGCAACGATCCAAAATTCGGCGCCATGTTGATCGCAATCCTCTTTCATGGCCTTGATAAATGCGTCAGTAATGGCCCAGGACTCTCGGATTTCCGGCTGATCAGGGTTATAGCGCCAGGTGTCGCCGGCCCCTTCTCTATAGGTTAGCTGCAGTGGTGCGGACGACGAAGGCGCTTGCGGGCGCGGCCGCAGTCCTTCCACAAGCTCACGCGATTTAACCACTGCCTCATTCAACAAAGACAAAAGGGAAGTGCGGTTCATCCAATCCGATATCCTGTTTTTCCAGCGCAGCCTGCCCGCGTGGATGGGAGGCGCATTCCGGGTGATCGCGTCGGGCACAAGTTTGCCATTCTGGAGGACGTAAACCGGAGCCCCCTGTAATTCGCTCTCCGCAAACGCGCGCGTGGTTTTCAAAACCGGACGAGCCGAGAACAACAGGATCACGACCTGTGGCGTGTACTTCCATACATGATTTCGCAGCGTCAGGTACTCTTGCGAAAATGTGAATGAGGGTACGCCGAAGTTAAGGACGTCCGCGTGCCACCCGCGCGGCTCAAGTTGCCGGGAGAGATCCCGGTTCATGACCTCCTTAAAGGTCTCTTCGAGCGGTACCTGACGGGCCTCCGCTTCCGAGGATCCGATCACCGCGACCCGCAAGGTTTGGGGCGGCCGGGAAATCGGACGCTCCCGGTCGCGCATGCCGTCGCTGTTGATGCGGATATAGACGTCGGCCTCATCCACGCTCCATCCCTCGGCATTCGGACGCAACGAGTATGCGCGCTCTTGCTCCGGTTGATAGAGCGAAGCCCCATAATGAACACCTGCCAGACGTAACCCGGCCTCCAGCACCAGCATGGCGGCAGCCGTGACGAATCCAGCGCGAACTAGATCTTTAAAAAATTTCATACAAGAAGGGCGATTTCTTACCCGCATGAACGACGAGCAGCGCCCAGGCAAAAATCCCCACCGCCACTCCAGCGGAATAGAACGACCACCGCAGCCAGCGCGGCCCGTTGGAATACAGTTCCTTTATCCGCGAGTTCAGCGAATACCGCTCTCCCAGTTCGAGAACCAGATAACCCGCCATGCCAATCGCCAATTGACGCGGTCCGCTCTCGGCAATCACGCGACCTAAGAGCACCATAGAGCCGGACAGACCGCTCCGAAGATGGCCCAGAAGCCATACGGCATCGGAGGGCCGAGGCGCACGAAAGAAAACCTCCGCGACCAGGATCAGGTGGAATGTCAGTAACCAGCCGAACCAACTCCCGTAGCTTTCCCACGCTGGATTCCGTTTGAAGAACCTTGCGCGGCGACGGCTGGTCAACGCGTCTGCGATGAGATACGCGGCGTTGAGCAAGCCGAATATCAGATAACCGGCGGTGATCCCGTGCCAGAGTCCAATCGCCACCATATTGATGGTAATGCTGAGCACGAGGCCAAGCGTACCGGCTTCGCGTGTCGCCATGCGGAGCGGCACGAATACGTAGTCAACCAGCCAGTTGGTCAGGGACATGTGCCAGCGCCGCCAAAAATCGCCGATACTTGACGCTGTGAATGGTCGATTGAAGTTTTCAGGTCCAGTGATCCCAAACAGTTGTCCCGCGCCGATCGCTATATCAGTCAGGCCGGAAAAGTCCGCATAGAGCTGGAGTGGAAACAGATAGAGGCCGACCCAGAGCGGAGCGCCATGTAAGTCCAGGACGTGCGCATAAATGAAGGTCACGGCCGGAGCCAGATTGTCGGCGATGATTAACTTCTTGGCGAGACCCCAGGCGATTCGAGCCACAGCGCTCGGTGCCGAGCCCGGCTTCGGCGGCAACTGCGCAAAAAAGTCCCCAGGCCTCTGGATCGGGCCCGCTACGATCTGCGGAAAAAAAGCGACGTAAGCGGCGAAGGGCACGATCCGCTTTTCCGCGGGCAGGGCCCCCCGGTAGACATCGAGAACGTAGCTGATGAGCTTGAAGGTGTAATAGGAAATGCCCAACGGCATGACCAGCCCGGCGATTCCGTGCTCCGGCGTCAACAGGGCTATTTTGAACGCCACCAGATACCCGGCGAGCAGTATAGCCGTCGCTGATCCGAGCCATGCGAGGCCAGCACCATTGCCCCGCGCCTTTTCCGCGAGCAGGCCGGCCCCGAAGGTCAAGAGCGTGAGTACCGCGAGAATCGCGGTCGCGAGCGGGCTCCATGTGACGTAAAAACCGTAGGATGCGGCCAGAATTAGCAGCGGCCGCAAGCGCGCCGGACATAGCCGGTTGAGGCAGACGCAAACGGCCAGATACAAGACAAAAAGGGGTTCCGTGAAACTCAAGATGTAACCCGTTTCTTGTCCACTAGAGTCAGTAGATCGCCCACAGTCGCCAGCTTGCTTATTTCAGCCGTGGTGAATTTTATCCTGAATTCGCGCTCAAGGGCGACGATCAGATCGATGTGGTTCAGCGAATCCCAGCCTTCTACATCCGCCGCCGTCATGTTGCGGTGGAGCTCAAGGGTTTCGTCATCGAACACCTGGCGAAAGGTACGCTGCATTCTGTCGAAGGTGTCGCCCAAGGCGGCATCGGTCCTTTCCATCTCAGACCGCTCCAACCAACTCGGCAGCAGGGGAAATGAATGTCTCAGAATCTTGATAGTCGCTGGCGCGTAGAGACCAATGCGTGTGGTCCGCGTGGCCTTCTGTTTTGAGGAAGCCAAAGCGGGAATAAAAGTCTTCCACCATTTGATTTTTCGCAGTCCGGATATACTCGCCGCGGATCGTGGCCAGGTTGCGCTTACGGGCCTCATTCACTACTGTGTTCATCAGGTACTGCTCCACTCCTCGGGCTAGAACGCGGCAGCTCATCAGCCAGTCGCGAATCACGAGGTCGTCCCCTACTGGTTCGAGGACTACCAAGCCGATCAAACCATGATCGCCCAACCGGTCCGCAAGCTTGGCGTAGAGCGGAAGGACGCCGGGATCGTTCATCAGAGCCTGACACTGGGCCTCGCTGTAACGGTGCGTGGTCAAATTGAACTGGTTGCTACGCTGTATCAATTGAGCGATCCGGGGCAGGTGGAAGGAGTCGAACCGCGCGACCTCGATACGCATTTCGAGGGAGCGGAGAAACTCCTCCGCGCTGGCGAAGGCCGCCTGAGCCTCACGACGGTGGGCCTCGATGCGATAGAGCTCGCCCCGATTTACGTCTTCCGCCGAGAACGACGTGGTCTCGAAAAGGTTAAGCGCCGAGACAGCGCTTACGTAATCGGCAGGATCCTCGGGCAAGTCCGGCACAATCACGTCCGGCAGCACTCCGCGAACCAGGTTCCGCTCGAATGGATTGTCGTCAAGAAAGACCATCGAGTCGAAGCCGATGTTCAGAACGTCGCGAATTTTCCGGATGTTGTCGGCCTTGTCGTTCCAGTTTGCCAGAAACACGGTAATGTCATCGCGTTTGAGCAGCATGTCCGGGTGTTGGTCAAAGGGCAGAAGGGCATTGCTCAGTTCGTTTTTGCTGCACACCGCCAGGAGGATGCCTCTATTTCGAAGCTCCTTCAGATAGGCTTGAAATCGCCAAAAGCATTCCCCATCCCCTCGAGCGTTCAGGACTATCCCATCGAGTCCGTCATCCCCAATTACGCCTCCCCAAAGAGTATTGTCCAGGTCCAGTACGACGCATTTAACAGAGCGTCCGCGCGAGGCCATGGCAATATCGACGATGTTCTTGGCGACGGCCGGAAGGTTCTCCACGGCACAAAAAGACTTGGCGAGATCCCAGAAGCGGTCATCGAACCACTGGCGCCGGCCCACCCAGGAAGCAACGGATTCGACATCATTGATGAGAACGGACGAACGCGAGCGGGCCTCTTGTCCGATGTGGGCGTTGAGCCGCGCGACGACTGAGGGAAACGAGCCCGGTACCTTTTGATCAAAGTTGCCGAAATAACGCTCGTAAGGTAAAACGAAATTGCTTTGCACCAGCGTAGCGGTCGAATGAGTCTTGACGGCGTCCCATATGCCAACGATGGTGCGCGCCTGTTCTTCGAAGAAGGTGGATGCATCCCCGGTTCGTCGTGCGAACTTGGCTCGTAATGCCTGGACAGAATTAAGCAGGACGATCAAGTCCGGGCCGAAACGGTACAACTGTGAGCACGGATTCACGACTTCCAGTTGGATGCCGTCGAAAGGTGCTTCGTAAAACAACGCATCGATCCCGAGTCTGTGAAACAGCGTGCGCAGGATTGGGACAAACCGCTGAGTGGCCGCGTCTGAGAGAACGGCGATTTTGATTTGCTGAGATGTGGCCGTTGGATCGAGGCGCTTGCTCGCTTTCAGCAAGTCTGCATAATCCACTGCAAGCGTTTGCGGACTTGGCATAAATATATGACTTTAGACGAGAAGGCTGATACAAGGATTACGTATCATCGTTTTGACGAATCCACTTCGCCTTCAATGCACGCGTACTCCATCTGTTCGACCGACGGGTCGAGATTTCTACTGTAATAGAACCGGATCGTCCAAGGCCTCGTGTAAACCTTTGGATCTTCGATGGTCGCTTCATATTGTAGATTATTGGAATCGATGGCGCTGATCCGTTCGATAACATGAATCGCGTCCGAATGGAGGTTTGCTGATTGATCCAGCCAGGTTCGGCCTACTTGGTTTCGGACGTCAACGATCAAGGTGTCGCCGTCCCAACGCCCTCTCGAGTCTCCTTGCCACAGTTTTACGCTTGAATCCACATGGGGACGAGCGTCGAGCGGAATGACGCGATACGCGTGCATGTACTCCCACGTCATCACCACGTACCCAGGAGGCTGAAGGATGCGCATCCCAAACGGTACGAACATGGTGTGCGGAACGCCGTCGACGTAACAGTGTGCGTCGGACTGCTCCGCCATGTGGTTCTCTGCGAGATCGGCTTGCTTTTGCCGGGCCCACGGCTGATACGGAATCTCTCCGTCTAGCGGGTCCACAATCACGCCCCCGCCGGCAGGTATCTCGGCTTTGGGACGTTCTGGAGTTCGCTCGATCGAGTACATGGGCATGGAACGGTTAGCCGTTCGCACCAGCCAGACCCCTTGCAGATCTAGCGTTCCGTCGGGCAACCGCGAAACCGATCCACCTTCGATCTTCCGGGCGGAGATGTAGGGGTTGACGTCCAATAATGGATCAGCCCTTTCCACTCGGTACCGATGTAGCCCCAAAGCGGATACTACTCCCAATACTGCAAGTGATCCGGCTGTCAGGACTGTCTTTAACAGAATGGTTTTCATCGAAATCTTTGCCTGGCTTGTGACAAGAGTTAAATCGCCCGACGCCGCGCCATGGCGGGGATCCCCGAGGGCTCCACCGGACAATGGTGAGCAGGCCTCCCGCCTCAGAATACTCGAAAGAGCACCGGAAAACCTAGATCCTCCTTTCCCAGTACCTGGCACAAACCGTTTGTTAGCAGCGAGTCAAGCCAAGGATCAACCCCGTACGGTCTGGCCCGCTAGGTGAATTGCAAAGTACTCCAAGTACTAAAGTCAGATTTCTATAGCCCTGATCCGGGGGACGTAACGAACCGGGAACACCGCTGAAATAGTGATTACGGAAGGCCCTTCGGCAGATTGCAGGTCCCCAAGCCTCCCCGCTTCTGTATTGCTTAGCGGCCCACTTCAGCCAGAGTGCGCGGAATAGGATTTTCCGCACTCTGAGTTAGCTCCGTCATCTTCTGACTTCCTTGGAGCGCCTCATAAAAGGCGCCGCACAGTGCCGGAATGTTGCGCGAATCGATCATGGTTCGGTGTCCACCTGCGACTGGCACCATCTCCAATGACTCGCAGAGTGCCTTCCACCCCAGGTCGTTCGAGAATCCGGGCACAACCTGTTGCGAACGAAACAGCGTGGCGGGACATTTTAACGGCTTGAGATCCCAATCACGCAATCCTTCTTGCCGTAACGACTCCGTGACTCTCAGGCGAAACCGCAACGCCGTGAACTTGTCACCAAACCGTTCAACCAGCCAACCCATCAAATACAGGGTTCGAAGCGCCCGGAACCGAACGAACAGGCGAATCAGATCGTGTTGAAACTCGATGCCCTTCAGCTTGGCAAATAGTTTCTTGGGCCCCCAGCGGACTACGGACGATACTTCGAGCCACGACTCTCGAGCGGGATCGAGTAAACCGAGAAAGCCGACGCTTTGTCCAGAATCCCGGAGACGGCGGGCCACTTCAAACGCGACGAAGCCGCCGAAGGAGTAGCCGGCAAGGTTCACAGGATCCTGTCCGACAACGTGCAGTTGTTTCATGGCATGGTCGACGACGCTATCAAAGCAGATTCCCGAACGCATCATCGACCGCTGATCGGGGTACTCTATCATCACGAACCGAACCCGTCCGCGAAGGGCGGCCCGAAACTGGGCCAAACCAGGCTCATCGCCCAAGATTCCCGGGAAAAGATGCACCAGGGAAAGATGTTCGTCCACATCTTCATCCTTTGCCAGGTAGTGTGCGATTGCCGCGGCGAGCCCGCTTGGCCTCATGCCTGGCGCTAAAACTTCGGGCGACAGGCGGCACTTTAACGCGCCTTCGAGGTTAAACAGCAGCACAACTTGGCGCAGTGAGTCGCCACCAGATTCGTTCCAAGGCGCATCGTTGGCAAACGACTCCGCACCCAGGAGTGCACCCCAGGTCGTTCGTACGGCTTCACGGATCTCCGCAGGGACGTTAGCGTTCAGCGGCCGATCGGCTGTGAAGGCGGCGAGGTGGCTCTGGTCCTCTAACTCGCGGCCTAAGTCAGCCAGTTTACGAATATCGGGCTTGAATCCCGGCAAGCGGGGTATTTCGTGAAGGAAGTGAATTCGAGCCGGGTGCATGGCTCGTGGCACCCGGGCCGCGAGTGCCGTGTTCAGTTCCTCCAAGGAGGGCTTGGAATCCGCGCAGCGTGCGACAACATAGCCGATAAGAGCAGTCTGATCGCCGGTCTTTTGCGGAATCACAGCGGCATCCGCGACGCCAGAGCAATCGCGCAGGGCCGCCTCAACCTCGCCAGGGTCGATTCGGACGCCGTTGATCTTGATCTGCCGGTCGTTACGCCCGTGGAGTTCAAATAGACCATCCGCCCGCAAGGACGCCAAGTCTCCTGTACGCCAAATGCGTACTGATGGATCGCCGGGATCTGAGGGCGTAGCGCCCAGCTGCGTTTTACCATCCAACCACAATCCCGAAGCGAGATAGCGGCTTTTCACAATCACCTCGCCAATTTCGCCGGGGCCTACCGGCTCACCGTCGTCGTTGACCAACGCGACAGAGGTTCCTGGTAAAAGATACCCGGCGGGAAGCCGAAAGCTGGTGCCCAAACATTCAGAACGCACGAACCACTGGAACACAGTTGGGACTTCGGTCGATGAATAGGCCGACAGTATTGAGCATGACGCCGGCAGACGTTGCTCAAATAGCGCGACATCGCTGGCAAAAGCGACGTCTCCCCCCAACCGGATCACCCGGAGGTTCCGAAATGCATCGTGAGTTCCTTCCGCACTCACCAGTGCTCTGAGAACCGATGGAACGGTGTAGAAGAGGCTAATCGGGCGCTCAGACAGCACTCTTAGCACGCCTCCGATTCCGATTCTCTGGAGGTCGGCAATATAGAGGGTCGCCCCATTCAGGAGTGCGGCGAAGGTTTCCCTCATGCCGGCTATGGTGGCGTGAGAAATCAATAGCATCAACCCATCGTCGGGGTTGATGTGGGCGCTGTTGGTGAACTGTCTGACACGGTCCAAGATGTTGGCTGGCGTGTTTACGATACCCTTTGGCCGGCCGCTGCTTCCCGAGGTGTGCAGGATGATGGGCGAGCCGGCTTGAGATCCTATGCGTCCGCTGCCGGCCATTCCAAGGGACGCAGAGATATTGATTTGCGGGCCGAATCCTTGCAGCGTCTCATCAATTCCTTGCGGATGATCAGAGTCCAGTATGAGTGCCCCGGCCCCGGAGCTGTGAACAATTTCGGCATTGCGCTTCGCGGGATAACTTGCGTCGAGCGGCATGTATGGTCTTCCCGCCGCAAGACAACCAAGCGCTGCGAGAGGAAACAGCGCCGAGTTCGCTAAGACGACGGCAACCGGCCGGCCGGCCGGCACAGCCACCTCGATCTGCTGCGCTAAATGACGCGCACAACCCCACAACTCGCCATAGGTGAAGCGGTATACGCCATCGTCAACAGCGATTTTGTTCGCGAAATTGGCTGCAATGCGATCGAATCTTGCCAGGATTGGGCCGTCAACGTCACCATCGTCCCAAGGTGTGAACGGAACGGAAACCGGACCGTTAAAGTCGAGTGGCGGACATGGCTCGGTGATCCACGAGGACTCTGTCCGCGCAGGGATAGCGTTGTGCGCATCCAGCGTAGTGACGCAGGGATGCAGAGAAACTAGTCTAGTGGCCGGCATAGTAGAGTTCGAAAAGATTAAGTGACCGACACTTCTGCAACCTGTACGGTCCTGGGGGTCCGCGCGGCCGCGGTCGTCGTCAATACGTTGGCCAGAAAGGCTCCGCCCTCGGCAATGACTCCACACCAAATGATCCACGAGGGCTCCATCCTGCCCGCGAGCAATATGCGAAGAATATTTGTAACTAGGTACCCTAAAAGCATGTTCCGTGCATATGAGTACGCCTTCAACGAGTAGAACATGTACAAAGAAATGCTGGAGTTCAAACTCACCACTACAAAGTAGGCGAGCCAAGCGGGCAGAATTGCGACTACCTGTTCAAGCGCTGCGGCGGAGACTTTTCCGTGCATGTAGACTAAAGCAGCGATCTGGTAGCGAAAGAGGAACACGAGGAGAGCGAAGGCAAAGGCGCTCGCCCCCATTCCCAGGACGCATCGCCATGCCAGACTTTTTCGATCGGATTCGGTACTTTGACACAGCCGGGATTGTATCAGTTGAAGAAGCGGAAGAACGACCAGACTGTATCCCAACCAACCGATCCGGGTAGCAGAATTATTGGCTGATATGATTCCCGTCCCGGCGCGCGCCATGAAATACAACATGACAAACTGACTCGCGGAGTAGCCGAATGTCTCGGAGGAAGAGGCAAGCAATCTCTTGAGAAAAGTGCGGAACTCCCTGTTCCGCCAGACCAGGAGTGGATTTGGGGCTCCCTGGAACGGCTTCTCCTTCCAAAGCAAGTGTCCCAGGCTGATCACTCCCACGAAACCGAAGCCGCCGGTCATAGAAATGGGAAGACTAAGATCGCTCAGCTGATTCGCGAAGTACATGCCAACTAGCAAGATGGTCATGACAAGATACGGAAGCCCCGTCAGGCTCAGAGACCAGAGATTCTTCCCGTAACTTGTCCACGTGGATGCCCGGAAGCCTATGAGCATGATGGGCACATAGCAGAGACTAAGGGTAACCAACGTGGCCGAACTTCCCGATCGCGTCACGGCATGCAGAATAAGGGGTGCGAACCCGATCGTGAGGGCGGTGAGAGCCAGGCCGACCACACTAACATAAACGATCAGACCAGAAAACCAATTCACCCGCCCATTGCTTTGGTAGGACGCTCCGTAAACCGGGGTAAACGCGCGAGAAAACGGTCCCATCATAAATGCAGAAACAGTTAGCGGAAGTTGCTGCAAGGCGAAGTACGCATCCGTTGTGCTGGAAAATCCAAAACGTGAAGTGATGAATGCTTCGCGAACAAAGGCCGATAACTTGAAGACACCGCCAATCAGCAGCGTCATGAGAATCAGCACGACGGGCTGCGCAACATGCAAACGGGCAGCGAGCCTCTTTAACATCCGCGGAACCCGCGGCCAGTTTTTTCGAAGATGAACATTACACACGCCATTTACGTTATACGCCTCCAGTTGAAACAGTGACGCGCTCAGGCCAGGCAGCGGCCAAGTTCCACGAGTCACGCTGCGGCGACCGAATAGCCCTGTTCCTCCAGGCGCCGGACTCTGTCGCCCAGAACGCTTCGGTGGATGAAAACGAAATTATTGATGTAGCAAGCCGCAATAGCCCGGGTAGGCATCTTGGACGCTCCCGGCTGGCAGGGATTCTGGTGAAGTAACGGATCAAAAGCAGCGATGCTGCGAACCACACCATTCTGCAAGAAGAACGCGCAGTATCCGCGAGGGCTCAGTTTGTCCAAGATACGCTTGAGCGCTCCGGGTCGGTGACGCTCTTCTATCTCAACCAGTAGCACAGGAAGATCTCGCGAGATGACTTCTAGCGCGCCGTCGAGTACCTCTTCCTCATGACCCTCAACGTCGACTTTTATAAATCCAACAGGATGTGTGGCAATCGAATCCAACGTGTCAAGCGGCACTGTCACAATACGCGCTCCTTCGCGGTGGGCTGCCGGACTCAGACTGGATCGGCCCCAGTCTCGTTCGATGTTGAATGTGGCAGAGCCCTTGCGGTCCGCCAGGGCCACGTTCATGATGCGCACGTCGCGAAAAGCGCGGCGTAGGAACCTGGCGAGTTCAGGGATCGGTTCGCAAGCGACCACGGCGGCCGAGTGACTCCGCAGACTGTTCAGGTACTGACCCCAGTTCGAACCGATATCGAAGGAAACGCGACTCTCATCGCAGAGAGCAGGGAGCAGGCCGATCTCCGGCTCAAGCTCCCACTTCCGACGAATACGAGAAGCTAGCAGCCGGGGCGTGAACAGCCGCATGAAATTACGGGCGATGATCCGTGTTTGTGAAGGCACAACTATCCCTTTTTCTGCTTGCAAAGTGGGGGGTTATCTGTCGCTGGACACGAAGCCGGCGGCGCCGGCGAACTTCCGTTTCTTCCACATGAGCCTTGCTCATCGACGCTTCCTTGCGACGAGCATGGCGAAGCTCGTAAGCGCAGCGATCGGCTTCGCAAGTAACCTCGATGCCTTCACTAGCTCCAGCCGGTGAATGAGGGGCATGCGCCAATAATACCCGTGGCCGAAGTACCCCGTATACTTCAAGGTTTCAAAACCGAGAGACTCAAATCTGGCAATCATCCGGTCAGATGGGCCGCGGCTCCAACTGTAATATGCACGGAATTTACCGCGCTTGAAAGGGTCACGTGGATTGAACACATTCAAAAGGAAGTCACTAATGCGCTCGGGCAGGAGACGATTTGCTAAGAACGGAAGGCTGTAGAGCGTGGAAAAGCAGTGGGCGGATATTCCGCCAACGGCGAGCAGGCGATGAATGTTCGCGTGATAAGCGCGACCGTCTTTCACATGTTCGTTTACCATTCTGCTGAACACCAGATCGAAGGCCGACTCCATGTGGGGTGGAATGTCATCGTGGGCCACGTCTCCTACCCATCTGTCAAATGCGTGATCGGCCTTGCTCAGTTCGGCGGCATCGATATCGTTCGCCACATAGTGAAGCCCCAGCCTGGATACGATAGCCGGGGAGAGCGTTGGATTCGCGCCGGATCCGATTTCCAGGATGGATCGGCAGTGGTACTCTTCGATCAACCCGAGTACCCAATTCTGGGCTTTGTCCCAACCTGGGGAGTTTTCGAACGGTTCAAATGAAATTACAGATCGGTCAGAGCTTATGTTAGCCGCCGCTTTGGCTTCAGTATGTCCGGCGGGAGCCTGCGAAAGAGAAGTGTTGATCATATTTTCGATTACGCCTAACTTCTAAGCGCCAGAGCGGTTTATAGCAATAATCATCGTTGCTCGGCCAGCAGCGGTGGCGGCTATTATATCTGCCGCTTCCACACGCGCAGCCAGTCCATGGTCAGTGACATCGTGGAGGCCGAAACACCAGCGAGGTTGTTTGCCTTCCAGTCGGCTCCGGCCTGCATCGAGATCACGATGAAGAAATCCTGATGGTCGAAAATCGCCGGAGTCAGTTCGGAGTGGAGCGGCTCACCGTCCAAATACCAGGTCATTTGCCCCGGGCTCCAGAGCAGGCCGTAAGTATGGTAGCTGGATAGATCGACGGTGGAAGCAAGGGAAAAGTGATTGTTCTTGCTCGCGCTATCGTGAAGGTTAACCCAGTCGTGGACGGTTCCGTAGAAAGAGTGAGGCTGGTCGCCCTGCCCTTCGAAAATATCGGCTTCGCCGGATTCCTTCACGCCGTTGCCGTTGATCGCCTCTCCCGTAGCGTCCTGAATTGGTAGTAGCCAAAGCGCCGGCCAAGCTCCCGGGACGACGTCCCATTTCATGCGCGCTTCAAAGTAGCCATAACGCCAAGTCAAGTGGTGCTGTTTATCTCTAGAGAGTGTCGTGATCGAGGTATCGGGCGAAATTTGATTCCGCGTCCAGACGAGTGAAAGTTCGGATGAGGCATTCAGAATATTCGATAGCGGAGCGTGGTGCGGATTGAACCATACGCCCTCATACCAGGTGTGATATCCGCTGCCGTCCGCGCTCAAGTCGAGCCTGTCGAACTCTTCGTCGAAGCTTAGCTTATATCCCGGCAGAGGAGGACGAATCTCTTGGCCAGCGGCCTTCAGTCCAGCGGCAAATTGGCCCGGGGCGACAAGCATGACGGCGAGCCCGGCACCCGCAGTCGCGAGGAATACCCAGGAGGAAGTCAAAGCACGCCGGAATCGCTGAGAGGCTTGTCGACCATTCATGTTAGCTCATTCCACGCGATACGACCACGTCGCAGTAAAGTGATGCGGAGTACTCGAGTTCGTCTTCAAGGCGAGCTACCTCGCGAAGGCGCCTCAGATGTTCTTCTTCCACGGAAAAGCGGCTCAGCACAATCCCCACGAACACGAATGCCAGGAAATCCGCGGGGTCCTGGCCGTAGCCGAACAGTCCCGGAGATTCGACGGCCGCACGAAACAAAAGAAACAAGCAGCCGAAAAACGCCCACTGGCCGTTATGCCACGAGGTTGATTTCCGAAAGGCGAGTTGCGATGACCGGCGCAGCAGGAAGAAACAAAAAGAAGTTCCCGCCAGGAATCCCACAATGCCTTGTTCTGACAACAGCGTAAGATATTCATTGTGATATCCACCCGCGAAGTTGCTGAGGAGGCCTGTCATTTGATAGTCTCCGGGTACGCGGGAACTCAGATCATCCTGCCAGGATTCATATCCGTATCCAGTAATGGGTCGTTCGGTAAATTTCTGCCAGGCGACAGACCATAAGTCCCAACGGCCTTCTGTAAAGTCAGAGAGTTGCTTCGTGGTCAGAGAACGGAACCCGACCACTAGTGCTACCGCTAACAGAGCTACACCGAGCCAGGCGAGCACGCGAAAGATGAGGTGCCTTGAGATTGCGGCATTGAAGATAAGAAGAACAACGACGGAGCCGGCTGCGATACCCAAGGGGGCCCGCGAACCCGTCAGCGCAAAAGAAACCACGAATACTCCGAAGCCCAAGGCCCACAGCAAGCGGCCACCCGGCAGCAGACACATCCCACAGGTGTAAGCGAAGACAGCCGTAAACGCTATGGCGTTGAGGGGCGCTCCACCCCTTTGTGCCAGGCCCTTCAGAACACGCACCGCGGTATACGTCGGCATCGTCATTCCCAATTCGCGTTCATACACGTAAAGTATGAGTCCCACGGAGAGGAGGGCGGCGACGATAAGTGAAAGGCCGAAGGCGCGGGCGGTGGGGGGATGGCGCAACCCTCGGCAAAGAAGCAGCGCGATAAGGCTTAGCGCCACTAGCTTGGTCCAATCTGACAACGCCCGCGAGACGATTGTTGCCGTCAGAGTCGGGATCAGTACGACAACGCAAACGGCCGCGAGAATTCGTAGAAGATGGGTTTCCGCCCACGTGATCCTCACTCCGCTCCACATGATCGCAAGCAACAAGGAGAATCCCAAGACGCCAGGCCGCAGAATACTGGCTGCGAGTCCCTGATTTACCGAGAAAGTGGGCCAGTACACGCCGATAATCAAAGGGATTAAGAACCCAATCCCCTGAGAGAGGAGGCTAGCGCTCCATGCCGAAGGGTTTTGAGGAGCTCGGGGTGGATAACGGTTCGACATGGATGGCTGCCTAATATTTCAACGAAGAGAACTGGTCCGCGACATCCAGACCTGGACGCAAAGGCCGCACCGGAGTGAACTGCGGACCGAGGACTTCCGCGTAGACTTCGCGGGTACGATCGATCATCTGAGGCTGGGCGAAGAGTTTCTCATACCGCAGACGGCTCGCTTGGCCAAAAGAGGCTCGCGTTTCTTTATTGCCGATCAGATCCGTAAGGGCATGTCTGAGTTCGGGAACGGATTGCGCCGGCACCAGCCAACCCGTCTCCCCGTGGACTACCTGTTCCGAAACGCCACCCACATTCGAAGCGATAATCGGGAGACCTGAACGCATTGCTTCCAGAATGCTGATGGGTAGATGCTCTGTGTGAGACGCCAGCGCAAAGATATCCGACGAGCAAAGTTGTTCGGCAACGTCTTCGCGATCGCCAAGCATTTGTACCCTGTCACCGATGCCAAGCTGTGAAATGAGGCGCTCGATGTCGGGCCGCGTAGGGCCGTCCCCAACCAGTTTTAATCGGGCCGGGGCCTCGACCTGGGCGAAGGCGCGCACCAGTGTTTCGTGATCCTTGAAGGCTGTACATCGGGCAACCATTATCACTACCGGCGTATCATTCTCACCGGCCCGGCATCTTCCTGGTAAGTCAGGGATCCCGTTGTGGATCGGAATCACGCGCGACGGCTCGGCAATCTGATACTGTTTCGCAATCGCTGTGCCGCGATGAGAAACCGTGATCGTATACTCGCTCCATTTAGAGGCCAAACGTTCCAGCCACGGCCCACACAGACGCCACATCAGTGGAACGTCTGGACCAAAGTGCCACATGTGAGCTGTATAGATTGAGGGAATTCTTTTCGCTCGCGCGGCAAGTCTGCCTACAAACCCCGCCTTCCAGGTATGAGTATGCACCAGATCCGGTTGTTCTGTTTCGATGAGCCGCAGCGCCTCGAAGAGCGCCCTCGTATCATAGAGTGGATTAAAATCCCGCCCAAGATGCGGAAGCACGTGAACTCTCACGGACTCCGCTCGGCATGCCTTCGTCAGAAACCCCTCCTCGCCGACGGCGAGCACGACCTCGAACTCTTCCTGAAATCCCTTTACCAGGTCGAGAACGTGAGATTGAGCGCCGCCATGTTCGGCTTTGGTGATCATATACAACAGCCGTAGACGCTTACCCGCGGCGACTCGGTTCGAGTATTGTTTTGATTTCATTCGGTTATCAGCCAAAGGATCTGGTTATTGGATCCGAGTTGGCGCGCCAAAGGAGCCAGGACGTGCCAGTTGCGCCACTTCATTCATGGAGAGAGACAACATTCCGTGCCGCCGCCGGCATTGTTCGTAGCAGCTTAATACTTTTCTGAGGAAGCGCAGATTATGGCTGCGGTACTGCGCAAAATCTTCAGGATGCCACCACAGGTGGAAGAGTTCTCCCGTTTCAGCAGCCGAGTTCATTCCGTTTCTGATCCTGCGGTACTGCAGATCCTCGAGACTACTCAAGACTTTATTGTGTGGCCGGAGATATCTGCTACTTCCCACCGAGATCAGGTCTGTTCCCAACGGCCACCGTATAGTCTGGCAACCTTCTAAATCGAAGTAAGCGTCACATAGGCGGCGTAGCCGCTTCAGAGGCTGTTGCTGGGTTCTAAAGCTGGCGGACGCGTTGGACTCGGATGCTTGCGTTTCACGGTAGCTGGAGATCCCCCTTCCAGCGAGGAGTTTCAGATAGCTCGGGTGGACCTGGTTACGGGGAAAGACATAGGAACCGATGGAATACCCGGAATGCGCCGCGATTGCAACGGCGCTGTCCAAATCGGACTTGAACTCCCTTTCTCCCTGACCTGGCTCCATGCAGTAGTAGTGGGAAAAAGAATGCGTCGCGATCTCTTGACCCGGTTGCGCTTGGATTTGAGCAATCAGGCTCGGCGCGAAGTGGAACGGATCTTCTGATTCGTCGCGGCCGATCTTCTCGCGATATGGGTCCAGTCGCGGATCCCGGTAAACGGGCTTGTACAGCGGCGTAAAGCCTTCCAGTTCCGCCCTGGAACGCGCAAACAGAAATCCGACCGACGCCCAGGTTGCATGGATCGAGAACTCCTGAAACGCGCTGAGAATCTCTTGCACTGCGCATCGAGCCGATAACAGACGGGCCCTTTCGTGGCGATCTAAGCTTACGCGGTCGCGCACGCCCCAATGCAACTCGAAATCCAGCGAAACGACGAGCGCACCGGGCCGCCTGAGTCGGGGCGGCTCGAAATCATGCGAGGAGAAGAGGGAGTATGCTGTAGTGTTGAGCATGCGTAACCGTTTTAGGGGCTGGGAACGTTAGGATTTCGAAGCGACCTATGTCTCAAGACACCAACGAATCCACGAAGGAAGAACCGGCCAAGGCGACAAGCCGGCGCAGACGCGAACTGGAGATAAGCGACTTCGCGTCCGGTGCTCGAACCGCCAGAATCGTGTGCTTCTGTATTGCCCTCGTTCTGCTCTTGATTGGGTTGGTGTTGATCGGTCGCCTCCACCTGATCAGATGACTGCGGCCGCGCCGCGTCAATAAGCGCCTTCTCCTAATAGCACTGTTTTCACTGTTCGTGCCAGTATATAGAGATCCAGCCAAATCGACCAATTCGTAACGTAATATTCGTCGAACTGCACGCGCTCTTCGTAGCTGGTATTATTCCTGCCCGACACCTGCCACATTCCCGTGATGCCTGGCCGGACACTTTGGTAGGCATCGAAAACCTTCCCATAGCGCGGAATCTCCGCGGCGACAATTGGCCGCGGACCGACCAAGCTCATGTCGCCAATGAGTACGTTCCACAACTGCGGCAGCTCATCAAGACTTGTTTTCCTCAGAATGGAGCCAACACGGGTGATCCGCGGATCGCGCCGGAGCTTGTGGTCCTGCTCCCACTCCCGCTGCATTTCCGGGTCGGCCTGAAGGTACCGGCAGAGCACTTCATCCGCATTCTGATGCATTGAACGGAATTTCCAGGCCGTAAACCGAGTATTGTTGAGTCCAATCCTCGATTGGCCATAGAAAGCCGGCCCCTTTGAGGTGAGCCGTACAATCAGCATCACCAAAAGGATGAGTGGCAGGGCCACTAGCCCTATGATCGAGGCGAGGACAAGATCCGAGGCCCGCTTCAAGATCTGCGATCCGACGTGCAGGTGTTTCTGTCCGATCTGAAGCCCAAGCACGCCACCCAAATCCCGAGGTTCCACCCACTCAGAAGAAATACCTCCGAGGTCGGGAATTACCAATAAATGCTTGAATAGGCGCGCTTCCCCCCTGATCAGGTTGCGAATCTCGCTTCCACGGGCATTCGGTAGCGCCACAATCGCATGGGACACGCCGCATTCCTGAGCTAACGTGATCGCGTCGGTCCGCCGGCCCACGCATATTTCGCCCGCGCGGATTTCCGGAAAGTCCTGGAAGTTGTCGTCAATGATAGCGACAACGCGCAAGCTTCCCGAGGAGTACTTCTGTAGATGACGAATCACCGTTCTTGCTGTGGGGCCGCTGCCAAATACCACGACGGGCGCTCCCCACCATTGCTTACCCGAATAAACATGCCGCGTGGCATATCGGCAGCCAATGATTGAAAGGATTGTCGCCGCCCACCCAAACCACACAGTATTCAAAACGACCAGTTCCGGAGACTGCAGGAACAGAAAGGATCCGATCAATCCGTGGCTGATGCTGGTTCCGGTGAGGATGTGCTTGAACTCTTTCAATGAACTGATGCCACAGCCGGGATACAGTCCTACGCCGAGAAATACGAACAGCGTGGAAAACTCCGCCAGCCGGAAGGATCGCCCGCCCGAATTACCGAAGAAAACTGAGATGAGTGCAATTACGATGAGCACTCCGGCAACGTCTGCTATTGCTATGCAGGCGCACGTAAGCCAGGGCTTGCTGGTTACTTTAGGGAATAAGACTGGTGGTACAGATGGAGCAGCTGCAGCGCTCATTTCCCAGACCTCCAATGAATCAAAGGACTTACTAATCCATCCCGTTCCCGCATGTTTGCGACTTCGCGGTAGATCGCCCAGGTCGCGTAGGCCATGCGGCCAATCGTGAAATCTTGTTCGTAGCGGCGCCGCCCGTTGCGGCCCATGATCGCCAAGCGGTCAGGAGAGGCAAGTAACTCGGCGACTCGCTGCCGCAGTGTCCCAGCGTCGCTGGCAGGCGTCACGTAACCGGTGACACCGTCAATCACGACCTCGGAAACGCCGCCGACGTCCGTTGCCACCACTGGCAGGCCTGCACGCATCGCCTCGATAATACTGAGAGGGAGTCCTTCCCAATGCGAGGCGAGTACAAAAAGATCTGCGGCAGCCAGGAGCTCAGGAATGTCAGTTCGTTCCCCGAGACATGTGATTCGATCGCGAAGACCCGCTTTGGCGATGGCTCGCTCAACACCTGGACGGCGGAAACCGTCCCCGACCAGCAGCAATCGCCAGTTCCCCGCCGCTTGCGAGAGTGCTTCAATGAGGAGCAGGTGATCTTTCTGTGGTACGAAGCGCGCTGTCATGATCAACGTCAGCGGATCGCCGCTGCCGGGCCGGGCCCGCTGGGGAACATCTGAAATTCCGTTCCAAATTCGAACGATGGAACTCGCCTTCGCGACGGACTGGCGCAGCGCCATCTCCTTGTTTGCTTGCGATACGGTGATAATTTTCGTACCAAGCCGGGCGGCGAGACGTTCAAGCGGAACCGTCCACCACTGCTGCCAGCGTGAAATCCCATCGGCGAAACTCCAAGTGTGAGCAGTAAAGACCGCCGGTTTTCGCGTGACCGCCGCAGCTAGACGGGCCAGAAGTCCAGCCTTAGACGTATGGGCATGCACCAGATCCGGGGATTCTTCCCTAATTACTTTTACCAACTCACCCAGCGCAAGCAGATCTTTAACTGGATTGACGCGTTGCGTGAGGTGAGAGATGATTCGCACCCGGATTCCGAGACTTCTAGCCCTTTCCAACAGGAATCCGTCGCGCTCTCCTGTTGCGACAACCGGCTCGAACTCGCGAGGTAGGCTCGTCAACAAATCGGCCAAGTGAACTTGGGCGCCCCCGCACTCCGAGCGCGTAATCACGTAGAGGATCTTCATGATTTAACTGCCATGTCTCGGTCTTTCGCGCACCGCTCCGGCATATAGCGGGCATAAAGTTCAATCCATTGGTCAGCTACTTTGTCGAAGCAAAAGTTGCTCACGCAGTGGTGACGAGCAGCGTGCCCTAACGATCGCCGCTCTTCCGGCGGCAAGTCCTGAAGCTTCTGCATTGCGGCCGCCAGCCCGGCGGAATCGGCTGGTGGAACGACGTATCCAGTCACTTCGTGAAGCACCGCTTCACCGTTGCCGCCCACATCTGTAACCACGCAGGGCAGACCTGCCGATGCAGCCTCAAGAAGGGCCACCGACAGTCCTTCATATTTCGAAGACATCACCAGCGCGTCGGCCGCATTGTAGAGCCGTTGAATGTTTTCTCGAGCGCCCAGGAACCGCACTCGGTGATCCACTTTCAACCGGTTTGCTTCGGCTTGCAGCTCCGCGGCCAAAGGTCCGTCTCCGGCGATCAGAAGCAGCCATTCCTGACCGGTCAGCTGCTGAATGGCCTGCAGCAGGGTGGAGTAATCTTTTTGTTCGACGAGGCGCCCAACGGCGAGCCAGACGAATTGGTTCCCGATATGGAGGACTCGACGTTCCACCTCACGCGCTTCCATCGATGGACGGAACCGCGATGTATCGACGCCATTCGGAATCAATTCAAACCTACCCGCCGGCACCGCGCCAACCTTCACGTAGCGGTCAAAGGCAGCTTTGCAAATGATGGTCGTGCGATCCGCCAAAGAGTCTGTCATCCGGTAAAGCAGTTCCTTGTGCCACGTTCCGCCGCCCTTCTCCGATGACTCTCGGAGATTGTGCGCTGTACAGATTAGCGCCGGCATGCGACAGAAGAGCCGCGCAATACGTCCGAGCAGGTTCGCATGAACCATGTGGGCATGCACAATGTCAGGCTTGAACGCCTGCACGATTCGCCGCAGCCGCCAAACCGCTCTAGGATCGGGAACCCCCCGCGGCATACCGAGAGATGTCACCTCCACATCCTCGGCCTCAAGCTGTTCCACGAAAGCGTCTGGGTCCGTCATGCACACCACCTTTACGGCCCAGCCCCGCCTCCTCAATTCCGTCGCTAAGCGGCTGACTTGAGTTTCGGCGCCGCCGAACGTGAGCGTGGTGATGAGAATGAGTATTCTTCCCACCGGGTGAGATTGGCGCAGCAGCGTCTTCACTGACTGATTCCCCCCATGATCCGATCCAGCAGACGTCTATGTAGCGCTGGACGATCCTGCGATACAGCACTGTAGACCGCCAGAGTTTTTTCCCCGATCTCAACCCACGATCTGCCGGAATTCATCAACGCCCCGCCGGCTTCGCCCATTTGTTGCAGCGTCTCCGGTCCGTGCTGGAGTGCGATGCGGATTGCCTCCTTAACTCCTTCCGCGGTCGCGGTTTCGATCGGGATTCCGCAATCGCACTGTGCGAGGAGCTCTCCCAACCCCCCCGCTCGCGTGGCGATGATCGCCCGCCCGTTTGCAAGGGCCAGGGCGGCAACACCGCTCTCGGATGTAAAGTTCGAATACGGCAGCAGCAGTGCGTGGTGGTCCGAGATCAACTTGCCGACCTGGCCTCCCGGAACATACTGCTCCATCACTTGAATGCCACTCGGATTTTTGGCGATCGAGGCCTTGCAGTCCGCCCAATAGGATTGCTCCCGCGCGTTTGCCACCGTTCCCGCGATGGTGAGGCCAACTCGTGTAGCGCCGCTTCCGTTCAGGGATTGCACAGCATCGATGGCAAGGCGCACGCCCTTGTTCTCCCGGATCGAGCCAAACACGAGAAGGCGTAACGACCCCAAAGGCGCTGGGCCGATCGCCTGAGAAGCCCGCAGAGGCCCGTGTGGCACCACCGCGATCTTTTCCGGACTCTGGCGGAATTCCCGAACTAACACCTGCTTGCCCGTCTCGTTGTGAACGATGACGCGATTGCTGATGGAGTAGGCGAGCCGGACCATATTCCAGTCAAGCCACCGGAGTCTTGTCGGTAATAGCCATTTGTGCGGCTTCGGGTCATGCGCGGTAAAAACGATGGGGCACCCTCGGAGCCATGCCAAGGCGAAGAAAACCAGCCCTGCGGGGAAATATAAAGGAAACTGGAAATGCAGAACGTCGCCGGACTGCATCGCGAGTAATTGGCGGAACGTCGTCGTCAGCAGATACCTTACGTTTCTGGCTACACGCACGACAAAGCTTGCGTGGCCGACGCCCCGGTGCCCAGCCAGGATCAGCTTGGCTCCCCTCGCCTCGACGTCGCGCAGGAATTCAAACGTAGGCGGACAAAAAAGTGCGACCTCAGCGCCATTGGCGATCAGTCCATACACCAGTTCGCTCACGTATCGCGCGGCTCCAGACGATGGCTCGGAGGTATGTAAGAGGATTCTCTGCATACAAAATATTGGGTTCGACGACCCTGTTCCGCGCGGGCATGCCCCAGCATGACCGCCCTTGAGATGTGCGGGAAAATCGGAATCGGGGACTGCCGGGTCAGGCCCTTACGAGGCTGAGAGTCGTCGGCAGCATCATGACTCGCGCCGGGTTATCAGAGCCCCCCCAGATCGGGGTTCCCCGCGGGCACTTGCCTTGGGGCGTCCAGGCCGTGATGGTTCTTTCCATATCCATAGCCGTAACTATAAGCGTTGGATTTAGCTTCGACGTGGGTCATTACCAACCCCAGGACGTTCGCCCGCGCACGGCTAAGTACGGCGAGTGTATTCGCCACCGCTCTGCCGCTGGTTCTCTTCGCGTTTGTGACCACGATCACGCTGTCAGCGGCGCGCGCTAATTGATGCGACTCGGCAAAGCCAAGCAACGGCGGCGCGTCTACGAACATGAAGTCAAATCCCCGGCCGGCGTTCTCAAACAGTTTAGAAGCTCCTTGGGCGAACGCATCGGCCGCCGCCAGCAACACCGATCCAGCCGGAATGACGAACAGGTTAGGGTTGATCTGAATCATTGCTTCGCGCCAACTGACGCGCCCTGTGAGAACGTCCGAAACGCCAATATCGTTGCTCACTTGAAAATTCAGGTGTAAGGTCGGAGTCCGCAAATCCGCGTCGATCAGGAGCACGCGCTTGCCGACTTGAGAAAAAGAGAGCGCCAGATTGGACGCCGTTGTGGACTTGCCTTCGCCCGGTTCCGCACTCGTAAACAGAACCGTCCGCATGGGCCGATCCAATTCCGCCAAGCCAAGCGACCCTCGCAACAATCGAATACCCTCGGTGTAGCGCGCCATTCTTTCGATCGACCGCTTGGAAGGCAGTTGTCCGCGGGCAAGAGACCCGACGCTGGTTATGTTGCGCGTCGCGGGGATCATCCCGAGTACGTCGACATTGAACCTGACCGCGGCTTCTTCCGGATCAGAGAGCGTGCTATCCACAGCGTGCACAACGATCACCAGGACAACGCTCAACGTGGCGGACAAAAGAAACGCGAGCGCAATGTACAGGGGGATATTGGGGAACGCCTTTGTGGATGAGGGCAGGGCGCGTTCCGCAAACTGAATGACAGTGTCTTGAAACCGATTGTTTATTCCCACCTCAGCCGTACGTCGCTCCAAATCCGCGTACAGCGTTTTGTCACTTTCGGCGTCACCCTTCGCTTGTTGATATTGAAGCGCCTTGGAGCTGAGCCCGTCGACTTCGGCTTTGGTGGCGGCGACGAGCGCGGCCAACGCGCGTTCTCTGCCAAGTGCCTGCTGGAACTCCACAGTCAGCCGTTCTCTGGAATCGGACCGCGACTGGTCAACTTGGCGTTGCAATTCGTCGACCTGCTCTTTGGCCTTTTTGTACTCGGCATTGTTTTCGCCATACACCGAACGGATCATGGCGAACTGCTGGCGCGCGGTGTCGAGACGGTCCACCGAGCGATCGAGAGCCCCCGCCTGGCTGGAAACTTGCGCGGCGGCGAGTGAATTCGATTTATCGAAGGCTTCGATCGCAGCCTCCTTCTTTAGGCGGTCTGCTTGAGCGGCGGTGAATTCCTGGTTCAACTGCTGTAGACGCGCTGCCTGAATGGTAGAGCCTTGCTGGGGATCAACCATGTTTAGATCGCGCTGAAGATGGGCCAGGTTTGCCGTCGAGGATTCCATTCTCGAGCGCAGGCCGCGGAGCGCCGATTTGATGGAGGCGGAAACTTCACTGTAAGCTTTGTCGTTTGAGTCGAAGGCATGTGCGATATAGGAAGCCGCAATGTCGTTCGCGACTTGTGCGGCCAGAACAGGATCGCTGGCTCTGTAGGTGATGCGGATCAGGTAAGTGTTGGGAGGCCGCATCACGCTCAGCCGCTTCAACACGACTGGAGCGGCCAGCACCCGAGCCTCGTCCGGCGTGTTGGGTTTGTACTGGTTTTCGCGCCGCCGTAAATCGTACTTCTTCGCTACCGGACCCAACACTGGATCGGATTGGATGATCTCCACTTGCGTGGCCATGATCTGATCCATGTCGCTTGAGGCCTGCTGGCCGGCCTCCTGTCCAACGATGCCCGCAGCGTGCCGGTCAATTCGCACCGTTGCGGAGGATTCATACAGGGGCTCCAGCCTCCGCGACACGACGACGGTTGCTGCGGTGGCAATCGCGATAAACGCCAGAATCTTCCACTTGTGGTATGCCAAAAGCCGCAGCAGGTTGAGCAGAGATGGGCCCGCATCGGCATCCGCGATTCCCGGAAGATTCGACACCCGGTCTAGCCGGAACCGCTCCAACGAGAGCGACGACCGCGTCGCCAGGGTATTTTCGATGTTGTGTTGTTCCATTGAACTTATCGTTATTTGAAAATGATGAGTCCGGACGCGGTAGAGGATCCAAAGCCGCTAATCCGATCCAGCACCGTTGCGGTCAGGCGCTTGCCGGGATTATCGGGAACGTAGAAGATGTCGTTGGGTTCAAGCGAGGTGTCAGGCGCCTTGCGTCGCACAATCTTGTCCAATGCAACTGGGATTTCTTGGCGTGCCGAGTCTCCAGGAGCCGACCGATAGATGTAAGCAATCTTTTGTGTGAACGCCAGGGTTCCCTGACAGAGAGCAAGCGCCTCCAGTACCGTCAGAGCCTTTGGATCCTTGATCGGATACGCACCCGGGTTCTTGACGTTGCCGACGATGAACAGTTTTGGGGCCTCGGGAACGCGGATTTCCTCACCACCGTGCAGCGCGATGTTCAAAGAGGGGTCGGAGCCCGCCAGGAGGTCCCGGATCAGTATGTGCTTCACCGCGTCCGGTCCTTCTCCAGCGCCCGCGGCGTGGTAAACCAGGACCTCCGCACCGGATTCAGGCGCGAACCCGTCCGCGCGGGCGATTGCATCCAGAAGCGTCATGTCTCCAACCGCCTG